>Ga0265293_10000017_pt1 | contig 376522 bp, 341 predicted proteins | sample Munlanlewell138R_FD_192505 | JGI IMG/M metagenome (GOLD analysis project Ga0265293, IMG submission 192505) | Leachate microbial communities from a municipal landfill in Southern Ontario, Canada - Leachate well 138R | ecosystem: Engineered > Solid waste > Landfill > Unclassified | place... | reverse complement strand
ACCGAGAACCTAATAGCGTTCTTCATCAACTCAGCAGAACTAAACCACCTGCTAAACAGCGGCCGCTAAACACAAGCAACCACTAACAAAACAAGTGAGGGGAAACCACCAAGGTCTCCCCTCACTTCCCGTTTTTCGTCCAAGACACAGACATAGCTGCGCGAAATGCAACAGGCAAGTAGACACAGTGGGCCTCCCTCGCCCCTATATCGTCTTCTAGGGACCCTCAGTATCATCAAGGGGGTCGACCCGATCAGCCCACAACCAGGGTTCGAGACTTAGGTAGTGCACGGCAGAAATGCCATCAAGGGTGATCGGTAAAACTCTTATGGAATAACCACTACCCTTTGGCAAGGTTCCCACAAGCACCCTTTGCAGCTTCTTGGCCGCAGCAGCTACCTGTTCAACGTCAATCTCATCGGTGCCCCTAGAGTACAGTCCAGCCTCTGAAAGAGATGCGGCGTCGACAACAACGTTGATCTCGAGGCCCCGGTCAGTACCGCCAATTAGCCATTCTCGCGCAGCCGCTACCAGGCGGACATCAAGCGGAGCAGACTTTGGTTTGGATGCCACAGCATAAGACGCCGCGAGTTTGGAGATCTTCGCCCCAGCCTTTCGCAATACGTGTGTCTCATGCTGGTCGGAGTGGGTAGGTCGGTTGAAGCGCCGGCCAACCCAGGTTGAGAATCGTTTCTGTTGCGGGCCGGTCAGGGGCCTACGACTTTCCACCCGGTCATTGAGCAGCGCAGTCTTGTCTACACTGGTCATATAGCGGAGATCAACAACCGGCCAAAAACTGTTGTAATCGTCGATACCGACGATGGTGGCGATATCTCGGTTGGGCAGAGGAAACTCCCGAGGCGAATACTCTCCGCTACGAAGCTGCTGATATCGGGCCTTGCTGACCACGGAGATGGGAGCAACAATGATGCAGGGTTCCACCGCTGGATCACGAACAATGTCGCATGCCCCCGAGACAATGATGTACCACCCAATGGCACTTTCAATAGTCACAGACCAGATTTCTTCGGTCTGAGGATTGCCACCTGCCGCATCGACAAGCGGCGTGTGCCCGCGTCCTACCATGCTCACTGCGCCAAGGGTCAACATGTCCCCTTGGGTCAGGTCGCGCAGAAGTGGTGCCAGCTTCGATGCTGGCACCTTCGCTTCTCTGGGTGTCATCAGAGGGCGACTAGAACGCGGCTCGACTGACCAATGAGGTCGAGAATAGCTGAGGATTCCTCAGGGACGTCTATTTGATCAAACCTCTCGCCGACAAGGGCTCTACGTTCGGCATCCATAGATGCCAACTCGGACCTAGGAACTGAAATACCGGCACCAAGACCGGGCGAAGTCATCGGAGCTAGCATCAAAGAAGGCTCTTCGAGCGCGAGGGCTGTGCGCACCTCCTCAAGGTTGTACCGACGATGACCCCCCGGCGTGCAGTCAAAGGGGATCCTATTTTGTCGACTATATAGCTGAACCGTACTTTCCGTGACTCCTAGAGCAGTTGCCACATCTTTGGTTTTCGCAATTCGAGACATATTACGCATTGTACCAAGCCCCCCACTTTTCACTGGTTTCCACGATTTCATGTGATTGCATGGTTTACACGGATTCTGCCGTGCAGCAAACCGTCTGTCAAGAGTCTCCTGCACATCCTCGATAGCGCCCTCCCGATATCCGTCAGACCCACTGCTATACACAGCAAGATTCACTATGAAACGAGCCCGTACAACTCTGCGCGAATCATTACGGCTTACCCCAGCAGCTAGGACGAAACCATAGAAAACTTCCCTCACTTCTCGTTTTTCCTAGCCGTAGCTAGAAAAATTTGGGAAATTTGCATTAAAAACCTCAAAGCTGCTCGCCACTGTCCGACATACCAAAAATAAAATTCAGGCGGCGGGGAGCACCATGTTGAAAGCAAAGCAGCTTCTAAAACGAATCGCGACCGTAATAACCGCAACACTCATATGCAGTGTCACCGTTTCACCACCAATAGCCTCAGGCGACACCAGCACCACAAGCAGCATCTCAAACCTTCAGGTACAGCTAGCCGACGGCTCAACGTCTGACGAAATATATGCTTCCGGAGAAAGTGTCCCCTTCAAGCTCTCTTGGATCTGGAACGCAGGCAGCGGCGAAACTGTTGGAATTCCCGCCTTCCACATCGGGTTAGCTGGTGAACTTAATGCACACAACACAGAGATTACGTACGGTGCTCTCACCAATAACGACACCAGTTACAAACTGGAGGACATCACCTTCACCGCTCTGATCACAAGACCAGACTTCACAAAGGCAGACGGCTACGAACCTATTGAAGCCGACACTACCTGGACGGTAAGCCTCGATTTAGAGGTTTCACCCATTGAAAGTGGTAGCACCATTGGGATCTTCGAGCTACAACGAGGAGATGGTGAAGGTATCTACGAATTTGCTAACAACTCACCGGCCCTGACACCTTCCGTTAAAATTCTCTCCACGCCAACAATAGATAACGAGACCTTCACCCTCACCTATAACGACCACGACACCATCACTCTCTCACCAGGTGATGGACCCAATTTGGATAACAATTTCCTCTATTTCATCACCGTGGATGAAAGCAGCCCAGACAAGTCGGATGACGGGGCACACCCGAATCAACATGGCACGGTAACCTTCACCTTTAATAAAGTCGGGTGGTGCGCCACCAACCCTTCAGGCACCTTGGAGATGAGTGTTTACGCCGCCCAAAAAGGCGCCGTCACTGCGGACGGTGAGGAGTTAACCGACGTCGGCTGGATCCTCAGCGAACCCACTGACCCGATCACGGTAACCAACATCGACTGCTCTGGCGGGAACGGTGACGGCGGTTCCGGCGATAAGACACCCGATACCAGCGATGACGGCTCCTCGGCCGATGAGGCCAACGACCAGGCCAAAGATGAGGTTGATGAAACCGGTAACCTCACCCCAGCCGGACTAGCTAAAGTCGCTAAAAAATGGGCCTCAGCACCACAAAGCACCGCACAAAACACCGCCGTTGGATTCATGCAACGCCTCTACCTAGGAATCTTCCTACGACAAGGCGACCAAGGCGGCCTTGAATACTGGGCCAACCTAAGACAAGCAGGAGTATCAGAACAACAAATCATCTCCAGCTTCCTAAACTCACCAGAAGGCCAAAAAGCACTCGGCCAATTCGACACCCAACGGCTTCTCAACTTCCTCTACAACAACATCTTGGCCCGCACCGCCGACCAGACAGGGCTGAGTTACTGGACCAACATGCTTGAACAACGCCGCATAACAACCGAGAACCTAATAGCGTTCTTCATCAACTCAGCAGAACTAAACCACCTGCTAAACAGCGGCCGCTAAACACAAGCAACCACTAACAAAACAAGTGAGGGGAAACCACCAAGGTCTCCCCTCACTTGTTTTGCTACCCACATCTACTAGACCCGAATGCCTTCGCTCCATACCAAACGCAGAGCCAAAAGTGTGCGATAGGAACCCTTTATTCTACGCAGGACTGAAGTGCTCCTGATTTTGAGTGGCGACCCGGAAGTGTCTAGGTACCTGCAGAGATAACCAGGTACCTAGACAAAAACCGGGGGGCCACCCTTACATGTCCCGGATTTACGAGCAGCCGCTGGTGTTTCCGCAGCTGGGGCAAGCGTGGCAGGAACCCGAACGCTGCATACGCACTCCGCACATCATGCAGATAGGCGCATCGGGGCTATGCGAAATCGTCTGTGGTGCGGACGCTGCCTGGGTCTGTTGTTCACGAGCCAGTTGCGCTTCAAGTTCGGAAGCCGAACGCACGCTCACCGGATCAGGTGCCACATCGGAACCCTGCACCGTATCGACCACCTCAAGACCGGGCAGCGTGGGCTGTGAACGCTCACCCACACTGAAGATGCCCAGCTCGGCCCGCTCGTCGTAAGTTAGATACTCAAGCGCCAAGCGGCGGAACAAATAGTCCATCAAGCTAGAAGCGATACGAATATCAGGATCGTCGGTCATACCGGCAGGTTCAAACCGCATGCCAGTGAACGCCTCGATGAACGCCCGAATCGGCACACCGTACTGCAAACCGTGTGAAAGCGAGATAGCAAAGGCGTCCATAATGCCCGCCAAGGTGGAACCCTGCTTCGAAACCCGCACAAAGATCTCGCCGGGACGGCCGTCGGTGTATTCACCAACCGTCACGAAACCTTTCAGGTCGGCAACCCTAAACTCGAAGGTCTTTGAAACACGGGTGCGTGGCAGTTTCTCGCGCACCGGAACGTGCACAACCTTCTCTACCACTTTCTCCACAATTTCAACCGGAGTCGATTCAGGAGCCGCCTTCTTCACCGTCGATAGCGGCTGGCCGTTCTTGCAGTTGTCGCGATAGATAGCAATAGCTTTGATGCCAAGACGCCAGGCCTCGATATGAAGCTGCTCTACCTCTTCAATGGTGGCCTCTTCTGGCAGGTTCACCGTCTTTGAAATCGCACCCGAGATGAAAGGCTGAATGGCACCCATCATGTGGATGTGACCGCGATAGTGAATCACGTTGTCACCCATTGAGGTAGCAAAGACCCCAATGTGCTCGGCCTTAAGATGAGGTGCTCCGAGGATGGTCTTGTGCTCGTCCAGGTAGGCCAGAATGTCGCTTTGCTCAGTCTCAGAGTAACCCAGGTTTCTCAAAGCGCGTGGAATGGTTTGGTTGATGATTGACATCATGCCGCCACCCACCAGCTTCTTCATTTTGAACAAGCTTAAATCGGGCTCAACACCAGTAGTGTCGCAATCCATCATCAAACCAATGGTGCCCGTTGGAGCCAACACCGAAGCTTGAGAGTTACGCACCCCGTGAATTTCAGCCGTCTCACAGGCCTCTTCCCACGCCGAGCGACCAGCTTCTACCAAATCAGTGGGCACCAAGGAATTATCGATGTCACCATGGGCCTCGCGATGCATATTGAGCACTCGCAACATTGGTTCACGGTTCTCGGCAAATCCTGCGAATGGACCCATGCGAGCTGCGGTACGTGCGGAGGAGGCATAAGCATGACCCGTCATCAGTGAAGTGAGCGAAGCAGCCCAAGCACGACCGGCGTCACTGTCATAACCATGACCGATAGCCATAAGTAGCGCCCCCAAGTTGGCATAGCCAATACCTAGCTGGCGGAACTTGCGGCTGTTCTCGGCGATCTTCTCGGTGGGGTAATCAGCCCGACCAACCAAAATCTCCTGGGCGGTGAACACCACGCCAACAGCGGCCTTGAAACCTTCGATATCGAAACCGTCAGACTCAGAGTGGAACTTCAACAAGTTCAAACTCGCCAAGTTACAAGCCGAGTTATCGATGTGCATATATTCCGAGCATGGGTTTGAGGCATTGATACGGTCGGTGTTAGCGGCCGTGTGCCAGCGGTTAATCGTGGTATCAAATTGCATACCAGGATCAGCGCACTCCCAAGCTGCCGTAGACAATTGGCGCATAAGATCGCGGGCCTTAACCGTACGCAGAACTTCACCGGTGGTAACCGAACGTAAATCCCAATCGCCGTCATTAACCACGGCTTCCATGAACTCATCGGTTACTCGAACCGAGTTGTTGGCGTTTTGGTATTGCACCGAGTTCATGTCAACGCCGTCAAGGCTCATATCGAAACCGGCTTCAGCCAAAGCCTTGATCTTCAGTTCTTCTTTAGCTTTGACCCAAATAAATTCTTCAACGTCGGGATGTGAGACGTCGAGAATGACCATCTTGGCGGCACGACGGGTTTTGCCGCCCGACTTGATGGTGCCAGCAGAAGCATCGGCCCCGCGCATAAAGCTAACCGGACCAGAAGCAGTACCGCCGCCACGAAGATGTTCGTGTGAAGAACGGATCTTTGAAAGGTTTACACCAGCGCCCGAACCACCCCGGAAGATAGTGCCCTCTTCCACATACCAATTGAGGATGGAAGGCATAGTGTCTTCCACTGAAAGAATGAAACAGGCGCTGGCCTGCTGGGGAACACCCTTCACTCCAATGTTGAACCAAACTGGCGAGTTAAACGCTGCCATTTGGTTAACAACTAGATACTTAAGCTCAGCCCGGAACGACTCTGCCTCATCATCATCGACGAAGTAGCCACCTTCAACACCCCAGGCGGTAATGGTATCAACCACACGGTCAGCGACTTGCTTCAGCGAGCTTTCGCGTTCGGGTGTGCCCAAGGTGCCCCGGAAATACTTTTGGGCCACGATGTTGGTGGCATTTAGCGACCACGTGATTGGGAACTCAACACCGAGTTGTTCAAACGCCACCGAACCGTCCATGAAGTTGGTTATGCGGCTATCACGCCGCTCCCACTGCACCATGTCATAAGGGTGAACTTCAGGAGTGGTGTAATACCGGCGAATGCCGATACCTGCTTGCTCTGGGGCGAGTGTCATTCGCTGGTTTCCTTTGGTGAGATCGTTGTTAACTGGAGAGAATTTGGGTTCTGAGAGGTAGCTTCTAGCGCAATTGTTACGTTTCCCGCCAAAACTAGATGTTGTGCCGAATAGGCCCTAATACCTAAGCAGGCACAACATGTTGGGTACTTACATTACTGTAATTCTACCCGGGGTCAACCTCTTTTAAGATTTTTATCTGCTCAATCTGCACCTAGACCTAATAACTCACCAGCACGGCTGCTCCGAGCAAACGTAAACAAAGCAACGGGTCAGACAGGTTTAGACCGCAGCGCATTTGCAGCTACTTCGCCATGCGCTTTAGCCCAAGAGATACCCGGGCCGAACGCCTTGAGAATCTCGATGCTTTGCCGCCTGACCCATTACTAGTGGCTTACCTCGTAAGGGTAAGCCATGGACCCTGTTGATAGTAAGAGGGAATAACCTGTGTATAAGCGGTGGATTTCTAAGTGGTTGTGCACAACCCATCCACAGCCACATATTTGTATTTACCGAGGAGCACCCGATGGACGAAACGCTTATAGCCACCACTAGTTCTGCCCCGGTGGTGAACACCTCCCTCGACGCTAGTTCGCTGGCCAAATTAGTTCGCAGCGAGCACCGCCCCGGCAGCCGTCAAAAGCCCTGGGTTGTAGTAAATATGGTCACATCGATGGATGGGGCCACCGCAGTAGGGGGCGTTTCAGGAGAACTCACTGGGCCGGGCGACAAGGCTGCATTCCATGCCCTTCGCTCGTGCGCTGATGTGATATTGGCTGGCAGTCACACGGTTACTGCCGAGAACTATCGACCGGCAAAACTAACCGAAGAGGAAATTCAAACCCGCCAACGGGCTAACAAAGCGCTGCGTCCTCTTATTGCGACTCTCTCCAATCATGGCGATGTTGACATTTCACTGCCGTTTTTCGCCAAGGCCCGTCAAGGAGAAGAACCTATCGTCATTACCTCTCGAGCTGTAGACGAAGATCGCCAAGCAGCACTGGCGCAGGTGGCACATCCCGTGCCAACCGGCGACGAACTACTCGACCTAGCTGAAGCCATTCACGCGCTAGGTTCTCGTTTCGGTGCTTCGGTGATTTTGGTTGAAGGTGGGCCGATTGTAAATGGGCTTTTGCTGCAATCCGACCTAATTGACGAGTGGTGCATCACAATCTCGCCTTATCTCGTAGCTGGCCACTCAAAACGAGCGGCAGTGTCCACCATCGATTTGCCCTTACGTCACTACCGACTCGACCGCATGGCGGTGTTTGGCTCAGAGCTAGTACTTCGGTACCTTCGCCAACACTGAAACACCAGCTTGGTGCCGGACCACCATTGGGCTTCTCGCACCGAAACCGAACTTACGCCTCGCCCTCACGAGATTTTGGTGCCGTTGATTTCGTAAGCACAGCAGCCTCACGTTCAAAATCGGCTGGGCCTTCGAAACCTTTGTAAACACTGGCAAAGCGCAGATACGCCACATGATCGAGCTCACGAAGCTGACTTAACACCGCCAGGCCGATGGCTTCACTGGTGGTTTCGTTACCGGCTAAACGCAGCGAATCTTCTACTTTTTGAGCCAAGGATGTTAGATCGTCGGCGGAAACTGGTCGCGACTTAGCGGCTGCTTGCACACCAGTAATAATTTTGTTGGGATCGAACGGCACCCGCTGCCCGGACCGCTTTAGCACCATCAGTGGCTGCTCTTCAACCCTTTCAAAAGTGGTGAAACGACGGTTGCAAGCTAGGCATTGACGTCTTCGCCTGATTGACACGCCATCATCAGCCTGGCGCGAATCGACAACTTTATCTTCTAACCTGCCACACGATGGGCACTTCACACCCCAAACGCTAGCGCTTACGGGGCGTACAAGCCGCATTAGCACACAGCTCTAATCGCCTTGCACCCCGACCTGCACTACTTGGGGAATGCCTCGATTGGCATCAACCAACCGCCCACCATACACCCCGATAAGACCCGCCAGTAAGAGCGCCGCCACCACCATCACACTTGCCGCAACAATCGCTGCCCTACTAACGAGTTCCGGCGTTGCACCAGGAGCTGTGGTTGCCGCCGCGGGCGAGGCGGGCGCCGCTGGGGTCGAAACATTGCTGAAGTGACGAACCTGAAAATCTTGACTTTGAGTAATTGCCACCATTGCCGCACCACCTGAAGAAAATTGAGCTATAAATAGAGGCGGACAAACCAGAACACACATTCGGAACGTTTGTACGTTTCCATCATGGTCGGAACAACCGTTCGTGTCAAGAAAAAGTCGAACAATCGTTTCTTGATGACATTTTCTGTGTTATGATGTTAATTAGACGCTCGCCCGATGGGCCTAATACAACTCATTCCTGAGAGGCAATTGAATGATTGTTGATCGGCTGACACCACGTCAGCGCCAAGTTCTTGAAACAGTTGAAGAGTTCACTACTACTCATGGGTATCCACCATCGGTTCGCGAAATCGGCAAAATCCTTGGTCTTAAATCACCGTCAAGTGTTCACTCACACCTGTCTTCCCTTGAGCGTTTGGGCTACATCCGTCGCGACGAAGCAAAAACTCGTGCCATCGTACTTTTAGAATCGGGCGATTCAAGCGATGAATTCGATGAACGGCCTATGCGCCGAGTGCCCCTCGTCGGTGATGTAGCTGCCGGTACCGACGTATTAGCCGAACAAAACATCGAAGAACTGATCCCCGTGCCCACCGATTTTACCGGTGAAGGCGAGCTTTTTATGTTGAGGGTGCGGGGCGATTCAATGATCGACGCTGGCATTCTCGACGGCGACTACGTGGTGGTGCGCTCGGAAAGCACGGTCAACAACGGCGACATTGTGGTGACCGGCATTCCAGGGGAAGAAGCCACCGTAAAAACATGGACCACCAGAAATGGTCGGGTCTTCCTCTTGCCCGCGAATGCGCAGCTTTCTCCCATGGAATTCGATCCCAGTGAGGTAAGGGTCTTCGGTCGCGTTGTCACTGTAATGCGACGTCTGTAACCCAATTGCGCGACGCTAAAAGGCAATGTCTTCACATCTAATTGAGCCCAACCCCAACACCCCAGAAACAAATATTTCTTTGCATATTGGAATGGTGGGTGCGGGCCAATTAGCCAGAATGTCCCATCAGGCGTCCATTCCGCTTGGGGTTGATCTCTCGGTACTCGCGGCTCACGCCGATGATTCGGCAGCCCTCATTAGCCCCCGGGTCACCATAGGTTCACCACATTCTGCTCGTGACCTAATCGGTTTTGCCGCCGGTGCTGAGGTCATCACCGTCGACCACGAACTGGTGAACCTTGAAGCAATAGCACAGATCGAAGCAGAACAATCAGCCCACGTTCGGCCTTCATCAGCAGCACTCAAATTCGCGACCGACAAAGCTCATCAGCGTCGTCTATTTGCCCAAGCTTCGCTCCCCTTGCCTAAACACTCGATTGTCAATCATCCCGGCGAAGCAAAAACGGCCTTAGCGGAACTGGGTTGGCAAGGTGTAATAAAAACAGCTCGTGGTGGCTATGACGGCCGAGGTGTTTGGCTGGTTAACAGCGAAGCTGAGGCTACGGCGCTGCTGGAAGAATTCTCCAATGAGACAACCGCGTTCCCCGAACTGATCGTGGAAGAGATCGTTCCTCTGGTTAAAGAGCTAGCGGTCATTGTGGTGCGCGGTGCCAATGGAATGTCAGTTACCTATCCGGTTACCGAAACGGTGCAAGTGTCGGGCATTTGCCGCGAGACCATTACGCCAGCGGTGGTGTCACCAGAAATAGCAGCCGAGGCGGTTAGAGTCAGCGTGGCAGCAGCGCAAGTCGTAGATGCCGTCGGCTTGACAGCGGTTGAACTATTTTTCGATGGCACCAATATCACCATTAACGAAGTCGCCACACGCCCACACAACTCAGGCCACTGGAGTATCGAAGGCGCAATAACATCACAGTTTGAAAACCATTTGCGAGCGGTCGCCGATTTACCTCTCGGTGCAACTAGTTGTCGCGCCCCTTATGTGGTGAGCTGCAATATTCTTGGGCATTCGACTGGTCTTGACCCACGACAACAGCTACCACAGGCCCTGGGCATCAGCGGCGCTCATGTGCACCTCTATGGCAAAGAACCAAAGCCAGGTCGCAAGATTGGCCACGTCACCACGATGTCCGATTCGCTAGAAGATGCCCAGGCTCGAGCACGCCGAGCCGTCGGTTTTCTGGGTGACGCAGTCCCTCTGCCGTAAAGCAATTGGCCAGATGCGTGTAATTTCTTCGTAGTCATCAAAATCTGGAGCAAAAAATATGACAGTGGCCGTTGTAATGGGAAGCGATTCCGACTACCCAACCATGGGACAAGCGGTGGAAATTCTTAGGGAATTTGGGGTGGAACCAATGGTTAGAGTGCTTTCTGCTCACCGTATGGCCACCACCATGATTGAATTTGGCATCCAAGCTGCCGATAGTGGACTTGAGGTGATTATTGCCGGTGCTGGTGGAGCCGCTCACCTGCCGGGAATGTTGGCTTCGGTAACACCACTGCCGGTAATCGGGGTGCCTGTTCCACTCCAGTACCTAGACGGGATGGATTCGTTGCTCTCCATTGTGCAAATGCCAGCCGGCGTACCGGTGGCCACCGTTTCCATCGGAGGCGCAAGAAACGCCGGATTGTTGGCGCTGCGAATGCTGGCTATCTCTAACCCCGAAATTCGCCACAAGATGGTGCAGTTCCAACAAGACCTCAGCGCCGCTGCTCGGGCTAAAGGGGCTGCCCTAACCCAGCGACTAGCCGATGGGAACGCCTAACGTAACCACATACTGGGTCTAGCTTGGCGGCATGTTGGCTGCCAGGCGTTCTTGCACTAAGTCTAATTGCTCTTGTGGTTGCACCAAGGCTATGCGCACATAACCGCTCGCAGCGGGGCCATAAAACTCGCCGGGGCTAACCAGTACACCAGCATCGGTAGCCAGGCGCTTTGCAAAGCCCCAGTCGTCACCATTGGGCGCGGCTACCCACAAATAAAACCCTCCACCGGGCAGTGCAACAGAGATGTTATAAGCCTCACCAAAAACCTTCGCACCCCACACTAAGCGCTGCCAATAGATTCGGCGTTGCGCCTCCACATGATCATCATCGCCGTAAACGACCGCAGCCACTTCTTGTGTTGGGCCGGGCAACATAAACCCAGCATGCTTACGCAGTTCTTGGAGATAAACGGTTACCTCCGGGTCACCGGTATAAAAACCCACCCGCAAGCCCGCCAGATTCGACCGTTTCGAAAGGGAATGAACCGCCAGCACACCTTGGCTCGTATGGCTGAGCACGCTTTGGGGCGCTCCATCCCAAGTGAACTCGGCATAGCACTCATCAGAAAGCACCAACACACCGTGATCATGACCCCACTGCACCACCGCAGAAAGGTCATCAAGCCCGCCAGTGGGGTTAGCGGGGGTATTTACCCAAAGTGCCAAAGCCCGCTCGATGTCGCTAGGAGAAATGGCTGCTAAGTCGAGCTGCCAGTTTTCATTGACCGGAACTGGCAACGCACGACAACCCGCTAACTGCGCACCCATGGCGTAGGTGGGATAGCTAATTTCAGGGTACAAAACGGTGTCTTTTTGGGGTTGGCGCAGACGTAGCCAATGAGGCAAACCAGCCACTAGTTCTTTAGTGCCGATACATGGGCCAATAAGGTCGGCATCAACGCGAGCTCCAAAGCGACGAGCTAACCACGCACTGGCGGCTTCTCTCATTTCGATCGTGCCCGCGGGAGGCGGATAACCGCGTACCGCATTGGTCTTGGCCAGGACATCAGCCACGAAGGATGGTGGCGGATCAGAAGGGGTACCGATCGACAAATCGACCATGCCGCCGTTGTGACTGCTGGCGATTTCCGCTAATGACGCTAAGCGATCATGAGGATATGGCGGTGGTACGAAAGCTGCGTTTGTTGCCATCAGCGCAACATCCTTTAAAAAATCACTAAACCGACCAAGCCATGGTGACACAGCATCAACAGATGACAACTATTTCACCGAGCTGTTAGGGCTATGCTGAGCTCGCTCAGCATAGCCCTCATCGAAACCTATTCGACCAAAAACTCACTCAGCTGAGCAGTGGCCGAATCGTCTAAACGTACTCGCATCCGCATACCATGCTCTTCGGTGCTTTCACTCAAGACCTCACCTTCACGGTGAAGTCGAGCCAACACGTCGCCACGGTCGAAGGGAACCATCAACTCCACCAGTTGAGTTAAGGCCCGCAGCCGATCACCAAGAGCCAGCAAGAACTCTGGTATGCCCTCGCCCGTTTGGGCCGAAATAGCGACAGCATCGGGGTAATGACGTCTAATGAAATCAAGATCGGAGACGGCGTCAATTTTGTTGATGACCAGTATTTCTGGCACCCGATCAGCCCCGATTTCAAACAGCACCGACCGCACCGCGTCAATATTCGCAGCGATGTCGGGCGCGGTGGCGTCAACCAGATGGATTAGCAGGTCAGCTTCACTCACGATCTCCAAAGTCGACTTAAACGCCTCAACCAACTGGTGAGGCAGCTTTTTAACAAACCCCACGGTGTCGGTAAGCAAAATGGCTTCACCGCCTGGCAGCTGCAAACGCCGGGTAGTGGGATCAAGGGTGGCAAAGAGCCGGTCTTCTACCAAGACGTCAGCTTCGGTGAGGTGGTTCAACAGTGTCGACTTGCCAGCGTTGGTGTAGCCGACGATTGACACTTGGTGGAATGGAGAACGCTGCCGTGCTTTTCGCTGATTGTGCCGGTGACGTTCGATTTCAACCAAATCACGTTCGAGTTTGTGGATCAGCCGATCGACACGACGACGGTCTACCTCAAGTTGGGTTTCACCTGGGCCGCGACGGGCACCAATGCCACCGGCTTGTTGTGACAGCGATAGCCCCTTGCCTCGTAAACGGGGTAGGCGATACCGCAGTAATGCCAGCTGCACCTGCGCCTTACCTTCGACGGTATGCGCGTTTTGAGCAAAAATATCGAGAATTACAGCGGTACGGTCGATGGCCGAGCGCCCCAAAAGCTTTTCTAAATTACCTTGTTGCGCTGGGGTGATTTCATCGTCAAAGACCACCGTGTCGGCATCCACCGCGTTGGCAATCACCAAAATTTCTTCGACCTTGCCTTTGCCCACATAGGTGGCCGGATCGGCAGTGGTGCGACGCTGGATTACCCGGGCGACTTCATCCGCCCCAGCGGTATCGACCAAGAGCGCCAATTCATCGAGCGAAGCGTTGGTTTCATCATCGTTGCCGTGGGGCCAAGTCACACCCACCAACACGATTTTTTCGCGGAAAGTACGCTCAATGTAACCAACGCGACCAACTTCTTCAGCAAAGCTCATCGCACCACCTTGTGAAGCGCGAGAACATTGTGTTTGGAAAGAATCATTGGTTTAACTAGTGCTGCGGTGATGTATTGCGCGATGAACACCCCTTAACGGTTGGTTTGGTTATCCCAAATTTGAAGTAGCGACGACAGAAGCTGCTCACTCTCACCAATGGTAGCGGTTTCATCGTTCGCGCCATCTCGCGTATTGAGCCAGATAATGCGTGGGTCGCGTCGAAACCAGCGTTCCTGACGTCGGGCAAACTGTCGGGTGCGTCGAATGGCCAGCTCTAGCGCATCATCCAAGGTAGTTTCACCAGTTATAAAACCAGCAAGTTCTTTGTATCCCAAAGCTTGGCTCGCGGTACGCGACCAGCCTCTTGGGTGCGACAAGAGCTGGGTAACCTCATCCAGGAATCCTGCCGCCATCTGTTGTTGATAACGACTGGCGATACGCTCATCTAGCCAAGCACGCTCTCGCTTGATTCCAACCAGTACAAAAGATGTGGCCGGATAGTTTTCAAGGCCGGGTCCAAAACTTGAAAAAGGCTGACCGCTGCCAACACACACCTCTAATGCTCGCAGGATTCGCCGACGATTATTTGGCTCCATTCGACTAGCCGCCAACGGATCAAGGACCATCAACCGCTGATGCAATGCCAAGGTGTCGGCCTCGGCTTCGAGCTCCGCTAACACCTCCGGGAAACGAGGCGGGATCGTCAAGTCATCGATCACCGAACGTAGGTATAAACCAGTACCACCCACCAACAATGCTCGCTTATTTCGTCTAGCCACATCATAAATGGCTGCGTTGACCTCAGATTGAAATTGGGTGAGGGTGAAGTCTTGCCAAGGTTCAACAAGGTCGAGACCATGGTGGGGCACTTCGGCTTGATCGGCGGCCGACGCTTTGGCAGTGCCAATATCCATGCCACGGTAAACCTGCATGGAATCGACCGAGACGATTTCGATATCGGGTCGTCGACGCGCCAAGGCCATCGCTAAGGCCGATTTGCCCGAAGCAGTGGTTCCCACAATGGCAAGCGGGGGTGGAATCATGCCGATGCCGTTCACATTCATGTAATTATGACCGTGAAAGCACTAGAGAAGGTCTTGAAGGTTTACATAGAAGTCGAGTCGTGCCAGATCAGGCCACTCGATGCCATAACCTTCAAAAAACAACCCAACGGCGGCGCCACCAAGATTACGTGCCACGCTACGCGCACCGACCGCCAGATCAAGATACGGGTCACCTATTCCGCACAGACCTAGATCAACGTATCCGGGTGGTTCAGGCTGATTAAAGATCACATTCGGCATTGAGAAGTCGCCATGAAGGACGACCAGGTCACCACTTGTGGGCTGGGCACCCTCCAAGTAGCTCAGTAGTTCTTCGGGCTCGACGCCAGTGTTGACGCTTTGAAACTCATCGGTATCTACAGTCCCAGATTCAACCCTGTGGCGCGCTGTTGCGAGAAGCGAATCAGTGCTGGCTACGAATTTGCAGGCGGCTACGTCTAACCCAACATGAAAGAGCTTTAACGCTTCGCCAAAACGTCGAACTAGACCCTCGGCATCACCAGCGATTTCGGCACTAACACCGTTGACGCCCGGTAAGGCCGAAGTGACCATCCATTCGGCAACCTCATCTGAGCCGTACTCTTGAACCCGTGGGACCTTTATTCGACCTTCTAGCCACAAAAGGCGTTCATATTCAGCTCGCAAGGGCGGTGCTGAAGAGTTTTGTTGACGAAGCTTTAGGTAGCTTTGGGTAAGGCCATTCCTTCGAACCTCAACCACGTGAGCACCCGATACCCCAACTTCAACTGGAACAAGCTCAGCGTCCTTTAATTCGCGCTGTAACCCAGATGGCAGCTCGGCCAGCAATGAACTAACACTCATTAGTGACAGGCCCTACCCGGCCACAACCGGAATCTTGGTACGATGCTTCGGCACCATCAGTACCTCTTGTAGCTCGCCGCGGAGATGATGAGCGGCAGCATCGGTAACAAGCACCGAGGCGTAGGTACCAACGCGCAGAGGCTTTTCACTTGGGAAATGCACCAGTTTGTTTTGTCGGGTACGACCAGTCAGAACCTCGGGGTTGCGTTTTGAAGGTCCTTCAACCACCACTTCTTCGATTCGTCCGATTCGAGCCTGGTGCTTACGCATAGCTGCGCGCTCGACCACGGCACGAAGTCGCTCGAAACGCTCGACACATAGCTCGTGTGGCAGGAATAGATCTTGCATACCAGCAGCTTCAGTGCCTTCACGAGGAGAGAAAATGAAGGTGTATGCCGAGTCGTACTCGGCTTCCGCAACTACTTCTAGTGTGTGAACGAAATCATCTTCGGTTTCGCCGGGGAAACCAACAATGATGTCAGTAGTGACTGCCAAATCATCGATGGTGGCACGGGCCAAAGCTAGTTTTTCAAGGTATCGGTCGGCGGTGTAGCCCCGATGCATGGCGGCCAGAACACGATCAGAACCGGCCTGCAAGGGCAAATGCAAATGCTCACAGACACTTGGCACCTCGGCCATAGCCTGCAAGGTTTCCGGACGAAAATCTTTAGGGTGTGGACTAGTGAAACGAACCCTGTGGATACCATCAACTTCGCCAACACTTCGGAGAAGATCGCCAAAGAGCGGACGAACCCGCTTCGCTCCCTCAGCCACCCAAGCTTCGCCAGTTGCCGCTTTTGCTTCTGTTTCGTCTGCTGGTTCATTACGGAACTTAAGTGTTAAGTCGCGCCCGTAGGAGTTTACGTTTTGGCCCAACAAAGTGACCTCGGTGACTCCATCGGCGGCCAAGCGTTCTACTTCATTGACTAACTCGCCAAACGAGCGGCTCGCTTCCACCCCACGCACCGCGGGCACAATGCAAAAGGCACAACTATTGTCGCAACCAACCTGGATTGTGACCCAGGCCGAATAGTCGACTTCACGCTTTACGGGCAATGCCGATGGAAAAGCCTCGGCCTCATCGAAGGCGGCTTCTTCCCAAATCTCGGTTATTGGCCCTGAAACCCGTGAAGTGTGTAACAACTCGACGGCGCGATGCACGTTGTGAGTTCCAAACACAACGTCGACGAACGGGGCACGCGCTTGGATTTGCTCGCGATCTTTTTGGGCGAGACAGCCCGCCACCACAATCTCCATACCAGGACGTTGTGCTTTGAGAGACTTCAGATGACCAAGGGTTCCGTACAACTTGTTGTCGGCATTTTCACGCACGGTACAAGTGTTTAGAACGATTACGTCGGCTTCTTCATCGGAAGCCGCTGGAAGCATGCCATCGGCTTCCAGCAGTCCGGCAATTCGTTCGGAATCATGTTCGTTCATCTGGCATCCGAATGTACGGATGCTATAGGTGCGAGTCACACAGCCAGGTTAGGCCAATTCAATGGCTATTCATCAACGTTTGAGCGCAGTTCGCTAACCGGGGCTAGTTCACCTTCTGGCTCTTCATCACCAATGCCTACCTGTTCACGAACCCGTTCTGAAATCTCAACCATAATTTCGGGGTTATCTTGCAAGAATGCTTTAGCGTTCTCACGGCCTTGGCCGAGTTGCTCACCTTCGTAGGTATACCAAGCCCCCGACTTCTTAATAAGACCCAAATCGACGCCCACATCGAGCATCGAACCTTCACGGCTTATGCCTAAGCCGTACATAATGTCGAACTCGGCTTGGCGGAAAGGTGGGGCCACCTTGTTTTTAACCACCTTGGTACGAGTGCGGTTACCAACCACCTCGACACCATCTTTGATGGCCTCAATACGGCGGATGTCGATACGGACCGAAGAGTAGAACTTAAGAGCCCGACCACCAGGGGTAGTTTCGGGCGAACCGAACATCACACCAATCTTTTCGCGCAATTGGTTAATAAAGATGCAGACGGTGTGAGTTTTATTGAGGTTGGCAGTGAGCTTCCGAAGGGCCTGCGACATAAGGCGAGCCTGTAGACCGACATGGCTGTCGCCCATTTCACCTTCGATTTCAGCCCTTGGGGTTAGAGCAGCCACCGAATCGATAACAATGACATCGATAGCACCCGAGCGCACCAACATGTCGGTAATTTCAAGTGCTTGTTCACCGGTATCGGGCTGTGAGATTAACAGCTCGTCAACGTCGACCCCGATACGAGCGGCATATACAGGATCCATCGCGTGTTCAGCATCTATGTAGGCACAGATACCACCATTACGCTGGGCTTCAGCCACCACATGCATAGCCAAGGTTGACTTACCTGATGACTCGGGACCGTAAATCTCAGTCACCCGGCCCCTAGGTAAACCCCCTACACCTAAGGCTAAGTCGAGCGCGATGGAGCCAGTAGAGACTACCTCTACCGCCATTGAACCCTTTTCGCCCATTTTCATGACGGAGCCTTTGCCATACTGCTTTTCAATTTGGCCCATGGCCATGGCTAGTGCTTTGTCTTTATCCACCGGAAATCTCCCGTTGCTGTGAAACTTGTTTTACGGGGCTGTCACGGTGGTGACGAGCCCGATGTTCAAACCTTAAAGATGGGCTATGACATTTTGTGACGAGCCGGACAAAATCTTTAGTTTTAAGACCTTGCTGACCCAACTGCCACCATTGTAGTTTCGAACGGTCGTACGATCTACTATTTGGCCAAAAAAGTTTTGGAAAGGCGAGATTTTGGCTGCTGCAGGTTGAATTGTGATCATCAGCTGACACCATGGGCACTATGAGTGATGCCACCGATGTAACCCCCATTCACGTAGACGAAGACGAGCTTCGCGCCCGCCTAAGCCCTGAACAGTTTGAAATTACCCGCCGTTCTGGCACTGAGATAGCTTTCACAGGTATCTACTGGGATGAAAAACAACAAGGCAGCTACCACTGCGTAGTTTGCGATCTCCCGCTATTTGAATCATCAACCAAATACGAATCAGGTACTGGCTGGCCTAGTTTCTGGCAGCCTATTTCGCCAGATCGAGTGACCTTAGTGGAAGATCGCAGCCACGGAATGGTTAGGGTTGAGGCCAACTGTGCTCGTTGTGGTTCACACCTGGGTCACGTCTTCAACGATGGCCCCGCTCCGACCGGTGAACGCTTCTGCATGAACTCAGCTTCGCTCAATCTCATACCCGAGGACGACGCTTAAGTGCTTTAGCGAAAGGCGGGGAAAACTTCTTCGATCAAGGTGTCCATAATTTCACGTTTTTGGGCGCCTTGGGGAAGGTTGAAATCGGGGATGATTAGCTCATCTACACCAGCCTCACGGTAGCTAGCGACCACCTCAACTAATTCACTGGGCGTACCAACCAACATCGGCCTGCCCAGATCGCGTGCCCGCATTTTGGCCGACTCTTCCGCATTGTCGAAAAGGAATAACAAGCCTTGGGCCGACCGAGTGATGGCGGCTGGATCGCGGCCCAAATCTTCACAGTGCCGATTGAGCACCTGATTCTTGTGTTGTAGCAGCTCGGGCGTACCCCACACGTTCCACTCATCGGCATATTGAGCCGCGATTCTCATGGTGCGTTTCTCGCCACCCCCACCTATTAACAACGGCACATTACCCACTGGCTTTGGCTCTAGCGGAGCATCATCAAGCTGGTAATACTCTCCGTTAAACGTGGTGCGCTCATCACGTAACAAGCCGGTTAATACGGCACAAGCCTCTTCAAAACGGTCGAGACGTTCTTTAACCGGAGGCAACTCAATTCCATACTTTTCATGCTCATTTTGTTGCCAGCCAGCGCCAACCCCCAACACCGTCCGACCATCGTTAATGTGGTCAATAGTGGCCACCGCTTTCGCCAAAACAGCTGGATGACGATAGGTGTTGCCCGAGACCAAAACCCCCAGGCGCAGTTTAGAAACTACGGCCGACAAACCAGCAATAGCCGACCACGCTTCGTGCATGGGACCGCTGGCAGCTTCGTCGTTTGACATGAAATGGTCAGCTACCCAGAGCCCATCCCAACCAGTGTCACTTGCATGGCTGGCAGTGGCCAGAATCTCGCTCCACGGGTTGGCGTTATTAATCCAGAATGAAAACTTCATGTCCCAAGCATAGAACGAAGCCACTGCTGCCAGCCGGAGGGTAGACCAAGACCCAACTTTCAGACCTTGGCAATGCAACACTCAACCATTACCGTCGCAACCTGGGCATACATAGCCACGCTAAGCAGCAAAGGGTACAAACCGCCGGTAATCATCTACGCGGCAACGGCCGGTATCACAAGTTCACGTTTTAAGCCAGGTTGAGCAAACGCCGACGCAGCCAGTCGAGCAGCCCAATGGTAGAAAACGCACGAATGCGTTCCCGATCGCCTGGCATCCGCATTGGTCGGCCCTCAATATCATCGCCTAAAGCCAAGCCGAAAAACACGGTGCCAGGGGGCAAGCCTTCCTGTAAACCGGGGCCCGCCACTCCGGTTATAGCGATTCCCACATCGGCATCAAGACGCTTGCGAACTCCATCAGCCATGGCCATGGCTGCTTCTTCGGTCACCACCGGACCTTCGGGCACACCGAGCACTGAATATTTAACTTCTGAGGCATAGGCCACTACCCCACCGCGGAAAACCTCGCTGGCACCCGAAACATTCACAATTCGGGAGGCAATGAGGCCGCCGGTTACCGATTCCGCCACGGCAAGGGTTAAACCGCGCTCGCCAAGTAGCTGTACCACAGCATGTTCCATGGTTTCATCGTCAACACCAAAAACGATGTCGCCCACAATATCGCGAACAATTTCTTCTTCGGCCCGCAGTAACGCCGCTGCTTCTTCTTCGGTGTCGGCCTTAGTGGTGATTCGAACTTTGATGCCTTCGATGCCGCTAGCCAAAAAAGCAATCGTGGCCGAAGGTTCAGCATCCAGACGCACGATTTCATCAGCCAACATTTCAGCTAGACCCGACTCTGACTGACCCCACGTGCGTAACGTTCGACTCTTGATCACAGCGGTTGAACCAGAGCGTTCCCGCAGGTCAGGCACAATAGTGCCTAGAACCATCTCTTCCATTTCCGACGGCACCCCAGGCACGGCGTAAATAATCTTGCCTGCGAACTCGTTGCCCTCTGGGATCGGGCAAACTAACCCCGGCGCCGTGCCAGGTTGTTGCGCAATGGTAGAAGCGCCGTTTGGAACCATGGCTTGGCGCAGGTTGTTTTCAGGCATCATACGGCCTCGCGAGCCAAACATCTGGCGAATACGTGCCTCGATCGCCTCGTCAAAGACCAGCTCTACGCCCATAATGTCAGCTATCACTTCACGCGTAATGTCGTCTTGGGTGGGGCCCAATCCGCCACAGCAAATAACAGCATCGGCCCGGCTGAGTGCCAAGCGAATGGTGTCAACCATACGCTCGTGATTATCGCCCACCTTGGTTTGAAATAGACTGTCGATTCCGGCCAATGCCAGCTGCTCTCCAATCCATGAAGAGTTGGTATCAACAATTTGGCCCAGCAACAGCTCGGTTCCGATGGCGACTATTTCACAACGCATGGGGCAACATTATCGTGCCTGACCAAGCTCGTCCGGGTTTAGGAAGGGATGGCTTCGCTACCACCTAAACGGCTGCCATCATAAAAATATTGAGCACCGGTAACGAGAGTTAAGGCGACGGCGGCCCATAAAGTGATGTCGGCCACCCACGCCGGGTTATCGCCCAGGGGTGGGAAAACCGCAAAAGCCACGGCGAATTGTTGAACCACGGTCTTGAACTTGGCCGAAGAACGTGCCGGAATCGACACGCCACGGCGTGCCCAAAAGGAACGAAACATACTGATCGCGATCTCTCGAGCCGCGATTAGCACCACCGGAAGCCAGATAAAACGCCCAATGGCCACCAGCGCTATCAGTGCCCCCAGAACCAAAACCTTGTCGGCCAGTGGATCGAGAAAAGCACCAGAACGGGTGGTGCCATGTTTGCGGGCTAAGTAACCGTCAACACCATCAGAAAAACACAGACCGGTCCACAGGGCAAAAGCCAACCAGCTAGGCCCACGATCAGTTAGCACCACCAAGAACAATGGCGACAACAAGATGCGACCAATGGTCACATAATTGGCAGGCGTGGCTAAAGCTGTCGGGCCAAACGCAGTATCACTCACCCCGGCTCCTCGTGCTGGTTCCCAAGTTAGGATACTCCACCCAAAGCTTCGAGGTCGGGCCCTAACGAATCGGTAACCACGACCCTATAAAACTGGCCCACCGCTAAGTCGCTCGGAATGCTGACAATGCCATCAATTTCGGGCGCTTCGCGGTGACTGCGACCAACACCAGGCTCGTCAACGAGCACCTCAATAGTTCGGCCGATCAAAGCGGTTCGAGCCTGAGCAGTAATCGAATCCTGCAGCTCGGAAAGCTCTCCCAAGCGTTCTGCCACCAAAGCCGAATCGACAACTTCCGGTAAAGATGCGGCGTAGGTGCCTTCTTCACGTGAATATGAGAAGAAACCACACCAATCAAGCTGAGCTTCTTCAATGAATGCCAACAAAGCGTCGTGGTCTTCTTCAGTTTCACCCGGATAACCCACAATAAAATTCGACCGAAAAACGGCGTCTGGATAATGGCGACGAATGAACGAAATTCGCTCCAAGAATTTCTCGCCGTTACCCCAACGCCGCATACGTCGCATGAGCGGTGGTGAAACGTGTTGCAAGCTCAAATCAAAATAGGGAACCGAAGACGAACCGATCACCTCGATTAGAGCTTCGGTTAAATCGGCCGGGTACAGATATAACAACCTGACTCGAGGCACCCGCTCCCTAAGGGCCTCAACGAGAGGCACAATCCGGCGCTCTCCTATACCCTGATCACGACCAAAAGCCGCAAGGTCTTGAGCTACTAACACAATCTCTTGAGCATCAAGCTGGTCGACTTCAGCCATAATCGACTCGACCGTGCGAGAACGCTGTGGACCGCGAAAGCTTGGAATAGCACAAAATCCGCAGGCCCGATCACAGCCCTCAGCCACCTTCAGGTATGCCCAGGGTGACTGACTTGGAGGTCGGGGTAGATTCAAAAGATCGAAAGCGGGTGCCTTGCGAGTTGGACCGAGGCTCACCGGCACACCAAAACCGCTAACGGCGTTGACCTCGGGAAGTGCCGCTGCCAGTTCGTCACCGTAACGTTCGGCCATGCAGCCGGTAACAACAATTTCGGCGCCCTGGCGGCGCGCATCAGAGAGTGACAAGACCGTGTCAATCGATTCGCGACGCGCATCTTCGATAAAGGCGCAGGTATTCACCACAACTAGGTCGGCCTCGGCTGGCGAGGCAGCCGCGGAAAGACCGTCGGCCACTAGGGTTCCAACGAGTTTGTCTGAATCAACCTGGTTTTTGGGGCAGCCGAGAGTCTCGACCCAATAAGTGCGGGGCATTAAGGCTCTATGCTACTAGCACAACTACTTCGATCTTCATCTTGGGGGTCTCGGGCGTGGCTAAACCCCCGGCAGTACCGAGTCGAGCTCTTCAGGGGTCATGAGCACCGTGCGTGGTTTCGAACCTTCGGAGGGGCCTACTATGCCACGTTGTTCTAGCAAATCCATTAAACGACCAGCGCGAGCGAAACCAACCCTTAGCTTGCGCTGCAGCATCGATGTGGAGCCCAACTGACTACGAACGATTAGCTCGATGGCTTGAAGTAACAGTTCATCATCATCTTCATCGCCCGAGGTGCCGCCAGGGAGCAACGCCCCAGCCGCCGAGGGCTCTTCAGCTTCACCCTGGACATCTTCGGTATAAACCACAGCTGGAGCTTGGCTTAACCAGGCATCCGCAACGTCACGAACTTCTTCCTCCGTCACCCAAGCACCTTGAACCCGATGGGCAGCACTCGAGTTGGCGGTCACCATTAACATGTCACCCTTACCGATAAGGCGTTCCGCTCCAGCTTGATCAAGGATCACGCGACTGTCCGCCAAAGACGAAACCGCGAACGCGATACGGGAAGGAATATTGGCTTTAATCAGGCCGGTAATCACGTTTACCGAAGGGCGCTGCGTCGCTAGTACCAGGTGGATGCCAACCGCTCGAGCCTTTTGCGCGATGCGACAAATGCTGGCCTCAACATCGCGTGCTGCCACCATCATCAGATCGTTCAGCTCGTCGACCACTATCACAATAAATGGCAGGCGCTCGTATTCAGCTACTGTGCCGTCAAGGCCCACCTCGCCCGCTCCGGGGGCGCTGGTAAGTTCACCTCGATCGTAAGCCTTGTTGTAGCCGGTGATATCACGAACGCCAACGGCCTCAAGCACTTCATATCGACGGTCCATTTCTCGCACCGCCCAATCCAAGGCATTAGCCGCCTTCTTGGGGTCGGTCACCACCTCGGTGAGCAAGTGGGGCAGCTTCGAATATTGGGTTAGCTCAACGCGTTTGGGGTCGATCAAAATCATACGTACTTCATCGGGGGTTGAACGCATGAGCATGGAGGTAATGATCGAGTTGATGCACGACGACTTACCAGCACCAGTTGCACCAGCGATAAGTACGTGGGGCATTTGAGCCAAATTCGCCATCACCGAAACGCCGTTTATGTCGCGTCCAATCGCTACTTCCAGCGGGTGTTTTGCCTTCTTGGCCTCGGCCGAGCTGAGCAGGTCGCCAAGGGCCACGATTTCACGTTTAGCGTTCGGCACCTCGACGCCGATGGCCTGCCGACCTGGGATAGGGGCCAAGATTCGAACGTCCGCCGAGGCCATAGCGTACGCAATATCTTTATGGAGGCTGGTCACCCTGGCCACCTTCACCCCGGCACCCAGTTCCAGTTCGTAGCGGGTGACGGTAGGACCAACCACCATGCCGATCAAACGTGTCTCCACCCCATGTTCAGCTAACGCCTGTTCAAGAACTCGACCAGTACGTTCTACAGCTTCACGATCCACCACATGGGCGTCTGCTTTTTGTAACACGTTAGGTGGAGGCAGTTCCCATGCCGACGTTGATGACATGTCGACTTGAGTCAGGTCAACAGACCCCAAATTACCTCCGCCGGTAATCGGCACAAGGTTGCGCTGTTGTGCAATTTGGGGGGAATCCCCGTCCTCACGATCATCAACCGAGCTAGCGCCCCGCTCAAGGTGGACATCTTGGTCGAACAAGGCCGTGGAATTATCACCGGAGATGTTGACAAGCTCCGCCGAAGCCTGAGAATGGTGCGTTTCGAGGTCGTTTACCACGGTCGGGTCTACTTGGGCCTCACCACCAACGACCAAGGTGGGACTCGAATCACCCCAACCACGAGGAACAGAGGTCGTATCGACGGTCTCATCAGCTCCGATACCATCGCCCATAACCTGATGTCCTAATTTGGCTACCCCACCACCGGCACGTTTAAAGCCGCTGCCAATCATGGTGGCTAACGAGGCCGCCGTTGTGTGGGTGGCCACTAGTACACCGATGGTGATGGTGGTGCCCAGAACAAGGGTGGCTCCAACCAAAGATGCCACCGCCTGGGTAAGTCCACCGCTGGCCAGGCCTACCAACCCCCCGGCTTGGCTTAAGCCATCAACTCCGTCAACCAGACCAGGCTGGCCTAAATATAGATGCAGTAATCCGGTTACCCCCACCACAGCTATAACTAGACCCACCACAATTCGGGCTGGAGAATTATTACTCTGGTTGTAATTGCGGGCGTAGCCAATAAGTGCCACACCACCAACGGCTAAGAACATTGGAACGGTGTAACCAACTAGGCCAAGCGTGCCACCGGCCATGCCTGCTATTGCCCGTCCGGCAGCGCCGGTAAGGTTGCCGTACATTCCAAGGGCACTTAGTACGCCTAGAGCGACCAGCACTATGCCCCAGGTGTCGAACGCTCGCCCTTCGAAAGCCCGTGCAAACGCCGAGCGGTTGCGCGGCGAGGTTGTCGAACGTTTCGTCGTTCGGGTTTTGGAGGTTGATCGGGGGTTGGTGCGAGTAGCCACTAAAACCTCGGGCGCGGTTAAAATACGGGCTCCACCCGATACCCATGTTTGCGCTCCAAGACGCCCAGGTCAAGCATCGGGGCTTAGGAAACCACGATAACGGCTAGGGCTCCATCACCAGCGGCACGATCATTGGTCGCCGTTTGGTGGTGTTATTGACGAAACGGCCCACGCTTCGGCGCGCCACGCGGGCTATAGCTTCGGCATCGGGTTGTTCGGCGGTCAGTACCTCAAGAATTGCGGCCTTCGCTTCCTCCGCGGCTTCGTCCAAGAGTTCTTCGGCTTCATCGGCGTGGACCCAACCACGAGTGATCACTTCCGGGCCAGTAAGAATTACGCGGGATTCGACATCAACCGAGACCACCACCACTACCACGCCTTCTTCAGCTAGCACTTGACGATCTCGAAGCACACCGTGGTTGATGTCGCCAACGATGCCATCTACATACAAATAACGTGCCGGTACCGGATCGGTTCGAATAATTCCATCGTTGGTTAAAAGGACGGAATCACCGTCTTCACAGACCAAAATTCGGTCATCGCTCAAGCCCATTTCAGCAGCTAGACGGGCATGTGCGCGCAGGTGACGGTATTCACCATGAACCGGAATGAACCACTCGGGGCTAATAACCGAATGAAACAATTTCAGCTCTTCGGCTTTCGCATGACCTGTGGCATGGACGTCGCTGATACCCGAATGCACCACTTCTGCACCCAAACGTACTAGGCCATCAATCACCCGCGACACGTTCATTTCGTTGCCGGGAATCGGGTGTGACGACAAAATCACAGTGTCATTGGCAGTTATTTGAAGCCACTTGCTATCACCGGTAGCCATTCTGGCCAACGCCGACATTGGTTCACCTTGACTACCAGTGGAGATGATACAGACCTGGCCAGGGTCAAGGTCTTCGACCTCTTTAATGTCTCGAATCGAACGATCTGGAATGTCGAGCAACCCAAGATCACGAGCCAAGCGAAAATTCTTTTGCATGGAAAGACCAACGGTCGCAATGGTGCGACCAGTAGCCAGTGCCGCATTGGCGATCTGTTGTACCCGATGGATGTGGCTGGCAAAACTAGCCGTGATAATGCGGCGTCCTTCATGGGCTTGAAACAAGCTCATCAGAACTTCACCAATTGACGATTCGGAACGAGAGTGACCGGCCTCTTCAGCATTGGTGGAATCGGCGAGCAACAACCGCACACCAGATTCCTTAGCGATCTGTCCCATCCTGGCTAAATCGGTGCGACGGCCATCAACCGGATTCAAATCGAGCTTGAAGTCACCGGAGTGCAAAATTGTGCCTTGCGGTGTGTGAATAGCGGTCGCGAAAGCGTGCGGAACCGAGTGAGTCACCGGAATAAATTCAACGTCGAAAGGACCGATTTGGCGTCGTTCGCCGTCGTAAACCGGTATCAGCTCGGTGCGATCGAGTAGACCGGCCTCGTTAATGCGATTACCGGCAATCCCCAATGTTAACGGTGAACCGTAAATTGGGAATTTTGCGTCACGCAACAAGAACGAAAGGCCTCCCACATGATCTTCGTGGCCATGGGTGGCAATACAGCCCTCAATTCGGTCGGCGTTTTCTCGCAGGTAAGTAAAGTCGGGGAGCACAAGATCGACACCCAACATGTCTAGGTTGGGGAACATTAAACCGCAATCAATCAAAAGAATTCGACCGTCGACCTCGATTCCAGCGCAGTTTCTTCCAATGTCACCCAGCCCCCCAAAAAAGCTGACGCGAACCGACTCTGGCATAAATATGTTCCTTACCTAAATGATTTAGTTATTAAAGGCTGGCTAGAAGTGCTTGAGCTTGGCTGGCTAAACCATCGGGCTCGGGACCCATTGGTAGTCGACAAAAGCCACTCGGCTGACCTAAGGCCCGGAGCACGGCCTTAGTAGGTACCGGGTTTGGCGCTAGCTCGGAAGCTTCAAAATTAAATGAGGGAATCATTGCGGCGTTCAGTTGGCGCGCCAACTTAACGTTTCCGCCCAGAAAGGCCTCAATCATCTCCCTCATGGTTGAAGCCAACCAGTGAGTAGCAACGCCAACCACGCCTGTCGCTCCGACGGCCAAGAGAGGCAGAGTTAAGCTGTCATCCCCGCTGTAAACCTCGAACCCATCAGGTGCTTCGGAAAGGAGATGAGCAGTAGCGCCAGGGGCACCAGCCGCGTCTTTCAACGCCACGATGTTTGGATGTTGGGAAGCCAACGAAAGAATGGTGGCGGTATCTATTTTGCGCCCCGAACGCACCGGAATGTCATAAAGCATGAGAGGTAGATCGGTGGCTTCAGCCTGCGCTGCGAAATGTGCCGCTATCCCCGCTTGTGAGGGCCTGTTGTAATAAGGCGTGACAGTTAGGTAGCCGTCCACCCCCATGTCGTTAACGTCTTTAATCATGGTGGTGACATAGTTGGTGTCATTGGAGCCAACCCCGGCCACCACCACGGCCTCGGGAACCGCCTCACGAACGATCTGAATGAGGTCCAAATGTTCTGAGGTCGACAAGGTAGGGCTTTCGCCCGTAGTTCCGGCTACCACTAGGCCATCGTTGCCTTGCGCAATAAGCCACTTGGCAAGTTCAGCGGCACCGGCACGATCGAGAGCACCCTCAGGGGTGAACGGCGTGATCATGGCGGTCAGCACGCGTCCAAAACGGGCCATTGGTACTCCTTGCACAATTCTTTCCTCTGGGCTGACAAGTTGAGCAAATGTCGCAGCCCTCAACCAATCGGCACGAACATTCTAGATCGGCCCCAGCTTATCAGTCCTCGCCTTTGGGCAAAGACGCTGAGCAAGCGGCTAATCGTCGACCGGTACCAGCTTCGAGCGTTTTGGCCGCAGAGCAGAACCTTTTTGTCCTGCGGCGCGTTCTCGGGCAACCTTGCGCAAAATTAATGGGTAGCCACCCAACGCGATTGAGGTGAAAATGAACCATTGCACGGCGTAATCGCGGTGTGGGCCTTCATTTGGTGGCGCAGCTTCGACCATCACCGGAACATCGCCGGGGGCGGGCGATTGTGCCTCAAGTGTTACATAAGCGGGCAACACTGGGGCGTCTACTTGGTGTGCAATGCGCGCAATATCGGCTCGGGCGAGTTCTCGCAGGTGACCTTCGGCGGGGTCGGTGGCCCCAAAGGCGCCTTTAGATTGAGTGGCGGTCACAGTTCCTTCCACCACTACTTCGCCCTTTGGAGGGGCCGCAGCCTGCATTGCCTCGGCCGTTTCGCCAATGGAATACGGTACCCATCCACGGTTGATTACCACGGCTTCTCCCGAGGGCATCAAGAGTGGAGTCAATACATAAAATCCGGGGGCCCCTTCGTAGGTACGATTTCGTACGGTTACTTGTTCGTCAGCTAGGTAATGGCCACGTACCTGAACCTGACGTAGCGTCAGTTCTTGAATTTGTTGCGGAGTTGACTCCATTGAAATCAATTCACCCACCGGGACCATCGGTACGGCGCTGAGTTCCTTATAGCGATGAATAAGGTCTCGCTTTTCGTGCCAGCGACCTAGCTGCCAAAACCCTGCAATCAAACAACCCGCCACGATTAGCAACACAAATAGGTGCGACAGAATCCATCGTGGTTTTAAAACGAACCGATACACGTTTCCTAGGTTAGGTCAGGCCGAGAAGAACTACTCAGCCGCTAGTCCCAACCTCGCTCTTGCGAGCTTAGAACCTCACGCCACGCGGCCAAGCGCCGTTCGTCGAGTTCACCCGAGGCAATGGCGAGTTGCACAGCGCAGTCAGGTTCGCTGGTATGAGTGCAGTTGCTGAAACGGCATTGTTCGGCCAACGCTTCTATGTCGGGAAAGGCCACCGAGACAGCTTCGGGCTCGGCCCAGATACCGATGGAACGAATCCCAGGTGAATCAACGATCACGGTGCCATTGGGCAGTGGGTGCAGCTCGCGCCAGGTGGTGGTGTGTCGCCCTTTGGAGTCTTTCGAACGAACTTCACCGACGGCGGTTAGGGCTAAACCGCTCAAGGCGTTTGTAAGGCTAGATTTCCCAGCTCCTGACTCACCTACCAAGACCACACTCTTGCCCGCTAGCTCTTTAGCTAACTCGTCAATGCCGTGGCCCGAAACCGAGTCAATGGCGACCATTGCCACATCGGGGAAATCGTATGCCATCTGTGCTTCGGCAGCCGCCAGGTTTTCAGCTAGATCGACCTTCGTCAACACCACCATGGCCGGAATCCCGGCTTCATGCGCCAACATAGTGGCCCGCTGAATTCGCGGTGTCGATAGTGGCCGATCGAGACCGCAGACCATCAACACCAGATCAACGTTGGCGGCAAGACGTTGTTCGGTGTCACGTTCCTCGTCACGGCGTCGCAACAGCGAATAGCGGGGAAGAATTTGTTCTACAACTCCGTCGACCACCACTACCCAGTCACCGACAACAGCGGCACCCATGCTTTTGCGGGTTGGATATTGTGCGATGCCTTCGGCGGTAACGATCCGCAGCGCTACACCGTCATGGCGTACCACACGACCCAAGTCGGCACCACGATGGGCCCGTTCACGCGCCTCAGCAAGTATCTCGTCGGCTGCGCTGCGAATTTCGGGAGTCAATCCCCACGCTTCGAGGCCGCCCGTGTTGTCCGCGTTGTTGGGCGTTTGTGTCACGTGCTGCCAGAATCTTTTTCGTTAGTAACTTTCGGTGGTCCGGCCTGGGTGTGCCTGGTTCCTTCGGGCTCATCCGCCCAGCTAGCCTCAGCTTCCCAAGCATCATCAAACACCAGCCGCTTTACTGGCTGTCGTCTCACCGGACCGTGTTTACCTTGTGGAACGCCTAGAGGAATCGTGGCCATTATGAATACTTCGGGTGGAATTCCCAGTAGCTCACGTAATTCCCCTTCCACCATGTAGTGCCACATGGTCAAAACGCCGCCATAGCCAAGCGCCCGTGCTGCTAGCAACAGATTTTGGCAAGCCGGATAAACCGACGCTCCATCACGAAGATGCCCGTCGCGGCCCACCATGAGAGCCAGCACCACCACCGGAGTTTGCTCGAAGTGGTTTACAAAATGCTCCATGGCTCGGGCCGTTCGGGCCTTAGGCGAATTGTCTAGGGCACCACTACCAGATTCATAACCGTCACTGCGGCGTTTTTCACCCCAGCCCTTTCGAAAAGCAGCGCCCAATAATGCCTTGGCGGCAGTGGCGTTCGGGCCGTCACGTAACACCAGAAACCGAAAACTCTGCCTATTTGAACCCGATGGTGCTCGAGTGGCCGCGAACATGATCTTTGCCAGGTCTTCATCGGGGATTGGATCTTGCCTATAACGCCGAATCGCTCTGGTCGTGGCCATCATCTCGAGAGCTGTTTCTGCTTCTGACCGCGAACGCAACGACGCAAGCCCCGTATCATTTTTGGTACGGGATTTATCCTCGGTCATATAAGCAAGTCTCCCTCGACGTTAGATGCAGCGAAGAGCACAAATAGCACCATAGGCGCTCGGTCGCCCTAGGCGTCGGTGGGTAACTTGTAGTCGGCAAAACGGCTGCGCAAATCCTTCTTTGAGAATTTGCCAACCGAGGTCTTAGGAATCTCCTCGATGAATTGAATGTCATCAGGCAACCACCACTTGGCAACCCGCGGCGTAAGAAATTCCATTAGCTCGTCTTTGGTTACCGAAGCCCCTTCACGTACCACCACACAGGCGAGCGGCCGTTCTTGCCAGCGTTCATGACGAACGCCAATGACGGCTGCCTCAGCTACCGAAGGATGCGCCATGAGCTCATTTTCAAGCTCAACCGAGCTAATCCACTCACCACCCGATTTGATGACGTCTTTCGTGCGATCAACTAGGCGTATGTAACCCTCTTCATCGATGGTGGCTACATCACCGGTCTTTAACCAACCTTCGGGAGTGAACGACTCGCTAGAGCGATCATCGTTGTAATACGAACTGATCACCCAGGGTCCCTTAACCTGCAATTCACCCGAGGTTTCGCCGTCCCAGGCCAGCTCTTCATGACTATCAGGGTCGGCGATTCGGGCCTGCAGACCAAACACGATCGGGCCAATGGAGGTACGGATGTCGGCCTTCTCGTCTTCCGAAAGGTCATCCATGGACGACTTGAGGTTGCAAATTGAGGCCACAGGACTGGTTTCTGTCATACCCCAAGCTTGCAAAATGGGCATACCAAGTTTGGCCCGGAATGCTTCTGAAAGTGCCTTCGGCACCGCGGAACCACCACAAGGGATGGCACGCAATGAAGAGACGTCGCGACCATCGATTTCGTTCAGTACGCCCATCCAAATAGTGGGCACCCCGGCCGCCAGAGTAACGCGTTCGGCTTCAATAAGATTGACTATGCCTTTAGGCGACAAGTCTGGTCCGGGCATGACAACTTTGGCACCGGTGGTCACCGCAGCGTGTGCTAGGCCCCAGGCGTTGGCATGGAACATGGGCACTACCGGCAGCACAACATCACGCTCACAAATACCAATGGCGTCGGCGGCCATTGCCGTTAGGGTGTGCAGGTACACCGATCGATGCGAATAGAGCGCACCTTTCGGGTTCCCGGTGGTGCCGCTGGTGTAGCACATTGATGAAGCCTGATTTTCATCGGCCACATTCCATTCCACCGGCTTGGCTTTGGCCAAGAGCTCTTCATAGTCGTGAACCTCGATATCACCGTCGTAGGTTGGTAGCTCTCCGCCGGTATCATTCATAATCACCAAATGCTTGACCGTGGTGAAGGTGGGCAACAGCGGTGCCAGCAGTCCCATTAACGACAGATCGGCGAAAATAACCTCGTCTTCGGCATGGTTGACGATGTAGGTCATCTGGTCGGGGAAAAGACGAATATTCAGCGTGTGCGCCACCCGGCCAGAACACGGTGCTGCAAAATATAGTTCTAGGTGGCGTTGCGTATTCCAGGCGAAAGTACCTACCCGGGCATCGGGACCAATGTTCAGGTCATCGAGCACCCCTCCTAAGCGCCTGGTGCGGTCAGCCCATTCGCCATAGGTGATGCGAACGGTGCCAGTCGGCAACGCAGTCACGATTTCCTTTTCGGGAAAATACTTTTCGGCACGCTCAAACATAAGTGCCATGGTGAGCTGGCTTGCCTGCATAAGACCTTGCATGGTTCCCCCAAAGGACTTGAATAAATGTGACGGTTCTTACACAGTAGACGCTACGACGAATTCGCGCCGGATTCGCTTAGCGCACTAAACGTGGCAGAATCGAAAGTCTTGGTAACTAGCAAACACCACAGCTCTCAGCCACAACCTCAACCCAGCCGCACGTTACTTTGGCTCTTGTCCGCCCCGCTAGTGGTGCTGGTGATCTTGGCCAATATCGGTGATGCACTAGCGCCCACCTTGGTGGACAAACACCCGCTGTTGTTAATCACCCTAAACGCTCGTAACCGCAACTTAGCGTTAGTGACCAACCAGTTAGGGGCACTTGAGTTCTACCTGGTGGGGTTCCTGCGCCTAATTATCAGCGATCCCCTGTTTTATGTCTTGGGTTGGTTCTATGGTGATTCGGCCGTGCGCTGGGTAGAACGCAATACCAACACCTTGGGCGGAAGTTTGCGCTGGGCCGAGAAACATTTCAAAAACTTTGGCGTCCCGCTTGTTTTCGCTATGCCCAACAACTGGATTTGCCTGTTCGCTGGCGCGGCGAAGATGCGCCCTTGGGTGTTTGCCACTGCCAATATTGCTGGTACCGTTGCACGACTTTATGCCATTCGGGTGCTTGGGAACGTGTTCTCAGGACCTCTCGATTGGCTCTTAGTGCAAATTGCGAAATACCGCTTGCCACTGCTGGCGTTGAGCATCGCAGCCGTTGCTTTCACATTCTTTAGCGAACGCAAACGGGACGGAGGCGAGCTCACCGGTATCACCAAATTGGCTGATGAACTGGGGTCGAGCGAGCCGTCAGGCGGTGTCGTGAGTGCTCCCTATGAGCCCCACTCGGATCGGGTGACCAACGAGCACGGTCACTTCGATACCAACGATCGCGACACCGAAAGCGACGCCTAATCCCTAATCGAGCGCCTATCGTCTATAAACATAGGCCGGTTGGCACAAGATTTTTGGCGGTTAAATCCCCAGCAGAGCGTCGAGGCCAACCGTCAGACCGGGATGCTCACCGATCGCTTTGATGGCCAAAACCACACCGGGCATAAACGACGAGCGATCTAACGAATCGTGGCGGATAGTTAGGGTTTGACCGGCAGTGCCCAAAATCACTTCTTGATGGGCCACCAAACCCGCAAGGCGAAGCGAATGCACCGGAATACCACCAGCGGCGGCGGCGCCTCGTGCGCCTTCAATGGTCTGTTTCGTGGTGGGGTCAGCCGCCCAATTTGGTTGCACGGCCGCCATACGATTAGCGGTGGCAACTGCGGTTCCTGAAGGGGCATCAATTTTTTGGTTGTGGTGAAGTTCGATGATTTCACCGGTTTCGAAAAAAGGTGCCGCCAGCTCGGCAAAGCGCATCATCAAAACGGCGCCGATAGCGAAATTAGGCACGATCACGCAGTTACTTTGCGTGAAAAGAGCCCCAAAAGTTTCGTAATCAGACTCGCTGAAGCCACTGGTGCCAACCACAGCGTGAACACCTGCCGCGGCCAATGCCCGCAAATTCATGCGAGCGGCATCGATGTGAGTGAAGTCGACGACCACGCTCACATCAGCCGACAAAAGTTCGTCTGTGGTGCTACAAACAAGCGTTGTCTCTGGGTCAACCCCAAGGTTGGGGTCAACTTCGATGACCGAAGCGCTAGGGTCGGCGGCGGCTGCTAAGACAAGAGTTGGATCGGCCAGAACAGCTTCACAAACTGTTCGGCCCATCCGTCCGGCGGCACCCAGCACACCAACCCGTAGCTGCTTCGTCATTACGCTCTTAGTTTCTCTCAGCCTTAGCGGCGGTTACCGCCTCGACCACGGCCACGAGGTCCGCGACCAGGCGCACCCGAGCGAGAGGGGCCAGGACCAAGGTCACCGAAATCGTTGGCAAGTCCGGCTTCGAACTCTTCTTCGAAAGAAACATACTCTCGCGAATCGCCAGAGTTGTCGCCACCGGAATTCTCGGAGCCGTTTGCACCCTCAGCACCAGCTGGGCTTACTTCATCAACGTCGATCACCGAAGCAGCTTCACCTTCGGCGTCACCTTGGGCCAACGAAAGTGAGACCTTGCCTTGGGAATCTACTTCTTCCACTACAACCTGAATAGATTCGCCAAGCTCAAGCACATCTTCTACTCGGTCAATGCGTTTACCGTTACCGATCTTAGAAATATGTAGAAGACCGTCGCGGCCGGGCAAAATGTTGATGAACGCACCGAACTTGGTGATATTCACGACGGTGCCCGGGTAATGCACGCCAACCTGTGCCGTGGGTGGATCGAGAATCAGCTTGATTCGGTTTTCGGCTTCCCGAACTACTTCCCCATTGGAAGAAGCAATCGAAACGATGCCGACCTTGCCATCGTCATCCACGCTGATGTCAGCACCAGTTTCTTGTTGGATGGCGTTGATGACCTTGCCCTTGGGCCCAATCACTTCACCGATCTTGTCCATTGGGATTTCGAAGCTGATGATCTTTGGTGCCGTTGGGCCAACATCGTCGCGGGGCTCGGCAATGGCTTTAGCCATTTCTTCAAGAATATGAAGGCGAGCTTCACGAGCTTGGTTCAAGGCCGCCGCCAGAACGTCGGCGGGGATGCCGTCAATCTTGGTATCGAGCTGTAGAGCAGTAACGAAATCGGCAGGACCAGCGATCTTGAAGTCCATATCGCCAAAGGCGTCTTCCGCACCCAAAATATCGGTGAGCGTGGTGTACTTGCCGTCTTCGAAGACTAGGCCCATGGCGATTCCGGCTACGGCCGCCTTAATGGGCACACCGCCATCCATAAGTGAAAGCGACGAAGCACAAACCGAAGCCATAGAGGTAGAGCCGTTGGAAGAAAGGACCTCGGATACCAAACGAAGGGCGTACGGGAACTCTTCTTCACTCGGCACTACCGGCAATAAGGCACGCTCGGCTAAAAGACCATGCCCTACTTCACGACGCTTGGTGCCACCCACCCGGCCAGTTTCTCCATTGGAGAATGGTGGCATGGTGTAGTGGTGCATATAGCGCTTCTTAACGGTTGGGTTAAGACTGTCTTTATAGGTGATATCCATGGCCATGCGTGGGGTGCCCAGGGTTAACACATTGAGTACCTGGGTTTCACCACGCTGGAACAAACCAGAACCATGGGCGGTTGGCAACAACGCCACTTGGGCCGAAATAGAACGGATATCTTTAGGTCCGCGACCGTCGATACGAACGCCTTCATCGACTATTCGTTGACGAATAACCTTCTTCGACAAGGCTCGAATGGCCGATGAAACTTCTTTGGCACGGCCTTCAAACTCTTGCGCCAAAGCCTCATGAATTTCGGCGGAAATAGCATCATTGGCGTCGTTACGTTGTGTCTTATCGGCAATGCTGTTGGCTTCACGCAACTTGTCGGTGCCAAGCTCGGCAACACGTGCTTCTACATCTGCACCAAAATCGGCGGCTGCCTCAAACGGGAGGGCTTCTCGCACTCCGGCTTTAGCCACAAACTCACGCTGCAGCGCTATCGATTCCCGAATCCAGGTTTTTGAAGCTTGCAAACCTTCCGCGATCACTTCTTCGGTGACCTTCGGCGCACCATCTTGGTAATAGTTCCAAGCATTTTCGGTACCGCCAGCCTCAACCATCATGACGGCAATATCAGAACCGTCGGATGTTTCGCGACCTGCCACAACCAGTTCAAAGGTGGAGGCATCACCCTCGGCATAGGTGGGGTGCGGAATCCACTGGCCATCAATGGTGTAGGCCACTCGAACGGCACCAATTGGGCCTTCAAAAGGAATGCCCGAGATCATGAGGGCGGCACTAGCGGCGTTGATGGCCAGCACGTCGTGCGGGTTCTCCATGTCAACACCTAGAACTGTGCCAATAATCTGGGTTTCGTTGCGGTACCCCTCGGCGAATGACGGGCGCAGCGGGCGGTCAATCAGGCGACAGGTAAGAATCGCTTCATCAGAAGGTCGGCCCTCTTTGCGGAAGACGGAACCGGGGATAAGGCCAGCGGCATAGCGCTTTTCTTCGATGTCGACCGTGAGTGGGAAGAAATCGATGCCCTCACGGGTGGACTTTTCAGCGTTAGCGGTAACAAGAATCTTGGTGCCACCTAAGGTGGCTACAACCGCACCCTGGCTTTGTGGTGCCAAAAGGCCCGTTTCCAGAGTTATTTCTTTGTCGGTGCCCGAAATAGCACCACTTGCGACGATGGGATCAGCCATCTCTATTTATTCTCCTTGTGGGGGACACTCCCCCGTTTGACGACCAGTTCCCAGATGAGAAGCCCCCAACAGTTTTGAGAGATCCACAACTGGCAGCTGGCCGGAACAATTCATTTCAATTAGGCAGGCCCCCAGAAGTGGGTGCCTTATACGAATCGGGCGACCACTTAGGGTCGCCCGAGCACAGTGTGATTAGCGGCGCAAACCGTGTTTAGCAATGATTTCACGGTAACGCTCGACGTCGTTCTTACGCACGTAAGACAACAGACGCTTACGGCGACCTACCAACTGCAACAGGCCACGACGACTGTGGTGGTCTTTCTTATGCAACTTAAGGTGTTCGTTTAGATGATTAATACGATCAGTCAGAATAGCAATCTGGACTTCTGGAGAGCCCGTGTCGGTGTCGTGCAACCGGTGGTTAGCGATGGTTTCCGACTTGTTGGGCAATTGGTGTAGGTCAGCCACTTAGATGAAATCCTATTCGATATGGGACTAAAGACCCGGCTTCTGGAACCGCTGGGCGAGAACTGAAGCGGATGCGCGCTAGAACACAGAATTCTGCGGCTGTTAAACCTTAGCAGCCAGACGAACCAAAACCATCTTTAGACCCGCCCGAATTGGAGGCTACGCTTCCAATGTAAAAGCAGGAGTGTTTAATTGTTCACAGGATTAGTGCAAGAGCTGGGCACGTTCATACACCGCCAAGGTTTGCGTTACCGTTTTGGGGCTACCAACGTGCTCGAAGGTGTGGCACTCGGCGATTCAATAGCTGTTAATGGCTGTTGTTTAACAGTGGTCGATTTTGGCGATGATTGGTGGGATGCCGACGTTTCCGAAGAAACGCTCGCCAAGACGTCATTGGCATCGTTTCATGAAGGTGACCCCATCAACTTTGAAACCGCGGCCCGTGTTGGAGATCACCTAGGCGGGCACATCGTCCAAGGCCACGTCGATGGGGTGGGTAAGATGCTCGAAACGCCACCGGAACTGAAAGTTTCGGTGCCCGCCGAGCTGCTGCGGTACTGCGTAGCAAAAGGCTCAATCACCATCGATGGGGTCAGCCTTACCATTGTGGAAGTACTAGGCGACGCAATTACGGCCGCCATCATTCCACACACCGCCGAAGTAACCACTCTCGGCCATAAACCCGTTGGCAGCCCAGTGAACATCGAGGTTGATGTAATCGCTAAATATGTAGAGCGATTGGTGTTACCTCACCTACCGACAACCTGAGCAATCATCTGAGCCATGGCTTTACGCCGCACAGCCAGAGCTGCTACTGCCAAAGAGACACTAACCGCGGCCGTGACGCCAACAATGATCCAAACACCCTTAGTAATTGACGAGGACAACCCATGGCCTTCCCCAAGCAGTAACTGGGTCGCCGAAACGCCCAGGTTTCGTCGCTCCAGGGTGTAGGTACCGGCTTCGGGGAAATTAATGGTCCAAGCCGCTTGACCAAAGCGTGTTCCACTGACGCGATACTTCAATTCACCCGGAAATGGCTCGGGCCGAATCATTCCTTCAGGGCCTTCAAAGCCAAGTACCATCAGTTCCAGCAGTTCTTCTTTGGGTGGAACTTGGCAATAACCACTGCATGCAGCGCCAGCCCAAATGGTGTACTCACCGGCATGTGCAACCTCAACCGGGAGCCCGCTTCTAGGAGGCAGTTGCGTAAAGCTCGCTATCTCGTTGGCCTGGTCGCTCCACGCGTAGTTGAACCACGCGAAAGCCGCGGCACCCCCTAGTAAGACCACTGCTGCTGCCAATTGAAAGAGGCGTTTAGCAGTGGTGGTCGTAGCTTTCATCCATTCCCCAGTCGGCCACAGTTATGCGAAGAGCATAGCCACGTCGCATGATATTAGAGTGCGTCTAGGATCGCTTAGTTTGGCCCAACCAGTTGTACTCGCGCCGATGGCTGGTATCACCGACGCCCCATATCGCTTGCTTTGCGCCTCGTACGGTGGCGGCTTGTACGTTTCAGAAATGGTGACAGCTCGGGGCCTGGTGGAGAGCGGTGTGCGTTCTTGGCAAATGGCGGCTCATCATCCCCAAGAACGCATTCGTTCGATCCAGCTTTTTGGATCTGACCCCAAGGTTATGGGCGAAGCAGTAAAACGGCTGGTTAACGAGCTGCCGATTGACCATATCGACCTTAACTTTGGTTGTCCGGTGGCCAAAGTGACCCGCAACGGCGGTGGTGCTGCGCTGCCGTATAAGCGTAACCTTTTCGCCGCGGTAGTAGCCGAAGCCGTGCGCAATGCAGGGGAAGTTCCACTCACTATCAAGATGAGAATGGGCCTAGACGACCAACGCCTCACCTACCTTGAGGCTGGCAAGATCGCGGCCGAGGCTGGGGTGGCGGCCATCGCGTTACACGCTCGGACTGCCATTGCGGGCTACTCGGGTTTGGCCCGTTGGGAGGCGATTGGACTCTTGCGCGAAGAGGTAGATGCCAGCGTACCTGTACTTGGCAACGGTGATATTTGGCAAGCCGACGACGCCATTGAAATGATGAACCAAACCAGCTGCGATGGGGTTGTGATCGGTCGGGGTTGCTTAGGAAGACCGTGGCTTTTTGAAGATTTGGCCCGAGTGTTTAGGGGTGAAAAGGCGCAAGGCCCACCGCCGCTTGGCGAGGTTAGCGCCATGTTGTTACGCCACCTCGAGTTGATGATCGAATGGTACGAACAGGAACGTTACGCAGTTCACCGAATGCGGAAACACATCTCTTGGTATTTGGCGGGCTATCCAGTTGGTGCCAGCGTCCGCCAACGCACCAACAACCTTGAAACCCTCGAAGATGTCCAACAAATGTGCGCCTCGCTCGACCCACGAACTGAAATTCTACCGAGCGGAATTAGTGCCCCTCGGGGTCGTACCGACGCTATGAAACGACTCGTCCTACCCCAAGGATGGCTCGATAACCCCGACGCAATGGCCCAGGTTGCAGATCCGCTGGGCACTGTTAGCGGGGGCTGATGTGGGAATTCTCCGAAATCGTGTCAAGATACATTCTGTGTGGATTCAACCCGCGGTCAAGCCGCGCAAAATCAGCTTAATTTTTGGTGCGGGGGCCTTGGCCTTGGCATTGGCAGTGACCTTCAACCTGCTAGTACCCACGGCCGCCTCGGCGGCAACGCCAGCGGTTAGCGCTCAAGTTATAACCCAAAACGATCTGACCAGCACTACCGAGATCGATAACGGGCAAGGCGGCGATTTGGGCATTTTGCCACGTCCCAATTCGGGGCATTCACCCAAGTCTTCAAGCGACCGTGGCGGCTGGGAACAATATTTGGTGATGGGCTCTATTGTGTTGGCCCTTGGCGTGATCGTTCTTTTGATTCGCCGGGAATCAAAACGTTCCAAAACAGTTTTCGATCAACGCCATGCGGACCAATAGAGCGAACTAATAACCAGAATCAACGCTAAGCCATGAACCTAGTTCCTAGGAACGTCTTTCCATGGCACACCCTTCGAGGCGTCAGGCTCACGGGGAAGCCCTAGAACCCGATCACCGATGATGTTACGTTGAATTTCCGAGGTCCCGCCTTCAATGGAATTTCCACGAGACCTTAAGAATGAACGGGCCCTAAGCGCCGCTTCAGCGTCGCCTTCTTCCCAAGCCATTGGGCCAGTCATCAAGTCGGCCGACAACACTTGTGCCGCCATGTTGAATTCGGTGCCGAAGAGCTTCGCGATCGAACCTTCAGGACCGGGTTGACCGCCAGCTTTACGGGCGGCAGCAGCGCGAGCAATGTTCATGGCACTCACTCGTCCGGTGATGTAGAGATTTATGATTCGATCTCGAATCACTGGATTTTCCCACTGACCGTTGGCCTTTGCCAAGCGAATGAGTGCTTCGATTACCGCACCACCGGTTAAGCCACCAACACGTATTTGAGTTTCGGTGGAAGTGCCGGTGTTGGTCGAGCTCTTCTGGGATGCTTCGGCGGCACGACGCCTTCTGGCAGCACCCCCAAAAGCCCCTGAAAGTGCCACTCGCTCATTCAAAAGGGTGGTTTGGGCAACCGACCAGCCTTGGCCTTCTGGGCCGATTCGCCATTTGTCGGGAATGCGAACATCGCTCAAGAAAACTTCATTGAACTCGGCATCGCCGGTAATTTGTCGCAGCGGACGTACTTCCACACCGGGCGCTTCCATATCCAGCACGAAGTAACTGATACCGGTGTGCTTTGGAGCATCGGGGTTGGTCCGAGCAATTAGCATGCCATATTTCGAAATTTGTGCGCCCGAAGTCCAAACTTTTTGGCCATTGACAATCCACTCATCACCATCGCGTTCGGCCCGTGCCGCCAAACCGGCCACGTCAGAACCGTTGCCAGGCTCGGAAAACAGTTGACACCACCAATCACCCTGGGCCATACCCGACAAAAAGAACTGCAGCTGCTCTTCTGTGCCCCATTGCCGAAGCGTGGGTGCCGCTAAGCCAAAGCCCAAAATGTTGTAGGAACGAGGGACTCGGTACTCGTCTTTAACATCTTCCACAATCGAAGCTTGATGGGCATTTAACCCAGCACCCGAATACTGGACTTCCCATTCCGGCATTGCCCAACCGGCTTTACCAATCGCCCGTAGAAACTCGCGTTCATTGAGGCTTGCTTTGCCGCGTTCGAAGAGCTCATCGTCATTGTTGTCGATTCCGGCTACCCAATCACTGGGTAGGTTTTCACGTATCCAAGCCGTGACTTCACTACGAAGTTCATCGTCGGTACGTACTGGGTGGTTTTGTGCCATCAGTGGTTCCTCTCAGAGATTCGGAATAATTAGAAAATTCGGAGGTGGGCTGACTCTCGCTCAGGGAGGTGGTGGTGCGCCGGTTGAGCGCAATAAACACTCTTGGGCAATTGATGCCACAAGCACACCGTCAGCATTGTGGAAAGTGCCTTTAGCTAACCCTCGCGCCCCAAAGTTGGTAACCGGCTCAGCCGAGAACAAAAGCCAATCATCCACACGAACCGGTCGATGAAACCACACTGCATGGTCGAGACTGGCTCCGCCCCAGCTAAGTGGTGCTCCAGGGGCGATAGCAGCACGGACAATAGCCATATCTGATACGTAGGTTAGGCCACAAGCATGCATAGCCGGGTCATCGCCGAATGGCTCGGCGACACGCACCCAGGCAGGGTGAATCGCGAAATCTTCGGCCGGGTAGAGGGGACGGATATCGAACATCATCGAAGCTCGGGACCGGAACTTACGGTTGTGGCCGCCGAACATGTCGCGAGGTTTGGCCTCATCGGGGCCAAATTCGGGCTTAGGTGCCGGTAAATGCCAGTCAAAACCGTCTTCGGTTACGTGGAACGAAGCTTCAAGCACGAAGATAGCTTCATCATGTTGCATAGCCGTAACACGTCGGGTTGAAAACGACCGACCGTTCCGTATACGTTCCACCACCAACCGCAATGGAACACCTGGTCGGCCAGGCCGTACGAAATACGAGTGCAGAGAATGCACAAAACGGTCGTCTTCAACGGTTAGGGTAGCCGCTCGCAGCGATTGTGCCGCCACCTGTCCGCCAAAGAGCCTCGGTGGTCCTTCAGCTGGGGTAATGGCAAGAAAACAGTCGGCTTCGTCCTCTTTTAGGTCGAGCAGTTCGCTAAGAGTGAGGGGCTCGAGCGGCTCTTCGGTCTCTTCCATTTCGGCGGTAGTCAGCTTGCGTCCTCCTTGGCACGAAGCAATTCACGTGTGGCATCGACATCAAGGCGCATTTGATCAATGAGCGCTTCGATCGAATCAAATTTCAGTTCAGGACGTAAGAATTTTACGAACTCAACGTGGCCTTCTTCGCCGTACAGGTCGCCACTAAAATCTAATAGGTACGCTTCGAGCAGCGAGACTGAGGCCGTTTCATAAAAGGTAGGTCGACGGCCAAGACTGATAGCCGCCATGTGCCTAGCACCATCAGGTCGAACGTAATAGCCGGCATAAATTCCATCGCCGGGAATGCACATGGAATGCGGTACCGCAATGTTGGCGGTGGGGAAACCCAGGTCGCGCCCACGGGCATCACCGCGTTCTACGGTTCCACGAAGTTCATAGTTACGTCCAAGCATCGCAGCAGCCACTTCAACCTGGGTGTTGGCAATGGCTTTGCGGATCACGGTTGAAGAAATTGAGGTTGTGTCGTTGGACTCTTGGCCGTCATCGGCCACCAGTTTTAAGCCTTTAGCTACAAAGCCACGGCTTTGGCCCATCTCTTCGAGCAACGCCACACTGCCCCCACGGTTATGACCGAATCGGAAATCCTCGCCCACCACTACCGCTTTGGCACCGAGGCGGTTAACCAGGACTTCATCCACGAAATCGGGGGCCGCTTCCTGAGCACGTTCATGGTCGAAATGCACTACGTAAACGTAATCGGCTCCAGCGTCTCCAAGGAGTTCGAGCCGTTGCTCGAAGGTGGCCAACATGAGGGGCGCAAATTCGGGACGTACCACCGAGGCCGGATGTGGTTCAAAGGTTATTACCACGCTTGGCACACCGAGTTCGGTAGCAATCCGGTTGGTTTCGCCAATAACGAGCTGGTGCCCTAAATGTACGCCATCGAATACCCCAATGGTCACCGCACTTTGGCTTAGGCGTGGCGCGTTCGTGTCGCGTTCGTCGATCAACTGCACACTCAGAACGCTACCGGTCAAAGTGCCTGCCATACCAGATTGGGAAGAATTGGGAACCAAGCCGGCTCAACTCGCCAACACCACCGTGGGCTTGGCCATGCCGTTGGCGGTAGGTTCATAAACTGCTAATAGTTCACCGGTTGAGCTGAAGACTGCCCACGGAGATGACCCGATTTCGGCCAAGTCACCAAGAGGGAACATTCGACCGTTCTTCACCAGCGCCGCTTGTTCATCACTCACGATCCACTGGCTCATGCCACGCACCGCTTCGGCCATGGGCAATAACTGTGGTGCTTCTACGGCGGAAGCCTGGTCCACGTTATATGTGCCAATAGCGCTTCGACGCAACCATTGGAGGTGAGCACCGCCTCCTAATAGATGTCCGAGGTCAGCCGCTAAAGTTCGGATGTAGGTTCCCGAAGAACAATCTATTTCGGCGTAATAAACGTGGTCTTGGCCTGCCAACGGCGAAACATCAAAGCGACTCACCGTAACGGGCCGTGCTTGGCGCTCAACTTCAACACCGGCCCGGGCCAATTCATACAACCGTTGACCTTCGATCTTGATAGCCGAGACCATTGGCGGCACCTGCAAAATATCGCCGGTCAGTTGTGCTGCCGCTTCCTGCACGGCTTCTGGGGTTACATCGCTCATGTCGTGGGTGGCTACGACCTCGCCAGAAGCGTCCAAGGTTGTTGTTTCCACACCCAACGCAATGTAAGCTTCATAGGTTTTCGATAGCGACGTAGCAAACCGCAGCAAACGGGTGGCCCGGCCCACTCCGATCACCAAAAGACCGGTGGCGTCGGGGTCGAGAGTACCCGCATGGCCGATCTTGCGAGTGCCTAGGACCCCTCGTAGTTTGGCCACCACATCATGGGAGGTCCACCCCGGAGATTTATCAATAAGCACCAAGCCGTCGGGACCGTTGGTGTTGGCGCGTCGTGCCACCGCAGCTAGTTGCCTTGACCGTCCACGTCGCCACCAGAGGCTCGAGCCGTACCGTCTTGCGCTACGTCATTCAGCGATTCGGAATCGCTCGCACTTTGGGGATCATCATCGTCATCATTCGCCTGGAGCTCGGGTAGTGAACGCAAAATATTTTCAATGCGCGCCGCACCAGCAGCTACTTCGTCGGCCTTGAATTGCAGCTCAGGAGTGCGACGAATACGTGCTTCAGCGGCTATTGCGCCTTGTAGGCGAATCCGATTTTCATCTAGCGCCTCGCGAATCACCGCGTTTTCGGCGTCAAAGTTGTCGTCGTCAATATCGGCTGGACCCGAGAAATAAACCACTGACCAATTCAGGTCAGGGTCTACTTCCACGTCTACAAATGAGACCAGCTCAAGGCGGGGGTCATCGATTCGAGCCAGTTCCTGGGCCAGAATCTCTAAAAACAGCTGCTTTAGACGAGCAGTGCGCGGATAGTGCCGTTTAGGGCTGGGTCGCCGACGGCCACCGCTTCGTTTGTTCGGCATGTTTCCAATCTTTGAAATCTAGGGCAAAAGCGACTTACGTTCGGGCGATCTCTCGCTCTTCATAAGTCTCAATTACATCGCCAGGTTTGAGGTCTTGGAAGTCGGAGAGACCAATACCGCATTCATAACCGGCTGCAACTTCACGCACATCATCTTTAAAGCGACGCAGCGACGAAATTTCGCCCTTCCAGATCACGGTACCTTCACGCAAGAACCGCACCAGTGAACCGCGGGTGATAACACCGTTGGTTACATAACAACCAGCCACGGCACCAATACGCGGCACCCGGAAGATTTCACGAACCTCGGCGTCACCGGTGATGACCTCTTCGAACTCGGGAGCGAGCATGCCCACCACCGCGTTCTCAATGTCTTCCAACGCCTTGTAGATGACTTCGTAAGTACGAATTTCTACGCCTTCGGTGGCCGCAAGTTCTCGAGCGTTGCGATCGGGCCGAACGTTGAATCCGATGATGGTGGCGTTTGAAGCCGCTGCCAACTGAATGTCGTATTGGCTAATGCCGCCAACCCCACGGTGAACAAACGAAAGCTTCACTTCATCACGCTCTAAGCGTTTCAAACTTTCGCTCAAAGCTTCCAAAGAACCGTTTACGTCGGCCTTAACAATGAGATTTAAGGTGGCAACTTCACCGGCTTGAATTTGGCTGAAGATGTCTTCCAGTCGGGCACCACCACTCATGGCGTGGGCGTCGCGACCTTGGCTGGCCAAGCGCTGCCAATGCTCGCGCGTTTCGGCCACTTTGGCGGCACGACGTTCGTCGGGTGCCACGATGAAATCGTCTCCAGCTTGGGCCACATCCGACAGGCCCAGAACCTCGACTGGTGTCGACGGCAAAGCTTCTTTGACTTGTTCGCCGCGATCGTTGATGAGCGCTCGTACCCGACCCCAAGCAGCACCCGCTACCAGCGGATCGCCGACTCGCAAAGTGCCCCGCTGTACCAAGACACTAGCTACCGCACCGCGACCAATATCGAGGTGCGATTCAAGCACAATGCCACGGGCTCGGCCATCGGGAGTAGCACGTAGCTCTTCCAGGTCAGCAATGACCAAAAGGTTGTCGAGCAGCTCGTCGATTCCGAGATTCTGTGGAGCAGAAACTTCGACCACGATGGTGTCGCCACCCCAAGATTCGGGCACCAAATCATGTTCTGAGATTTGCTGCATAATCCGATTGGGATCGGCGTTTTCACGGTCAATCTTGGTGATCGCGACCACAATGGGGACACCTGCCGCGCGAGCGTGGCTCAATGCTTCAAGCGTTTGAGGCATAACACCGTCGTCAGCCGCCACCACCAAAATGACAATGTCGGTGGCGTTGGCACCACGAGCTCGCATAGCCGTGAAAGCTTCGTGACCAGGCGTGTCAATAAAGGTGAGGAGACGACCTTGGCGTTCTACCTGGTAGGCACCAATGTGCTGAGTGATACCACCGGCTTCACCTGAGACCACATTGGCATTACGAATGCGGTCAAGCAGAGTGGTTTTACCGTGGTCAACGTGACCCATCACCGTTACGACTGGCGAACGCAATGGGGCATCTTCGTCGTCGGCTTCGGCTTCTTCAAGCACATCGACTTCTAACATCTTGAGAAGTTCGACTTCTTGCTCTTCACCCGGGTCGACCAGGCGAATATCGGCTCCGACCTCAACCGCGAACAGCTCGATCATCTCATCGCTAAGCGACTGAGTGGCCGTAACCATCTCACCTTGTTGCATGAGGAAACGCACCACGTCAGCCGCGGTACGGTTCAGCTTGGGACCAAGATCTTGCGGGCTTGAAGCGCGCTCGACCACCACCGTGCCGGTTGGCACCGCGGCGTCTTGAGGCGTATAGGTTGGTGCATCCATCGGCTGAAGCTCGTCACTTGAACGACGACGACGGCCTTTACGACGACGAGGCGGCCTACGACTTTGAGTCGGTGGACCACCGCCGGGACGGCCACCAGGGCGTCCGCCACCAGGAGGCGGCGAACCGGGCATAGAGGGGCGACCGCCGCTTGGAGCTTGGGGACCGGTACCAGATGGTGCCGAAGTGCGAGAAGGCCCAGGACCACCGGGTGCGCCGGTGCGGCCAGGACCACCACGACCTCGTGCTGGTGCTGGTGCTGGGCCGCGCCCGCCTAAACCAGGAGGCGGCGGAATGGGCTTGCCCGAACGCGATACTGGAGGACCGGGAGGAGGTGGAATTGGTTTACCCGAAGCCGACATCGGTGGCCTTGGTGCTCCGGGCGGCATTCCGGGAGGAGGACCACTTGGTCGCGGTGCCGGTGGCATTGGAGGTCGAGCTGGAGGTGCTTGCCCGGCCGGACGCGCCGCAGGAGGCGCCTTGGGCGGGGTGCGCCGCTCGGGTGCCGGAGGACGGGGGGCACTTGGAGCACCACCGCTGGAGGTTACTAGCGGGGTACCACCAGATTCGCCTTTAGGCGCGGGGCGATCAGGCCGAGGCGGTGCAACTTTAGGCGCCGGTGGTGCCTTCGGTGCTTGGCTCGGCACAGAGGATGCCGCTGGTGCGACAGGAGGTGCCGGTTCGCTCTTTGCGTCGGCCTCGGTCTTAGCAACCGGAGTTGGTGTGGTCTTGGTCGTCTCGGTAGTGCTTTCAGCTGTGGCGACCTTTTGGGCCGCGCCAGTGGCGGATTCTGTCTTCGGCGCTTTTGCGGCCGGGGCGGCTTTAGGGGCAGCCGGAGCTGCCGGTTCAGCCTTAGAGGTTGTGGTTTCGGTAGCGGCCGTAGCTTGAGCAGGGGCTTCTTCATTCTTCTTCAGAAGACCGTCACGCTCAGCGCGACGACGAACTCTGTCAGCCTGTGCTTCCACGAGGCTAGAGGAATGGCTTTTCACACCGACCCCAAGCGCGTCGCAGAGATCGAGCGTCTCTTTGTTGGTTAGCCCGAGTTCTCTTGCTAGTTCGTACACGCGGATCTTTGCAGCCAAGGTCCTATCCAGCCCCTTCGTTGTTGCTCAATGTGCTCAAGGTTCTATGTTCATTCTCGCGCACGACACCGTCGCGCACGAACACCGACAGAAACTGCTCTATTGCAGCATCTGACACAGGTGCTCGAAAGGCCCGATCGAAGGACCTTCTTTTAGCGGCTAGAACGGCACAGTTCGCGGAATTGGCACAAAGCCAAGCACCACGTCCTCCTAGGGTAGGGCCTAGGGCCAGACTTCGCACAGATAGCCGCACAATCCGTACTAAATTAGATTTTTCGGTGGTCTTTCGACAGCCAATGCAAGTTCGCAGTGACGTTCGAAGCTTCGGGCCTATTCCTCGGCCTCCATCTCATTCGGATCGGAAGTTTCGGTGTCTTCGTAAACCTCAGGTGAGTCGTAACCGTCGTCCTCGCCTTCCAAGTCGAGGTCTACGGGTAGCCCTTCATCAGCCAACGGGTGGTCTTCACCGGCACCGGCCGACCATTCTTCGGCTGACAAAGCGGGGCCACCTTCAGCTGGTCGCCAAACCTGCTCACCGGTTTCCGCATCAACCACCCACTCCCCTTCCGCCCACTCTTCCGAAGCATAGGCTTCATCTTCGAGCAGCTGGCTTTCACTTTTGATATCAACCCGCCAACCAGTTAGCCGGGCAGCCAAACGAGCGTTTTGTCCTTCCTTGCCAATGGCCAAGGAGAGCTGATAGTCGGGAACAATTACTGTGGCGGTACCGGTCTCTTGGTCGATGTGAACTTCTTTGACCTTAGCTGGGGAAAGTGCCTTCATAACGAAGTCTTGCTGGTCTTCAGCAAAAGGCACAATGTCGATTTTTTCGCCTCGTAGTTCGTTGACCACCATGCGAACCCTAATTCCCTGGGCTCCAACGCACGCACCAACGGGGTCGACGTTGGGGTCATTGGAATAGACGGCGATCTTAGTGCGATGACCGGGCTCGCGGGCACAGGCCTTGATCTCTACTACCCCATCGGCAATTTCGGGTACTTCAAGCTCAAAAAGGCGCTTGATCAAGCCGGGGTGGGTTCGACTCACCACGATCTGTGGGCCTTTGGCGGTTTTACGCACTTCAACGATGTAGGCCTTTAAACGTGAGTTCGGTTCAGGCCGTTCGTAGGGAACTTGTTCCGCCTGTGGCAACAACGCCTCGACCCGACCCAAATCTAAAAGGGTGTAGCGATTGTCGCTTTGTTGGACAATACCGGTAACAATATCGCCCTCACGGCCAGCGTATTCCTCATACTTGAGCTCGCGCTCCGCTTCACGGATGCGCTGTGACATGACCTGCTTCGCCGTTTGTGCCGCAATACGACCAAAGTTGGTTGGCGTAACATCCATTTCTGGCCCAAAGGGCACATAGTCTTCGTCGAGCTCTTGGGCAATGACACGAATTTCGAAGGTGTTGGGATCGATCGTTACCCAGGCATACTCCTGGGCATCGGGCATCCGCTTGTAAGCCGACTCTAAGGCGTCGGCTAGCGCTGCGAACAAGGTTTCTACCGAAATCCCTTTGTCAGCAGCTAGCGCTTGAAGAGCCTCCATCATTTCAGGGTTACTCATGGTGTGGACCTCCTATTGGGCGCTACCTGCTCGCGGGATGAAGCGGCCGGTGCGGCGGTTGAGCCCCACTCAAAAACAGTGCGGGCTGAATTAATATCTTCAAAAAGTATTTCGAGGCTCGCCTCAGCCTCACTGGGCTGAAGCCAAACCGTGGTGTCGTTGGTCTCTTCAATTGTGCCTCTCACCCGACGTTGACCATCTATAGCGTGGCGCAATTTAATGCTCACGGTTTCGCCAACTGCGCCAGCGAAATGACTTGGCGTTCGTAATTTTCGTTCTAAACCCGGAGTTGAGACTTCCAAGGTGTAGCTAGCACCGATTGGGTCGACGTCATCGAGCATCCGCGACAACTCACGACTGATACTGCTCAGGTCGTCGATACTTGGGTTCTCGTTTTCACGAAGTGACGAGACCGTTACTCGTATGACCGGCCCGTGAGCCTCAATGTCATAGAGCGAGAAGCCTCGGGCAGCGATAATGGGCTCGGCGATGGGCCGAACGCGGTCAATATTACTCATCGACGAACCTCCTTAAGTGACCGATTACAACAAAGGCGTGGGCAGTGCCCACGCCTTTGTGCGACTTGCGTACAAGAACGACTAGCCAGTATAGCCCGGAGCGGGACCAACAAGTGAAGCCCTAGTAGGCCCTAGCTGTCACAGCTACTAAATCGGCTTCTTCTGACGAACGAGGTAGCCGCCCATCAGGGCGAATAAGACAGCGCACCGTTACACCCGATTCTGCCAGAGTATCTTCGCCATCTTCACCCAACACCGACCATGGCACCTTGGCGAAACCTACTCTCGAGGCCTCAATAGCCTCGGCCAGCGTAGTGACCTCTTCTATGGCGCTATTACGTCGCGTCTCAGCTTCGGTGTATAAGTCGTCTTGGATCCGCTCCAACCATTCCACAACGAGGCCCGATGCTTGTGTGGGACTCACCATTGCGTCGCGACCATCTTGGCCCTGATCACGATCACGCCGGATAACTTTAACCGTGTTAGCCGCAAGGTCGCGGGGCCCAACCTCTATGCGTACTGGCACACCCTTTAGCTCCCATTCGGTTACTCGCCGACCAAATGAAACCGAGACCGAATCATCAAGTCGAGCGCGAATCCCGTGGACCTTCAGCTCGTCGACAAGCTGCGATGCGACACTCTGGCAAGCTTCATCGTCGCGAACTACCACCACCACAACCTGAATCGGGGCCACATTTGGTGGCATTCGCAGCCCGTTGTCATCACCGTGGCTCATAATGAGTCCGCCCAACATTCGAGTTGAGACCCCCCATGAGGTGGTCCAAGCCATCTGTTGAGACCCGTTTTGATCCAAAAACATCATGTTGAAAGCTTGAGCGAAGTTTTGACCTAACTCGTGGCTCGTACCCATCTGTAGGGCTTTGCCGTCGCGCATCATAGCTTCAAGGGTCATGGTGTTGGTGGCCCCAGCGAAGCGTTCACGACGCGTTTTACGGCCCACGATTACCGGCATGGCCAGCTCTTTCACCATGAAATCTTGGTAGACGTTATAAAGTATTGTTTCCGCGTATTCTCGGGCGTCTTCTTCGCTGGCATGAGCAGTGTGCCCTTCTTGCCACAAGAATTCGGTACTGCGCAAGAACACCCGTGGTCTCATTTCCCAGCGCACCACGTTGGCCCATTGGTTCAACAGCATGGGTAAGTCGCGATAGCTCTGCATCCACTTCGCCATGTATTCGCCAAAAACCGTTTCGGAGGTCGGGCGTACCACGACCGGTTCTTCTAGCTCTTTACCGCCAGCATGGGTTACCACCGCCAACTCGGGGCTGAAACCCTCTACATGCTCGGCTTCTCGCTCGAAATATGACTGGGGAATGAAGAGCGGAAACGAAACGTTTTGAGCCCCAGCGGCCTTAATACGATCATCGACTTGGCGTTGAATTAACTCCCAAAGAGCGTATCCATATGGTCGTATGACCATTGTGCCGCGCACCGGCCCATTCTCTGCTAATTCTGCTTTCTGGACGATATCTTGATACCAGCGAGGGAAGTCCTCAGCCTGGGCGGTTAATACACGGCTAGCCATAGTGCATTACACACTACTTCCTATCCATAGCCAGCCCAGACCTGTACCCGTTCATTAATCACTAACCCCCACAAACCGAAACCGAGCTCACCACCGTTGTTGAACCAAACTGACCTCGCCGTGTCCGCAGAATTTGACCAACCCACCGAGCTGCGCCGCACTGTAAACGAAAAATGGGCCTAGTTCGTAGGCATGGGCTTGCTCATGGTCGGCTCTGGCCTTTTGCACAGTGTGGTGGGGCTGCGCTCCGCCCTCGAAGGCTTCAGCACGACCACCACCGGCGTGGTCATGTCTTCGTATTACCTAGGGTTCCTTATCGGTTCCAAGCAAGCACCTCGATTTGTGGCCAACGTGGGTCACATCCGCACCTTCGCAGCACTAGCTGCCATCACATCATCATCGGCGCTGGTACATCTGCTAGTGGTCCATCCCGGTGTCTGGATTGTCGGTCGCTTGGCCACTGGTTTTGGTCTAGCCGGGCTTTTTGTGGTGGCTGAGAGCTGGCTCAACAGCGACATCACCAACTCAAGCCGAGGCAGTGTGTTAAGCATCTATCTGGTGGTAGCCAACGGTGGTATGGCCGCAGGTCAACTACTACTTAATATCGGTGATCCGGCCACCGCCCGCCTTTTCCTCATCGTTTCAATTTTGTTTTCGTTGTCGCTCGTACCGACCTCACTTTCAGCCACTTCTTCACCACAATTATTCCAGCCAAAGAAGGTGTCGTTAGCTTCGGTTTATGCGGCCGCGCCACTTGGTGTCGTGGGTTCCCTAGTGGCTGGCGCTGCCGCTGGTGCCGTATTTGGTGCCGGCGTTATTTACACGCAGCTCGCTGGTTTCACGTTGGCCCAGACCTCAATCTTCATGATGTTGATAATTCTTGGCGGAGCTGCGCTGCAATGGCCGATCGGTGCCTTGTCGGATCGAATGGACCGCCGCAAGATGATCGCCATTACCGCCTTCTTCTCGGCCGGGGTCTGCATGCTAGGAATCGTCTTCCCGAGCGGTGCCATGCTTTATGTTCTGGCGGTTGCCATGGGTGGATTCATTTTTCCGCTGTACTCGTTAGCAAACGCCCACGCCAACGATTTCATGGCACCCGAAGATGTGGTTGGCGCTGGCAGTCAGCTGATATTTGTGAACGGTATCGGCTCGGTAGCTGGCCCCATCTTGGTAACCGCGGCGATGGCCAAAGTAGGGCCAAGTGGCTATTTCTGGTATTTAGCATGGGTGCACATTGCCATCGCGGCCTACGCCATGTATCGCATGTCCAAGAGGGCACCAATCGCGCCAGAAGACCAATCAACCTACGCCAGCTATCCGGCTGAATCATCAGTACTTGTAGCTACTCTCGACCCCCAAGCGTGGGATGAAGATGATCAGCCCCGCTTTGACACCGAAGAACTGCCAGCAGTGGAAATTAATTAGCGAGTGATAGTACGGATCGTTTGGATCCGAGCCTCACTGGCATTGACATCGGGACCCTTTTCGCCTATCAGCGCATTACGGTCCGCTTCGGCCTCACGCTGCGCTTTTTCGGTATCGACACGAGCCAAGGCGGCATCGGTGCCGTGCTCCACAATGAACTCGGCCCACTCCACCAAGGCATCGACCATCTCGTCTTCGGGCACAACCGCCACGTTTTGGCCCTTCACGAACAGATGACCACGATGACGTCCGGCCGCAATACCCAAATCAGCGTCGCGCGCCTCGCCCGGTCCGTTTACTACGCAACCCATCACCGCCACTTGCAACGGAATCTCCCGCTCACCAAACGCCGCCAAAGCATCGTTCGCAACTTTAATCACGTCGACTTCGGCGCGGCCACAGCTGGGACACGCAATCAAGTCAACGTTTTTGCGTTCACGTAAGCCCATCGCTTCCAAGAGCGCCCGGCCCGCTTTGACTTCTTCCACCGGATCGGCGGTAAGCGAGTAGCGAATCGTGTCGCCGATGCCTTCCGCCAACAGGGTGGCGATACCAGCGGTCGCTTTAACAATGCCCGCCGGTGGTGGTCCAGCCTCGGTAACACCAAGGTGCAAAGGATGATCGGTCGCGTCGGCCAATTGGCGGTATGACTCGATCATTAGCGGCACATTCGAAGCTTTGACCGAAATTTTGACGTCGTTGAAATCAACCTGATTGAAATAGTCGAGCTCGATCATGGCCGATTCCACCATGGCCTCGGGGGTAACACGGCCACCGTATTTTTCATACAGTGCCGGGTCTAATGAGCCGCCGTTAACCCCAATACGTATCGACACTCCGCGGTCGCGAGCTTCACGCGCCACCGCCTTAATGTGCTCTTCTCGACGAATATTGCCCGGGTTCAGACGCAAACCATGAACACCAGCTTCAAGGGCTGCTAAAGCCATGCGGTATTGGTGGTGAATGTCAGCAATAATCGGTACTGGCGAACGTGGAATTATGCGTGCAAGACCTTCAGCGGCTTCGGGTTCATTGCAAGTACAGCGCACGATATCGCAGCCCGCCGCAGCTAAAGCGTAAATTTGTTGCAGGGTACCTTCCACGTCAGCCGTTTTGGTGGTGGTCATCGACTGAACCGTGACGGGAGCCCCGCCACCTACGAGAACCGAACCCACCTTGATCTGTTGGGTTTGGCGCCGCGGAAAGGTAATTGAACCAGCGTCCATTGGATCGTACCTTTACATTTGAGATTGCTAGTTGAGGTTAATGGGGTTTGCGATATCGAGATACAGAGAAAGCAACCCGATGCTAATGAGCACAAATACCACCAGATATGTAAGTGGCATAAGTTTGCCCACATCAGCATGGTATCGATTGGGTCGTCGACTAATTAGCTCGCGCAGGCGTTCATAGGTAGCCACCGCCACATGTCCACCATCGAGTGGCAAGAGAGGGACCAGGTTGAAGATTCCAATGAAGATGTTGATCAGTGCCAAGAACCCGAGCAACGGCACCACACCGGTGTCAGCGGCTTGGGCCCCGATTCGAGCCGCTCCATAGATAGAGATCACCCGGCCTTCTACTTCATCAGGGCTGTTCGTTGAACCAGGTACCACTTCGCTAGAAGTGCCCGAACTGGTGTCATTAAAGGCGATCGACACAAAACTCTTCAGGCCCGAAGGCGAAAAGAAGCTGACCAACGAACGTGTTGATTCCCAGGCGTAACGCCCAAAATCTCCCACCGCTTGAGGTACCGCCTCGACGGGTGAAACCGGTTGCAATGCGTATTCTGGGCCAACTCCGAGAAACGCACCACCAACGCCGTTATCACCAAGCTCAACGGAAACCATGCGGCTTTGCGTACCGCTCACGGCCTCAACTGTGACCACATCGCCCGGGTTATGCGACAAGATTTGATCACGGAGTTCTTCAAAGGTCGCCACATCAGTGCCGTCGATGGCCACGACCTGATCGCCAAGGGCAATACCGGCTTGGCTGGCAGGACTAGGCGCTCCAGCGTCAATACTTGCCAAGCGACCAACCGTCCAGGCTTCGTCCCGGTATTCTCCAAACCCCACCAGAATCACGAACAAGCACAAAAGCGCCAGGGCGAAGTGCATGGCAGAACCAGCCAACGCCACTGACATGCGACGCCAATACGGCTTCTGTCGGTAGGTACGGGCCTCATCAGCCGGGTCGACCTCTTCCAAGTTGGTCATTCCAATGACCTTCACGTAGGCACCAGCCGGTATGGCTTTGATCCCATAGGTGGTTTCACCTCTGGTGAACGACCAAATGGTGGGTCCAAAGCCAATGAAAAACTCGGTGCATTTCATGCCCGCTGCACGGGCCGTGACAAAGTGACCCAGCTCGTGGAGGAAGATCATGACCACAATGGCCGCCACAACAATGACCGCTGAAAGCCCCGCCCATACACCAAGCAGTGCAATGGCCGCCGCCAACACCACTAGTGGTAACCAACTCGAGCGAACTTCGACCATGTCGCCTTCATCACTGGGCACGGACGGGTTGTTAGAAGAATGGGTTTCGCTTGTCATGAAAGCTCCTGTACCGCTGAGTGGGCGGCGTGGCGGGCTTGTCGGTCGGCATGGACTACAGCTTCGAGAGAATCAGCTTCTCCCCCATCATGCCGGGCCATGGCGCGTTTACAGACCTCAACTATGTCTATCCACCTAATTGAACCACCGAGAAATGCAGCGACAGCTATTTCGTTGGCGCCGTTTAACCACGCTGGCATGCTTCCACCCGCGCGACCTGCTTCATAGGCAAGGCCGAGGGCTGGGAACGCCGTTAAATCTGGCGGGAAAAATTCTAGAGTGGTTGGGTTACGCCAATCCATGGCTCCAAAAGCCGTATCGTGACGATCTGGATAGGCCAAAGCATAAGCAATCGGTAAGCACATGGTGGGCTCGGATATTTGTGCGATCGTCGAGCCATCGCTCCATTCCACCATTGAATGCACGATGGACTGAGGGTGGATGACGACCTCTATCTGGTCGTAACTAGCATCAAAAAGCTCGTGAGCTTCGATCACCTCTAGCCCTTTATTCATCATGGTCGAGGAATCGATAGTGATCTTCGGACCCATTGACCAAGTCGGATGCGCTAGGGCTTCTTCAACTGAAACCGCCGCTAACTGCTCGGCCGAAAAGCCCCGGAAAGGGCCACCGCTAGCGGTCAACACAATTCGTCTTAAGGCCTCCGACCGGTCGCTTGAGCGTAAACACTGATGCACCGCGGCATGTTCAGAATCAACAGGCACAATTTCGGCACCCGGAGTTTGGGCGACCGCCCTAACGACAGGTCCACCCGCAATTAGTGATTCCTTGTTGGCTAAAGCCAAGCGTTTGCCAGCTCGAAGCGTCTCAATCGTGGCCGCTAAACCAGCAAAACCCACCACACCATTAACCACCACATCACATAAGCGGGCCGCTTCAGCGAAACCTTCGGTACCCAGCATGATCTCAGTTTGGCTGGGAAGTTGTCCGCGAACTCTGGAAGCTACTTCTTCATCGGAAACAACGACCAGGGCCGGCTTATAACGTTGGGCCTGAGCCACCAGGGCTTCCGCCGAAGAATGGGCACTAAGGGCCACAACTTCATAATCGTTTGGAGCGCTGTTTATTACGTCGAGGGTTTGAGTACCAATCGAACCAGTCGAACCAAGAATTGCTACTTTTGACGGCGTCGACATCACGCCTCGGGCTCACTAGAGCAAGATTCGGGCCACGTAATAAGTAGCTGGCAAAACAAAGAGTAAGGCGTCGAAGCGATCGAGTAGGCCGCCATGGCCTGGCAGGATACTTCCCATATCTTTGATCCCAAGATCACGCTTCAATCTCGATTCGCACAGGTCTCCTAAGGGGGCCACCACTGCAATCACCAAGCCGAGAACCAACACGTGCCCAAACGAGTTAAAGGGATGGATACGACCGGTGATAACTACGGTGGCTACCAAAGCTGCCACCATTCCACCAATGGTACCTTCTAAGGTCTTATTTGGGCTCGCGGCACTAAGGGGCGAACGTCCCATGGCCCGACCTACAAAGAGACCAGCCACATCGTGTGCGACGGTGCCGATAATGGCTGCCGCCAAAAGCCCAATGCCGTGGGGAGCGCGCAACAGCAGAGCCGCAAAGGAACCAAAGACGCCAACGTATATAACCCCCAAGAGGGTGACGCCCAGGTTAGGAACAACATGTTCACCGCCCACATCGGTTAAATACCACAACAATCCCACCCAGAGAGTAAGTGTTAGCGCCACCACCACACCGGCCTCGCCCTGCCAATAAGCGGCTAGTGGAATGAAAGCCGCCGCGGCCACACCGACCAGCGCTGGCGGTCGATAACCAGCTTCTCGTATAGCGGCGAAGAATTCCATGGCGGCGAACACCAGAACCACGGCCACTAGCGCCATGGCATATTTGGGACCCATATAAAAAGCACCGAGCGCCACCGCTGCCAGGGCTACCCCAACACCGACAGCCTGACCCATGTTGCGCCCAGACGACGGGGCATCAGCGTAATCGCCATAATCACCGTAGTCTGCGTATTCATCGCCGCGGTAGGCAGTTTCTGTGGCGTAGTACTCGTCGTATTGCGGTGAAGTTTCGTAGTTCTCGTCGCCGGTCACAGCAGTCGGTTCGCCTTCAGCTAAATCGTCAAAAGAAAACATTCGAGCTTCACCTGGATCACCGTGAGGTTCAATACTTGGCAATCCTTCGGCCAAGATTGAAAGCTCGTCATCATCCCAGTCAGAAGCCTGGTCACGCCATCGTGGCTGTGCCGAGGCCAAGGTAGACCACGCTGCTAACGGATCGTCGTCAGTGGATTCTCGAGCAAAAATCTTGGGTACTTCACCGGTGGCCGGCTCGGTCCAGTGAGGCAAAATGGTTCCCGAGGTCGACCGGTTCGAACCTTCAGCCGGGTCGCCCCCGTCGGACGCTTGGCCGGGCTTGTTGAGATCATCGCCGTTGTCAGGCTCACCCCAAGATGTGGCTTCGTCGCCAGGCGGCGTCGACTCGAGGTCTTCGTGGTGGCCCTGCACATCCGAAGAAGGTTCTTCGTTGCGTTCTGATTGCGGGCGATCGTCCATATTCGGAGCTCCTAGTGCGTAGCAGTACGATACCGCTAGCTAGATAGGTCAGACTTCCAACAGCTCGGAAACTTTAAGTTCAAGCGCTTTGTCAATCTCGGCTTCTTGACGCTGAGTTCGCTGATCCAACTCTTTTTCCGCCCGCTGCAAGTCATCTTCAGAGATGTCCCCGTCGCGCTTGAGCGTATCGAGTTCTTTACGAGCGTCGCGGCGTAGGTTGCGCACTGCGATTCGGCCCTCTTCAGCCATATTTCGCACTACCTTGACCAACTGCTTACGTCGCTCTTCAGTGAGAGGGGGAAACATAAGCCGCAGTGAATTTCCGTCACTGCTCGGGCTTAATCCCAGATCGGAATGTTGAATCGCTTTTTCGATGGGACCTAGGTTGGCTTTGTCAAACGGGGTGATAACTAACTGGCGAGCCTCGGGAACTGTGAAACTGGCAAGTTGCACTAGCTGCATTTCTTCGCCATAAGCTTCGACTGCCAATCGTTCAACCAAGGCTGGTGCGGCACGGCCCGTTCTAATGGTTGAAAATTCAGAACGCGCGTGGTTTATAGCCTTAGCCATTTTTTCATCGGCTTCATCGAGTACCAGACCGAAAAGTTCATCGCTCACAAGACATCACCTAACCAGAGTACCTATCGATTCGCCCGCGAGTATGGATCTCAGATTTCCTTCACCCAAAAGGTCGAAATAAACCACTGGCAAATTGTTCTCCATACACAAGGTAATGGCGGTTGGATCCATGGCTTGCAAACCTTGCTGGATGAAATCGAGATAGGAAATCTCGTCGAGCCGCACAGCACTCGGATCAACCCTGGGGTCGGCAGTGTAGATACCATCGGTGCCGCCATGGGTGCCTTTGAGCAACGCACCGGCACCAATTTCCACGGCACGCAAAGCCGCTGGCGTGTCGGTGGTGAAGAAGGGGTTACCCGTTCCACCAGCAAGAATGACGACCCGACCCTTCTCTAAATGTCGGATGGCCTTACGGCGGATGTAGGGTTCTGCAACCTGTTGCATGTGTATGGCTGACTGGACTCGGGTGGGCAAACCTAGCTGCTCGAGCACGTCTTGGAGAGCTAGCGCGTTCATGACGGTAGCTAACATTCCCATGTAGTCGGCTTGGGCTCGGTCCATGCCAGCACCAGCGCCGGTCATACCACGCCAGATATTGCCGCCGCCTACGACAACGGCAATATCAACGTCAAACTCTGCTTTTACGTCAACCAAAATTTGTGCGATGCGTTTCGCAGTATTGCCGTCAATACCGAACTCGGCACCCCCGGCAAATGCTTCCCCGGAGATTTTGACAACAACCCGGGACCACCGAGCGGGACGTCCCGCATTCTGCGACATTCTCGCTCCTTTGGCTGAGGATAAAGCGTCTAACCGTTAATTACGGCCTGTTCAAAGCGTACTAGTGTTGCGCCAGCTTGTTCTAGCAGCTGAGCAACAGTGAGCTTTTCATCTTTCACAAAGCTTTGCTCAAGAAGCACCCGCTCTTTGAACCAACCGTTCAAACGACCTTCCACAATCTTGTCGATAGCCGCTTCGGGTTTGCCTTCCGCCTTAGTGATACCCACCAAAGTTTCCCGTTCGGTCTCTACCGCTTCGGCTGGAACGTCTTCGCGGGCTTGGAACTTGGGCTTAGCAAAGGCAATATGGACGGCAATATCATGAGCAAGCTCTACGGTTCCACCTTGAACTTCGACCAATACGGCATTTACGCCGCGACCGTCTTGGCGATGTAGATAAGAGTCGATGATGGTGCCATCACCAGGGGTCCACTGCACCACCTTACCGACCGCAATATTCTCTTTTTTCGATAGTGTCAGCTGATCGACAGCATCGGCGTGCTCGGCTACCGCCGCTTCGCCTCGCTCAGCTACCGCGACCGCTAGATCGTCGGCAACCTGGACAAAGTCATCAGCTTTGGCCGAAAAGTCGGTTTCAGATTTCAGTTCAACCAAGCCAAAATTGCCGTTGCGTTCGACCAGTGCCACCGCACCTTGGTCGTTCTCGCGATCGGTGCGAGTAGCTGCCTTGGCCAGACCCTTTTCGCGTAGCCATTTCGTAGCGGCTTCGAAGTCACCATCGTTCTCGGTGAGAGCGGCTTTGGCATCCATCATCCCAGCACCAGTTGCCTGGCGAAGGGCCTGTACATCTTTAGCGCTGAAATTAGACATTAAGCTTGCGACTCCTCGGTCGTCTCGCCCGTTGCTGGGGCTTCAGGGGCAGGTTCAGAAGCAGGCTCAGCCGATGCTTCAGTTGTTTTTTCGACAGCCGCAGCGGCGATACGAGCCTCGCGCTCAGCTGCGGCTAGTGCTGCTTGGCGACGGGCTTCGGCCTGTTGTGCCGCAATTTCGTCTTCTTCACGAAGGCTACGTCGAGCTTGAGGTGCGCCCTCGTCGGCACCGCTATGGGAACGGATAAAGCGACCTTCACCGACGGCATCGGCGACCACTCGACAGATCAGCTCACCGGAGCGAATGGCGTCATCGTTGCCGGGGATCACGTACTGAATCACATCTGGATCACAGTTGGTGTCAACCACTGCCACAATGGGAATACCAAGTCGGTTCGCTTCGGTAACTGCGATGTGTTCTTTCTTGGTATCCAAAATGAAAATAATGTCGGGCAGTCGTTCCATGGAACGGATACCGCCCAGGTTGCGTTCTAGTTTGTCTAGCTCACGCGAAATCAAGAGGGCTTCTTTTTTAGGCATGGCCTCGAACTCACCTGAGGCCCGCATGCGCTGGAATTCGCGCATTTTGGCAACCCGCTTTGAAATGGTTTCAAAGTTAGTCAGCATGCCGCCCAACCAACGCTCGTTGATATAGGGCATTCCGCACTTCTCGGCGTAGGACTGCACGGGGTCTTGTGCTTGCTTCTTAGTTCCTACAAATAGAACGGTACCGCCATCGGCAACCGTGTCGCGGATGTAAGAGTATGCGGTTTCAATGCGATCTAATGTTTGCTGAAGATCGATTATGTAGATGCCACTACGTTCGCCGTGGATGAACCGCTTCATCTTCGGGTTCCAGCGACGAGTTTGGTGCCCAAAATGGACACCCGCATCGAGCAATTGCTTCATAGTTACGACTGGAGTTGCCATGTCGTCTCCTCTATCGGTTTAACCGTTAACACCGGCGCCAAAGCGACCGTAAGGCGGTGCAACGTGAGTAGTTGGAAATGAAAGACCTGTGAAACACAGACCGGGTCATTTTTGACCCCGAGCTACTCTAGCGGTTGTAGAGGCGAAAGCCGAAGTCACAGGTGATCAATAACCGGGTGATAACTGGCTAGTGCCATTATCCAAGAGACGTAGGCCTCCGAAGCTTCGAGTGGCAATCGCTCCTGCGGCAATGCCTACCACCGTTGAACCAATCTCCACGGCCGTGGTAGTTACGAGGTTCCCCAGGAAACTGAGGAAGGCAACACAGGTGGGTGCCATATCAGCTAGGGCCAAAGCTAATTCTCGTTCAGTAGATGAGTGTTTGATGACGCTGCTGTGCGGGTTTTTAGCACCGGCCCACACTGTGACATTGGTAGCTCCTTCTAAACGAGCGTGCGATGCAGGCACGGTCAAGTCGGCCGATGCTGCCAGTGCGTAGTAGTTAGGTCCGGCTGGTAGTTCCTGCTGCGTCAGCTGTTTCATAAATTCAGAGCCGGTCGCCAATTGGTTGAGATTTGTTGCCCGGTTGGGGTCTTTATTCTCAAGCGGGCTGATAGCCACCCCAGCGCCCACTAGCGGGTTTGAAGTCAAGATGGTGGCCACGGCCGCTAAGTCGGCACCCGCATGAGGTGAATCTATAGTCGCCACCAGACCCAAACGCTCGATCACCGCCAGGCCTTCTGGGGTAGCAGCCAGGTTGTCCAACGCTAATCGCAACACGATGCCGCCCTGTGAATGGGCGTAAAGGTCAACCTCGAGGCCAGAAGGAGTGTTACTAGCTACCTCGGTCAGCAGCTCAGCCAGCAACACTCCCTTGTCGGCGAGCTGGCGTCGTGATGAATTTTTGTCGTAGCTACTAATTGGAATGTCGGCCAGTTCGAGCGAAACTTCAGTGATCTCATCGCTCTGAAGAGCCGGAGTGCGCCCGCCTTCATAGCTGAATCGAAGAACATCAGTCGGGTCGTAGCCCAAATTTTTGAGGGGTAGATTTCCAATGTTGCCGCCGGCCGATTCGGAGTCGAAGCCGTCTACCAAGACCGCTACTCGCCTTTGCGGAGGAGCAGTGGGCTGGGTGGACGCTGGTGTGCAATCTCGTCTTGATTCCCACCATTCAAGGGTGGATTGGTATAAGTGACGCACCAATTCGATCGGTGAATGCGCCAATAAGAGCCCGTATAGCTCAGGCCCAAGACCAATGAGCAAGGCCGTGCTAATCACGGTTAGCACTACGGTCAATACTGGATCAACGAGGTTCTCAATAACCCAGTTGGCGAAAACGAGACCGAAGCTAGATAGCCCGCCAAGACCAGCTAACAAATCATCGCCAAAACTCGCCATTGCGGACCACACTGATCCAAAGCCAAAGCCCGAGTTGTCAAAGGCAACAGCCAAAGCCAGTTGCGCGGCCTCATGAGCTGCGCTCCAAAGCTCACCACCCGGCTCATTTTCGGGTACTAGCACAACTGTTAGTACCACCGTGCCGAAGAACAGCAGCGGGTCTATATACTTGCCGCCTTCACGCATGCCGACATGCAACATTTCGCCACTATGGCCCACCGTCTGGCCGCTCGTCACCCATTGACCGCTAGCAACCGTCACCTTGTCTAGGTAGGAATACGAGCTCAGACGACCATCAGCGTGGCGCAGCGTAACGTGTTGCTCCCCTGCTACTGTGCCAGCAAAAATCACCTCACCCGCGGCGGCCGCACCCACAACTGTGCCGCTCTCGGTCTGGTACTTAATGCCCCGGTGGCCGGGACCATATGGCGTGGTTGGGGCACGGAACTCTGCGATGACCTTGGCATCGACGGGGTGATGATATTCAACCGGCCCGACTGTAATTTCTTCGGCTGATGCTGGCTCTATGAGGGCCAGCACACTAGCGATTAAAGCCACGATCAGGAAACGAGATATGGCACGCAAGAAAACGCCCTCCTGAAAGGAGATCCTGACGGGGAAGGCGTGAAACGAAGGAAGTTAGATTAGTGCACTGCCCGCGAAAAGGCGTCCATTCGAGCCTTTAGCGCTAAGACTGCTTTGCCGTGAATTTGGCTCACACGGCTTTCGGTGACGGAGAGCACCTCACCGATTTCGGCCAAGGTCATGTTCTCGAAGTAATAGAGCGTTAATACGATGCGTTCGCGGTCAGACATTCGGTTAATCGACTCGGCCAGAAAAGTTCGTATTTCTTTTTCTTCATAACGAGCCACAGGCCCGTCATGTCGATCAGCAATCATGTCGCCTAGGGTGAAGTAGTCCCTCTCGCCGTTCCCACCAGAGACGCGTTCATCAAGCGCCGCCAAACCAACAGCTGAAATTTGGCCGAGCGTTATTTGTAGCTGTTCTTCCGTTAGATCAAGTTCTACTGACAGCTCGGCGTCGGTTGGTGCTCGATGGAGCGATGCCTCGAGGGTGGCATAGGCGGCTTCAACCGCTTTGGCCTTCGTTCTAACCGATCGAGGAACCCAATCAATGGAACGTAGTTCGTCGTAGATCGCGCCTTTCACGCGAGCTGTGGCGTAAGTTTCAAATTTGAATCCCCGTTGAGGTTCAAATTTTTCGATGGCATCGATCAGGCCAAACATTCCGTAGCTCGCCAAATCGCCTTGATCCACGCTAGAAGGAAGGTTGGTGGCGATACGGCTAGCTACGAATTTTACCAACGGCGCATAATGCAAAATTAGCTGGTCGCGCAATGGTCTGGAAGGGGCCGACTTGTAATCGGCCCAAAGCCGTTCCACGTAGTCACTATCTATGCTCATGGTCGTGGTCGCTATTACGCTCTCGGGTGGGTCGCTTGATGAACTCGAGCTAAACGTTCGCTGCTGACGTGAGTATAGATCTGAGTCGTACCCACGTCGGCATGACCGAGCAGCTCTTGGACAGAACGTAGATCGGCACCGCCATCGAGCAGGTGAGTAGCAAAAGTATGTCGGAGCGTATGGGGGCTGGTTGGGTTGGCCGCACGACGGTCGATTATGCGACGAATATCGCGCGGCGTGATGCGTTTGGATCTCTGGTTTATAAAGAGTGCAGCGGTGGAATGCGGCTGATGACCCGGTATCAAAGCACGCCGCCCATCGAGCCATTCCGAAAGTGCCCCCACTGATGGGCCACTTAGTGGCAACAAGCGCTCTTTCCCGCCCTTGCCAAACACCAGTACTTGACGTTGCTTCAAGTCGACGTCGGTTAGATTTAAGCCGCAAAGCTCGGCCACCCTCAGGCCCGAGCCGTACAGCAACTCGAGAATTGCCTGGTCGCGTAGCTGTAGAGGGGACGGGTCGAGGTTTTCTGGTTTGAGCAATGTTTTGAGTTCGCCGCGTTGCAACACCCGCGGTAGGCGTCCGCTGCCTTGTGGTGCCGATAATCCAACGGACGGATTGTGTTGCAGATAGCCCGCACTTTGTGCCCAAGCACAGTATCGACGTAGCGAGGATGCCTGACGTGCAATGGTTCGTGGTGCGTAGCCCCGTGTCGACAGGTAGGCCAAATAGCGACGCAAGACTTTTTTGGAAAGCTGGTCGGGCGAGGCGAGCTTCAAACGGTCGGCCCAAGTTAGAAACGCCGTTAGATCGCGTCGATACGCTTGACGTGTCGCGTCGCTGACACCTGTCAATGACCTTACAAACTCGTCGATCGCCCAATGCATGGCTATAACTTAGCGCCGGTATTGGTGAATCTGACTGGCTTTCACGCATTCGGACCATGGTTAGCGAACCCGTTCGATGGCACTGGCTGACCTCGTGATCAAACCTTTTGTTTCGAGGAGCGTCAAACGCAATGACAGCTCGGCGAGTGAGAGCCCTGCCCGTTCAGCCAGTTCATCAAGCATTACGGGCTGCCATCCGAGATGGTCCAACAACGCTGCGTCGCCTTGATCGAGACCCGCAGCGGAACTTGAGTCGTGTGTTGGGCCCGTATTGGAAGGATCGCTCGGCGGTACTTCCACTGCACCGCTTAGACCCAAGGCCACTAGGACATCATCTAGTTGACAAATTGGTGTCATACCATCGGCTATTAAACGGTTTGATCCTGATGAGGCCGGGCTCCTGATTGATCCAGGCACCGCCATTACCAAACGATCCCGCTTAAGGGCTTCCTCGGCAGTCAACAGCGAACCACCCCGCTCGTGCGACTCAACGACAACCAAAATTTTGCTCAGCGCTGCGATCAAACGATTACGAGCTGGGAAATGCCATTTTTGAGCCACCGTCCCAAGAGGCCATTCGCTTAACAAGACTCCTCGTTCGGCCACCTGCTGCCAAAGCTTGTTGTGAGCTTTGGGATACACAACGTCAAGTCCGCTAGCCACGACCCCAATGGGCGCACCTGGTGAGACCCGGCCAGCCGAGCCTGCTAGCACTCCTCGATGGGCCGCACCGTCAATCCCGAGCGCCAAACCAGAGACGATGTTAATACCGGCAGTGGCTAATAGATCGGCCAGTTCATAGGCTATTTGATTGCCAAAAGTGGTGGCGGCACGAGTGCCTACTATACCCACGCTGGTGGCTTGAGTGAGGTGAATGTTACCGCGGGCGAAAACCACCATCGGTGGTTCGATATCGAGTGCTATAGAAGAAGGGAAACGCGGCGAACCCAACGGGATAATGTCGACACCCGCCCTCTGGTGGTGCTGGTACAACACCTCAGGGACTATGTCTCGGGCCGCTCTAGCCCAAGATTCAGCCAAGTTCGCGGCCTGTGGCCCAACCGTGCGCGCAACACCTGCATAACGAGTCCATGAAGCACTCTGCAGCTTTTGCCAGGCCTGCTGAAAACCAAATCGTCGCACTAGAGCCGACATGCGGATGGGACCCATGAGGGGCAAACTTGCTATTGCAACCGCGGCGGCTTGTGTTTCTTCCGACTCAAGCTGCTCCATAGGACGACCTTTCGGGGTGACCATGCAACATGGAACTTGACCGCAGCTGCAACGCCAACGCTAGATGTTCATCACTGAGTGGACCATCGTCGTCTTTGCAGTCAGCGATAGTGAGCGCGACACGCCGCACCCGATGCAAACCACGACCGCTTAAATAGCCGGTGCGTAATAAGGCTTCCACAATTGTTTTTGCACTCTTGGAAAGTGGTGCCCAATGATCGAGTTCATTGCTAGGTAGCAGTGCATTGCAGGTAACACCACGTTCTTGGGCCTTGGCCCGCGCTGCTAAGACCCTACGGGCCACCACCGCTGTAGATTCCGCACTGGCGCTTGAGAGCAAATCGGTTGGTGCTGGCGGAGCGATATCTATACGCAGGTCGAAACGGTCGAGAATTGGTCCCGATAGCCGCCGTCGGTAACGCTGCCGCATCGAAATCGAACACTGACAGGAAGCCGAGGTCATTCCGTAGCCGCAAGGACATGGATTCATTGCAGCCACCAACAGCACCCTCGCCGGGAAAGTTACGGTGCCAGATGCTCGACTTACACGAATCACGCCTTCTTCTAAGGGCTGGCGCAGTGCGTCGATCGTAGCAGCGGCGAATTCGCCCAGTTCATCAAGAAAGAGCACCCCATGGTGAGCTAGCGAAATTTCACCGGGACGCATCTGTGCGTAACCACCACCGGTGATGGCCACCGTTGATGCCCCATGGTGTGGAGCTCGAAACGGAGCGTGGGTAACAAGCCCGTTGTTGATTGGAAGACCACCCGCCGAGTGAATGCGGGTGACTTCAAGCGACTGGACCTGTTCGAGCGGCGGTAATAACCCAACCAAGCGATTGGCCAACATGCTTTTGCCCGACCCCGGAGGACCGACCATCAGCAAGTGGTGTCCACCAGCGGCCGCTAGTTCCACCGCCAAACGGGCAAACGGTTGACCTTTCACATCGGCCAAGTCGTCAAATTTAGGTGGAAGAGCTGGCGGCGGGTCTGGAATTGGTGGCCACGGTTGAGTGCCACTCAGAACCTCAACCAGTTCATGGAGATGGGCAACAGCCAATATTTCGTGTCGACCAACCAATGCCGCATGATGCTCGGAACCCTTGGGGACTACTACCTTCGGACTGGCAATAGCATCGACCAATGCCACTGTTCCTGTTAAGGGACGGATGGTGCCGTCGAGGCCTAGTTCCCCCAAAAACGCAGTATTAGCAATCTGGGTTGGCGTTAGCTTTTCAAGCCAAACCAATACTGAAACGGCCAAAGCCAAATCGAGTTGAGAACCGGCTTTGCGTAAACCTGTGGGCGCAAGATTGATAGTGATGCGACCGGCTGGCCAACCGAAATCGCTTGATAGCAAGGCGGCGCGAACACGGTCGCGTGCCTCACGGCACGAGGCGTCGGGTAAGCCAACAATGTTGAAACTAGGCAAACCCGATGAAACATGGACTTCGACCGCTATAGGCCGACCTTCCACCCCTAAGAGCGTGGCTGATGGGATAGTGGCTGTCACCACAACCCTCCTAAGAGAGATTCCAAAAGGAGGGGGAAGTACTCAAAGCATACGGTACCGCTGTGACAGTTAAAAGAGTCGGGCTGGAAGAGGCCTAGCTATAAAACTTCGCGCACGTAGCGGACAACAGCTTCAATTTCAGCCTCGGAAAGAGCTTTCCCAAACGACGGCATACCGTTCTTACCGTTGGTCACCACCTCGATCATGGTGGCAATATCGGGGTGCAGTTCGACAGCTCGACCCTGAGAGAGCTTTACGCCCGCCCCTCCTCCCCCGCTCGAACCGTGGCAACGGGCGCAGTTTGATGAAAATACGCTTCGGCCTTGTTCCAATACGGGGTCGGTAGTCCCGTTCGAGCTTGGAACTTCAGGAGATTCATCGGTGGCACACGCCGAGAGCGTCAGTACCATGAGGAAACCAGCGACCAAGGCACCTGTAATGCGACTTAACTTGTGGGCCAGAAACTGCACTTTCAACATTGGCTCGACGATACTAGCCCCATGGGACTAAACCCTTTTCGCCCTAACCGTGGATCACGGGTGGCTGACATTGCCTTCGTAGTGTCTGGGCTCACCATCACTGCCTTGGCCGTGGCCTGGGCAATGTTTGGCAATCCCTTCTAGACTTTTGAGCATGAACGCTGACCCCAGCGCGGGCTATGGCAGGGCCGACGACAACATTGAAGTGTCGTTTATTCAGCCTTATCAGGCTCGAAAAACATACCTATGCCCGGGATGTAATCAAGACATTCCACCAGGTCTCGGACACATGGTGGCCGTGCCCAAAGAAGAACCCGACCTGAGGCGTCACTGGCATCGCGGCTGTTGGGTTAACCGGGCTCGACGTCGACCCGGACGCCGTTAAACGCCGTCCCCACATTTTCATAAGCTGACTCAACTAGAGGATGAAGACTTGGAATTAGTACTTGTTCGCCATGCGGAACCCGAATGGTCAAGAGATGGTTTGACCATTAGCAACCCGGTGTTGACCGAGCGTGGTCACGAACAAGCCGATCTGTTGGCGCAACGGTTAGCTCATGAGCATTTCGATGCGGTCTACATTTCACCGTTAGTGCGCTCACAGCAAACGGCGGAGCCAATTCTCAAATCTCGAGACTTGCCCATACCGGAAACCCTTGACTGGCTCGAAGAGGTGAAATTTCCCGACTGGACCGGTACTCCTACCTCAGAAGTTGACGAACGATTCAAACGGGCCTTTGCGCGACCCGTGTCGGAACACTGGAAAGGGATGCCTGATGGCGGAGAACATTTTGCTGACTTCTATGCCCGAATCTCACACGGAGTTCGAAGCACCCTGGCACCCCTGGGAGTGACGCCGATTGTCGACGACCCACCCCTTTGGGAAATCGATGATGAGTCGGCTCGAGTGTTGATAGTGGCCCACGCTGGCACTAATGCTGTAATTACTAGCCATCTGCTTGGGATCGAACCCATTCCGTGGGAATGGGAACGCTTCGTAATGTTTCACGCCTCATTTAGTGTGATTCGCCCCATTCGAATTGGTCGCGGCTGGTCGTTTACCTTGTACCGCCTTGGCGACACCGAACATGTGCCTGACGAGATGCGTACTCGCTAGAGAAGCAACGAAGCAATCTAAAATGCCGCTTCCAAAACACGTATTTGGTTGCCCAAAACCGCGGCCACATCGAACCGTAGCTGCGGTGAATACACCTGGTGCTGCGACAACCATTCAAATGCTAAAGACCTAATACGCCTTTGCTTGGCGTAGGTGACCGCCTCTTCGGGCAGCCCAAAAGCAGTGCTAGAGCGAGTTTTTACTTCGCAAAAAACTAGCAACTCACCGCGCTGGCAGATCAGATCTAATTCGCCCTGACGAGAGCGCCAGTTTTGATCTAGCACCGAATAGCCCTGGTCGCGATACCAGCGGGCCGCTTGACGTTCGCCCCACGCCCCTAGGGCTTGGCGTTGTTTGCTCATGGTGACCTCTATTTCAAAATGTAGTGTTCATACACCACAACCTTAAAGAGGACCTGTGACAGTCAAGCGCTAAGAAGAGCGCGAAGGGCTTGTTTTTAAGCCGAGCGCAACAGGCTTTAGCAAGCAATTTTGCCGCTTAGCTCAATTCCTACCCGGTGGTTTAGCTATTGCGGGCGAGGGCCCTTAGTGGTCGCGACGTTCGCGAATCTTGGCGGCCTTACCAACGCGATCGCGTAGGTAGTAAAGCTTGGCGCGACGTACCACACCGCGGCTCACAACCTCGATCTGGGCAATGCCTGGCGAATGCACCGGGAAGGTACGCTCGACCCCGACGCTAAAGCTGAGCTTACGTACGGTGAAAGTCTCACGAACTCCGTCACCTTGTCGGCGAATAACGACACCTTGGAAAACCTGGATTCGCTCGCGGGTACCTTCAACCACTCGAACGTGAACTTTTAGGGTGTCCCCAGGAGCAAAATCGGGAATGTCGTCGCGAAGGCTGCTGCGGTCAACTATGTCTGTGGGTTGCATCGAAGGCGCTCCTGGCGCAGAGAGAAGAGAGTGGGGGCACAACTAGGCGCTCACCCGTTCTAAGCGGACTCTTTAGGATAGAGGATTAGCGTGGCGTTGCCAAAGTGGCGGCAGCTTCAATCCGCTTCCGAGTCTAGCCCTAAGTCGAACTCGGCCAACAAGGCAGCCTCTTCGGGTGAAATTCCACCTCGTCGCACGATCAAATCGGGTCGTTGCGCCACGGTGCGCGCCAAGGCCTGTGCACGGCGCCAACGGGCAATTAGAGCGTGGTTTCCCGAGCGAAGAACGGCCGGAGTTGTCCATCCACGAAATGTGGCGGGTCGGGTGTACTGCGGGTATTCCAATAAATCGTTGGCAAAAGATTCTTCATCGGCAGAGGCCATGTTGCCCATCACTCCGGGCACTAAGCGTCCCACCGATTCCAAAATTGCCATAGCGGCCACTTCACCACCGGACAGAACAAAGTCCCCCAGTGAAATTTCCCCGTCCACAAGGTGCTCACGGATGCGTTGGTCGACGTCTTCATAGCGGCCACACAGCAGCGAGAATCCTTCCAATTGAGCTAGTTCTTTAGCCATAGACTGGTTAAAGGTTCGTCCCCCTGGTCCTAACAGAAATAAGGGCCGGGGCGGATCTACAGCCTCAACAGCCGCGAACACCGGCTCGGGCATCAGGACCATGCCAGCACCGCCCCCAAATGGTGCATCATCGACAGTTTTGTGAATGTCGGTGGCTTCGGCCCGCAGGTCATGGGCCGTGATATTCAACAGACCTTGTTCTTGGGCGCGTCCGATCAAGCTCATGGCCGCGAAGGTGTTGATCATCTCGGGGAACAAAGTAAAAACATCAATACGCATGAAGATGGGTCCGCGCAATATAGCGGCTAGAGCTCGAACAAGCCTTCCGGCGGATCAATTACAATGCGTCCGGCCGAATGCTCAACCACGAAGGTTAAGGGAACCAACGCCCCTGTTTCGAGCACCAGAAGATCACTAGCTGGATTGGCTTCAACGGCTTCTACGATCCCCCGCTCGGTGCCGTTCGTTTCCAGTACAACCGAACCAACCAGCTCATGCACCCAAAGGGTTTCATCATCTACCAAGGGAGGCGCGGAAAGTTCGAGTCCTCGGATCGCCTCGGCTGCCTCTCGGTTGTCTATTCCTTCGAAACAAACCAACCAACCGTTTTGATGAGGACGAGCGGATTCGATACGCAGCTGGCGCTCACCTGTATACAGAATGGTGCCAGGTGCGACTCTTTCGCGACGATCGGTGGTGAGTAGCACCAACACCTCACCGGATAATCCGTGAGGCTTGGATACACGCCCAACCGTTAAACGGTCGGCCATTACAGGTCGCTTAATCTACAAACTCAATGTCGACTTCGACATTGTCACGTGCTGCTGCGGCTCGAACCAACGTGCGAATGGAATTTGCCACGCGACCCCGCCGGCCAATGACTCGGCCCATATCGCCCGGTGAAACCTGCACGTTGAGAGCTAAACGAGATTCGCCAGCCGACTCGACATTGACTTTGACCCCGTCAGCGTCGTCTACAACATTGCGTACCAAGTACTCAAGCACTGCCACTGCGGTAGGAGCACCGGTGTTTGAGCCTTCGTCGAGCGCAGTTTCGTTGCTATTTTGCGAATCGGTCACGATGCGTTGGCACTCTCGGCTGAAACAGCTGCGGAATCTTCGACTGGGGCAGGGGCAGGGGCGTTACCGGTTTTGAACCATTCCCAAGCACCAGAGACCTTTAGAAGCTTCTCAACGGTTTCGGTGGGCTGGGCACCGTTGCGCAACCACTTCACTGCTTTTTCATTGTCGATGTTTATGAGCGACGGCTCGCGGCGTGGCTCATACACACCAACGATCTCGATAAACCGACCATTGCGTGGGGAACGCGAATCAGCCGCCACCACACGGTAAGTGGGTTGCTTCTTCTTGCCCATACGCATTAAACGGAGCTTTACGGCCACGTAGTTCTCTTCCTGTTTCGTTTTTGCTGTCAGCGAACACTGCTAGCACAGCACCCTTCCAATGCGAGGGCGACTGTATAGTCTTGACCTAACTGGGGTCCTATTTCAACTTCGGGCCACCGCCGGGCAACTGCAAGTCACCCAAGGCAGATAGACCCAAGGGATCATCCGGGTCGAAACGCGGCTTCATGGCACCTTTAGGGGTGACGCGACCGCCTTTGCGACCTTTCTTGCCTTTCTTGCCCTTCTTGCGCCCCATCATCGCAGGTGAGGCACCCATTCTCTTCATTAGAGACTGTACTTCTTTGAATTGCTTAACCAACTGCGAAACTTGGCCAGGGCTAGTGCCAGAGCCGTTAGCAATTCGGGTTCGACGTGAGGCATTGATTAAATCAACGTTGGCACGCTCTTGGGTAGTCATCGAGCGAATCATGGCTTCAATTCGAGCGATCTCGCGATCATCGATCTCGGCATCACGCACTTCTTTGGGCATACCGGGCAACATGCCCATAATGCCTTGCAGCGGCCCCATTTTCTTGAGCTGTTGCATCTGTTCAAGAAAATCGTCGAGGGTGAAGGTACCTTCCAGGAGCCGAGCGGCAGCCTCTTCGGCTTGCTCAGCTTCAAAGGCTTCCTCTGCTTTTTCGATAAGCGTGAGCATGTCGCCCATGCCCAAAATTCGCCCAGCTAGGCGATCGGGATGGAACTGCTCGAAGTCTTCTAGTTTTTCACCCGTTGAAGCAAAGGCGATAGGGCGACCTACAACCTCTTTAACTGATAATGCAGCACCACCTCGAGCATCACCATCTAATTTGGTGAGAATAACGCCATCCAGAGCCAAGGTGTTATGAAATGCCTCGGCGGTATTCACGGCGTCTTGACCCGTCATGGCGTCAATGACCAAGAAGGTGTAATGCGGGTTAACGGCCTCAGAGATCTGACGGACCTGCTCCATCAGTTCTTCGTCAATTGCCAACCGGCCAGCGGTGTCAACGATCACCACATCACGACCTAAGCGAGCAGCTTCATCCAACGCTTTTTGGGCCACCGTGACTGGATCGCTTGGTTCTGACCAAACATCGACGTCTACCTGGCGCCCTAAGGTTCGCAGCTGTTCAACCGCCGCCGGACGCTGCAAGTCGGCACCCACCAAAAGCGGGTTACGCCCTTGCGACTTAAACCAGCGAGCCAGTTTGGCGGTGGTGGTGGTCTTACCCGCACCTTGCAAACCTGCCATGAGGATTACGGTGGGTGGTTTGGAGGCGTAGGTGACCTTCATGGTCTCGCCACCAAGAGTTTGAATTAGTTCTTCATGAACTATCTTGATGACTTGTTGGGCCGGGGTGAGGCTCTTTGAAAGTTCTTCACCTACACAGCGTTCGCGAATGCGATTTACCAGTGATCGCGCGACCTTAAGGTTTACGTCGGCCTCAAGCAGTGCCACGCGGATTTCGCGCAACACCTCATCAACTTCGGCGTCGCCAAGGCGGCCGCGACCGCGCAACCGCTTAAATATTCCGTCAAAACGGTCTGAAAGAGCGTCAAACATGCCTACATCAAGCCTAATGGGGGAAACGAACTAAAGCGTGTCAAAGAGAGCTTCGACAAACTCGTCGGGGTCGAACGCTACCAAATCGCCAATCGACTCTCCTAGACCCACCAGCTTAACTGGAATTCCCAAGTCGTCTTGAATAGCTACCACGATGCCACCTTTAGCAGAGCCATCTAGCTTGGTTAGAACTACTCCCGTCACATCGGCAGCCTCGGTGAATTGACGAGCTTGGGCCAAGCCGTTTTGGCCGGTTGTGGCGTCGATGACCAGTAGAACCTCTACCACTTGTCCTGGTTCTTTATCAGACACGCGACGCACTTTAGCCAGCTCTTCCATGAGGTTGGTTTTGGTATGCAAACGCCCCGCGGTGTCGGCCAGAACTAGGTCAACCTTTTTGGAAGCAGCACTGGCGATACCATCGAAAATGACTGAGCTAGGGTCGCCGCCTTCTGCGCCACGCACAAACTCGGCCCCAGCACGTTCGGCCCACATACCAAGCTGCTCCGCGGCGGCCGCTCGGAAGGTATCACCCGCAGCAAGTAGCACTGAGCGGCCTTCACCTATGGTCTGAGCTGCAATTTTGCCAATAGTGGTGGTTTTTCCAACGCCGTTTACCCCGACGATGAGCCAAACCGAGGTCCGTCCTTCATCGGCGGTATAACGCAGCGATCGGTCATAGCCGCCTATCCGCTCTTTTAGTTGAACTTTCAAGGCTTCTAATAGCGCTGCTGGCTCTTTAATTGCTTCCGAGGCAACCTTGGCACGAAGCTGATCAAGCATTTCCATGGTTGGTGAAACACCCACATCAGCCAGAATCAAGGCTTCTTCAAGTTCATCCCAAGTGTCGTCATCAATGGTAGAACGGCCGGTGATCGAGCCGAAGTAACCAGCAAAGGTAGAGCGTGCCCGGCTAAGGCGATCACGTAAGCGTGGCGGCTTTGGAACCTCGACCGGCGCCAAAGGAGGTTCTTCTAAGGCGGTGGCACTTTCGTCTTCTGTCTCGACAATTATCGTGTCTTCGAGCAAAAGCTCAAGCTCTTCGGTCTCGATTTCCGACACCGAAGGAGCTTCAAGAGTCTCAACACCCCCTCCCTGTGGCGCGGCTGGTGGCTCCAGTGGAACCCCACGGCTCTTGCGAATCGCCACGAAGCCAGCGGTTCCACTGATTAGAACCAACACCACGATGAGAATTATGAATAATGCAGACATGTTCGCCAAAGCCTACCGAGTGAACGCTAGCGCATGCCTATGGCCAGCATTATTTAGACTTTTGTGCCTCGAGGGCGACGCCGTGGTTACAGGCCATTTCGCACTGTTTAACGCCATTATCGCGTTGCGCTAGCTAACACCACCGAGGTTTCAAAGGTTTTACCGTCGCGAATAACAGTTAAAGTCACCTCAGTACCAGGGGCAAAACCCAAAATTCGTGCTCGTAGTCCTTGGGTGCGCGACACGGGCTGACCATTAACCTCGGTTATTAGGTCACCAATTTGGAGGTCGGAATCAGCAGCTGGCGAATCTTCCATGATTTCTTTAATCAAAGCACCGGAAGGTCCACTGCTTGGTTCTTCAACGGTTACTCCTAATAGACCCGCCTGAATCTCCTCACCTGCAATGATTTGAAGTGCAATGCGATTCGCAAGGTCGATAGGAATGGCGAAACCCACGCCCTCGTTGCCACCGCCAGCCGTGCGGATAGCATCGTTGATCCCAATGACACGTCCTTGACGATCAGCCAGGGCACCACCCGAGTTCCCAGGGTTGATCGAAGCATCAGTTTGAATCATGCCGACCATAGAGGTGGACTCAGTTTCCACTGGTCGATCAGTAGCAGAAATAATGCCCGAGGTGACAGTTTGATCGAGCCCGAATGGACTGCCAACCGCTACGGCTAGCTGGCCTACCTCTACCGGCACTTCAAGGCCGAGCCGTGCTGGCCGAAGGTCTTTAGGGGGCTCGATAGCAACCACGCCAACGTCGGTGGCGGCATTCATACCCACCACTTCACCGGGCAGCAAACGGCCATCAGCCAAACGGACCCGTATCTGCGTGGCACCTTCGAGCACGTGAGCCGCGGTCAGAATATGACCGTCATTATCAAAGACCACACCAGAGCCAAGCCCGGTGTTGGTTTCGATCTGCACGACTGAGGGTGCGACCATACGTGCGACATCCGCTACCGGTTCGCCAATGGTGGAACCAGGGTCGTTGGTGGAATGGCTTACAGCGGTGTTAGTACCTTCCTCGGCCACAAAGCTTTCGGCCGGGCTCTTCTTGGTTGCTATTGCCCAGCCGGTTAGCGCTCCACCACTAAAGAGAGCCAGGGCGGCCAATATTGCGAATGGCAGCATCCAGGCCGGAGCTTTGGCAGCTGGGGTGGTTGATGGGTTTGCACTAGGCGGCGAAGTCGAAGCCGAGCTGTGGTGGAACGTGGGGCCTGGCATTGGTGGCGGAGTAGGTGTGTACGCCACGTTCGGTGCCATGGGCTCGGGCTGCGGGGCGGCCGGGGTGCCATTGCCGTATGCACTGGCAGCCGATGACGGACTCACCGGGGTACCGTACGCACCGCCAGCAGGTTGAAAACCACCCGGAGTGCTGTGTGGGCTCTCAAAAGGCTCTGGAGTTGCCGGCGGAGTGGTGGCCTCTGTTTCGTTTGGTACTTCTGGTTCTGGCACCGAACCGGTTGGTTGCTCGGGCCAATTCGGGTTGTAGCTCATCTTTTCGACCCCTTTGTCACCCTTTAGAGTAATGGAGCTAACGCCCCCACAAACCGCAACATCGGTGAGACTTTGGTTAGATTTCCACGATTAAGCCATCTGCTCGGAAACGACCTTTGAAGAACCACCCGGCTGCATGGTCACGCCGTAGAGACAATCTGCAATCTCCATGGTGCGTTTTTGGTGACTCACAATCAGCAGTTGAGCATCGGAACGAAACTCGTGCACGAGCTGCAAGAACCGATGCAAGTTGACATCGTCTAGGGCCGCCTCAACTTCGTCCATAACATAAAACGGACTGGGCCGACTTCGAAAAACAGCGAATAGAAAAGCTAATGCAGTTAACGAACGTTCACCGCCCGAGAGCAATGACAGCTTGGCCACGTTCTTACCAGAAGGTCGAGCTTCGACTTCAACACCACTGGTTAAGAGGTCATTAGCATCACTTAGGCTTAAGCCGCCTTTGCCCCCAGGGAACAGCGTGGTAAAGAGTTCGGCAAAGTTACGGGCCACATCGTGGTATGCATCTGCGAAGATGTCCACGATCTCAGCATCAATCGTGCGAATGATTTTCGATAGGTCTCGCCGGGTTGAGCGCACGTCTTCGAGCTGAGCGGTAAGGAAATCGTGCCGCTCAGCCAAAGCTTCATACTCGGAGAGGGCCAGGGGGTTAATAGGGCCCATTAACCTTATTTCTCGTTCCAGATACCGGCGCCATTCCTCGGGTGACTGCCCATCGGGAATTTCTGGCAATTGCTGGGCCATTGCTTCCGAGGGTTCCATATCAAGTTCCGATCGGACCGATTGGCTAAGAGTTTCGAGGCGCATCTGAGCTTCCGAAACAACTAGAGATTCACGATTGTGCCGCTCACGAAGTTCTTGCAGCTGACCTTCGGTAGCACTTCGCTCGGCGCGCAATGCTTCCAAGCGTGAAAACGCCTGACGCGCCTCTTCCGAGCGTTGATGACGTTCAGATGACAATGCCTCCAACCGTGCATGCACCCGGCTTTCTTGTTGCACTACCGCATCGTGAAGTTGTTTCAGGGCGTCGAGGCGAACTCGAGCACGTTGGCGCTGCTCGTGGGCCTTCGCAGCTCGGTTACGTTCGTGCTTAATCCGTGAATTTAGATCTTGTATCCGAGCGTTTAGATGACCGACCTGCTGGTTGAATTCAACTTTCTTTAGCTCAATCGATCTCCGACGGTTACCAAGCTGATTAACCTTTTCGTCGTAACTGGCACGCTCGGTCGCTAAGCGTCGTGCTTCATTGCGACGGCTTTCGAATTCTGCTTCAAGACCCGGCAGTAAAGCCTCCAGCTCTTTTTGGCGAGCGAGTTCGGTGGTGAAGCGTTCGCCACGTTCGACTCGCCGTTGGTGGAGTGAGTCCAACCGGGCGCTAGTGGTGCGAAAATTGGATTCCACCGCCTCCACGCCGCGCCGAAGTCGAGCGAGTTCTGAGCGGGCGTTCTCGAGCATTGCCACAGCTCGCTTATGGTCCGCTTCGGACTCTCGTTGTTGTGTTTGCAACTCTTCGTAAGCCTTGGTCGCCCTATCGGCCTCGGCTTGAGCTTGGGCAGCTTGGGCCAACGCTTCGGCGTGAGCGGCACCGGTTGCGCCAGCGCCCCCTCCGCCCAAACGCCAGCCTGTCGGGCTGAAGCGATCGCCTTCTTTGGTGACCACTACGCATTCCGGTTGTTCAAGGGCTACGTCAAGGGCTTCCCTCCAGCTGCCCTCCACCACCAAGGCTCTGGCCAACAAATGGTTGAGTAGTTGCTGGACAGATTCAGATTCTGAATGAACATATTTCAATATCCATTCGGTGTCGCCACCAAGCGTCAAACCTTCCGCGATCTGCTCTGATATTGCGGAACTGCCCGCCTTTTCAAAGAGTCCGAGGGGCAGAACCGCCACTGATTTGTCGTCTTGCGCCAACATCGACAAAGAATCACGACCAGGTTTAATGCCTTCCACCACCACTGCTAAGAGCGCATCACCTAGTGCCGCTTCGCAAGCCGCCTGCCAACCCTCTTCTATTATCACGACGTCTAATAATGTGCCGACAACCCCATCTACCTGGTATAACGTTTGAGCACCGGCCTTAGAGCGGGCCTCGTCTAAGGCCTGGCTAAGTGCTTCGGCTCGGGCGATCCATCGGGCCGCATTTTCATTGCGCTCTTGTCGTAATTGGTCGGCTTTACGGTTGCGCTCGGTGACAGCCTCAAATTGCTGAAGGGCCGTCGCCGCCGCAATCTGAGCAGTGCTCTCTTGTGTAACAGCAGCTTCAATAGCACCTTCGAGCTCGGCCTTCGACACAGTGTCATCGGCCAAGGTCTGGTTCAGTCGGGCAATTTCGTTGTCTAGTTGTTCCAGCTCAACTTCAGTGTGGGCGGTCGAGGTTGAAATGGCACTCAATTCGCCCCTAACTTCACCCAGCTCGGGACCATTGTGCGGCAAGGCTGAAGGTCGATTCGCACTGGTGTCTGGCCGCTGATCCTGCAGTAACTTTTCTTGGTCAGCCAATTGGGCTTCAACCAGCGCCACACCGGCTAGTTCAGTTTCGGCCCGCTCTAACTCGGCCACCGTAGCCGTGTGTTGTGATAACAAGTCATCAAGTGGGCTTGAGGACACTTCCAACCCAACCGCTCTTTCGGCGTAACGCTGACGCTCCTCAATCACCAAACGGATAGCTTTCGCTCGAGCAGCTAGCGCCTCGAAAACCACGAGGTCATCGCTCAGATCATGCACACCCTGGGCGTCAAGCAACGATTCTTCGGCCACCACCGCGGCATCAAGTTTGCCTAAGCTCGCCTGAATTTCGCTCTGTTGTTCTTGAAGCTTGACGAGCGCGGCGTTCGATTCACCTAGACGTGCCTGTGCTCTCGCCAGGTCTCTTCCGATAAGAAACACCCGCACTTCACGCAGTGCCGATGAAACCTCACCATGACGCCGAGCGGCGTCAGCTTGGCGTTCAAGTGGCCGCAACTGCCGACGTATTTCGCGCAATAAGTCTTGCAAACGAACCAGGTTGGCCTCGGTACCGAGCAAACGCCGCTCGGCGCGTTCTTTACGTCGACGGTACTTAAGGATGCCAGCTGCTTCCTCGATGATGTAACGACGTTCCTCTGGTCGCGCGTTCAACACGGCATCAATCTGGCCCTGAGAAATGATCACATGCTGTTGGCGTCCAACGCCGCTATCTGACAGCAAGTCTTGGATGTCGAGCAGTCGAGCGGCGACACCATTAATGGCGTATTCGCTATCACCAGTGCGAAATAGCACTCGCGTCAGGGTGACTTCAGTGAAATCAATAGGCAACGCTCCGTCGCTGTTGTCAATGGTCAGCGAAACCTCAGCGCGCCCCAAGGCCGACCGCTTGGCCGTGCCTGCGAAGATAACGTCGTCCATTTTGCCAGAACGCACCGCTTTGGGCGCTTGGGCACCCAATACCCAGGCAATGGCATCCACCACATTTGATTTGCCACTGCCATTGGGGCCTACCACCACGGTTATGCCCGAAGTGAATTCGAGCTTGGTGGTATCAGCAAAGGACTTGAAGCCCTTTAAGGTGAGGTTTTTCAAGAACACCTGCGACCTCAGAGTTGGCTTAGAGTAACGCCCTCAGACTTAACAAGCGGGCCTTTGGCGGGTAGGGCGACCTAGATTTGGCAGTCTTCGCACAAGTAGGCGTAAGTATTGGAAACACGTTTGCGAATTATCGGCTCGCGGCAACGTCGACAAGCCACTTTATCGAGGCCAAAGACCTTCAAATGCTCGCCATAGTCACCAGGCTTACCGTAGAAATCTACGTAATCATCACCTTCGAGGGAGGTCCCACGATACTTAAGTGCATCGTGCAGAGTTTCCACCACCGACCGGTACAGCCGGCGAATCTCCTGAATAGTGAGTGACTTGGGTGCCCGGTCGGGCCGCAAACCAGCCTCGAAGAGAATCTCATCCACATAAACGTCACCCAAACCAGCCACGATCGTTTGATCTAACAGAACTTGTTTGAGACGACTGCGTTTATCAGTTAGAAGATGACCAAAAGCCGTCCACGAAATCGGCTGTTCAACCGGGTCAAGCCCGATGGTTTCTAGGTCGGGAAAGTGTTTGGCGATGGCATCTTCAGGAAGAACCGACACCACGGCCTTGCCAGAGCTATCAGCAAAACGGGTTTGACCACCTTGGGTATAGGAAAGGATGAGGAAGGTATCCTCAGACACTTTCTCCCGTGGGGTGGCTTTAACCATCAACCCTTGCTTACCTAGCTCGATCACCATGAAATGGTCGTTGTTGAGCGTGGCAATGAGAGTTAGACCACGCCTTGCAACGCTGTTGATCTTGGCACCTTCAAGCTTGTCCACCAGACTCTTCTTGCTTGAATGCCCTCTAAAAAATGACATGGGGCCGACTATTTCAGCGGTCTTAATCTTCTTGCTGGCCGCCTCTTTTTCAAAGCCCCGGCGAATGCTCTCTACCTCAGGCAATTCACGCATCTATGTTCGTCATTCCTTGGCTAATATCATTTTCTGGATTGGCCGCGGCAGCCTCATGGGTATGTAAAAGCTGCTTTAGGGCGGCTGCGGCCGCATTTTGTTCCGACTGTTTTTTTGAACGGCCTTCACCGCGGCCCAGCACTTTTCCCTCAGCGCTAACCGTGGCCTGAAAGTGCTTTTCATGATCAGGACCGAAGTGGCTTACCTGATATTGCGGCGCCGTCGAATAGTTAAGGCGCGCAATCAATTCTTGGAGCTCGGTTTTGTAATCTTGATAACGGGGCGTTTCATCGGGCGTGCGAATCTTGGGAGCGATAAGGCGTTCGACCAAATCCTTGGCCACCACCCATCCACCGTCGAGATACACCGCACCAATTACGGCTTCCATGGCATCAGCCAAAATAGAAGGCCGTTGCCGACCGCCCGATTTGTCTTCGCCCTTGCCAAGCCGCAGCGACTCGCCAAGACCAATTTCGCTGGCAGCTTCCGCCAAGCTGGCCGAGTTCACCACCGCGGCGCGCATTGGGGCCAGCTCACCTTCAGGCCGTGTGGGATAGACCCGATACAAATGTTGCGTCACTGCTAGGCCTAATACCGAGTCACCTAAAAACTCAAGCCGTTCGTTAGATTCGTAGCCAGCATGTTCAGCACAAAATGAACGATGGGTAAGCGCCAAATCTAACGTGGCTGGAGAGACGAAAACGTATCCGAGCCGCTCTTGTAGTTGAAGGAGCGAAGCATTGTCGTGCAGGATTTAGCCCACCCGACCGTGCACATAATCGACAGCATCACGAACTGTCTTTAGGTCTTCAAGGTCTTCATCATCAATGCGGAAGCCGCCTACCCGATCAGCGAGTTCTTCTTCGAGAGCTTCCACTAGTTCTATTAGTGCTAAAGAGTCAGCGTCTAGATCGTCGGCGAAGGATTGCCCTTCTTTAATGGTGGCAGGGTCTAGCTCTAAAATGTCGGCTAGGCGATCGCGGATTAGGGCGAAGATTTCGTCGCGGTCGATGGAACCTGTATCAGAGTTAGTCTCTGCGGGCACGCGGCACTCCGTAGATATAAGAATATTGACGCTAAAGGAAGGCTAGTTTAGCAGCTATTCACGAGATTAGTGCCGAAAATACTATTTCGAGGCGCTAGGTGCCAACTGCCCTACGTAGGTGCCCCACCAGATCACCGCGCACCATCTCAGCAGTCGTACGAACCGCGTTGTGAATAGCGGTGGCTGACGATGACCCGTGGCCGATCATGCAGATACCATCGACCCCCAAAAGCATCGCCCCACCAGTACTTTCTGGGTCTAGCTGGGCATACAAGGGAGCCAAACCCGGGAGCAATACCTCAGAGGCCTGGCGGGCCTCTTCGGAAGAGTCGAACACGCCGAGCAAGGCACCGATCAGAGAGCGCATGCCTCCTTCGAGTGCCTTCAGCGCCACATTGCCAGTGAAACCATCGGTCACCGCCACATCGGCAACGGAAGACATAAGGTCGCGACCTTCAATATTGCCGATAAATTCGGCCCCGATGGCGCTCCACTCAATTTTCGCCAACAGCGAATGGGTGTCTTTTACCAGTGAATTACCCTTGGTGGCTTCCTCACCGTTTGACAACAAGCCCACCCGCGGTCGTTCAACACCGTAACGCTGCTGCGAATAAACCGCCCCCATTAGGGCAAACTGCACCAACCATTCAGGGTGGCAATCGGCATTGGCACCGGCATCCAAGAGCACGCAGGGCGCTCCAACCGGATCTGGAATTGGGGTGGCAATCGCTGGACGAGCGACGCCCTTAATGCGACCCATTCGCAACAGAGCTGAAGCCATCGTGGCACCAGTGTTACCAGCGCTAATCATGGCACTGGCTCTTCCGTCGCGGACGGCTTCAGCAGCGCGTACCAGCGACGAATCTTTCATGCGTCGGACGCTACTACCGGCATCGGCATCCATTGGGATGACTTCTGATGCAGCAATAACCTCTAACGGACCGGGATCACCAATTTCATCGGGGCGACCGACGAGCACAACGGGGAAACCATCTTCATGTGCCCGAATTGCACCAGCAACTACTTCGGCTGGCGCATTGTCACCGCCCATAGCATCAACCGCGATGCGTAACACAGGGCGGCCTTATCTAGTCGACGTCGATAGCTTGACGGTTTTTGTACCATCCGCAGTTGCCACACACTACGTGGGGCACCTTGGCGGCGCTACAGCGTGGACACACGCTACGAGCTGGAGTACCTAATTTCCAGGCCGACGCACGCCGGCTACGGCTTTTGGCCTTGGAAGTCTTTCGTTTTGGGACAGCCATTGCGGAATTCCTCGAGGGGGTGTGGAGACAAGAGCCTCCAGCAGCAATTCGAAAGTGACCGGAGGGCTCCGGCACAAGGTTCGTACGATAGCCGCTTTTAGGTCAACTAGTCGAAGTGTAATGCACGAAGTGCCGACCAACGTGGGTCACCTGGCGCTTCGTCACCCTCCGGCTCATCGTCATTGGGCAGCTCATCTGCCAAAAGGGCCGGATATTCGTCGGGTACCGGGCCTCGGCATTCACTCTTACATAGTGGCGATAGTGGCAAGGCAAGAAAGATATTTTCTCTAACCACATCGGTGATGTTGATCTCATCGCTTTCGAGGGGCCAAACGTCCTCATCAGTAGTCGCGTCTTCGGAACGAGAAAACAACTCATCGACGTGAGCAACCAAGGTGTCTTCGACCACTCCTAAACACCGTCGACACTCACCTTTAAATCTGGTGGAGACTTCTCCGGTAACACGAATGGTGCCCTCATTGGCCAGTGACTCAAGCACTAGTTGAACCTCGATTGGCTCGCCTTCAGGTACCCCAGTGGCACTGATGGCGTAACCTTCGGAAGTCAACTGGCGGTCAATTTCTTTGCGTGAACCTGGCCGCCGCAGTAGATCATGCACGCTAATTTTGAGTTCAGATGACATAACAGGCGCTTGCGTTATCTATGAGTTGTCTTGGTCGAAGAAACCCGCCGAATCGGTTGAGTCGATGCCATCAGATTCGTTGTCATCGAGCTCGGCAGGAGAATCGGCTCCCCCGGGTCCACTCGATGCCGAACCTTGAAATTTCGCTCGACCTTCAGCCACTGTACGGGCAGTTCGTTCAAGAATGATCTCGAAGCTAGCTAGGCGTTGGTCGCAAAAGTCATCAACTTCGTACCGCATGGCACGTGCCTCGGCTCGTGCCTGTTTTACAATTTGGCGAGCCTTGTGTTCGGCGGCTTTGACCACCTCCGAGCGCTGCACCATCGCTCCGGCACGGGCGCGTGCCTGCTCTAAAATTTCGTCGCCTTCAGCCTGTACAGAAGCCAAAAATTCGTCGCGCTCTTTAAGCAACCAACGTGCCGCACGCAACTCATCGGGTAACCGATTGATGCCCTCGGTCAGAAGTTCTAAGACTTCGTCTTTATTAACCATTACCGAGGTTGAAAGTGGCACTGGTCGGGCTTGTGCTATGAGTTCGGCCACACGCCGCAAAAGTACTTCCGCTTCTGGGACCTTGTGGTCACTGGAGCGAAAGGGAACTTCAGGGGTTTCGGGCATTAACCCTGAACCTCCGGGTATTTCTCACTTAATCGTGCCGACACTGATGCTGGCACCATGGACGATACATCGCCACCAAAACGGGCGATCTCACGAATCAGTTTAGAAGCCAAAAACGAATGTCGTGAGGCCGAGGGGATAAAGACAGTATTTACCCCAGAAATAGCATGGTTCATTTGGGCCATCTGCAATTCACTCTCAAAATCTGATACTGCTCGGAGGCCTTTCACTATAAAGTCAGCTTCAACCTTCTTAGCGAGGTCGACCACTAGCGACGAAAACATCGTGACTTCGACCTGCGGGAGATGGGCAAACGCCTCTTTCAACATTTCTTCCCGTTCAGCCAAGGTGAATAACGGTCCAGCTTTTTGAGGGTTGCCGACAGCTGCTACAACCACTCGGTCAAATAGCCGAGCCGCAGTTTCAACGATCTCTAAATGTCCGTTGTGGACAGGGTCAAATGAACCGGGATAGAGGACAACAGCCACTAGTGCTCACTCCGTTTGGGACGACGGCATGGTTGAAATGATCGACACAAAGGTACCCCCGTATCGCTTGTGTCTCACCAACTCACCAAAATTCTTTACATCAATCTCGTGGTTAGCTTCGATAATAATGAGAGAGCTGGGCAGTTGCGTCAAGAGTTCATCCCACCGATCAAAGTCGTAGGGCGGATCACAAAACGTGACATCGACCGGTGCCATGTTACGGACATAGGACATGGCATCGCCGCTAACAACTCGGCCCGTTTTGTTGAAACCTAGGTGTTCAAGATTTTGTTGAATTAGGCGGGCAGCACGGGGATTGGATTCTACAAAAACTGCCTGCTGGGCACCGCGTGAAAGCGCCTCGATGCCCAAGGCACCACTTCCGGCGAATAGGTCGAGCACGTTGGCGTCTTGCAACACCCCCATCGAGGCCAGCACGTTAAAGGTCGCCTCACGAACCAGGTTGGAGGTCGGACGAACTTCCTCGGTAGGAAGTGTTTTGATCCAGCGACCTCGAGCTGACCCAGCCACGATACGAAGTCGTGCCGGACCAGCTTGTTTAGATTGTGGAGTTTTTGCTCTCAAGCCGTTTGCCTCACGGTCATAACGGTAGCCTAGAGGAGGTGATTCCTGACCCCACTATCGATTGCATCGACTGCGGCGGCCGTTGCCATTTAATCTCACGCCCCGATGAACTTGGCCGCTTTTATCCAGGCGAAGTTGTGGTCTATCGCTGTGAAGATTGTTTAGACCGTTGGGACTTGGTATTGCCGGAAGACGATTAACCGGGTAGGTATCAGAGCTAACGGTGGCGGTTAGGTCGGCAAACCGGCTTTGGTTCGTAACCAGCGCCACTGCAAAAAACGGCGAAAGACTGCGACCACGTAGGTAAGGCCTAAAGCACCCATAAACGAGCCCACCCATAGGTTCCAGCGGATCATGACCAACACACCAATAACTGCAAACGCCACGCCCAATAAAGCGTCGATAATCAAGATACGACGCCAATTGGAGGCATAAATGGCCGGGCTGGCCCATTTGCCGGTGGGCTCGAATGGCTCGTCGTTACCGTCATTAGCGTCGTTGTGTTCAGCTGAGTTTGAAGGGGTCATCTTATGACTTCAACAGGAATTCAGAGGTTTCATCGCCGCCCAAGAGTAGGCGTATTTCTTCCACCAACATAGGGTGCGCCCGTAAAGTTTCATCGGCTTCAAGTATTTCTTCTGCTACCTGACGAGCCACGCCGACCCAGCGTCGATCACGGCGCAGCGAGGCCAACCGCAGGTCGTTACGGCCCTTTTGTCGGCTGTCCATCAAAGTCCCTTCGCCACGTAACTCAAGATCAATTTCGGCTAGGTCAAAACCATCGGTCGATTTAACCAACGCTTCTAAGCGTTTTTGGCTGTCGGGGTTCGTGGCCCCCGAGACCAAATAGCACCAGGATTGGTTGGAACCACGCCCGACCCGGCCTCGGAGCTGATGCAGCTGGGCAATACCAAACCGGTCGGCATCAAGGATCACCATCACGGTGGCGTTGGGTACGTCGACGCCTACCTCAATCACCGTCGTAGCAACCAACACGTCAAGTTCGCCTCGGCGGAACTCATCCATAACTTGTGCTTTCTCAGCTGCACCTAGACGGCCATGGATTAACCCCAGTCGATAGGCGGCTAACTCCCCTGCTTGCAACTCTTCAAAGGTCTCAGTGGCGGCAGCAGCTTCACTGTGTTCTGATTCCTCCACGAGCGGACACACGACGTAGGCCGATCGACCAGCATCAAGTTCGGCTTTGAGCGCCGCCCACATCTCATCTAGGGAAGCAGTGGCCGCCTTAGGACGAGCATCGGGTTCCAGAAGCAAGGCTGGCCGCTCTGTCACCGGTGAAGACCCCCTGATATTGGTGTTCTCATTGACATCTGCTGACCAAACCCAGCGGGTAGTTATGGGCGTACGACCTGGGGGCAGCTCGTCGAGTATCGAAACGTCCAGGTCGCCGTAGACGGTCATGGCTGCCGTTCGTGGTATTGGTGTAGCCGTCATTACTAAAACGTCGGGAATTGAACCATCGGCGTTGGCTGTTCGCAGCACGGCGCGCTGTTCCACGCCAAAACGGTGCTGCTCATCGATCACCACCGCCCCAAGTTGCTTGAAACTGACCCCTTCTTGAATGAGCGCGTGGGTGCCAACCAAGATGTTCACTCGACCCTGGGCAAGATCTGCCAAAAGTTCTTTTCGCTTCGCGCCAACGGTCTGGTTGGTGAGGAGTTCCACAGCCAAGGGTTTGTGAGAAAAAAGCGATCCAGGCGCTTCTACCGAAAGACCATCCAGCAATTCAGCAAGAGCGGCGGTATGCTGTTCCGCTAGCACTGATGTGGGTGCCATCAGCGCCCCCTGGAATCCGTTCTCCACACTGGTAAGCAGCATGGCCACGGCCACCAGCGTCTTACCCGCACCCACATCACCCTGCAGCAGCCGGTGCATCGGTTGGTGTTGTGCCATGTCGGATTGTATTTCGCTGATGACGCGTTCCTGAGCGCTCGTTAGGGGAAACGAAAGACTGCTAAGGAACTGCGTTAATAGTCGCCCGGGCTTGAGGCTATGTGCCAACCCTCGACTTTGGCGTGCAATACGGGCTTTTCGCTCGACCAGGGCCACCTGAAGTCGTACCAGTTCATCGAAGACCAACCGAGCCCGTGCTGCCTGGGCTTGTGGCATGCTCTCCGGAAGGTGAATACCACGAAAGGCCTGGGTGCGGTCGACAAGTCCGTGCTTCGCTATCACGGCAGGAGCTATCGGCTCAGCAAACTCACCAGCTCGATCAAGCGCCTCTTCCACTAATCGCGCTATTTCCCATGTCATTAGGCCTGAGCGTTCTGACTGCGGATACACCGGGATAATACGCCCGGTCCGATCCCCAACTAGATCGACCACCGGATTTGTCATCTGGGCGCGTCCGCGGAAGTGTTCGAGCCGACCAAACAAGATCGTTTCGGTGCCGACCTTTAACTGTTTTGCTCGCCACGGCTGATTAAAGAAGGTGACCCGTATGGAATTGCGTCCGTCACTAGCAGTCGCTTCAACCAAGGCACGACCACCGCGAGTACGACGTTGTGAAATGGCCGTCACCTCCACCATGACCATGGCTTCCTCACCCGGCAAAAGCTCAGCAATGGAGGCTTGGCGAGAACGATCAATGTAGCGGCGAGGGTAGGTCATGAGGAGGTCGAGCACTGAGGTGACTTCGAGGGCAGCCAAGGCCTTAGCTCGAGCGGGGCCAACGCCGGCTAAAGTTTCGATTGGTATTTGTGCCAGGCGAGCTAAGCGTCGCGCCATCTACTCAAGCCCAAAAATATAGGGGTACAGCGGTTGGCCACCATGATGAACCTCAACTGAGAGGTCGGGGTAGTTATCATTCAGCCACTCGGTTATGGCTCGGGTGATTCCAGCGCGCGATCCGTCACCTTCAAGGATCGTCACTATCTCGTAATCGTTGCTTATCAAATGCTTCAATAGACCAACTGAAGTCTCGGTTAGATCTTTCGACACCGACCAAATGCCATCGTTCGTAACGCCGATAAAATCGCCGAGCGCAATAGGTCCGGCCTCGGAGGATGATTCACGAACGGCTTGGGTTACCTCACCGGTCACGATATCGGCCGCGGCTCGGGCCATCTCGACGCTATTGGTTTCAGCATCACTTTCGGGATCATAGGCCAAAAGCGCCGCCATCCCTTCCGTCACCGCATGCGTGGGTACTACATACACCGTTTTTTGGGTTGCTTCTACAACCTGGTTGGCAACCGCCACAATGTTTTTATTATTGGGCAGAATAACCACTTCATCGGATGGGGCCGCTTCTACGGCTGCTACTAGCTCGGCGGTTGACGGGTTCATCGACTGCCCCCCAGCCACAATTTGTTGCACCCCAAGCGCTCCGAAGAGTCGATGCAGTCCTCCTCCGGCAGCCACGGTAACCACCGCAGTACCAACGGGTTCAGGTGGTTCGTTGGGTGGCATCGATTGAGCCGCCTCACGCACCCATCGTTCTTCTTCCATTTGTTCAAAAAGGTCGGTCACCCGAATCTCACGAGGACGTCCACAATCGATAGCAGCTTCGATGGCGGCACCGATGTCATCGGTGTGAATATGGCAGTTCCACAGACCATCGCCGCCAACCACCACGATTGAATCGCCAAGCGTGGCCCAGACCTCCTTGAAGGCTGGTACCAGTTCATCGGGAGCTTCAAGGAAGTACATGACTTCATAGCGCAGATCGCTTACGCTGTCGTGCTCGCCAACCAAGGCCTCTTCCAACAGCATTGCCAAGGGCAGCACATCGTCGTTTGCTGGAGCCTCGGGCATGGGAGAACCATCGACAACATGACGAAGCGCGTCTAAGAACAGCAAAAAGCCACGACCGCCAGCATCGACTACGCCCGCTTGAGCCAACACCGGCAACAAGGTTGGCGTTCGTTCTAGCGATTCGGCACCGCTTTGGCGAGCGGCGTTTATCGTGTCGATTAGAGTAGCGCCCCCTAAGGCTGCTTCAAGTCCCGCTTCCGAGCTTTCTCTTACCACCGTCAAGATGGTGCCCTCTACCGGTCGCATGACGGCCTGATAGGCAGCTTTAGACGCCGCAATCATCGACCGGGCCAACTGCAGCGCTCCTCGATCAATCGACCCCGCAAGTGTGGCTTCATTGCTGTCATCATCGTCGGTGAGGTCTGCTTTTCGGCGAAATTCATTGGTGAAACCACGCATGATCTGGGAAAGAATGACCCCAGAGTTACCCCGGGCTCCCATTAACGAACCGTGGCTGATGGCGTGACAGACCGCTTCTAGGTCTTGGGCCGTTGCCTGGGCATCGGCACCGTTCAAATCTTGGGGCAGTTCATCCAGGCGGGCCACCACTGATTCCAAGGTCAAGGTCATATTGGTGCCAGTGTCACCGTCAGGTACGGGATAAACATTGAGACGGTTGATTTCGCTTTGGTGCGACCGTAATGCGTCCTTGAATACCCTGATTGATTCGGCCAACGCCAACGCGTCTAACCCTGCTAAGGCGGTCATAGTGTCTCTAGACTAGTGAAGGTTTTCACCCAATTAGGTGTTCAAAGCTAATTCACTGATAGCATGACCCCTCGTCCTTATCGGCTATGTATCTTTGAGGTGCCCTCATGGCCTCCGTGTGTTCGGTGTGCGGCAAGAAGCCGTCCTTTGGCATGCAAATCAGCCACTCCCACCGTCGCACCAGACGTCGGTGGAACCCCAATATCCAACGTGTGCGGGTTCGTATTGGAACCGCCACTAAGCGCGTCGACGTATGCACTGGCTGCTTGAAGGCTGGGAAGGTTCAAAAGGCCGCTCGTTAAGCGCCGCCCCCAGCTATTACTTACGTCTACAACATTTTAACGCCCGTTTCGCTGGTGAATTCGATTCCGGTGGAACGGGCGCTTCCTATTTTGGGTTAGTGAACTCGAATAGGTGAAGACTAGGATGAAGGAACCAGGTTGGATAACTACCAGGAGCCAGAACGTGCAAGGTGTGATCAAGTCCTTTGATCCAGAAACAGGCATCGGCACACTTACGTGTGATAGCGACCTGAAAGACTACGACCTAGCTCCAGGAGCATTGTCTGGAACGATTTTTCGAAATCTTCGCCCCGGACAACGTGTCTTGTTCACCGTCGATGACTCAGGATTGGCTCGTAGCTTAAGCCTGGGTTCCGAGGTAGACATGGGCACACCTGGTTACTTGACCAGCGAAGGCTGATCACCCCCCTAAACAAAATAACTTGACACCGTCGGAGAGGTAACCGCAGCTGTGAGCAAACCGACTACCAACCAGAAGCTTATATCTTGGGTTGACGAATGGGCGGAGATTCTCCAGCCCGACCGCGTTGAATGGTGTGATGGATCCGCCGAAGAGTACCAAAGGTTATGTGAAACCTTGGTAGCTGGCGGGACCTTCACATCTCTCAATGAGGCCAAGCGGCCCAATAGCTATCTGGCGTTGTCTGACCCAGACGATGTGGCGCGGGTGGAAGACCGCACCTTCATCTGTTCCGCCAAAGAAATTGATGCTGGTCCCACCAACAATTGGCGGGAACCCAGTGAAATGCGGGAAGAGATGCTGGCCCTTTACCGCGGTGCCATGGCTGGTCGCACCATGTATGTAATTCCATTCAGCATGGGCCCTATTGGTTCGCCAATTGCTCACATTGGCGTCCAACTCTCTGACTCAGCCTATGTGGCCACCAACATGCGGATCATGACGCGGATGGGCCAACGAGTGCTTGACACCTTGGGTGACGACGATTTCGTACCTTGTGTCCATTCGGTCGGCGCACCCCTAGCCGAGGGCGAGGCCGACGTTCCGTGGCCGTGTGACTCGGAACATAAGTACATCACCCATTTCCCCGAAACTCGCGAAATCTGGTCTTATGGTTCCGGCTACGGCGGCAACGCTTTGTTGGGTAAGAAGTGCTTCGCTCTTCGCATTGCATCAACCATGGCTCGCGACGAAGGCTGGATGGCCGAGCACATGTTGATCGTGGGCGTAACGCCCCCAGGTGGGGAAACTCGTTATGTTGCCGCAGCTTTCCCATCGGCTTGTGGCAAAACGAACATGGCCATGCTGATTCCAACCCTGCCTGGATGGAAGGTTGAGACGGTCGGCGACGACATCGCATGGATGAAATACGATGATGAGGGCTACCTGAGGGCCATAAACCCCGAAGCTGGTTTCTTTGGTGTCGCCCCTGGCACCAGCGACGAGACCAACTACAACGCCATGGCCACGCTCAATGAAAACTGTATTTTCACTAACGTAGCCTTAACTGATGATGGTGACGTGTGGTGGGAAGACATGAGCCCGGCACCCGAGCACCTCGTCGACTGGCGTGGCAACGATTGGACCCCGGCTTCGCAAACGCCTGCCGCTCATCCCAATGCTCGCTTCACCGCCCCTGCTGCACAGTGTCCTTCCATCTCAAGCAAGTGGGAAGATCCAGCTGGCGTGCGTATCTCGGCCATTCTCTTTGGTGGTCGACGCGCCACTAACGTTCCCCTAGTGACCCAAGCTCGCGACTGGGAACATGGCGTATTCATGGGTTCGATTATGTCGTCCGAAAAAACGGCGGCGGCGGCTGGCACGATCGGCGAGGTGCGGTTCGACCCGTTCGCCATGTTGCCATTCATTGGTTACAACGCCGGTGATTATGCCAACCATTGGTTGGATATCGGTAAGGCTACCGACGCCGAGAAGCTGCCTAAGCTGTTCTGGGTTAACTGGTTCCGCAAAGACGACAGCGGGAAGTTCATTTGGCCCGGCTTTGGTGACAACATTCGCGTCTTGAAGTGGGTTCTGGAACGTCTTGACGGCACCGCTGAAGCGGTAGAAACGCCGATTGGTTTCGTTCCAACACCCGATGCCATTGACCGCAGTGGTATTGACGTTTCCGACGCCGAGATGGACCTGCTGACCACGGTTAACAAGGAATCTTGGAAAGGTGAGCTGCCGCTAATTGAGAGACACTTCGAGTTCATCGGAGAACGTTTGCCAGAAGAGCTGGCACAACAGCTAGAAAGCCTAAAGGCTGCACTTAGCTAAATAAACGACGGTAAGGGCCACCCGGAAGCGATTTAGACTTTCTGGGTGGCCCTTTTCGCGTTCAGGCTTTGATCAGCCGCTACACGCCGATGGTCATGGCCCGAATCGCCAAACCCATTAGAAACAATCCGCCAAAGCCGTATAACAAATACCGCCAGGGATCTATTTGGGCCTTATAGCTATAGATCAAACCAACAGTAATGGCTGCCACAAATCCATAAAACACATGGAACTGAGCGACCTCAGCCCCTTTAATCGAAATTAGAGCTACGCCCAGAACTACCTGGATGAAGATAGCGATTTCAGCGGCGATTGTGAACCACCACATAGCGCGCTGACGCAAGGCCGGTACCCAATGAGCACCCAACGCCCACACTCCAGCCGCAGCGTTAGATAGAACGACTACCCAGGCCCAGATTCCATGGAGTTCGCGCAGGCTCAAATAACACTCACTTTACAAATTCAGATCCTCCAACAATATCGTACGACCACAGCTGGGCGTCGGTACCAACCGGTTTACGACGTTCGCCGGTTTCACCATCTTTACGGCTGTGCGCTGCTCGGAATTCAGGGGACGCGAACCAAGCATCAAACGATTTTTCGTCGCGCCAGCGCGTGACCACCAACCACTGGGTGCGCTCATCAGTGGGCTTCAATAACTCGAAACCCAAGAAGCCGTCATGACCGTCGAGCATGTGCGATTGCGGCTCAAAACGGTGCGCTAACTCGTCGCCAGCTTCAACCGGCACGGTGATCGCGTTGATCTTGATGATTGTCATGTTGTCCAGATTATACGACAACATGTCGAGATAAAAGCTCACCTGTAATTTTATGTAAAGTTAACCTTACACTACAGTTTAGGAACTGCAAGAAAGCATGGAGGAACCGACCTTCATGCGTGCCCATTCGGGGCGACGCTTCGCAAACCGTTCCTTATCGGGTTGATCAGTATATGGATGGCGCAAGACCTCAAAGAGCTCGTGGGCTAACGTCCAATCACCGCTCTCGGCCAGCTCAATGGCTTCCTGCGCCAAATAATTTCGAAGCACATACTTCGGGTTAACGGCGTCCATACGAGGAATACGTTCCTCATCATCCAAACCACCTTGCACCACCCGTTCCATCCACGATCGCAAGAAGGAAACCACCTGGTCCTTGGCGACGCCGCTCAACGCATCGGGGTTATAGAAGGCCTCAAACAGCGGATTTAAGATCTCATCATCACTAAATTCGTTAGCGACATCGATCGGCACCCGCGCCAACTCTCTGTAAAAAATCACCTGATCAATTTCAATGCTGCTCAGCGTGGCAAAGAGCTTTTCAAAACGTTCTTCATCACCTTCGTGGTATTGGGCCCAGCCCAACCGTTCCACCATCATTTTGGCGAAGGAACTGGCGAACCAAACAGGATATTGGTCGATCACCCTTTGCAGTTCTTGAACATTTTCAACCAGAGGAACCAAAGCGTTAGCAAGCGCCACCAAGTTCCAATGAGCTATCTCAGGCTGGGCGCCGTATCGGTAACGGCGGGTTCCAGCATCAGTGGTGTTGGGGGTCCAATTGAGGTCGAAGCTCTCCAACCATCCATAGGGGCCATAGTCGATCGTTAAACCCAGAATGGACATGTTGTCGGTGTTTAACACCCCATGCACGAAACCAACTCGCATCCAATCAACCACCACATGCACCGTGCGCATGGCCACTTCTTCGAAAAATGCAACCACTTGTTCCGAGAAACTGGCCTCCGGCATAGCCGCTACCAAAGCCGGAAATTCGGTTTCGAGACTGAAACGCACCAGCTGTTCGAGCAACTGGGAATCACCCCGGCTAGCAGGCAGTTCAAAAGTACCGAAGCGGGTGAAAGATGGCGCCACCCTGGCTACCACAGCACCAGATTCGGCCGCCGGATTTCCGTCGTATAGCACGTCGCGAACCACGTCATCCCCGGTGAGCACTAGCGACAAGGCCCGTGAGGTTGGAATACCAAGGTGGAACATGGCTTCGCTGCAGAGAAACTCACGAAGTGACGATCGAAGCACGGCTCGTCCGTCGCCACCGCGTGAATATGGGGTCGCCCCGGCACCTTTAAGCTGCACTAGATATTGAACGTTGTCGTCGCCCAGAATCTCACCTAGGGCAATGGCGCGACCATCACCCAGCTGGCCAGCCCAATTACCAAATTGATGCCCGCCATAGTTTTGGGCGAAGGGAACCGCACCCGCAGGAATCCGATTGCCTGAAAACACTTGGGCAAAATCGGCATCAGTCGCCAAGCCTGAATCGAGACCCAGCAACTCAAAAACCTCGGGCGACCACATTGCCAAGCTCGGCGCTCGAACAGGGGTAGGTGCTACCAACGAATATGCGGCCGAGTACACCTGTCGTCGTGCGTTGGTCGCCTCGGGATCACCAGGCAATTTATCTATATAGCGGTTTGAAAACCGCAGGTCATCGAGATTGCTTATTAGAGACCGTGGCCCGTTGATCTTTTGTGTTGTGCTCACATTTAGACCATATCGGCCACGTTCCGAGCTACATCATGAAGGCTTGCGTTACTACGTCATGAAGGCTTGCGCTCATCGGCAGGCCGCTTCAGCGTCGGGTGCCACACCAATAGGTTCGGTGCTAGTGGTAGTCGACCTGGCCGCGTTCATACCCTGGCCATCCTCGCTGGTGAAATCCTCGCTGGTAGATTCTTGACCTGAAAAGCCTGTGGTTGAGGTAGTCGCCGTCTGAAAGTTTCCGGAACGAAAAGCTTCCAGCACGACTTGGGCTTCGTCTTCAACTAGGCCCAATACCGCGGCCCCACCGGAAGTCCGAAACGGATACACCGGCAACGACATTGCCTGAAGCTCGTTCCCCTCAAAATGAGCGAACCGGTTACCAAGGTCTAACAGGGTGTTCAAGCCCAAATCACGATCGATCACAGTGTTATGGACCGCTACACCCAGCAGACGGTTAAGGGTCATTAGGTTTCCAATTCCTAAATTGTTAACTTGATCAAGAGCGCGACGCAAAAAGACTTGTTGTCGGGTAATGCGACCCAAATCACCAGTGCCATCGCTCGACCAACCGCTGTCAGTTTTGTATTCCAGATGACGAGATCGGGCGTATGCCAAAGCCATTTCAGGGTCTAAGACATGGCAACCGGCGCTTTCGATCACCAAACCGGAATGCTGATCACGTAGCGGCTGGTCAAACCACATCGGTACTCCACCAATGGCATCTACCAGCCCGGCAAAACCAGCGAAATTCACTTCCACGTAGTGGTGAATCGGAATATTAAAATTGTCCTCAATCGTGTCAACAAGGCCTTGAGGACCGTTGGCATAGGCGGTGTTAATTCGCTGAGAATGATCGGTACCGGCGATCGGCAGCCACAGATCACGTGGAAATGACAACACCGCCAAACTTTCGGTTTTCGGATCGACACGCACCACCATGATGGTGTCTGAGCGCTGACCGGAGGTTGCCTCGGTGGCTTCGACAAAAGCGTCATCAGGCAGCACCGAATCGGCTATCGACTCACGCGAGTCAGAGCCAACCACCAGGATATTCTTGGCTTCACCGGGTGGCGGCCGTGATGCTAGGACTACGTCAACTCGCTCGATCTGTCGAAAACGGTACAGGCCATATCCAAAGGTGGCGGCTACACCAAATGACGTGAACGCCGCCAGAATCAACAGACCTAGGATCAACCGCTCGGGCCAGCTTCGGCGTGCCGCGCGACGTATCTGGGCTGCCCGGGTTTCACGCCGCTGGACTCTAGTTTGCCCGGAAGATGGCGGAAGAGAGGGGGATATGCCGGGGTTCATGCGCCAAAAAGCCTAGCCCAGCGCAACACATTCGTAACATCGCCCCGCACCGCCGTAAACGGATCAGGGACCATTGAGTGGCGCGGTTAGCGCACCGCAGCGGCACATTAACCGCGCCACTCGATTAGAGCTTCGGCTCGGTGGGTAAGGTTACCGAAGTCGGATTATGTAGCAGCCACTGGTTTCTTGGTGGGCAGACCCAGAGAAACCGGACTGGCGCCCCATTCGGGCCACCGAGAACGACTAGCCAAAGAAAGCTTCCGCATAAGCTCTATAGCACCAGGGTCAGAATCACCCGGACGGGCTTCCACCAGACCGGCTTCGATCATGCGGCTCATAATCTCACGCCCCAGATCGGTGCGAACAATGGTTAGCGTCCAATCGGCATTCTCACCAATACCGCCGGTTGAAATGTCGGCATGTTCCGCCGCGAAGTCGGGGCACATCATGCACCCTTCACGCGTCCAAGCATGGCATTCCTTAAGTGGAATCTCATGATAGGACCCGTCTTTCATCCAGATCTGGAACACACCCTTGATGTTCATCTTTTCCATCTCGGACTGTGCTAACCCATATTTGGCCCAGAAGAGCTCGTCGAACATGGCTTCATCGAAAGTTTTTGAGCACAATAGACCCAAATTAAACACAAAGGGCTTGGAAACCTTGCCTAGTTTGCGGGTCCACATAACCGGCGGCGACGAGGTTTGGCAACCGGTACCCACCAGGGCCAGGTTCTTCAAACCGCGCTCCACGGCCTCGTCGAAAGCAAGCGTGTTGGCAGAATAGGTGTAGCGACTGCCCGCGGCCTTCAGCACTTCTTCACGATTCGTGGCCACTCCAGGAACGGCCTTCCAATTTGAGCCGCCCTCAACCAAGTCGCGCTCAACAAACGAAGTTAAAGCACCGTCAATGTAGCCTTCCTCGAGTGCCCACAACAAAATGGCCGAGACTAAACCACCATCTTGACCCATTCGGTGCACCATTTCATCGGAGGCCCGGGTGAGCATAATGTCTTGGTAGATACCAGACGGCTCATCCGCGGTCCGCACACGGGCAAAAAGGTGCTCGTCGGCCTGTGGTTCCCAAGCCCGAAAACGGGGGCAAGCCCGGGTACATGAAGTACAGCCTTTTTCCCCGTGAATGCAGTTGTCAAGGCCCAACTCTTCTTCCAGGTGGAAGGGCCGATAGTTGCCTGAGGAGTGCTCATATCCCAATACGTCGTGTGGGCAAGCGATCACGCAACCAGCGCAACCGGTACACAAACCAGTAGTCACGACCTCGGCGTACAGCTCTTTCCATTGGTGGGTCCACCGCTCGGGCTTACCTCCGGCCGCGGATTTAGGAGCTTGTGCTTCTACGTTGGTCATAGCTAGAGCCTACCTTTGGGAATTTACTCTTCGGTTAATTTAACCGGTCTAGATCGTGTTTTCTACCCGAAACGCTTTAACGAGTTTCGCTGACAGTCCAGATGCAATCTTTAATGATGCTGGCCAGGCGATTTGGCATAGATGTTTCACCAGCTGCCAATCGTTTTTCCCAATCAGCGAACTCGCTGTAGGGAACGTTTTGTTCTATTTGTGCCTCAGCACAAGTACAAACCTCAATCAGGTTCGGATCGTCGTCGTCTTCGGCACAAGCACGTAACATCGCTGTTTTCGAAGCTTCTGTATATTCATTTTGGGTACTAGACCCGCAACCACCCACCGCGAAGACCATCAGTAGCGTCGTCAACGCTGGCATCAATACCAAGCGATAAGAACGATTCGTTCGCAATGTGGATGATGGACGCGACATCAGGGTCGATTGTAGCGCTGAGCATGCCCGTGGGCCCACAACCGTGGCCCTTGACCGCCAGTCGGATTGCTGTAGCACCGCCGGCTTTGACTTGTCTTAGCCAGCGAGCTCTCGGGCCCTTATAAATATGTTGTCGGTCATTTCCTCGGTGAGGCGACCGGTGAAGGTATTCTGCTGGCTCACATGGTAAGAAGCGATAACGAAGCGGCCATCTCCAAGCTCGACCTCTAGGCCGTGGCGAAATTTTGGACGTGGCCGAAGACCAAGGTTGTTAGCTAAGACCCGATAGCCAAATGCACCTAAGGCCACAAAGACCTTGGCATTTCGCAGTAAATCCAGTTCACGAGCCAAAAACGGATAGCAATTATCTCGCTCTTGGGGGGTGGGTTTGTTGGCCGGTGGGGCACACCGAACTGGTGCTGTTATCCACATTCCACTTAGCTCTAAACCATCGTCTTTAGCAACACTGGTCGGCTGGTTGGCAAAGCCAGTGCGCCATAACGACGCGTACAGCCAATCACCGGAGCGATCACCGGTGAACATTCGCCCAGTTCGATTAGCACCATGAGCGGCCGGGGCCAAGCCCACGACCACCACCTTGGCCTCAAAATCGCCGAATCCTGGGACACCTCTCCCCCAATACTCTTGGTCACGAAAAGCTGCTCTTTTTTCTCGCGCTACGCGTTCACGCCACTCAACTAAACGGGGGCAAGCGCGACAAGTGGCGATATCGTTGGCGAGTTGAAGGAAGGCTTGAGCCGGGGGAACCGCAAGGTCTGACATGTTCTGCACAGTAGAGTAGGAATACGCTTTTGCTACCTAGGGACGCTATGACTGGTACCAACAAAGACCAAAATGATGGCCCCAAAAGTGAGGCCAAAGCCACACGAATCCTGTTAGTCCGACATGGAGTTACCGGGACCACAGGCAAGGTGCTGCCAGGCCGTGCCGAAGGATTAAATCTATCAGCCGATGGCCATGATCAGGCCCAACAGCTGGCCGCTCGAATTAGTGACGTCGGCCAAGTGACCGCCGTTTATTCATCGCCACTTGAACGGACGTTGCAAACCGCGGCACCAGTCGCCGGGGCACTTGATCTTGGCATTGCAGTACATGAAGGTCTGTTGGAATGTGATTTTGGCCAGTGGACGGGCGCTTCGCTGCCAGATTTGGTCAAGAAACCTGAATGGAAGCTCGTACAAAATAATCCGAGCGCATTTCGATTCCCTGACGGCGAGTCGTTTCTGGAAATGCAGATGCGTATCGTCGCCACCCTCATCGACATTGCTAACCAGCACCCCGGTGAGATGGTGGTGGCCGTTTCACACGCCGATCCGATTAAAGCGGCTGTCAGCTTCGCGGCCGGAGCACACTTAGACCAATTTCAACGATTTGTAATTTCACCATGTTCCGTTTCAGTGCTGCTTGTCACCGAGGGAATCTTCCATGTCCTGAGCGTTAATTCAACCGGCCACAACCTAGGGAGCTTGGCATTGTCATGACTAGCTCATTCGAGTTCATCCATCCCGACGCTTTCACCGTGGGTGCACTGGGGCGTCCAGGCGAACGAGTGTTTTACATTCAGGTTGTAGTTGACCAGGGTGTTTACAACTTCAAGCTAGAAAAGATTCAGGTTCGTTCGATGGCCGAATATTTCTCTTTCATGCTTGAAGAAGCCGAATTTCCCGTTAACTACGCTCATCCAGCCCCCGAGTTGGTAGAGCCTGTCGACCCGGAATGGACGGTGACCGCCGCTTCAATTGGCATCGACCTTGAGAACGAGTTGTTCACATTGGTGCTTCACTCTGGTGACGTATCAGTTTTAGCCGAAGATACTGAAGAGGCATTCCGAGCCTTCGAAGCACAAGTAGAAACCGACCCTCAGGCTCGAATCCAAATTTCCTTTGCCCAGGCTGCCAGTTTCATCCATCGCAATGAGACCCTCGCGGCACAAGGTCGACCCGTTTGCATCTTTTGTGGTCTACCCATAAACGTCGACGGGCACTTCTGCCCCCGAGAAAACTAGCAAATCACCGATCGTGCCATTTGCAATAAATGACCGCGAGGAACCCTCAAGAGTTCTCTTGGAGGGCAAAATTGAGGTGGAAGGCGAGATGCCCTGGAGCTCGAACACCACGCTCTTAGTACGCCTCGGTGTTGAGGGTGAAGATCCACTGATGGCCATCTACAAACCACTCCGAGGCGAGCGACCATTGTGGGACTTCCCACCTGGCTTATACCGACGCGAGGTAGCAGCCTTTGAGCTATCTCGTCATTTAGGCTGGCACTTGGTTCCCGCTACGGTTCTTCGCGACGACGCGCCTTACGGCGTAGGTTCAATACAGAGATTCGTGGACGCCGATTTTTCGCAACACTATTTCACGCTCTTCGAAGATGAAACTACTCATGTCCAGCTTCAATACATGTGCGCCTTCGACCTGTTGATAAATAACACTGATCGAAAAGCTGGCCACTGCTTGATCGATAGCAAGGGACAAATTTGGGGCATCGATAACGGACTCGCGTTCCACCAAGAATTCAAGCTTCGAACCGTAATTTGGGAATTTGGTGGCCATCCGATTCCAGCTGAAATATTGAATGATATTGAGCGACTCATAGAAGAAGGGCTACCAGCATCGATGACTACCCTCTTGGATGAGGGCGAACGCGAGGCAGTTTTAGACCGGGCAAGTTTTATACTCAACCACAAGGTTTTCCCGATCGATAGCAGCAGACACCGCTACCCTTGGCCCTTAATCTAATCCTGTTTCGGCGCCACTCGGGCATCGAGGGAAACGCGACCGCCAGACGGCTTGTCCAGGTGATGCAGCCAGGCCAGCGCACGGAGTTTCTTGTGCTGTAGCGGGCTAGAGCAACACCGTTTGGCGGATGGCAAGTACTAGTGCAGAATAACGTGATTACGAGTCAACTTGGCTTCATAAAGCGCAATGTCGGCTTGACGTAAGAGTTCCGACAGCGAGAGTTGAGCCTGCGCGTGCCAAGTGATGCCGATACTTAGGGTGACCGAAATTGTCGAAACTTCGGATCCGCTGGAAGGTTCATTCACCAAGCTAACTTCTAGGCGCTCGACTTCACTTCGAATCCGCTCGGCCGTCGTGCAAGCCATATCTGCTGAAACCGCAGGTACGACCACCACAAACTCTTCACCGCCCATACGGCCAAGAACATCAACAGGCCGAATGAGCGTTTGTACCAGGCTGGCAACCTCATACAACACCCGATCGCCGACGCTATGTCCGTAGGTGTCGTTGATCTGTTTGAAATTATCTAAGTCGAAAACCATTACCGCCACAGCATGCTTTCCAAGGCGTAGATCACCCAAGAGCAAAACCGCTCGCTCAAACATGCCCCGTCGGTTAAGAACCCCCGTCAAGGCATCGTGATCAGCTTTCCGTTTGACCCTATTAATTTCGGCGTCAATGGTGGCCATGCTGGCTGCCACCGCCAGGGGACCTAAAGCCATAAGGGCATAAGACAACTGGATCGAGGAGTTGAGTTCACTGCGTTCTTCCCTCGTTAGCTCGGCATTGGCGTGTGAGCTACTTCCGATCAACACCAGTGAGACCATCAGCGTCAAGAAGCTTAAGATTGACGTCTTGAACAGACCTGCTGTGAGCGCACTCCAAATTAATGCTGGCAACACCAACGCTAATGCCGCTGGAATCGAGGTCAGCATGCCAATGGTAAGCGACAACAGCAATAACGCCATTGGACCCAATAGCTTCGAGCGACGCCTTTCACGTTCCTGGGTCTTCCATAACTTCAGGCGTTCAAAAGGTGGAGCACTTAGAACCACCGGCAAGACCGCCAGTCCGTTAGCAAAGCCGATCACAAACCAACGGATAAAACCGTTGCCGGGGGCCTCACCCAAGACCAGATGACCCAAGACAACTACGCAAAAGGTCATAGCAAAGGCGGCCGCCGCAACTATGACTGCCAAAAACATCACTGATTGTGGCTGACGAAGACGCCGCACCTGGAATGGAACAAACTCGAAACCAGCCAAACCCACGCCGATAAAAGCTAGGTTTCCGGCCAACAGCACCAAGACAAACTTAATCTCTCCCCTTGAGATAAGGTCCCACAGCAAAAGCCCAGCAGCGATACCACCAAATGCCGCCCATCGATTGTCATGCCTTCGACGGGCCAAGACCCCAAGTAACACGCCATTTGGTAACCATAGGAGTGACAACGAGCCATCCCAGAGCCTGAACAGTTGGCCGGTTGATGCTAAGACGGTGCTTAAAGTTGCATACACGATAAACAGCGAAGGTAAATTCAGTTCAAATTTCGATTTAGGCGCCGAGTTGTTATCAATCATTTGAAGCACGCTCAAACTGCCGTGATCGACATGGGAGCGCGAGCCAGGCAGGTTCCAGTGGGAACCATAATAAAGCCTATGGCATCAGCTAAGCTTTAGCTCACCTTGTGTACCACGACAACGTTCTTAGCCTGTTTTGCCTGGTAAAGGGCTTTGTCGGCTAGTTCCAGCAAGTCATTAACCGACCGCGTAACCTTCTCTTGGCACACCACGCCAATACTAATAGAAATCTGATTGATTTCTGCTGGCAAAGAATCAATCAGCTCGGGTGAGGTGGCCGGTAAAAGGCTTTGGCTCGCTAATGTGCCTAGGCGAGCTACTTGGGCGCGAATACCTTCCGCAAGGTGCTGTACAAAGTCACAGTTAATCCCAGAGCGCACAATGGCAAATTCGTCTCCACCAAGACGACCCAAAAGATCGGTGTCACGCATATGCTCTTTAATAACCGAGACCACGTCTTGTATGACCAGATCGCCTACCGCATGCCCATAGCGGTCGTTTATCTTCTTGAAATTATCGAAATCGATCATGGCCACTGTTACTGGCCGCCCCGAGTCTTCGGCCAGTTCTAGCAGCAGCGCTGCCTTTTCAAAAAAGGCACGACGAGTGTAGGCACCTGTTAGCCCATCCAGCTCGGCCTGACGCAAGGCCAGGAACAATTCTTGGTTCCTCATGGCCGTAGTACTGGCCACAGCGATAGGCCCCATGGCCATGAACGCCAAGCTCAATTGCATCACCACAATCACATCTTGGGTGTCCATGTCGGAACCGGCAACAAAGTCACCCACCTCGAACACAATCGCCCCCAGCATCAGAGCCAAAGTAAATACCGCTAAGACTGCGGTATTAAAGACACCACTTCTAAGCGCTGAAAAAATTAATACCGGTACCGCGAAAGTAACGGCCGTAGGCGCGTATATATAGATCCCAAAACTCAGCATTGCCACTAAAAAGACAGGAGTGACAATAACACGGCCTCGAGCCTCTTGACGTGGGGTATTAGTTATCACCCGAACACGCCGCCAGGCAGGTGCGGTTAGAACCACTGGAAGAACCAGCGCAGCATTTGAAAAACTCACGATAGCCCAGCTCAGCACGGTGGTCGCGCTGGTGTCGGCACCTAAAAGCTGTTCTAACACCATGGCCGATGCGCCCGATACCAAAGCCGCTACTACCGAAACGAAATAGATTACAACTACCGACTGTGCTCGACCTAGACGCAAATCAACGGGCTTGCTTCGATACAGCAAATACCAACCAACCACCACAAACACGGTGTTAGCTACCGCCGCCACGAACCCATGACCACTATGATTGTGCGTGAGTCCGTCGGCCAGATAAAAGCCACCCGCACTCGCAACAAAGGCTTCCCAGCGAGCCATTTGTGGCATGCGGATTAAAATACCGATGATAATGGTGGCCGCGGGCCAAACAACAGAGATTGTCGGTCCATGTCGAAAACCCAGGCCCACAGCAGATAGCGCGAATGCCAAAACGCATATGATGGCGAAATTACGAACGCGCATTGCTGAGCGCACTGGTATTTTAGTCAAAGGCTCCATTACTCAGCGTTCACGCATCCAAAAGTAATTTAGTAATGAAAACCCTAGCAGTAAATGGCCCCGATTTATCCACTAAAGAATGGATATAATCTTTAGTGGATAAACATTATGGTCATACCTCTATAACCAAAAGAGAAGGCGGCCCCACCATTAAATGGGGCCGCCTTCGGTTTAACTTAGATTAAAGCTAGTTTACTGAGTGCAGAATACTCTAACGAGCTTCCAAAGCTTCAATGAGCTTCGGCAGCACAACGTGCACGTCACCAACGATACCCAGGTCGGCCATACCAAAGATGGGAGCTTCTGGGTCCTTATTGATGGCGATAATGTGATTGGAGCCCTTCATCCCAACCGCATGCTGCGTGGCGCCTGAAATACCAGCGGCGATGTAGACGTTAGGCTTCACAACCTTACCGGTTTGTCCAACCTGGTAGGAGTAAGGCACCCAACCGGCGTCAACAATTGCCCGTGAGGCACCTGGAGCACCCTTAAGCAGCTTGGCAAGTTTTTCGATCATGTCGAACTTGTCGGATTCGCCCAGGCCACGACCGCCAGCCACTACGACCGCGGCCTCGTCAAGCTTCGGTCCGGTGGCTTCTTCCACAAAACGATTGACGATGCGAGCAGTACCAGCCGCACCTACATCGGGTACGGTCAGCGCTTCAACAGCCGCCGCGCCACCGCCAGCTGATTCTGCAGCAAACGATTTAGGACGAACCAACACGATGGCCGGACCGCTAGTGGTGACCTTGGTCTTGACGTTGACGGTGCCACCAAAAACGGGCTCGGTACCAACAATGGCATCGCCGTCGAGAGCAACGTCGACCACGTTCGTCACAACAGGCTTATCGAGCTTCACCGACAAACGAGCCGCTACGTCACGACCGTCGTAGGTGGTACCCAACATGATGAGATCGGGAGTGTTGCCAGCTTCAATGGCCGCCGCCAAAGCAGCTGCCACCGAGGCGCCTTGCATGGCACCACCGAGGTCACCGGTCGCATAAATTTTGGTCGCGCCGTGATCTCCAAGCTCAGCGGCAATGGCATCGGCATCGGCACCGCCGTAGAAGGCTTCTACGGTGTCCCCCAAGGTGCGGGCCTTAGCCAGCATCTCAAGAGTGATTGTGGCTACTTTGCCTTCGGCAGCTTGGGCATACACCCAGATTTTTGAAAGAGACATGTCCAATTCCTCCTAGAGAAGCTTGAGGCTGTCGAGGAGTTCGACAATCTTAAGGTACGCTTCGCCTTCATCTTCGATGATTTCACCGGCTTCACGAGCAGGCGCATCGGCAATTTCAACGATTTCTTGACCAGCACCAGCCCAACCAACGCTCGAGGCGTCGATACCAAGGTCAGCCAATGTCTTTTCAGCCACTGGCTTCGACTTGGCGGCCATGATGCCCTTGAAGGACGGGTAGCGTGGTTCCACCACACCAGCGGTTACTGACACCACGGCGGGCAACGGGCATTCAACCTCGTCGTAGCCAGCCTCAGTTTGGCGTTGAACCTTCACGGTGCCGTCGGCAATTTCTACCGTCTTGGCAAAGGTGATCGAAGGCAGATCCAATAGGGCGGCGACTTGCTCAGGCACAGTACCGGTGTAACCGTCGCTCGACTCGGTAGCGGCAATTACTAGATCGGGGTTGGCCTCTTTAATCACAGCTGCCAACACTTTGGCGGTACCTAAAGCATCAGTGCCCAACAGCGCGGGATCGCTCACCAAGGTGGCGGATACTGCGCCCATTGCAAGGGCAGTGCGAAGACCTGAGACTTCGCCATTCGGGGCCATCGAAACAAGAGTGACTTCACCGCCACCGGCTTTATCTACCAGCTGCAGCGCCATTTCGACGCCGTAGCTGTCAGAATCATCCAGGATAAGTTTGCCATCTCGCTTGAGGGTCTTGGTCGAGGGATCCAACGCGCCCGGCTCAGCCGGGTCGGGGATCTGCTTCACACAGACGACGACGTTCATTGTGCGATTTTGCAGCCTAGGAGGAGGCTTTTACAAATCGGCCCGTGCAAAGATGTTATATGCACTCGGCCCGCCCCACCTTAAGTCGCGGTCTCGCCACAGTCGGAGAAAAGCTCTGAAAGCCCTGCTCATCGTCAACGCTTCAGCCTCGTCAGTAACGCCTCGAAGTCGGGTCGTTATCCAGAAGGCTCTGTCTGCGGATCACAACCTCGAGGTGGCTGAAACTTCCCGCCGTGGACACGCTTCGCGTCTGGCGCGCGGCGCTGCCAACTCGGGGTTTGACGCTGTCATCAGCTTGGGTGGAGACGGCACCCTGAATGAAACCGCCAATGGTTTAGTTGGCACGAAAACCATGTTGGGTGTTCTGCCTGGAGGAAGCACGAACGTTTTCGCTCGGACGATTGGCCTTCCCAACGATCCTATAGAAGCCACCGCCACTTTACTGGAAGCCATGGCAGCACCTAACTATGCCTCTATGGGGGTTGGCACAGTCAACGGTCGGTGTTTCCTCTTTCATGTGGGCATTGGCTTTGATGCTGCGGTGGTGGAGCAGGTGGAGAAACGGGGTTCACTGAAACGCTGGGCGGGCCATCCCCTCTTTATCTACTCGGCGATTGACACCTGGCTTCGCCATTATGACCGTGCCCAACCCCATTTCACGGTCTCAATACCTTCGGTCACCCCATTAGCCGCAAACAGCTCAGACGATTCGGCCGCCAAGCACGATGCTGACACCGCGGCAACTGATCGGACCGAGACGGAAACGATCGACGATGGCTATTTCGCCATCGGGATGAACACCGACCCCTACACCTATCTCGGCAATCGGCCACTGAGCCTAATGCCGGGCGCTACTTCCGAATTCGGATTGAGCCTGGTGACTCTAAAAACCTTGCGATTTTTGCCCTTGGTGCGAAGTATCGCAACCTCGTTAGTGCGGGGAAACGGCCTCAAACCAGGAAGATGGCTAGACGTTCACCGGGGAATTACTTCGGCCACGATTAGCGGAACCCGGCCTATCCCCTTTCAGGTGGATGGCGATTATCTAGGGGCTGTACCAATACTCAATTTAGGCTACGAGCCAGAGGCCTTAAACATTTTAATGCCACTCAGCAACTAGATACGAAATCTACTCGCCGCGTTCCGTCAATACCGCTCGAGTAGGACCTGGCTTATTAGTAATAATCCCATCTACCCCTAAATCGGCTAGTCGTAGTATCTCGCTCGGTTCATCAACCGTCCAGACGTTGGTAAAAAGGTTATGTTCGCGAGCCTTGCCTATGAAGGCCGCATCGACCATTGAGAAATGGGGATGCACTCCCTCATGACCGGCATCATGGGTACGCTGCACCAGGTCATCACCCATACCAGGAAATATAAGCCAAGCAGTACGAAGTTCAGGAAATTGGACCTTAACCTCATTCAAGGTAGCCAAGTTGAAGCTTGAGACTATTACTTGCGACGCATAATTAGTTTCGTTTATTACCCTAATCACATCAGCGACGATTAGGTTATCAACATCGAAATCAGGATCATTGGGTAAATTCTTTATCTCAACGTTTACGGTCAACGACCCACAAGCCAATAGCGCCTCGGAAAGTAACGGTATGTAGCTTGGCAAGTTCGGGTAGGCAATACTCGCCAAAGCGATGCCATCAGCCAGTACAGCATCGTGGTGCACGATGAGCTCACCACTCTGGCAACGTCTCACGTCCAGCTCCACGCCATCGGCTTCCGCTCGAACGGCGGCCTCAAAAGCTAGCAGCGTGTTTTCGTGTTCATCAGCAGAAGCGCCACGGTGAGCGTATATTTCAAGCATTCTCGGTCATCTACTTTCATCTTTCTTGACAAATCTTAAACTATTTGGCAAAAAACCCTTGTCTAACGCACAACAAACCGATACGGTTACCAAGTCCCCCTATGCGCTGTGCCCCGCCCAGGCCTGCGCATGTGAATCTAGTCACGAGCGCGTGGAGGTGTCGTGGCACTCACGAGCAGCATTTCGGTTGCCTTCAACTTAGATATCGATCCGACCCAGCCCCAGGCCTGGCGGCGTTTGGCTTCTTGCCGAGACACCGACCCAGACTTGTTCTTCCCAGTAGGTACTACCGGCCCAGCGATTGAACAGATTGAAATCGCCAAAGCGGTATGCAACACCTGTGAGGCACGACTGGAGTGCCTTGAATATGCATTGACCACCAATCAAGACTCTGGCATCTGGGGTGGTACCTCGGAAGAGGAACGCCGCAAAATCCGGCGTCAGTGGGTAGCCGAGCGTCGCTCACAGGCTGCCTCTTAGCAGAATCTCTTACACCAGAGTTAACAACTACCGAAGGTTTAACCACCACACCGGTAATAGCGCCAGCTAGATAAAGTTCACAGGTTTGGGTACCAGTTCCGCTGAACTGGTACCCAAACTTTGTTTTGCACCCAACCGCTCAGCCACGATGAGCATTTCACCCCGCCGGCACGGTGAATGCATTCGGCGATCACCCATACCTAGCCTTGTCACGGCGTAGGTCACTTCGTCTGCTGAGGGTTACGAGACCTCTTAAGAACTAAAACCGATACGTCGAGTATCGGCCGGGCTCCCAATTTCCACGAAAGCTACCTTGGCCACCGGTACTCCAACCTTGCGACCACGACGGTCGGTGAGCCAAAGCACTGCATTATCATTTGCCAATTGCTCGCTCACGTACTCACTTAGGGCCTCGGGATCAGCGTCGTCAGCCAGCTCTATTTCAAGCTCACGCGCTTGTGTAATCCCAATCCGAACTTCCACGGGCTCCTCCTCATGCTGCCTCGGGCCATGTTACGCCCTAACAGGCGAAAGAGAGTAACGGGCTGAAGCAACTTCTGGTCAGGTTCTTAAATAATTTTCAGCTCGGGATGCGCACGCTTGGTTGGTGCCAATTCAACATCGATTCGCTCAGCCATGGCGGCAAACACTTGAGCCGATTCACTCTCGGGAGAAACGGCCACGATCGGTCGTCCGCTATCGCTGCCTTCGCGAAGTTCTGGTTCCAGTGGCACCTGACCCACTAGGGGAACATGTAGACGATCGGCCAGCTCTTGACCACCGCCCGCCCCGAAGAGGTAATAACGCTTGTCGTCATCGCCGGTGAACCACGACATGTTCTCAATAACGCCCTTGATGTCGAGCTGCACTTTTTGGGCCATAAAGGCCGCCCGCTGTGCAACACGTTGGGCCGCAGGTTGTGGCGTGGTCACCACAAATACTTCCGAGCGGGGCAAGAACTGAGCTAAAGAAATCGCGATGTCACCGGTGCCTGGCGGCAGGTCGACCAGCAGGAAATCAGGTTCATCCCAAAAAACATCGGTCAAAAACTGCTCAAGGGCCTTGTGCAACATTGGTCCCCGCCAAATGACTGGTTGATCTTCCTCAGCAAAAAAGCCCATGGAGATGCAACGCACGCCATGACTTTCAGGCGGTACCAACATGGAATCGATGATGGTTGGCGGATGCTCGACACCCAACATGCGTGGAATGGAGAATCCCCAAACATCGGCGTCAATTACGGCGACCGAGTGGCCGCGGTTAGCTAACGCGATGGCCAGGTTAGCGGTGACTGAAGATTTACCCACACCGCCCTTACCTGAGGCGATCAGCAGGGCCCGCGTTTTCGATTGGGGATCAGCAAAAGGAATGACCCGGCCTTCTGAATGGCCTTGGCGTTGGGTCGTGCCAGCTGTAGCTGCCGGGTTGCCGTGTAGCGATTGGCGCAGCGCCGCCCGTTCCTCGTCAGTCATGACCGTGTAATCAACATTGACGGCACTAACGTCGGGAAGTGCCATTAAGGCATCGGTTACACGGCGGGTGAGCTCGGCCCGCATTGGGTAGCCCTCGGTGGTGAGTGCAATTTGCACCACGACCGCGCTGCCTTCTTGACCAACGGAGCGCAGCATGTCTAAATCCACGATCGAACGCTTCAATTCTGGGTCGTCAACCGGCCTCAAGGCTTCGATGATCGCGGCTTCACTAACGGCCATAAGCTACCGGGCTCCTTATTTTCTACTATGTGCATAGGTATAATACCTATGTGTCATCAAAAGGCCTCAATCCAACTGAGTTCGCCTCGGCTACCAACGCTATTACGGCGGCATTCGGAGACCCAACACGCCGCCAAATCTATTTGTATTTACACGAACGGCCCGATGGTTCCACCGCCAACACCGTGGCGACACATTTTGGACTTCACCCCAACGTGGCCCGACATCACCTCGAGAAACTGGTGGCTGGTGGCTATCTCTATACCGATTCCACTCCCGCCACTGGCAAGGTGGGGCGACCTTCAAAACGTTACATCGTGCTGCAACACGACTTTGTTTTCGAATCAGCGTTACGGAAAGACGAAATCTTGGCGTCGCTTTTGAACAAAGCTCTTCGCCATCTACCCGCCGAGTTGGTCGCAGAATTAGCTGAAGAAGTGGGCCTTGAACATGGTCACCGGATTGTAGCTGCCATGGGTGACGCTTCAGTTCATCAACGTTCCTTCCGTTCCGCGCTCTACGCGGTTGCCGAGGCCATGTCGGCGCATGGTTTCGACGCTCACACCGAAGAGCACGCCACCGGATTAAAAATCGTGGCCGACCATTGCCCCTTTGGTGACACCGCCGTTGCAAACCCCGTAATCTGCGCCGTAGACCAGGGCATGATCAAAGGCATGCTGGAAGCCCTCTACGGCTCGACCACTACCCAAGTCGAAATGTCACAAGCACTTGGAGCAGCACGTTGCGTGACGTCGGTAGAAAGCTAGCGCTGGTGACACAACATTATTTTGATCACGCCTCCACTTCTCCCATGCGCCCAGAAACTAAGGCCGCCTATCTAAGTGCCATCGAAAAGAACTTGGGCGACCCGAGTCGTATCCACGCGCCAGGGTTAGAAGCTCGGGTTACTGTTGAACACGCCCGAGAACAAGTAGCACATTTCTTGGGTGCTAGACCTCGTGAGGTGATCTTCACTTCTGGGGCCACCGAGGCCATTGCCAGTGCCGTCTGGGGGGTACAGACCAAAGGCACACACCAGGTTTTAGCTGCTCTTGAACATTCCGCGGTGCGAGAACAGGCGGCCCGTCACAGTCGAACCACCTTGGTGGGGGTAAATAATCTAGGACGGGTCGACCCTGAAGAACTGGTGGCGGCAGTAGTACCAGGCGAAACGGCACTCGTTCACCTCCAACTAGCCAACCATGAAGTCGGCACCCTGCAACCCGTTCGCGAGGTGATCGATTGGTGTAAAGAACATAAGGTTCTAGTTCACGTTGACGCTGCTCAAGCCATTGGCCGTATACCCTTTTCGTTTCACGAACTTGGTGCCGACCTAGTCTCAGTCTCAGCACACAAGTTTGGTGGCCCTCCGGGCATGGGTGCACTGTTGGTGCGTCGTGGTCTTCGTCTTACACCATTGCTTCTGGGGGGAGACCAGGAGCGGGCCCGGCGAGCGGGCGCTGAAAACACTCCCGGCATCGCAGCATTTGGTGCCACTGCCGAAACCCTGAGCTCTGGCGAGGTTATGTCGCAAGAAGCGACTAAGAACACCCTCTTTAGGAACCAAATACTCAAAGCGGTTGAGACTATTCCCAGGGTCGAGGTTTTTGGCGATCCCGAACACCACCTTGATCACCTCATCTGCCTAGGAATCAGCGATGTGGAACCACAACCAATCCTGATAGGGCTTGATCGAGTGAACATTTCGGTGCATTCCGGTAGTTCATGTTCTTCAGAGGCTCTTGAACCGTCACCCGTACTTGAAGCCATGGGAGTCGACGCTCAACATTCGCTCCGAATTTCCCTTGGTTGGTCAACCACCCAAGCTGATGTGGATGCTCTTTGTGCAGCGCTGCCCAAGGTAGTTTCCGAGCTGCGTCAATTGCGCGCCACTTTGTAAACCACTCGACGAGTAGCGACCAGCACGAGCTGAGCATCAGATCTTGCGCTAGCTCGTTACACAGCTCTTCTGCAATGAAATCGCGGTAACAATTGGCCCAACATGCCCATTAAGAGCTGGGTTTGACCGTAGATGGGTCCAATGTTGGCGGGTCGAGCGGCGAGTCCGACTCCGACTCGGCTAACGAATCGAACACCCCGGCCTCGACTAACACCGTGCATTGATCAAGTTCGTCCTCAGCATCAAGCGACGCTGGTGCCGGTGGCCCCGCAACCTGCTCGACTCCATCGCGCAGTGCCATCAGTTGTGAAATTGATTCCCGTAGACCTTGACTTTCAACCAGGTCAACCATGTCTTCAGGCGGATTCATTGCATCAAATACCGCCAGCTCGGCTAAAGCTTCATCGGGTCGGCACAGCTGGTTAAGGGCAATGGCACGGAACACACGCACGTCAGGATATTCTGCTTCGATGGCTACAGCTTCAGTGAAGTCGCGCCACGCAAATTGAGGAAGCCCGGCTAGCACCAGCGACCAACCTCGATAGGTACGCGCTTCAACATTTGCCGGGTGTTGCTCCAAAATTTGGTCATAACATTTGAGCGTCTCAACCGGCTCGGCGGTGCGGATCATCACAAAGCAGTTGGAAAGTTGCTGACCCACACTCTCATTCACGCCCCCACTTAGTTCTTGTGACGCCGAACGGTCGCCTGAAGATCTGGCCACCGCAACTCCGGCCAGACCAGCGACTAAGGCCACCAGAGCTGCCATGCCTAGTGAACGCAACAGGTTTGATTCCCGTTTGTGGGACGCCACGAACTCGGCGCGTTCCTCTATTTGAGTGGCGACCGCTGCCGCCCGTGATACGTAATCGTTACGGAGGGTTTCGTAGTCTTGCGCGCTGAGATCACCGGCGGCGAGTTCACGGTCCAGATCTTCAATCGAACGCAACAGGAAGTCTTGCTCTTCTTCCAGGTGTGCCAAATAGTCGGGATCAGCCAACTTGCGTTGATTCACCATTAACCGCCTGAGGGTTGCCGTCGCTCGTCGAGAAGGCGATTCACTAGCGCCTCTTCTTCAGGCGTTACTTGCACGTCTTTACGAGGCTTCCACCAGATGAAAGCGAATCCCGCTCCGGCCAGAGCCACGATGCCGCCGGCCACCGGCAGAATCCACACCAAAGCAGAGAACCCGCTCGAAGGTGGCGTAAGAAGGTGACCGGGATAAGAGTTCTCTAGATAACCAAGGATTTGATCGTCGCTCCGACCGGCCTGAACTTGGCGTTGGATCTCGGCTCTAATCTCAATCGCGATGCCAGAGTCGCTTTCGCGGACCGATTGCCCGTTGCACACCGGACAGCCGAATCGCCCTGCTAGGTCGCGAGCCCGTTCCAGCGGGGTAGCGGGTGACGATGCCACCGTGCCAATGATTAGGCCCACCACAATTATTGAGACCGCCAAAATCCACGAAATCACCAATGCTGGCGAAGCATGTTTGGTTCGTGTCATTGCAGCAAGCCCGATTGATTCAAGATTGAAGCCAGCGCTAGCGATGAGGGCGATGAGGTAGCGGCGTTCTCAACCGGTCGACCTCGAGCCTCGCTAAGGACCGACTCCAAATCTTCTTGGGTAACAGAGGAAATGAATTTGTAGGCCACCACTCCTTGTGGCGAAATCAGAAATGATTCGGGCAGCTTAGTTACGCCCCACGCAATCGCCAAATGGTTAACGTCATCAGCCAAGACGGGCCACTCTCCTCCATTTTCATCGAAGAAGGCCTGCACGTCTTCTTTGGAGTTTTGGAAAGCCACGCTCACAATTTCAATATCACCACGGGCCGCATGAGCTTCGTGGAATTTCACCAATTCGGGATGTTCCACCCGGCACGGCGGACACCAATCCGCAAAAAAGTTTACGAGCACCCAGCGGCCTCGATAATCATCCAGGTCGAAAGCGTTGCCGTCGAGCGTTACACCGCTCACACCAGGAGCGGCCTGCCCAACCATGTTATTTTTTGCAGCCCTGGGGCCGGTGTCGCTTACTGCCAATACGGCAATAAAGCCCACCATTACAATGCCCACCACTAGCGATGCTATTAAGGCCGTGCGCCTAGGTTTTGCGGCCGAAGGGTGTTTGGCCACATGTTCGTCATAAAGCTCATCGGGTGCCACTATTCAGCCTCGCTTGCCAGAACTTCAGCCAAATCTTTATCGTTGTCACCTTGGTCTAGCGTGGCTTTAACCTCGGCTGTTGGTGAGGTCTTTGGAGCAATCCGTTTCGCTTGATCATCACTTAGCAATGCCGAAACTGGCTCGGTGGGGCGTCGCCTCCGCCCAGGAAAAGCCGCCAGTAAAGTGCCTATTGCCATTAGCGCCACACCGAACCACAGCCAAGAAATCAGCGGTTGTACCACCGCACGAATTTGTACTGGGCCTTCGGGCCAGTCTCCAACTGACATTGTCAGCGCCACGTCGTGGGTAAAGCTGCTCTTGACTGACGGCGTGGGAATGGTTTGTCCATCGGCACGGAAAATGCTCACTGCGGGAGCGTAGACCTGTCCCCCATCAATTCGTACGTAGGCAGTAGTTCTAATGGTGCGAGGTAAATCTTCAATCGTCACTTCTTCTAGGGTCAGCTCGTGGCCTGAAACTACGAACGATTCCCCAGGCATCAAACGTGCTTCACGGCTCACTACGTTGGCGTTCGAAGCAATAATCCCGGTAGCGATGATGATGACGCCGATATGAACGATCATCCCGCCGTTGGCCCGCCCCACCAGGCCACGCCAGCCTTGTCGTCGGGTAGCTAAAGCTACCGTTCGCAAGGCAGAACCAGCCGCGAAACCGGCTAGACCGTATCCGGCAATAGTGCCTAGACCGCGTTGACCAATAGCCACGGTAAACACCACTGCCAGCGCGGCCAGCCAAATTGGCCAGCGAAGGCGGGTGGCTAAGGTTTCCACATTGGTGCTACGCCAAGGCAATACCGGAGCGATGGCCATCAAAGTGAGCATGGCTAGACCCAAAGGCACGCTCATACGCTCGAAATAGGGTTCCCCGATTCGAACCTGATCACCGTTAAAGGCCTCTATGAGCAGCGGAAAGACTGTGCCCAACAAGATCACGAAGGCAAAGGCACCAAAAAGAACGTTGTTAGCTAAGAAAATGCCTTCACGAGACATCGGCGAATCGATAGAACCCGGTGATCGCAAACGGTCGCCGCGCCAGCCAATAAGTCCGACCGAAACCACCACGATAAGTGCGAAAAAGCTGAGCAACCAAACCCCGATAGTCGACTCAGTGAAGGCATGCACCGACGCCAAGACCCCAGAACGGGTGATAAAGGTGCCCAAGATGGTGAGCGAAAATGTGGCACATAGCAGCGAAAGATTCCACACCCGCAGCATGCCCCGACGTTCTTGCACCATCACCGAATGGAGATAGGCGGTTCCGGTCAGCCAAGGGATGAAAGAAGCGTTCTCAACTGGGTCCCACCCCCAGTAGCCTCCCCAGCCCAATACTTCATAGGCCCACCAAGCACCGAGCGCGATGCCAAGGGTTAAAAAACCCCAGGCAATTAAGGTCCAGCGGCGAGTTTCCAAAAGCCAACCTTCGCCGACCCGACCTGTGACTAACGCTGCGACCGCGAAAGCAAAGGGCACGGTGAAACCCACGTAACCCAAGTACAACATGGGCGGATGGAATGCCATGAGTGGATGGTTCTGCAAGAGCGGGTTTGGCCCTCTGCCATCTAGTGGTGCCTCGGCCAGCACCCTAAATGGGTTCGCAGGCCCCGCCAGCAAGCCAAAGAAGAACAGGGCCACCACAAACATGGTGAGCAGCGCCCAGCCAACTAACGGATCGGTCAGACGATCGCGAAACTTCCAAGCTACGGCCACAATGTAGGCCCCGAGAATTAGTGCCCAGAGTATTATCGAGCCTTCTAACGCCCCCCATAAAGCCGCGAAATTATAGAGCGGCGGTGTTAGGCTACTGCCGTTTTTGGCAACGTATTCCAAGCTGAAATCGCGCACAATCAAAGCACGTTCCATGGCGGCGAAGGCCACCAGTCCGCCTACCAAGACCAAAATGGCATAGGTCCGGGCCCGCTTTAGCAAGAGCGGCCGATGGCGGGTTAAACCAACGGCCGTGGAAATCACACCGAACGCAGCCGATACCAGCCCGACCATGACCCCGGCGGAGCCCAGCGCAGCGTTCATGGGTTGGTAACGCTCGAAGGGTTGGCGTCGCTCGAAGAATAATCTTCTACCCGATCAGGATGTTCTTCTTGGTAAACCTCTTCGTGTTTCACAAAGAAGCGATCGCTGGCGAAAAACCAGCCATCGTCAGTTGGTAGGGCCGCGTTCGGACTCGACACTTCCAAGTCACCAACTTGGGCCCAACGGCCTTCAAGAACAACGGGGATATTAGGTTGAAAAAGATCGGGGGGGTCGCCCAGATGCGAGATTGTTACATCGACGTCGTTGTATGAGATAACAAAATCAACACCGTTTTGCGTAGGGGTAATGGAGTCGCCAACAACCCGGCCTTGGATCCGGAACCGCTTCTCACCAAGCGAAGCCCGTTGAGCAACGGCTTCATCGGTATTACGGAAGAACAAGGTGGCGTCGCCGAGGCCTTGGAACACCACTAGCAACAGAGCGCCAACCACTGCCACTAGGGCCAACAATGCCCAGGGCTTACGACGCCGACCGCCCTTACTCTTAACTTCACGTGGCGACAGGTCAAGTGAGGTTTTGGGGGTTTCGTTTAACTGGTCCATCGACGCTTCTCCGCTGGCACTCGTTGGCTGAGGCGGCGACCGCGCAACACCAATAAAACGGAATAGAGCGCTACCACAGTGAGGGATACGCCCCATCCCACGTACATATAACCCATTTGGCTCACGGAGAGGCTCCTTCAGTGGGAAAAGCTAATGCATCGGTACCAGGGTTTGAGGCACCACCTGATTCGGCACGACGAGCCTCAATCGCCTCATCTAGCCAGCTCTGTTCAACCTGGGCCTCTAACCAACCAAGGCGGAAGCGGTGCAACATTAACCAGCCGAAAACCAGCGACAGCGCCACGAACCCGAACAACATGGTGAACATAATCAAGTCGCTAGCCCCGAAGTCGAAGTCGCGGCGAGCCAAGGTGGGTTCTTGGTGCAAAGTGCGCCACCACTCAACCGACTGGTGTACCAGAATCACGTTCGGCACCAACAACAGGCCCACTACGGCCGCTCGGCGGGAGCGAACCTTGGCTGGCAGATCAATCCGTTGTAAGGCCAGATAGCCCAGCAGTAAAAGAAACAAAATAGCCGTTGAGGTCAGACGGGCATCCCAAACCCAGTACACGCCCCAAGTTGGTCGTCCCCAGATTGAACCGGTGAAAAGGGTTAGAGCCGTCATGACCACACCAACTTCAACGGCCGAGTGGGCCAACAAATCTGAACCAATGGAGCCTTTGCGCAGATGCTGGATGCTGGCTGCGGTGGCAATGAAACAAGCCAGATAGGCGTTCCACGCTAACCCTGGGTGCAGATACAGCAAACGAACTAAATCGCCCTGAATCGCATCTCGCGGTGTGGCGACGAAAGCCAAGAAAACCAAAACCACCATGGCAGCTAAGGCCGTTAGTCCAAGCACTCGGCTAGCCGTAGAGCCTGTGCTTGTAGGGGCACCTACAAGGTCGCTGCCCAGGCGTTCCGTCACGATTCCTCCATTAAAGACCCAAAGGTAAGAATTCCAGCACCTATGTACACCAGGGCAAACACCCCGAGCAGGTTGAACCACGGCCAACCGTCGCCAACCACTCCATCTAACGCCGCTTCCGTAGCGCGAGTAGCGCCTATTAGCACCGGGGCAAGCACCGGTAGAAGTAGAAATGGCAACAAGGTGGAACGAACGCGCAGCCCGACCGACAACACGCCATAGAGGATACCGGCTGCAGCGATGCCCGCGGTCGCGACCCCCAGAGTAGAGACCAATAACACAAGGCCGCTCAAGGTTCGGCCGTACAACAACACCACACCGAGCAGTAGAACAATTTCGACCACGATTAGCTGCAGTGCAAGTGCAAAGAATTTGCCGAGGAAGATGCCACTGGGTTCGAGACCTACCAAGCGCAAACCATCGCGAACACCATCGCTCGATTCGATCGAAAAGGTACGTTCCACGGTCAACACGGTGACAAATAGGACCGCTACCCAAAACAAACCCGGTGTCGCTCTGGCCAGGACTGGCCCGTCAGGGTCCAAAGCGAAGCCGAACAACATCAGCACCAAAAGCGCAAAGGGCATAACTTGATTAATGACAATGCGCGAACGCCACTCCACCCGGAGGTCTTTGGCCGCGATTAGCCAGGCATCACGTAACACTAGGGCCGCCGTTTAGGTCATCCGTGCCTATGAGCGTTACGTCGGCGACGATCGTTCCGCCGGCGATTGTCAGCTCGCGATGGGCTAATCCCTGAGCGCGGTCCAATTCGTGTGAAGCCAAGATCACCGTGGCGCCAGCCGCCGCAGCGTTCTTAATAAGACTGTCGAGCAGGTCGCGACCGCTCTGGTCTAAGCCCGCGTGTGGTTCATCCAAGAGCCACACCTGCGGACGGCGGGCGATCAGAATAGCAATGGCGCAGCGGCGCCGCTGACCAGCCGACAAGGCCGAGACCTTAACGTCGCTTAACCGCTGTGAAAGCCCCAATGAGTCCATCGCCGCCGCAGCGTCGGCGGGATCAACTCGTGCCGCCTGTGACCAAAAGCGGACATTGTCAGAGACCGTTAAATCGTCGTACAGAAAAGTGGCGTGTCCCAGAAGGCCAATATGGTCGCGTACTGCTAATGCATCGGTGCGAAGGTCGAAACCGAGCACCCGTCCTTCTCCGGCGCTTAGGGGCAATAAACCAGCGCACAAGCGCAAAAAAGTAGTCTTACCAGCGCCGTTCGCACCTTTAAGTAAGAGAATTTCGCCATGGTCAACGCTTAGGTCAACCCCTGCTAGAGCCGGGAACTGACCCAAGAGGCATACCGCTCCGCGAAAAAATAGTGCTGGCTCCATGGAATCAGCTCAGATTAGCGAAATCAGGACCGTATCAGCCAAGCCCAACGCTATTACCAGAGCTGAAGCCAACACACGGCCACAAACTTGTAGCCTTGAACGCCGTGGCTCTACCCAAACTTTCGCCCACATTGGCCCGGTTCATGAACGCTATCGGCCGAATTCTTATCGGTGCCGGGGTGTTGGTTTTGTTGTTCGCCATTTTCCAACTCTGGGGAACTTCACTTCAGCACTCACAAGCTCAAGGGCGCTTGTCGAACGAGTTTGAAGATCGCCTAGCTGCCATCGCTGATTTGGAAAACGCTTTGGCATCAACCACAACTACCGCCGTCCCACCCGACGAGCCCGAACACGTTCTGCCGGGTAATGAGACCGACGCCCCCGACGATCCAAATTACGAATCGGACCAAAGCGAAGCTAATGGTCAGGGAGGCGGGCCGGGCCCGGAAAACGAATCGCCCGAGGTGACCGAAGAAATTGACCCTGCAATTTTGGAAGCGTTACGGCCGGTAGAAGGCGAACCTGTGGCCCGAATTGTAATTCCATCAATTGGAGTGGATGAGATTGTGGTGCACGGGGTAAGCGTGGCTGACCTGCGCAAAGGCCCCGGTCATTATCCTGATAGTCCGATGCCTGGACAGTCGGGTAATGCTGCCATTGCCGGACACCGCACCACCTATGGGCAACCATTCCACAATTTAGATTTACTCAGCCCTGGCGATTTAATAACGGTTTACACCCTTCAAGGTCAGTTCACCTATGAGGTAATGAGCCATCCAGGTGACACCGATCAGGCTGAGCTTGGCTATTTTATTGTGCCTGAAACTGGTGTCGAGGTCTTGGAAGATTCGGGCGATAACCGCCTCACCTTGACCGCGTGCCATCCGAAATTCTCATCACGGCAACGTATTGTCGTTACGGCGCTGTTGACCGATAACCCCGAACCAGCGTTACCGCCCACAACTACCGAAACCACGGAACCGACAGACACCCCCGCCACCGATATTCCCGAAGAACCACAAGCTGCAATGGACTTCGGTGAAGGTTTAGGCGGCGATTCAGATGCTCTGGTGCCCGCCCTGGCCTGGGGAGGCCTGTTTCTGATGGCCTTGGGCGCTGCTATTTACCTGGGTCGCCGTTGGAAACGCTGGGCCAGCTACCTTTTGGCCTCACCGGTGTTGGTAGTGCTTCTCTATTACTCTTTTATGTATCTCGACCAATACCTACCATCCTATTGATCAACGTGAGGCGAAATACCACCAACATCACCTGCTACGCGTTGGTATTTTTAGCCGTGACGTTGGTGATTTCAGGTTGTGGCGTTTTCCGGGGCAGAAGCTCAACCGGTTCGAATTCTGGTCCCAGCACCAACCACCATGACACCAGCGGTCAGAGTGGCCGAAGCAACGCTGCCGATCTCCGACGTTCTGCCGGGCGGGCCTTAGTCATCGCTCCTGATTTGGAACCACTCAACGCTCCACCCAGCACCGTGGCCTCAAACGATCAGGTGTCACCCAAAGAGTTACGTCCGCCCACCTGTATCAACCTTCCACCGCTTGAAGCTGACAATATTGAAGTGGACGCTACTCCGGTAATTGACTGCGACAAGCCGCACAGTGCCCAGATCTATTGGGCCGGAAGCCTTGATGACAACCTTGAAGCGACCTACCCGGGCTACAGCACAGTTCTTAGTGTTTCCGACCAAATCTGCCTAGATAGCTTTCAAGACTTTGTCGGAGTCCAGTACGTCGACTCCGACCTTGAAATCCTGCATCTGCGCCCCGATGAAGTGGCGTGGGAGCGCGGCAACCGAGTCTTAATTTGTTTGGTCCAACATCGGCACCAAGAATCGTTAACCGGTTCGGCGAAAGACAGCCGCTGGTAGACACCAAATGAGCGAAAAATGAGCCGCGCCGCCATAATTTCATTCCGCTTAAATTTGAACGACGGTGTTTCAATCGTTGCAGCCACTTGGCAACGGGCCTTAGAACAGCTTGGCTTCGAGGTTTCGACGATTGCTGGGGAGGGCCCGGTTGACCGTATTGTCGCTGGTCTGGCCATCGACGCACGCCAAGCAGCCTCGGTGAGCGAACTTGAAGGCGCACTTCGAGGCTTTGACTTGGTGATCGTTGAGAATGTTTTGACTATCCCCCTCAACCTAGAAGCTTCGCTCAACTTGGCTGAGGTCTTAGCTGGTCGTCGCGCCATTTTGCACCACCATGATCCTGCCTGGCAGCGCGCACATTTGGCACATCTAGACGTGCTGCCACCCGATGACCCTCACTGGCGCCATGTAGTAATTAACGACCTCACTAAAGCCGAGTTTGAAGCCCGCGGCTTACAAGCGACCCGTATTTACAATGGATTCGAACCTGATCCGCCCATTGGCAACCGCGACGCCACCAGAGAAAGCCTGGGGGTAAGTAGCGCCGAACGTCTCTTTGTGCATCCGGTTCGCGCCATCGAACGCAAAGACATTCCAACTGCCGTGGCCATCTGTGAAGAGCTAAACGCCACCTACTGGCTGATTGGTCCGGCCGAAGAAGGCTATGGCCCCACCCTGGCCAAAATATTAGCCAGTGCCCAATGTCGAGTGATTCACACTAGCGGCTACTCCCCGGCCGATTTTTATGCCGCCTGTGACGCGGTGCTCTTTCCTTCTACCTGGGAAGGCTTCGGCAATCCACCCATCGAAGCCGCCACGTATCTGAAACCAGCGCTGGTCGGACCGTATGCTGTGGCGGAAGAGTTGGAACAATTGGGCTTCAAATGGTTCCACCCTGATCAGGCCGATCGCCTGGATGCGTTTTTGAAATCTCCCAAGATCAATCTACTACATCACAATAGTGAAACAGTGCGGCAGTTCCTGTCGATTGAAACCATGACCAATGCCATTCATGAACTACTAATTGAGGCAGGATGGACACCATGAATCTGAATGATGGCGACCCAGTTCTGCAAAGGCGCGCACGACTAGCTGCCTTTGTAAAGTTTGGGCAGCGTTTTGGTGGCACCATGTTCTTAGTCTCCATCTTGGTTTTTGGATGGGGCGTAGCCACAGGCTGGACAACTCTTGTTACCAATTTGGTGATTTGGTCGCTACTTTTGGGTTCAGTGTTCTTAGCACCCGCCATCATCCTTGGGTATGCAGTGCGGGCCGCCGATGATGCCGATCGAGATGAAGGGCTTTTGCCTCCAAAAGAGTGAGACATTTGTCTCCTTTACGGTGTACGGTCGTGTACTTCAAGACCGCTAACAACTACCACCTAGAGGAGTCGAGCTAAATGGCTGAAAACAAAGGGAGCGCTAAAGCAGCTGTTCTAAACGCTGTTGATACACCCCTTCAGATTAGAGATGACATCACCGTTGCACCACCACAAGCAGGTGAGGTCCGGGTTGAGATGGTGGCTTCCGGGGTCTGCCATTCCGATATCTCAGTTCAAAATGGCACTATTCCTCTTATGGCACCGTTGGTGCTTGGCCACGAAGGCGCCGGTGTTATTACCGAAGTTGGCGAGGGTGTGACCGATCGTGCCGTCGGCGACCATGTGGTTTTGTCATGGGTACCTCAATGTGGCGAATGCTATTTCTGTCGCCGAGGCCAAGGTTTCCTGTGTGAAAAGAACGCCGCCGTCTCACTCGGTGGGCTGCTAGATGGTTCGAAACGCTTCTCAACCCCTGAAGGTGAACTGGGCCAAATGGCCTACTGCGGCACTTTCTCGAATGAGTCGGTGGTTCCAGCCATTTCAACGGTCAAAATCCCCAACGATGTGCCCCTAGAAGCAGCGGCACTAATTGGTTGTGGCGTACTCACAGGGGTTGGAGCCGCTTTGAACACCGCCAAGATTCAACCCGGCGATTCGGTAGCCGTGATTGGTTGTGGCGGCGTAGGCCTTAACGTTATTCAAGGTGCCCGAATTGCAGGTGCCACCAAAATTATCGCCGTTGACATGTTCGACTCGAAGCTTGAGATGGCAAAAGAATTTGGTGCCACTGACGTTGTGAACGCAGGTGAGGGTGACCCGGTTGCGGCTGTGCAGGCCCTCACCGAAGGTCGGGGTGTAGACACCTCGTTCGAAGTAATCGGCCTTGGCCCTACCATCGATCAAGCTATCAACATGGCCCGCACCGGTGGCGAAATCGTGCTTGTCGGTGTCCCTCGCCTGGAAGTCCAGCTCGACCTGAACGCCGCCTTTACCTTCTTGTACGCCGCGAAGACGATTAAGGGTTGCTGGTACGGGTCGGTGAATGTTGACGAGGACGTTCCCAAGATGATCGAGCTCTACCGCACCGGCGAGCTGAAGCTTGACGAACTAATTTCTCGCAAAATTTCTGTGGATGAAGTGAACGAAGCATTCCAAGCCATGAAAGACGGCGAGGTGGCCCGTTCAGTAATCATTCACTAGCAATCATGGTGGGCGTGGCGCAAGCAGTAATCTTGATGCCATGAGGCCAGCATGAGCCAAGCCGAATACGTACAGATTGCTATTAGCTCTTCGGCTAAGCCATCGCAGGTCTTGCGGAGTTTTCGAGACGACGCCCACCATTTTGCCCTCTTTGGCCAATGGCTTGGAACCGAAGCCATTATCGGGTCGGAACCACACCATGTTCACAGCGGCCAGCATGGAACAATCAGCCAAGCTGGCGCGTTCGACCTTCTTAATGAGCTTCCCGACAATCTCGGTGTCCCGCCAACTTCGTTAGAAACTACTGATTCTGTACCGGCTATCTTCGGTGGTTGGGTTGGTTATATCGCCTATCCCGGTTCCGTTGACGAAAAATCAAGTCACGAATCACGATCTGCTGCCAATCAGGGAAAAGTAGCGCCGTGGTGGTTCGGTTGGTACGACCACTTGTTGAGCTACAACACCACCACGGGGTGGCATTTTGAAGCCATCCGAACCGCTGAGCGCGCTGCTTTCATCGACGAGCGTTTAAGCGAGTTCACCCGCCGCTTGAATGCTGCAGATACTCGTTCTAAAGCTTGGCAGCTGAGCGGGTTTCAGGCAGTTCCAACACCAGCAGAACACCAAAAAAATGTTGAAGTCGCCCTGGGGCACATCGACGCTCACGAGCTGGATCATCTGAACTTGACCATGCAGTTTCAAGCGACGCTGACGGGCTCACTTCACGATGCTTTCGCCGCTGCCGTAGACACCCTGGCCCCACCTTATGCAGCATTCCTAACGCCCAACGCGCACCACAATATTGCTAGTCTCTCACCCGAACTGTTCCTCTCGCGCAACGGCAATTTTGTGAGCACGAGACCTATTAAGGGCACCCGTCCACGTATTGGCGACCCGGTGGCCGATGTTGCTTCCGCCGAAGAGCTCTTGGCCTCGACCAAGGAGCGCGACGAGAACCGGCTGGTAGTCGATTTGGCTATCGAAGAGCTCTCAACAATATGCGAGCCAGGGACAGTTGAGGTAACGAAACTGTACGATCTAGAGCCACATCCGGGTGTATGGCATCTGGTTTCCGAGATCACCGGTCGGTTACCGGAAAAAATAGGCAATGGCCAACTACTTAAAAATTGCTTTCCGGCCGCTTCCATCACCGGCAGTCCCAAAGACGCAGCCCTCGAATTAATCGAGACGCTAGAAGCAGCCCCGCGGGGCGTTTACACCGGCACCATTGGCATGGCAAGCGTGCAAGGCAACTCAGATTGGAACGTGGCGATTCGCACCTTTGAAGCGCATTCAGATCAAATTTCTCTGGGTGTAGGTGGCGGACTTACCGCCGCATCTGACCCGGCCGCTGAAACCATAGAATGTCGGCTCAAAGCAGAGCCACTTATTCGAGCGATTGGCGGCCAGCTCGCAACCCAGGCCTGGCCACAAGCCGATTAGTTAGAAAGCCGCCTTTATCGACGTCGCATTCCGCTTCGCGGCGCGGCCTAAGCCACAATCGAATCATGGATTTTGTTGAAATGATGTCGCTCGAGAAACACGGCACCGACACCTACGTGGGTACCGGGCCTTCTTACCCTTGGGGCGGGCTCTTTGGTGGACAGATTGTGGCACAAGCACTTCGAGCTGCCGGTCACACTGTTGAGGAAAGGTTTCATCCTCACTCGCTGCACGCCTATTACATCCGCCGCGGCGACTCGAGCGAGCCCATTCGATATGAAGTCGACCGACTGCGTAACGGCCGTTCCTTTGTAACCCGCCAGGTAGTAGCACGACAATCAACCGGTGCCATCTTGACCATGATCGCTTCCTTCCAAGTGGAGGAAGAGTCACCCGAAATTCAACTTCTCACCATTCCTACCGCCCCACCGCCCGAAGAGCTTAGCGACGACTCGTGGAGCTCAGCCTTTGAACGCCGCACAGTGACCGACCATGAAGACGTAACCCGCTCTCGAGCGTGGATTCGTATGAACAGCGACCTGGGTGATGACCCCATGTTGCATGCCTGCGGATTGGCCTATTCATCTGATGACCTGCCCGCCGAACCAGTCTCTCGGATGTATCCCAAAGCCAACCCGACTGATCAACTAAGTGGCGTAAGCCTTGACCATGCCGTCTGGTTCCACCGGCCATTTCGGGCCGACCAATGGCGTCTAGAAGACATCCACGCCGTCGAGCTTGGTAATGGCCGAGGGCTATCGAGAGGTTACATTTTTGGTCAAGACGGAACCCACATCTCCTCGCTTTCCCAAGAAGTGTTGGTTCGAAAACGCCGCTCTTAACCTCGGCGAATAGTGGTGCCAGCCGCTGAATCGTCCAGGACCCAACCCCGGGCACTAATCGCATCACGAAGTTCATCAGCCCGAGCGAAATCACGTGAAGCTCGGGCCTCTTCTCGCTCGGTGGCCATGGCCACGATGTCATCAGGTACTTCTTCAGGGGCGTCTGAGAGTTCCATTCCCACCGCTTCACAAATAGCCACCACCGCTGCTACGAGTGGCGCTGCCGTGGTGAAGTCTTCACTGTCTAGGGCCTGGTTAGCACGACGGACTAGCTGAAACAGAAGCGTCATTGCCCCGGGAGTGTTGAGATCTTCATCCATGGTGGCTCGAAATGCGGCCATGGCCTCATCATCAGCCTCTGCACGAGGCATGTCTTTCACCCGGCGGGCCAAAGAATCGAGACGGGCAACACCTTGTCGAGCCTGACCAATGGTGGTCTTGGTGACTTCCATTGGCGAACGGTAATGCGATTGCAAAACCAACAGGCGATAGGCTCGAGGATCGCTAGAGCGCACCAGGTCGATGAGGTTGGTGAAATTGCCAAGAGATTTCGACATCTTCTCGCCTTCCACCTCGACAAAGCCGTTGTGCATCCACAACCGCGCAAAAGGTCGGCCTAAAGCTACCGCTTGAGCGCGTTCATTTTCGTGGTGAGGAAACGCCAAATCTATGCCACCACCGTGAATGTCGAAGTCGTCGCCCAAAATTCCAAGCGACATAACTACGCATTCGGTGTGCCAACCAGGTCGACCATCACCCCAGGGAGAAGGCCAGGCTGGCTCGCCAGCTTTAGCTTTCTTCCACAACACGAAATCAATGGGGGTGCGCTTTTCGTCATTGGGTTCAATTCGAGCACCCGCTTTCAAACTATCGATACTTTGTCGGGCCAAGAGCCCGTACCCTGGCACTTGCCCGACATCTAGGTACACGCCGTCGCTGGTTTCATAGGCCGCGCCGCGCTCGACCAGCTCACTGACCAAGGTCACCATCTCGGCTACCCACGCTGTGGCGTGTGGATCTTGGTGTGGGCGCGCCACCCCAATGGCATCGACACCTTCCCACCACAGCTCTTCGTTCTCGGCAGCCACGGCTGTGGTGTCTTTACCCTCGGCCAAAGCCTTGTTGATTATCTGGTCGTCAATATCGGTGATGTTGGAAACGTGATGTACCTCATACCCGCACCAGGTGAGATAGCGCCGTAGTACATCGAAAACGAGTGTCATCCGGCCGTGCCCAACATGGGGCGGGCCGTAAACCGTAGGGCCGCACACATACATCGAAACCTTGTTTGGTTCACGGGTTTCTAGGGGTACAACTTCCCCTTTGGCGGTATCAAAGAGACGTATCACAACAACTAAGCTAACCGAGAGCATCTGACCTAGCCGCAGGCGGCTTGTAGCTTTATAGGTGTGAGCTCCTCGATCAACCGCCAAGCACCCGCAAAACCTACTCTGGACGGCCTTGAAGAACGCTGGGACCAAGAGTGGGAACGGGCCCACACTTATCGTTTCAATCGCGACGTTAAACGCGCCGATGTGTTCTCTATCGATACCCCGCCACCTACCGTTAGTGGATCGCTGCACATGGGCTCGGTGTTTGGATATGTACAAACCGACACCGTGGCCCGCTACCAACGGATGCGAGGTGCCGAGGTCTTCTATCCAATGGGTTGGGATGACAACGGCCTACCCACCGAGCGACGGGTGCAGAATTATTTCGGTGTTCGCTGCGATCCCTCACTGCCCTACGACCCGAACTTCCTCCCACCTGCAGAACCGGCCAAGAACCCGCGCGATCATATTGCTATTTCTCGACCTAACTTCGTTGAGCTGTGTTTGGCTCTGACTGAAGAAGACGAGCAGGTTTTCGAAGACGTCTGGCGCAAAGTTGGCCTAAGCGTTGACTGGTCGCTGACCTATGCCACTATCGGTGAACGTGCTCAACGTGCTGCACAACAAGCTTTCCTTGCCAACTTGGCCCGAGGTGAAGCTTACGCTTCGTTGGCACCATCACTTTGGGATGTAACTTTCCATACCGCGGTCGCCCAGGCCGAGTTGGAAGATCGCGAGCGTCCGGGGGCGTATCACAAACTGGCGTTCCACAAAGCTGACGGCAGCGACGTGGTCATTGAAACCACCCGGCCCGAACTGTTGGCTGCCTGTGTGGCTCTGGTTGCTCATCCTGATGATGAACGCTACCAACCACTTTTTGGCCAAACGGTTAGAACCCCATTATTTGGGGTAGAAGTTCCAGTTATGGCGCACCCCTTGGCTGAAATTGAAAAAGGTTCGGGTATCGCCATGGTTTGTACCTTTGGCGACATGACCGACGTCACCTGGTGGCGCGAACTTCAACTTGAGGTTCGACCCATGCTCGGCGAAGACGGGCGGGTTCTAGCAAGCCCACCACCAGGTATTGAAGGCGAGTCCGCTGACATCTACGCTCAGCTAGCCGGTCTGACCGTGTTCTCCGCCCAAGCCAAAATGGTTGAGTTGCTGCGCCAATCGGGTGAACTCATTGGTGAACCCGAAGCCATAACCCACGCTGTAAAATTTTTTGAAAAGGGCGACAAACCGCTAGAGATCATCACCACTCGTCAGTGGTATATTCGCAACGGTGGTCGTGACGCCAGCATGCGTCAAGCGATGCTGGAACGCGGCAATGAATTAGTTTGGCACCCCGCGTTCATGCAGGGCCGGTACGACTCTTGGGTGAATGGGTTGCAGGGTGACTGGCTTATTTCACGGCAGCGTTTTTTCGGTGTACCGATTCCGCTTTGGTACCAGATCGACGCTCGGGGCGAGATCAACTACGACGCCGTGTTGACGCCCGACCTAGACACCCTGCCCATTGACCCTTCCACCGACGTTCCGCGTGGTTACAGCGAAGACCAACGCAACCAACCTGGCGGTTTCATTGGTGAGCCCGACATTATGGACACCTGGGCCACCTCATCGCTCACCCCACAAATAGCTTGTGGCTGGATCGACGATCCCGACCTATTTGAACGTACATTCCCGATGGATGTGCGACCACAAGGTCCCGAGATCATCAGAACCTGGCTTTTTTCAACGGCCGTACGCTCACACCTTGAGCATGATGTCATGCCGTGGAAACATGCCATGATCAACGGCTGGATTTTGGATCCTGACCGCAAAAAAATGTCGAAGTCGAAAGGCAACGTCGTTACGCCTAATGACGTATTAGACCGACATGGCTCTGACGCAGTGCGTTATTGGGCCGCTAGCGCTCGTAGTGGTGTAGACACGGCACTCGACGAAGGCCAGATGAAGGTCGGTCGACGTTTAGCGGTGAAACTGCTGAATGCTTCTAAATTCGCGCTGGGTCTAGGTGGCGACTCGTCACTCGACGCTTCATTGGTCACCGAGCCCATCGATCGAGCCATGTTGGCGCAGTTGGCTCAACTGGTGGAGGAAACAACCGAAGCCTTCGATCGTTTCGATTATGCCCGAGCACTAGAACGAACCGAGTCCTTTTTTTGGACTTTCTGCGATGACTATCTAGAGCTAGTTAAAGGTCGCGCCTATGGTGCCTTCGGTGCCGATCGGGCTGCTTCAGCTCAGGTAGCACTTGAACTGGCGCTTTCCACGCTCCTTCGGCTGTTTGCCCCGTTTTTGCCGTTCGTTACTGAGGAAGTTTGGTCTTGGTGGCAGCCCGGCTCAATTCATCGTGCACCGTGGCCTTTAGTGAGCGAATTCGACAATGCGCCACTCGCTAATGCGGCTTTAGTAGAAGCCGCCACCTCAGCACTTAGCGAGGTACGCAAAGCCAAAACTAACGCTAAACGGTCGCTTCGAACCGAAGTCTCATTGGCCCAAATCAGTGGCGAGCCAAGTCTCATCGAATCTCTCAAATTGGCCTTGGATGATCTCGGCGGTGCCGGGGTAATCAATGAAATTGAACTTAAAGCCAACCCGAACGCGCCTAGCGGGCTGGAAGGCCTTAATGTGATATGTGAACTAGTTCCTGACGAAAGCGAGTAGCCATTCTATGACCAGCGAAGGGTACCACGAGCCAGTCGAGCTCCTCTCGGAACGCACCATGGACCATCATCGAGCCATAGTCTCGTTGATGGAGGAGCTAGAGGCCGTTGATTGGTACGACCAGCGGGTCGAAGCCACCAACGATCCAGAGTTGGCCGCAATATTGGCCCACAACCGAGACGAAGAAAAAGAACACGCCGCCATGACACTTGAGTGGCTGCGTCGTCGTGACCCCGTCCTCGATGATGAGCTCCGTACTTATCTATTTACCGACGGCGATATTTTGGAAGCTGAAGCTGAAGCCATGGGAAGAAACGGTGACGGCACAAGCCCCGATGCTCCATCGGCACCACGGGGCCTCAACGGATCACTTGGAATTGGAAGCCTCAAGGGAGAAGAACTGTAAATGAACCATCTATTCCGGGAACTGGCTCCCATTGCTGATGCTGGTTGGGACGCAATTTCTGATGAGGCCACTATGGTGCTTCGTCAATTTCTGGCTGGTCGCAAAATCGTTGATTTTGTAGGACCAAAGGGCTGGGATCATCACGCTGAGATTACCGGTGAGGTCTCCGAACTAAATGGTGAGGGCTTGCCAGGGGTCACTACCTCGCTCCGAAAAGTGCAGCCGTTGGTGGAACTTCGGGTGCCCTTCACTCTGTCTCGTCGCGAGATTGAGAACATTGATCGTGGGTCAGAAACCGCTGATTTAAGCCCGATCACTGAAGCGGCGCGGCTACTAGCTACTGCCGAAGACAACGCCATTTTCACTGGATACCCGGCGGCGGGCATTAGTGGCATCGCCGAGGCTTCACCCCACGCGCCCCTCGACATTGGCGACGACTACGAAGAATATCCTTCTCTCGTTGCACGAGCAGTTGCCAAGTTGCGAACCGAAGGTGTCGCTGGACCTTACGCCATTGCTTTGGGGCCTCACTGCTACCAAGGCGTAGTTGAAACAACCCAGCGTGGTGGCTACCCCGTTTTTGAACACCTGCGGAAGATCTTGGAAGGACCCATCGTGTGGGCACCTTCGGTGAGCGGTGCTGTTATTGTCAGCCAACGAGGTGGCGACTACGAGCTAGTCGTCGGCCAAGATATTTCCATTGGCTACGATTCACACGATTCGCAGAGCGTTTCACTGTACCTCGAAGAAAGCATGACCTTTAGGAACCTGGCTCCAGAGGCGGGCATTGCTTTAATTCACTAAACGCGTAATCCTGACTTCGCGAACGGCCACGCCGTCCATGACCGCCACCTCGAAGGTGGCGGTCGGTGTTTTTACCACATCACCTTCATAGGGAACACGCCCTAGCTGAGCGATCAGGAAACCAGCCAAGGTGTCCCAGTCACCCTTGGGAATACGGCAACCTAGTCGGTTCTCAACTTCTTCCGGCCGTAGTGACCCTGGCGCTACGGCACTGCCGTCTCGAGCCCATCTAATCCGACGGCTAGCACGATCCGACTCATCTTCGAAATCGCCGATTAGCTCTTCAAGCACGTCTTCCATGGTGATTAGCCCAATAACAATGCCGTGTTCATCAACCGCTAAGGCCAGGTGGCGTCGTTCTAGACGCATCCTTAGAAAAAGCTCTTCAATCGAAAGCCAGTTGGGTGTCAACAACACGGGACCGGCCAACTCGCCGGCGGTGGTCTGCCTAGTGCCTTCATGGGTTAACACATCACGAACGTGTACCACGCCCAAGGGATGGTCGAGATCACCGTTATAAACCACAATTCTTGAACGCCCTGTGCGAACCGATTCACGCTCAAGCTCAGGAATGGTCCTCGTAGCTTCCACCGCCACAATGGCTGGCCGGGGTGTCATCACAGCTTCGGCGGTCAGACCAGAAACCTCGAGACTACGTGATAACAAGGTGTGTTCTTCGAGCTCAATAGCACCCTCGCCGACAGCCTCGTCTAACAACATGATGAGGTCGCTAGAGGAGTGTGCTAATGCCATCTCGTCTTGAGGTTCCACCCCCATGGCTCTGACCACCGTATTGGCACTGGCATTCAGCACATAAATGAGCGGACGTAACAGACGTGCGAAATACCGAAAAGGTCGCGCTAGGACCAACGCCGTGGATTCGGGGTGTGACAGCGCCCAAGACTTGGGGGCCATTTCGCCCACCACCATGTGCACAAGTACCACAAAGCCCAATGCCAAGCCGAACGCCAAAACTTCACTCAGATGACTCGGAATCTGAACCGACCCAAAAGCGGCACGTAAAAGTCCACCGATGGCAGGTTCGGCAATTATGCCCAGCCCCAACGAACACATGGTTATGCCTAGCTGGGCACCAGCCAACATCAACGAAAGCTCACGTAAACCGGCCAAAGCGTGCTTGGCCCGAGGATTACCTTCTGCTGCCAGTTGCTCTACCCGTGATCGGCGGGCGGAAAGAAGCGAGATTTCAGCCGCTACGAAAAAACCATTGGCAGCCAGCAGAACACCACTTGCAACTAGGGCCAAAGCGATGTTCATGACTCACCATCGCCAATGTCGTCGGCATCGGCATCTGTTCGATATAGCTCAACAGTGAGTACCCGCCGCTCTTGCATCTCCACCACACTCAAGCGCAAACCGGGAATATCAACACTGTCGCCTTCTTCTGGGATTCGGCCCAAAGCATGAATCAGATAGCCCGCTACGGTGTCATAAGGGCCAGGCTCAAGCACCACATCGGTGGCCCGCTCAACCTCATGCAACCGCATATCCCCAGGTAGGCGCCAATGATGAGGCCCAATGCTGTAGGCCTGTGGCGACGGAGTGATATCGAATTCATCTTCGATTTCACCAACGAGTTCTTCCAAAATGTCTTCGATGGTCAAGATTCCAGCAGTGCCACCATGCTCGTCAACGACAATCGCCATGGCACTGGTCGAACGGCGCAGCTCGCGCAGCACCTGAGGCAAATCAGCACTTTCAGGCACCGCCACAGCTGGACGAGCCAAGTCTATGAGTCGAACATCAAACCTTCGTTCAATATCAACCGCCAAGAGGTCTTTCCCATGGACCAAACCCACCACCTCATCGGCCTCATCAACGACCGGGAATCGCATAAGTCGCGTAGTGGCTAAAAGATGTTGCAGGTCGCGTCCTACGCCTTGGGCGCTGACCGTGATCACCTGATTCCACGGCACCATCACCTCGCGTGCATCCAGGCTTGGAAATTCAATGGCCCGTTTGAAACGTTCCGCTTCTTCAGGGGTCAACGATCCCGCTTGCGACGAAGCATCCACGATCAAAGGCAGCTCATCAGTAGCCACGGCATTCTTCAAAGTTGCAACCGGTTCAATTCCCACCATTCGCAACAGCCGATTTGCTGAGTTGTCGAAAAAACGAATTACCGGTGCTGCAATACGTTGATATAGCCACAAGCTGCGAGCCAGTGCGAGCGCCACCGGCTCAGGTTTAGCAATAGCCAAGTTTTTCGGGGCCAATTCACCAAAGACCATCTGGGCCACAGTGACCAGAACGAAACCCACCGCTAACGCCACGGCAGGTTGAAGCGACACCGAGACACCAAGTGCTCCCACCACCGGCTGTAAGGCTTTGCCTAAGGTGGGCTCGGCAATGAACCCCAGCACCAACGACGACACGGTGATCCCAAGTTGTGCTCCTGAGAGCATGAAAGAAAGTTCGCCTAAAACATCTAGAGCTCGTAAGGCTCGGGTGTCGCCTAGCTCGCCCGCATCGACTAAACGTCCCTTCCAGGCTGCTACGTAGCTAAACTCGGCTGCTACGAAATACGCGTTAACGGCGATCAGTGCGATGACCGCAGCTACGCCTAGGCCCGTTAACAATATTTGCTCCCGGTCCGCCTACAGTTTGGTTTTCGATGCTTCACAGTGCTTGTAATCATAAACGACTCTGGCCGCTCGACTCGGCATAGGCGTCTAGGTTCGGTAGCCTCGCGGCGATGGATACTTCGTCCCCTTCACCACCCCACGGCACGTCGGGGCGAAACGGCGGCGTAGCAGAACAGAACGGAACCAAGAAGTCTGGACTCTTTAGCCGCACTCTCTTAATCCTTCTAGCTGGCTTTTCACTCCACATTTTTGCCCCCAGCTTGGTGGAGGTTTATTCGTCTTGGGACACGGTGGTGCGAATTCAACCGTTGTGGTTGATCGCAATTGTAGGGTTCCAAGCAGTCAGCTTTTTTTGCGTGTGGGCCCTGCAACATTTGGCGCTACACCGGCCCGAGTGGTTTCCAGTAATCACCTCGCAGCTGGCCGGTAACGCTTTTAGCCGAGTTGTACCCGGCGGTGCGGCCGCTGGTGTTGCACTTCAAATGCGAATGCTTACCCGTGCTGGCGTGAACGCCACGGCGGCGGCTTCTTCGCTGACTGCGGTCTCACTGCTCACAACCGGCACCGTTTTAGCGTTACCAGTACTGGCTTTTCCTGCCATGTTGGCTGGCACCCCGGTACGTGGACCCCTATTAACCGCCGTCTGGTTGGGCCTAGGCGTGTTCGTATTGCTGGCACTGTTTGGAACCTGGATATTGGTTTCTGACGCCCCGCTAAGCGCCATCGGGAACGTTGTTCAAGGGCTACAAAAACGCTTTCGGCGGCGTAATCCGCCTCCAGGAGACTTGCCCGAGCGTCTGCTGCTAGAGCGGGTGAACATTAAACGAACTTTGGGGAGCCACAAACGTGACGCCATTTTGGCGACCGTTGGTCGTTCTTTGTTCGACTATTTGTCGCTCTTAGCGGCCTTGGCCGCCGTTGGTGCACGACCGAACCCCTCGCTGGTGTTACTAGCATTCGTGACGGCTTCAGTTTTAGGCATGATACCAATCACCCCAGGGGGCCTTGGTTTCGTTGAGGCCGGGTTAACAGCCACGCTCTCGTTAGCTGGCATTGGCGCCGCCGAAGCCTTGTTGGCCACTGGCGCCTACCGGCTATCAGCGTTTTGGTTGCCTTTACCCGCTGGTCTAGGTGCCTGGATCGCTTTCCGGGTGCGCTATGGCAAACCAGAAAATGGTGTTTCGCACAGCTAGGGCTGCCGGGCTAACCCACGAAAGCATCATGGCACCGTAGCTTGGCGGGCTTAGTACAAGTGTGCCTTACGACATAGACTACCAATACAGTTTTTATCGAAGAGGATCTTGTGTAAATGTCGCTTACTTGGGAACAAGCAGGAGAGGCCATTTTTGGCCCTGGGGGGCCGTTCGCCCTTGCTGAAGAAGATGTGTTGGGCGTGCCGAGCAAGGTATTTTCTACCGCACCACCATCGATGAAAGTGCTTTTCGATACCGGTCGCACCCGAGGTGATGTCGACTTCATTATTTATGAAGACGAAACTTACACCTTCCCTCAGGTCATGGCACAGATAGATGCTGTGGCCAACATGCTGGTTAACCAATACGGGATCAAAAAAGGTGACCGTGTCGCCATTTCCATGCGGAATTACCCCGAGTGGATCACCGCCTATGCGGCCACCCTGTCAATAGGTGCCATCGCAGTTCTCATTAACGCCTGGTGGACTGAGGACGAACACCGCTATGGGCTCGAACACTCGGGCGCTTCAGTTCTATTTGCCGATCGGGAACGAGTAGAACGGGTCACTCCGTTGTTGAGTGACCTACCCGACTTAAAAGTCATTGCCGTGCGGGTCGATGGACCAGTGCCAGAAGGAGTCGACCACTTCAATGACGTTTTGCCTGTAGGTGCAGAAATGCCCCAGGTTGAGATTCATCCCGATGATGACGCCACTATCTTGTACACCTCAGGGACTACAGGCGCACCAAAGGGTGCAGTATCAACTCATCGGGCGATAGTCTCGGCCCTGCTAGCTTTTGCCTCACGCGGCGCCATGAATCAGGCCATGGGGATCACCGATGCTAAGGCCAACACCGACGATGCTCCTGAGTATCGTTCCTGCTCAATCCTCACTGTTCCGCTATTTCACGTGACCGGTTGTGTGCCAGTCATGCTGGGTTCATTCATCTCTGCCAGCAAACTGGTCATTATGTACAAGTGGGATCCTGAACGTGCTTTGCAGCTGATCGAACGCGAGCGAGTCACCCAATTTGTAGGGGTTCCTACCATGTCATGGGATCTTCTCGAATCACCCAACTTCGATAAGTACGACACTTCTAGCCTGAAGTCAGTCGGTGGCGGCGGCGCGCCAGCACCACCCGAGTTGGTGAAACGGATTGAAGGGAACTTCTCGAAAGGACGTCCTTCAATCGGCTATGGCATGACCGAAACCAACGCTTATGGCCCCGGCAACTCGGGTGATGACTACCTGCGCCACCCAACCAGCACCGGTCGTGTGGTACCCGCCATTGAAATGCGAGTAACCGACCCGGCTGGCAATGTGCTTGGCCCCAATGAAATTGGTGAGGTTTGGTTCAAGGGTCCGCATCTCATCCGTGGCTATTGGAACGACCCCGAGGCCACTGCTGAGACCATTGTGGATGGCTGGCTACGAACAGGCGACATTGGCCGCATCGATGAGGAAGGTTTTGTATTCCTCGTAGATCGCGCCAAAGACATGGTGCTTCGAGGCGGGGAAAATATCTTCTCGGCTGAGGTCGAAGCGGCAATTTATGAGCACCCCGACGTCTATGAGGCTGCCGTCTTTGGTATTCCTAATGAACGCTTGGGTGAAGAAGTAGCTGCCGCGGTCATGCTACGTGAGGGCCGCAGCTTGACTGCTGAAGAACTTCAAACATTTGTTGGTGAACGTTTGGCATCCTTCAAGGTACCAACCACCATCGAGTTCCATACCGAAGCGCTACCGCGTAACGCCGCTGGCAAGATTTTGAAGCGTGAGCTTCGCGATGCCATGAGTGGCGCTAACGCCTAAGCCGTTTCAACAAAAATAACATGACATGCTGGTATCTGGTCTTAAGCTGGGTACCAGCGAAAATGGGGGGAACCATGAGTAAAACCGGCACTATGGAAGGCAAAGTTGCTCTTGTCACGGGCGCTAGCCGCGGCATCGGCGAGGCCATCGCCGAACGTTTCGCCGCCGAAGGTGCGGCGGTAGCGGTTTCGGCACGCACCGTCGAAGAAGGCGACCATCCGCTACCCGGAAGTATCAACGCCACAGTCGCCAAGATACGCGACGCTGGTGGCAACGCCGTTGCCATTGCGGCCGATCTTTCAAGGGCCGAAGATCGAGCTCGTCTGGTTGCAGAAGCCGAACGGGAATTTGGGCCCGTAGATATTTTGGTTAATAACGCGGCCATCACGTATTTCGAACCGGTCGAGACGTTTTCTGAGAACCATTGGCGCTTAATGTTTGAAGTGCAAGTGCGGGCACCATTCGAGCTGGCTCAAGCGGTGCTCGGTGGTATGAAAGAACGCCAAAGCGGCTGGATTTTGAACATCTCATCGGGCGCTGGCCGTCACCCAGTAGGGCCTCCCTACCAGAACCCGGGCGGTAGTACCGTATACGGCATGTGCAAAGCAGCCTTGGAGCGCTTCACCACCGGACTAGCCTCCGAGGTTCACAGCCATAACATTGCTGTGAACGTACTCTCACCTTCAGGCCTAGTTCTCACTCCTGGGGTCATTCACCACAAGCTGCACGAACGCACATCAGCCAGCAATCACGAACCGGTCTCGTATATGGCCGAGGCCGCACATGCCCTTTGCACGGGCGATCCAGCCACCCTTACCGGCAAAGTCACCTACGCTCAGCCCATTATGGAAGAACTAGGCATACCGTTCCCAGCCAATTAAGCGGTGACTAGCGTTTCAAATTGACCAATCACAGCCAACCCTGGCGTGCTTGACGCTCAGGTGCTGGTCTGAATGATATCCACCGCAAAAATAGCAATGGGGCTGGCACTTGTGTACAGGTGCCAGCCCCATCGACGCTTTAAGAAGCGATGTCACTAACCGTTCTTGGGGAGCTCCTTGAACGGAAGTACTTTGTCTTGGTTCGGTTCCTTGGGTAGACCAAGTACTCGTTCACCAATAATGTTGCGCTGGATTTGGTCGGTACCACCATAGATCGGTGGGCCCTGAGCAAAAAGTACGCCTTCGGTGAAGAGAGCCGAAGCGGGGTTACCCGTAGCTTCGTCAAGCTTCTTACGATCTTCCGAGTTATAAGCGTGCAGGGTTCCAGCCATGCCCATGATGGTCATAGACAGGTCACGCTGCAGACGCAAAATGTCGGACATCGACAGCTTGGCAATGTTGGGCAAGCCCGGAATATCTGGCTTACCAGCCGCACGAGCAGCTTTAGAGCGCTCGTTGGAGTAGCGGGCAATCTCGTTCAGGGTATGCAACTTCGCCAAGCCTTGCCGAATAATCGGATCGTCAATTTTGCCGTTCGATCGTGCTAAATCGACGTACATGTTTCCACGTCGACCGCGACGAGCGGGAGCCTCGGTTGGTATGGAAGATGGTGCCGACACGAAGTCACCGGCGCGCTTGGGCAGATCGCCAGCAACTTGACCAGGCGAGGCCGTTGAGCCACCGCCAGAACCACCAGCACCCAAGCCAGCTCGTTCGAACATCAAGGTAGTGTTGGCAACCGCCCAGCCATTGTTCAAGCCACCAATGATGGCAGCATCTTCGACGCGAACATCGCTCATGAAGACTTCGTTAAACATGGCCCGACCGGTGAGCTCACGAAGTGGGCGTACATCCATGCCATCTTGGTGCATGTTAACTGCGAAGTAGGTGATGCCTTGGTGTTTGGGCACATCGATGTTGCTGCGGGCAATTAGCATACCCATGTCGGCAATTTGGCCACCAGAGGTCCACACCTTTTGGCCATTTACAATCCACTCTTCGCCATCTTGGATGGCACGAGCGTTCAAGCCAGCCAAGTCAGAACCGGCACCGGGTTCAGAAAAGAGCTGACACCAGGCTTCTTGACCCGTCACGATTGGGCGAACATAGCGCTCGATCTGCTCGGGTGTGCCGTGGGTGGCGATAGTGGGCGCGGCCAACAACAAGCCAAGGCCCCCTGGGGCACCGAGAGCACCAAAGGCAGCGATGGCATTTGCGACACGAACGGCGTCACCACGTGAGAGGCCTTTGCCATAAGCATTTTCTGGCAGGCTGGGATGCGCCCATCCTGATAGCCCTAAACGTTCCCACCATTCCGCCACGGTGAGGTCTGGGTCCCAGTTCTCTTCGAGCCAGGCATTTACCTCGTCAACAGGATCAGTCATGTTTCCCTCGTCTGAGTCTGCGACCACCCCGATTTGGGGATGTCTTTATTAGACAATTGTCTACCATGAGCACTACCCCACTCAAACCCGGCCAGTTGATTCCATAATTCGGACAGCATCAAAGCTATTCAAAAGCCCTATGAGGTGGCATTTCACACGCTACCAATAAAAGATCAAGCGATATGCCACGAGTTGCGGCCGCTCTCTTTAGCAAGGTACATCGCTTTATCAGCAGCCCTTAACAAGGCCACCTTGTCCCCTTTGGGGTTGTTGGTGCTGGCAATTCCAATGCTGGCACCGATCGTTACCGTTAGGGCGTCGACCTGAATGGGTTCAATCAAGGAACTAAGCAGTGTTTGGGCAATTTTTGGGCTTTGAGCGGCTTGGCCCGGTGCCCGCAAGACCGCCAAGAACTCATCTCCCCCTAAGCGACCCACCACTCCCGAGGGACCAAGCCCGATTTCCAAGCGCTCCGCCACAGTCCGCAACACAGAGTCGCCTACTAAGTGTCCGTGTAGGTCGTTAACTTCCTTAAAGCCATCAAGGTCAATAAACATGGCCGTTACAAAACTATGTACGCTAGTAATACCTTCCAGCGCCTCGGCGAGATATTGCTCCATCATGGTTCGATTGGGAAGGCCGGTTAGCGCATCATGGGTGGCCTGGTGCTTCGCACTTCGTAACAACAATGCGTTATAAAAAGCTAGGGCCGCCTGATCGGCAATACCACTCAAACGCTCAACGAGTTTTTCGGTGTGTAAACGTTGTTCATGCCCTTTGAGCCCGGCGGTTACCATGCCAAAAAGCTCGCCCTGCACCACAATGGGCACCGCCAATAGGCTGTCAACAGTCCGCTCGGTGATATAGCTTTTGGTTGCTTGTGAGGCTGTGCTTGAGGTAATCGTGACCGGCACGTGTTTTGTCACTAACTCCCAGGTACTGCCAGCCTCGTCAACAGGAAAAGTTTGAAGTTCAGCCGGAGCCACTCGGGGCCAGCTACCCAAGATGGTCATAGTGCCATCATCGGCGCACCAACGAAGCACCGAAGTTTCATCACACGGCACTACATAAGGCACGGCTCGTGACACTTCGCGTGCGATATCTCGAACATCGGTGAGTTTCGCTAAGGAATGGCTTAACTGGAGCAAAGCCCAGGCGGCATCACGTTCCAAACACGAGGCTTCCATGGCTTGTGCCGTTTCTATTGAGGGTGCTGCGAAGGCCGTGAATGCGTTGAGCATGCGCTGATCGTGGCTCCGGATAGGAATTCCGTCTTGCTGTAGCGCAATTATGTAGCCATAGCTGCCCTGTTCGGGACGAATGGGGGAAATGATGTGAGCCGCGGTGGTCGGCAGTTTCCCCGTCTCGTGATATGCGGCCACCATCCGCTCGGCTTCTTTTTTTGTAAGTCCGTAACTGCCGATGTTCCACAAGCCAACTTCCGCCGGAGGCTCTATTGCCACGATCGAAAACGGCGCAGCCACCACAGCCGCGGCTTTCCGGGCTATAGCTGGCAAGAGTTGTTCTATGTTGGTGGTATTCGCGAACTCGGCAGCCATAGAATGCATTTGTTCATAACGTCGAAGCAGCGATTCGCGGCGGTCTTGCTGAGTGTGGCTGCGCACACCTCTTGCGGTGGCGGGGAACTCCCAGCGCACCAGATATTCACAGTGACTGTCGCCTCGGCTTTCGCATTGCAGCTCCACTACCGAACCTACGGCGCCAAACAGCGAAGGGATCTGCGACCAGAATCCCTGGGTGATTCCGCATCCGAGGTAACCCCGTGAGGAACCATCACCAACCACCGTCACGCTCTGACTCGTCACCTCTCGCACTTCAAAAGGTGTGCGCACTCTACTTCGACTGGCAATGCTGACGGCTTCCACCACCGCTGCCCCGATCGAGCCGGTGCCGATTAGAAATGGATAAGCATCAGGAATTTCATAAAAGGCTTGCTCACCAATTCGTCGCCCCAGGTCACGATCTTGAGTGAGTTCCAAAGCCACTTCTAAGACGGCGTCCATCTCGGCCGACGCCCGCCATTCATTGGCAAACTCACGTTCTAGCACCACACGACTGAGCCCGGTCCGACCGAGCAGTTCTTCTAAAGCCTCCTCACCAACGGCGCGCTGAATGTATCGAGCCACGTTTCGAATGAAAGTACCCCTGATTTGGTGGGTGGGTTCCATATTCATCGATGTCTTTGTCCAAGGAGCTTGGATACTCATCGGCAGTAACCAACGCGAGTTTATAGTTTGACCAAGCATTAGGCCTGTAGCACTAGCAGGCGCCGTGGCGGTTGTGCCCGAAAAGTACTCGGCCTTCCTACTAACTGTAAGAAAGGTCACATGTATCGGCCTAGAACGGTTACGCTGGCGCTATGGCAGTCGAAAAATTTCCCGTTGAATACGGCCACATATTGATGTTCGCCCGAAGTATCGGCGACACCAATCCCATCTATTCCGATCCCGAATACGCAGCCTCCACTGAAGTGGGCTCGATTATTGCTCCGCCCACTTTCGTGCAGGCCAGCGCACAATTTAACCCCGATTATGGGTTACGCCCGCATCCCGACCGACCATGGTTCGGCTCTGGCAAAAATCCCAGCGGCCTACCACCCAAACCGGCTGGAGAAGACAGCGGCGAGAAAAAATCTTCGGGTGGTGGCAGCGGACTCCACGCTGAACAACACTTCGAATATCACCGTCCGCTGCGCGAGGGCGACGTTTTAACGGCCACTACCTCCCCGGGTGAAACCTGGGAAAAAGAGGGCCGTCGTGCTGGAAAGTTGCTGTTCTCGGAATCAGTGACTGAATACCGTGATCAAAATGGTGAGTTGGTAGTAACCGCCCGCAGTGTAGGTGTTCGCACCGAACGACCAGTGGAGTCATAAAAATGCCGCTTAGCGCACAAAATATTTCAGTTGGTCAACAATTCTCGGCCGTACTGGTTGAAGATCTTAAACGAACTCAAATCGTTCAATATGCTGGTTCTTCGGGTGACTACAATCCGCTCCACACCGATGAAGTCTTTGCTACCAAAGTGGCTGGCTACCCCACGGTTTTCGCACACGGAATGCTCACCATGGGTATGACCGGCCGGCTACTAACCGACACCGTTGGTGACGGACGTCTGACCAAGTTTGGCGGCCGCTTTAGTTCACAGGTTTTCCCTGGAGACGATCTAAAAGCCACCGCCACCGTCGAAGCCATTCGTCAAGAAGGCGACACCTGGCTGGCCGACTTCAACGTTGTCACCTCAAATCAAGACGATAAGGAAGTCTTTCAAGGCAAAGCTACGGCCCGTCTGGACCCGTAACGCCCTCGGCGCTAGCGGGGGACAATTTCAATCCCTCGCTTCCGCCTTCCACGTTCAATCGAGGCAGAATCCGGTCTAGCCACTTGGGTAACCACCAGTTCTTGTGGCCCAGCAGCTCCATAGTCGAAGGCACTAGCAGCATTCGAACGATACTGGCGTCAAGCAAGACCGCGGTTGCCAAGCCCAGACCGAACAGCTTAATAATTCGGTTCCCGTCGAAGATAAAGCTGGCGAAGACCACCACCATGATGGCGGCAGCGGCGGTGATAACCCTGGCTGTGGCAGCCAAGCCATCGGCCACCGACAAAGCTGCGTTGTGGCTGCGGTCGTACTCTTCTTTTATCCTCGATAGCAGAAACACTTCGTAGTCCATTGACAGGCCGAACACGATGGCAAAAAGCATCATCGGGACGAACGGTTCGATCGGTGCTGGCTGCACGTTAAAGAGGGTGCCTAACCAGCCCCACTGGAAGACCGCTACGACAATGCCGTATGCCGCCGCTATTGAGAGCAGGTTCATGAATACTGCCTTGATTGGCACAACAAGTGATCTAAAGACTGCCATTAGGAAAACAAATGAGAGCGCTAAGACGGCGCCGAAAAACACGAAGATACGGCCCGCTAAATAGTCGGTAAAGTCGATTTCAGTGGCTACGACCCCGGTAACCGACACCTGAAAATCGCTTCCGTCGATTAGCGCTGGCAAAACGTCAGAGCGCAATTCGTGCACCAGTTCATTGGTAGCTTCATCCTGCGGGGAGCTAGTAGGAATCACCTGAATTAGATAGGCAGGAGCATCGAGTGGCGCTTCCATGTCGCTCGGAAATGCTGGGTAGGCCTGGGCCACACCAGGGTGTTCACCGATGGCGTTTGAAATTTCGGTTGCGAGAGCGAAGCCTCCGTTAGATTCAGTTTCGGCGATCACAATTAGCGGGCCATTGAAACCCTCACCAAAACCCTCTGCTAACAGGTCGTATGCTTTGCGGGTGGTGCTATCAGGGGGGAAGTTGCCTTCGTCAGAGAATCCAAGACGCAAGCTGAATACGGGGATGGCGAAAATTGCTAGGAGTATCCCACCAACAACCAGACCGATCACGGGGTGACGCTGAACCAAACGGCTCCACCGATAGGGCAAGGTGGCACGAATGGGTTTTGGCTCGCGTTTTGGAACCTCGGCTTTCAGCTGTGGAACGGCCAAACCTGCGATAAGCACGACCACGGCTAAGGGCACCGAGATCAACAGGATATTGATCCCTGTGCCGTAACCCAACAACGCCAAGGCCACCAGTATCGCTGCTATCAGACCTCGCCAGCGGGTAACCTCGATACGAAGCGCCGCAAAACCCAAAAGCGCTGGTAAGAGCGTTACGGAAGCTACCATCGTGACCGCCACAGTGGTGGCCGAGGCAATCGCCAAGCCAGAGATGAAACCAAGGCCGATTAGCAACATACCAAGTAGCGATATCACTACTGTTAGCCCGGCAAAGACGACAGCACGACCAGAAGAATCGATAGCAACTACGACCGACTGCTCGGGGTCTTGGCTGTAAGAAAGCCCCTCTCGGTATCGCGTCACGATGAAGAGGGCATAGTCGATTCCTACGCCTAGACCCAACATGGCACCAACCACCGAACCCACGTCGGGCATAGCCACAACCCGTGAGAGCAGGCCGATCAGCCCAATACCAGTGCCAACTCCAAAGAGCGCCACGCTAATCGGTAGACCCATGGCCAGGACCGATCCGAAAGCGACAATTAGCACCACGATGGCAAAAGCCAACCCGATCATCTCAGATTGAGGTGTTTCAAAACCGGCTAAGAACTGTCCACCAATTTCTACCTGAAGTCCGTCGAGTTCAGGTCGCAGGGCAACAATCTGATCACCAATCTCTTCACCAAGGGTTTGGTCAGCCGCACCCTCTATGGCCACCTCGGCGTAGGCCATGGTCTCGTCGCCGTTGATGTGGATGTTAAAGGGGTCTTCGTAAGGGTCAACCACCGAGACGTGTTCAATTTCGCGCACGGCTTGGAACATTTCCTGCATGGCTTGTTGAACTTGAGGATCGCGAATGCCATTTTCAGAGTGGAAGACGATCGTGCCACCAAATCCCTGGTTCCCTAAGTCGGGATAATATTCATCGAGCTTGGCGAAGCCGTCACGGCTTTCCGAAGCTGGGATATTGAACGAGTCATCAAACACTGGGCCGACCATCTGTGAGAGCCCGTTGGCACCCAGCAAGAAAACCAGCCATGCCACCAATACAACGCGGCGATGCCTAAAACTAAAACGTCCTATGGCAGCTAGCATTTACGATTTTGTCTCCTCGGTAAGGACAACGGGGGCCTTCACGAGGTGAGGCCTAGAAGCTTCAAAAGGTTCTGTGGCGGCGAATAGTTGCCCTCTGAGATCATGGCAGCCCGCTCAATGTTTATGGCATCCCAGTGACGGTCTGTCCAATCGACCCATGGACCGTCGGCCAAGGCGTCGGGGTTTCCTTCGGCATCGACACAAGCACGTAGATAGCCTTGTAGGTCGCGCACCTCTTCTTCGCCCCCAATTGGACCATGGCCAGGCACAATAATTTGGCCTAAATCGAGGATGAGTTCGAGTTCATCTGCCCAGCGGGCCAAGTCGCCATCATAGGCCATGGGCGTTACACCAAAACTGCACATGGCACCAGCAAAGACTAAACCTTCTCCAGGTACCGCCAGGACAAGGTTTTCCAGCATCTGACCCGCGGTGGGAACCGCTAAAGTGGCCGCTGAGAGATAAGCCTCTTCAGCCACCACATGGGTCACCGGTCGGGTTTGTGTAGTGTCATCGAACTCGCTGGCTAGCTCGGGAAATAACCGTTGAAACAGGGCCGGGTTAGCGGGTTGGTCGAGGGCTTCGCTGGCTTCGGCCGTGCCATAGACGGCACTCGATCGAAAGTACCTTGATCCTCCGCTGTATTGAATGTGGCTGGAGGTTAATACCACCCGTGGCACCGGCCAACCTAAATCGGTTACCGCTTGTCCAAATTCTTGCCATTGCGAAGGAACCGCCAGAGTGTCCACGATCGTCAGGCCGTCGGTGTCAATGACTACGCCAGCGTTGGTGTGGCCTTGGCTCGGAGTTGGCGACATCCAAACGAATACGCCCGGCAAGAGGGGTTCAAGCTCGGTGGGCGCGTTGGTAGACACAGTCAAAAGCTACTCCCAACACGCCCGCCAGCCCATCTTGATTATTGTGACAAAAGTTACACCGAGAGTTGCGGGAAAATTACGTTGTTCTCAAGGTGAATATGGCGAAAGGTGTCGCTTTCGAGCTCGGCTAGTCGCTGGTACAGCATGGTATAGCTTGCACAAGCATCGGCTGGCAGTTCGTAATTATTGGCGACTTCGCGCAGTTCTGCCAATACCAGGCCAAGCTGTTCGTGCTCGCTTCGCAGCTTGTCGATTTGGGCCGACTCGACCGGAGTGTTGTCTTTGAAATAAGCCTGGATGGCCGGGAAAACGGTTTCTTCTTCCTCACGCAGATGCGGCTCAAGATCGTTTCTGATCAGCTGTACGAGCTCTGATACCCGTGCCAACTCAGGGTGGTTGGCTCCATGTACCGTGTGAATTTTCTGAGCTAGAGCTTCCAAGAGTGGCAACTCTTCCCAAAGGTACTTGTGGTGTGTGGCTTCCACCTGCATCACCAAGGCTGATGGGTGAAGGGCCGCCACTGGGTCGGCCACCGTATCAACCTTCAGAAGCTCAGCTTGGAGGAGATTCAAATCGATCTTGGCCTCAGCAGCCGCGTCTTTTAGGCTGCGCTGACCGTGGCAGCAATAGTCGACGCCATAGCGTTCAAAAACACGCGCCCGGGCCGACACTTGGTTGACAAGATCACCGAGTGACGAATCTGGGTCGATGGTTGATATTGAGTCTTGCACGGACATTGCCACCCCTTTCTAGGTAATTCTAGCTTATACTAGAAAATACAGAAGCGGGAAGGGACCTTTGGCCCTTCCCGCTCGATGCAAGAGATTAGGTTCCTAAGGGTTTTACCTTAGTGTGCTAGGTCGTCACCAGCTTCAACATCACCCACTTGGAAGATACCCATCGCACCCTTGCTAGCGTTGGAGAACTTGTGCGTGACGAAGGGATAGAGACCATCGAAGTCGAAGGTTGCTTCCACGAAACCACCTTGGGCGGGTTGCAGATCGAGGGCCTGCGAGCCACCGTGGGAGTCATCCGGCCGTAGCAGGTAGGCACCTTCTTTATAGACAGTGTCGAAGATGGTTCCAACGATGTGCCAGGAGCTGTTTTCGGAAGGACCATTGTCGAGAATCCAGATACGAATCCGGTCATTCGACCCAACCTTGATGGGGGCGTGGACGTACTGGTTCACATAACCGTTGAACACCACAGCATCCCATTGGTCATTCAGCATCTTGGTGTAGTCACCAGGCTCACCTTCGGGCCCGGTGTAGAACTCGCTTTGAACAAAGAGGAACTCTTTGTCGACTTCCGGCAGGTTGGGTGGATCAATGATCAACGCGCCGTGCATGCCGTTACCGATGTGGTGCAAGGCTGGGGCCGTGCCACAGTGGTACATGAAGATTCCTGAATGCTTGGCTTCGAACTGATAGACCAGCGACTCGCCAGGCTGGATCGTGCGCATCTCATTATCCCAAGCCACCTTCGAAGCGTGGAAGTCGATGGAGTGGCCCATTTGACCGTTGTTCACGATGGTCACAGTAAAGATGTCACCGACCTTGCCTCTCAAGGTTGGCCCGGGGACCATATCGTCGAAGGTCCAAAGCTCTTGGGTTACACCAGGTGCTATTTCCAATACGGTTTCGGTCATTGAGAAAGTGACTTCGTGGTGCGTGCCGCCAGGAGCAGGTGCCAGGTTGGGATCATAAGGCTTCCAATCCTCATCTGGAGAGGCGTTGAAATCGATCTTGGCACCCGTTGTTGCTTGACCGCTGGCACTTGGGGCTGCGACCTCGAGGGAGCCACCGCCTTCCACGTTGATGGCTAGCTCCATACCGGCAGCACGGTGCCCAGGTATGGTGCACCAGGCTAATGCGCTGTCACTAAATACCCCCAGGTTGACGGTTTCCGATTCACCGGGGTCGATCATGCCGGTACCGACTTCGCCGTTCAGCTTCAAGTCGTGCTGCATGGCACCTTCGTTATGGACCACTAAGGTCAGCTCGGTTCCAGCAGGAATTGTGATCTCGTTGGGCTCTACATAAATGTCACCGAGGACAATCTCGATGGTTTGTGCGCCTGTGGCCTCGGCCTTAGGAGCTGCTTCGCTGCCACTGTCATTAGAGCGAAATGCTAGGCCGGCGGCCAGGACGGCGAAGAAGGCTACGAAGCTTACGACCGTAAAACCGATCGGTAGCCAGTTTCCGCCTGAAGACTTGGGGTTGGGCGCACTGCCTTGCGGCGTCTCCCCCAGGCTTGAATTCGATGTGGACATTCCTTAGGTACTCCCCTTCTCTTCCACCTACATTGGTGGCATATATCTAATAGTTACTAGATTTAAGGCAGATTTTGAGGGCCAAAGGTCCCAGCGAGCGAGGGCCTTCGTCGCAACCTATACAACGTTAAGCGTGACCTGGGCATCAATGACGCTCGCGCCGATAGGACTAGGCTGTAAGAGTGACACCTATCGCTTTGACCCTTGTCGCGATCCTCGCCCTATGTTTCGGCATCGCAGCTGTACTTTTCTGGCTCCGGACCAACAAATTAAGAGCTGAATTAGCCGGTTCTGTCGCACAGTGCGAAACCCAAGCTCAAGAACTGACCAACAAAACCGAAGAAGTGGTTCAGCTGAAAAGTGATCTGGAAGAGATTCAATCAAACAAAGACGCATTGGGCAGCGAGTTAGAGCGCCAGAAAGACGAGTTAGAACAATATAAAGGTGGCATCGAGTTACTGTGGACGCTTGAATTAATGCGTTCAGAAAGAACTTGGCGCCAAAGCGTCGCTATTCAGCCTGATGAACTAAGCCCATTTTCTGCGGCCCAAGATGCATTGCGCCTGGCGCTTGAAACAGAAACTACCGCGCTGCGAGAAGATGTCGGTGCGGCCATTGATATCGAGTTCAATGGCAAGATTGCACCGCGCTTAAGCCAGCTACTCACGTTAAGAAGCGCTCAGGAACTCTTGGCCAGGGCCGCGTTCGAGCAGGTACCGGTGGTTTTCACCGTCACGGCCAACGACGAGAACATTACTCTTGAACTCGCCGCGCCAAACGCTGATGACTCACTCAGCTTGGAATTGCCGAAACTGGATTCGCCGTTGCTTACGCTACAAAAAAACGGCACTCTTAAAATTATGATTCGTTAGGGTTTGCCAGCCCACGGCTGCCCCAAGCTCTAACCTGGCGGTGTGAGCGAATTTTTGTACCGACCCGACGGCGACTTTTTCATTCCCACTGATCTAACCACCGGTCCTTGGGACGAACGAGCTCAACATGGCGGTGCGCCTTCGGCACTTTTGACCCATGTCATCGAAGGGGTCGACGCGCCCATACCTATGTCAATAGCCCGGGTCACTTTTGAACTTATGAGACCGGTACCCTTAACCCCACTACGCGTTGAAACCAACATTGTGCGACCTGGGCGAAAAGTTCAGCTGGTGCAAGCTTCCTTATGGTCAGATGAGCTGGAGGTTATGCGGGCCACCGCGCTACGGATACGCCACGAAACGCTTGCGGTTCCACCAGAAGCGCTTCCTTCCAGTACCGAGATACCGAGATTTCTACAAGAATCGGTGCCAACACCAACTTTTCCAGGCACTCCTAACCGACCCAGCCGCGGCTTTCATACTGATGCCAACGAAATTCGTTTCGTAGAAGGCGGGTTCCACGAACCGGGTCCGAGTGCCGGCTGGATTCGATTGCGCTACCCAGTGGTTGAAGGTCAAGCCAACAGCCCAGCCATGCGAGTGGCCGGGGCCGCTGATTTTGGCAACGGTTTTTCGTGGGTACTTCCACGCGGTGAGTGGCTTTTCATTAACCCCGACCTGACCATTCATTTCAACCGGGAAGCAAGCGGCGAATGGATATGTCTGCGTTCTCGCACCGTGCCAGGACCAACTGGCATGGCCTTGGCAGAAAGCGAACTATATGACCAAGACGGTCGTGTCGGCCGTTCGGTGCAAAGCCTGATCTTGGAACACGCCGGTTAATCTACTCAACGTCGATGTAGCACCGCAGCCCGAACCACACTCTTGGGTTCCTCCGGGTCCAAAGAGACAGTTGTGAGATTTCAGCGATCTTCGGATGGGCCAATGCGAAGCTACGCCACACAGCGCCATCCGAAGGATCAGCTCGATCGAGTTTCAGATCGGTTATTTAGACTTATACACCTGGCCCCAGAAGGTCGCACCACTTCGAGCTCCGTAGCCCAGAACTCCATCTGGTGTTTTCCAACTATCGATCCCAAATATGTCCGGGCTCGTGGCAAAGAATTCATTATTGGAAGCCACCATAATAAAGACCACCTGGTCGGCCACCGCGGTTAAGAACTTCTCTACCGCGGCGTATTCATCGTCGAAACTCTTGGCGGTGCTCAGTTCGGCTTCAGCTTCGTGAATTCGAGGATCGGTCCAATTGGCGTAGTTGGAGAGATCGTCAGGGTTCATGTATTCACCCCGGATTGTGCTGAGGGGGCTGACTGACAATCCTGGCCGCCAAAAGACCATTTCAAAATCGCCTTTCAGCACATTCTGAATGCTCTGCGCCATCTCGTTGGCAATAAGAGTGACTTCGGCTCCGGCCTCACCCCAACGGCTCTGTAGATATTGAGCCTGGGTAGCCAACGATGGTGTGTTGGTGTACATATACCGGAAAGTGATGGGAGAACCAGGGGCCTTGCCATCTGACCGGTTGGGGTCATCAATGTATTCCTGCACTAAAGCTTTGCCGGCCTCTTCGTCATAGGCAGGATACGCTTCGGCAGCCTTTTCCGAGAAGAAAGGGCTGCTTTCATCGACCTGCAACTGCCGCGGGCTCGCCACCGGGGCCTCGGCCACTATTACGATCAGCTGCTCTGGATCGAGCATTTGGGTTAAACCACGTCTTACCCGCAGATCATCGATCGGCGGCATCGCGGTGTTCAACAGTATTCCTGAGGCCACATCACCGGGCTGCAGATAAATATTAACCTCACCTTGTTCGGCTAAATCCTGATAGCGCTTTAGGTACACACCCAATCGTGCGTAAAGGACCGCATCTACATCTCCGCTTTGCATTGAGGCCTGACGAGAATCTTCATCGGGCAGAGGCACGAAGGTTATTTCATCCAGATAGGGCAACCCTTCTTGCCAATAGTCACTGTTGCGTTCGGCGACTAGCGAGCCATCTCTTACCCAAGACACCAGCTTGAAAGGTCCGGTCCCGACCGGTTTAGAACCAAAATCTTCCGGGTTCGCCCGAGCAGCCTCAATCGAGAATGGTCTACCAAGCCCGCCCGCAAGCTCGTAGACGAATTGAGGATTCTCGTTGTTCAACACATAGGTGTAGGTCAGATCACCATCGACACGAACTTCGTCAACATTCTTGGTACCGCGGCTCAATATGCTGTCGGAGCGTAACAAAAACTCTTCGTAGGCTTCTTTCTGTACTTGTGCAGTTAGCTCGGTACCGTCGTGGAACTTAATTCCTGGCCGCAAGGTAACCGTCCACTCGGTGGCGTCTTCATTTGGTTCCACCGATTCCGCCAAATATGGCACCATCTGACCATCGTTCGAAAGAACAACCAGCGGGTCAAACAGCGCGTTCGAGACATTAGTGCCCGATTGTGCACACGAAGACAGCCACGGAGCATAACTATTGCAGTCAGCTTCTAGTCCAACCGTGAGCTTCCCACCTTGGGTGGGTTCAGGGACATTGTCATTGTCGCCGCTTGAGTTGTCAGTTTCACCAGCCGTAGTTGAAGTACCCGGCGCTTCAGCACCGTTGTCGGAATTCGAGTCACTGCCACAGGCCGCCACGAACAGGGCCATCACGGCCACTAGTGCCAGCAGCAATCGTCGCTTTCGCATTACGTTCACAAATCCCCCTAATAATTGTCATCGACTGCGAATTCCGCCCAGACACTCCCCCGTGTCACAGTGCGGCATTATGACGTTTGAACGTCGAAACGTCAGCCCGAACATTATCAGTACTTTCAACGATATGTAGTGAGGGCTCGATGATTCCGTTGCATCGGTGAGATGTGCTTTTTGGCGACCTTCGTCACAGCTCAGCGCTAAAGTCGGGTTTATGACGACGGACATTCTTGCTCTGCACGCTCAGGCGCGGCCGGGTGACCAATCAGTAATCGAAGACGATGTTGTGTGGTCCTTGGAGGAACTCAACAATCTCGTTAATCAATATGCCCATGTGCTTCAAGAGCACGGTGTGAAATCCGGGGAGAAAGTGCTTTGGGTAGGGCAGAACAGCGCCGAGGTGGTGGCAGTCAACCATGCGGCACGCAAAGTTGGGGCGGTTTGCGTTCCAATGAACTATCGGCTGGCGCCCGATGAAGCCGCATATGTAATTGAAAACAGTGACGCCGTAGTAGTGCTGTTCGATATCGAACAGACCGAGCAGCTTGAGAACATTCACACCAAACTGCCGCAAGTTCGAGCATGGATAGCATTCCGTTTACGCGATGCTACGGCGCCTGATTGGGCCAGTGATCTCGATGCTCGTGCCGCTGCGGCTTCCACGGATGAACCGGTGCCGGTGGGCGATGACCCGACTGCTGGTACCACCATGATCTACACCTCGGGCACCACCGGCAAACCAAAAGGAACCGTGCGTCGATCCAACCCCGGTGCCACTGGTGGTGGCTTAGTGGCCCTTATCGGCTGGCAGCCCGGCGACGTGTATCTCTCGACCGGTCCGCTCTACCATTCGGCACCCCTTGGTTTCATGATAATCGTGCAGAGCCTAGGTGGTTCTGTAGTGATCCAGCGGCACTTCGACCCTGAAGATTGGCTGCGTCTGGTTGACAAGCACAAGGTCACCACTTCATTCTCGGCACCGACACCCATCCGTCGAGTGGTAGATCTACCTGAAGAAGTACGGGCCAAGTACGACACCTCCTCGATGCAGCGACTAGTAGCTAACGCTGCACCATGGCCTTTTGAGCTGAAGAAGAAATATGTGGAGCGAATTAACGACTATTCACTCTTCGAGGTTTACGGCTCGACCGAGTTAGGCGTCAACACGGTTTTAGTTCCCGATGATCAAATGCGTAAGCCAGGTTCTTGTGGCCGACCAGCACCAGCCGTTGAAATTAAGTTGATCGATGATGACGGCAACGAGGTAACTGAACCAATGGTGCCGGGCGAACTGTACGTGAAGTCTGAAGGCACCTTTGCTATGTACTACAAAGACCCCGACAAGTATGCCGCCGCGCAACACGGGGATTATCTCTCAGTCGGCGACATTGCCTACATGGACGACGAAGGCTTTTACTATATTGCCGACCGCAAGAGTGACATGATCATCTCGGGAGGGGTGAATATCTACCCAGCCGAGATTGAAGCTGTGCTAGTGGCTCATCCTCAGGTGGCCGACGCGGCTGTGTTTGGTATCCCCGATGACGAGTGGGGCGAGGCCGTGCACGCCACCATCACCTTGTATGAGGGTGGAGAAGTTAGCGACGCCGACCTTCAAGCGTTCTGCCGTGAGCACCTAGCTGGCTACAAGGTACCGCGCTCAATTGAACGGACCGAGGAAATCCCACGCTCGGCTTCAGGAAAAATTTTGAAACGAGAAATGCGAGCCCCCTACTGGGCTAACAAACAGCCGTAACCAGCTCCACTTAAACCGCGGTGTGCAGTCGCGGCGTAACGGAATTTCATACACCCGCTTTACCACAGCGGTGCATTGGTAGCTTAGAACCAAGAAGAAACTCACATACACAGCAAGTGGGGGCAATAGCTTTCAGCTATTGCCCCCACTTGCATTAATCACTCTGGAACAGCAACTGTGCTCTTACCGGTCCAGCCAAAGATATGCATACCATCCATAACCGTATTCAGGTTGCGAATGGTAAGCACGGATATCTTTACCAAGCACTAATAAAGTATCCCCGATCCAAATCTCCATCGGATTCACAATTTTTTCTAAAATATATCGCTGAATTTCTTCAGCTTTCGCGATCCGGTCGTCTTCATCGACAATACGAGTCTGGTCCATGATGAGCTCATCTAGTTCAGGGTCATCAACTCCATACCAGTTTCGGCTACCTTCTGAATGATATTGAGCCCTCAACCATTCGTCCGCCTCTGCAAAGGGCGTCTGCAAACCTACCGCTATTTCGTATTGCAGTTGTGGCCAGCGTTGGGTGATATAGGTGGCGTAATCGACGACCTCGATATCGGCCTTAATTCCAATTTCGGCAAGGTCAGCGACCACCCACTCCGCCACGCTGACAACCACTGGACCGTAAGCGGCAGTAGTCATAATCTTGGAATCGAAACCATTGGGGTACCCGGCCTCGGCTAGCAGTTCACGGGCTCGCTCAGGGTCATAAGGATTGTAACTCTTCAGCTCATCTTGCGAGAGAGCATATCGAGCTACGTGAATGTTGACAGGCCCTGTGTAGGAACCAGATTCATAGATGCCAGCACCAATACCCTCGCGATCGAGGGCCATGTTCATAGCTTGACGCACACGAACATCATCAAAGGGTGGTGTGGTCATATCGACAAAAAGTCGTACTGGCGAGGTCCCAATTTCTTGACGTTGGACAGCGCCCGGCGTGTCCGCCAGAATCGAGTCCGCTTCGCGACGGCTGATTCCGGCGATAGCATCCAGATTACCCGCACGGAATGCAGCAATCCGGGCCCCTTGGTCAGGTATAACTGGCATCGTGACCCCGTCAAGATACGGAATACCTTCCTCAAAATAGTTGGGGTTGCGTTCGTATTCGGTGGTGATGTTTTGTTCCCACTTCGTCATGATAAACGGACCGGTCCCAATGGTCTGTTTCGAAATGTCGTACTCGCCATCAATGCCCTCACGGGGAATGATCCACATATGGTGGTTGCCCATGTAGTTCAACAGTGGAGTAAACGGTTCAGAGAGCTTCAAGACCACTGTAAAATCGTCTGGGGCCTCAATCGAGATGACGTTTTGCAACATGTATGATTGAAATCCGCGCTTTTGGATCTCAGTAAAGGTAGCTACAACATCATCCGCCACAAACTGGCGGCCATTCACTGGTGGAATATCGTGCCAAAACACGTCATCACGAAGATGAAAAGTGTAGGTGAGGAGGTCGTCTGAAATCTCCCACGACTCGGCCAAATCACCTTTCATCGGCGCTTCCCCAAACTTGTATTCAGGGGAAAGGTCAACCCGTAAGAGCCGGTTAGATGCAAGCCCAACCCGGTTGTGCAAGTTAAAAGCCGCCGTTGCTAACGGGTCAAGTGTGTCGGCGTCCGAGACCCGGTTGTCACGAAAAATCCCACCGTATCTCGGTTCGCCCTCGTCGGCACCACCGCTATCGCTGTTCGAGCTACTGCCATTGCCGCCAGGACTGGCACCAGGCGTGTCATCCGAGCCACCGCAGGCGGCTAAAAGCAAACCAAGAACCGCGACTAGCGCGAGCAAGCGCCCAACACGCAAGTGTTTAGAACGCATAAATATCCCCCCTTGAGATGAGTATGTTTTGTGAGCAACCCCCCAGCCGCTCACAATTACAACATACCCGCTCTCAAGAGTTTTAGAAAGCAGTGGCCTTAATCATCTGCACCTATACCAGATTTAACCAGCGGCGGCTTCAGCTGCTTTTTTATATTCATCTACCAATATTCGCTTATACAGCTTCCCGGTGGGCAGTCGAGGTAGCTCGTCGCGGAAATCGATGGAACGTGGACACTTGTAAGAAGCCAAATGTTGTCTTACAAAAGCGTCCAGCTCTGAAGCTAGTTCGGGGCCAGCATCTTTGGGGTCTATTGGTTGAATGACCGCTTTGACTTCCTCACCGAAATCGTCATTCGGCACGCCGAACACCGCCACGTCGGCAACGGCTGGATGCTGAATGAGCACGTCTTCAATTTCTCGAGGATATATATTTACTCCACCTGAAATGATCATGTGTGCTTTGCGGTCAGTTAGATAAAGCCAGCCCTCCTCATCGAGGTACCCCACATCGCCCAAAGTGGTCAACCCACCGGCTCTTCGCGATTCAGCCGTTTTTTCAGGATCATTATGATAAGAAAATTCGGCGCCTCCGGAGAAGTAGATTGCCCCTTCTTCCATAGGGCCTAACTCTTCGCCATCAGGTCCAATAATATGAATCTTGCCCACTCGGGCTTGCCCCACCGATCCCGGACGTTCAAGCCATTCTTGTGAGGTAATGGCGGTTGAACCATTACCTTCCGTTCCAGCGTAATATTCATAGATAATCGGACCCCACCACTCGATCATCTCTCGTTTTACTGGAACGGGGCAGGGTGCCGCGGCGTGAATTGCAATTTGCAAGCTTGAAAGGTCGTGCTTGGCTCGCTCTTCCGGGCTTAGCCGCAGCATTCGAATAAACATCGTTGGCACCCACTGGCTGTGGGTGACTTTATATTTATCGATGAGCTCGAGAGCATAAGCCGGATCAAATCGTTCCATCACCACGATTGAGCCGCCAAAGCGGTGCACGTTAGTACAAAAACCAAGCGGCGCCGCGTGATATAGGGGGGCCGGCGAGATATAGACCATGCCGTCGAAGAACCCGTAGGTATCGGCCATTCGAGCAACAGCACCGGGGTCGGTGCTCGGATGGCCCTGCGGCAGCGGCTTCAAGACACCCTTCGGTCGACCCGTAGTCCCCGAAGAGTAAAGCATCGTGATTCCGTGTGACTCATCGTCAATCGGTATCACTGGCTGATCCTGTATGGCCTTTTCATACGATTCGAAGCCATCCACCACGCCGTCGGTCATAAGTTTCAACGAGACCTGGGGCAGTGATGCCCAATCAACTTCGCCGGCAACGCCAAATAATGCTTGCGAGGTAACGAAAACCTTGGCTTCGCAATCTTCAACAATGTAGGCCACTTCTTCCGGGGTTAGGTGGCTATTAATAGCGGTCAGATACAGACCAGACCGTAACGCTGCCCACACCACGTCCATAAAGGCGATGTTGTTTTCCATGAACAACGCCACGTGATCACCACGCGAAAGACCTGCTTCTCGCAACAGATGGGCTAACTGGTTTGAATTGGCATCTAGCTCGCCAAAGGTCCGCACCTCCCCCGAAGTCCCCATAATGACCGCTGGCCGGTCAGGATCGGAGGCAGCAAAAACACCGGGATACATCTATCGCACCAACTTAGGATCTAGGAAGTCTCGGAGAGTATCTCCAAAGAGGTTAAATGCCAGCACAATCAGGCTGATAGCCACACCTGGGAAGATGACCAACCAAGGTGCAATCTGGAAGTAAGAAGAACCGTTGCTAAGCATCAAACCCCAGGAAGGGTTGGGCGGTGGCGTTCCGACACCTAAGAAGCTCAGCGACGCTTCAGCAATGATCGCACCGCCAAAGCCCAAGCTGGCCACCACAATTAGTGACGGCAACATATTCGGAAACCCGTGCAGAAGCATTATTCGCATTGGGCCACTGCCTAAGGCAGTAGCAGATTCCACAAAGTCAAGACTCTTGATTCGCTGCATCTCACCTCGGGCAATTCGAGCCATCCTGGGGATTTGCAGAATCGTGAGCGCAATAACCACATTTCGCACGCTCGGACCAAGTAGGGCCGCAATGAACAGTGCCAAGACGAGCGGCGGCACCGTAAGCAAGGCATCGATTACGGATTGTGCGACTGCATCGACCTTGCCGCCCAGGTAACCAGCCAAAAGACCCACAATAGAACCGATAACAAAAGAGCCCACGGTGGTCGCGGCGCCAACATATAGGGAAATTCGAGAGCCGTGAATGATTCGGCTCAAGATGTCTCGCCCTAACTCGTCGGTACCAAACCAGTGACTACCATTTGGCCCTACCAAGAACGATGTTCGATCTTGTGCTACCGGATCGAACGGAGCAATCCATGGAGCCAGGATGGCAATTACGAGGAATGCACCGATGATCACCAGAGACAACACACCCAAAGGTTGAGTGCGGATAAACCGCCGAATCTCATCCATTCGGCTTTCTTTGGGGATGGCGGTTACTACTCCTTCACGGACGATGCCTTCTACCGCCGCCACCTGTGTTTCGTTGGAATCGGTTAAATCGGGTTGCAACGATGGATCAGCCACACTCATCGGCTTCCTCCTGAAATTGTTGACCTCATGCGGGGGTTAATCCACCCATAACTCAGGTCAACAGCGATGTTGACCACGATAAAGATTGCGCCATAGAGCACGGCACACATTTGGAGCACCGGATAGTCGCGAGTGTTCACAGCCTGGTAAACCACTCGCCCAAGACCTGGTAGCGAGAAGATCTGCTCGAGGATCACCGTACCGCCGAGCAGGGCACCAATTTGGATACCAACCAGAGTGATCACTGGGATCAAAGAGTTGCGCAGGGCGTGGCGAAATAACACGTTCCACTGGTTCGCACCTTTGGCTCTGACCGTTCGAATAAAGTCGGATCCCATAACCTCTAACAGTGATGACCTGGTTAAACGTGCGATGCTGGCACCAAGAGCAGCACCTAAGGCCAAGGCAGGCATCGCCAGTTTGGTGAGGTTACCAATAGGGTCTTCTACGACGCTCACGTAGTTAAGAGGTGGTACCCACTTCCAAACAATGGAAGTAAACGTGAGCATTAATAGTGCTAACCAAAAGTTCGGTAAGGAAAGGCCGAGCACCGAAATAAAACGCACTACGTTGTCTATCCAACCGTTGCGTCTTATCACCGAAATTACCCCGGCACCAACCCCGAGTATCAGCCCTAACACCACTGAATAGACGGTTAGGGTAATGGTTACTGGCAGTCGGCCAAATACCATTGAGGCCACCGAGTCACGTGTCGCGAACGACGTGCCAAAATCGCCTTTGACCGCACCGGCGTACCAGCTTCCGAGCTGAGTCCACACTGGCTTGTCGAGGCCAAACTCTGAGGTGAGCTGAGCTATTTGTTCTTCTGAAGCCACGGTATCGGCCAGTTGCATTCGAACGGCGTCACCTGGAACCAACCGAACGATTAGAAACAGCAAAATCGTCATCAGGTTCAGAATGAAAAAGCCATAGAGCAGCCGACGTCCTAGTAGTCGTAACATTTATCGCTCCCCCTCAGCCTTTAAAGAAACATGGACAGGCAGCCACATAATGCTCTGGGGCTACTTCGGTAAGCTTTGGAATAACCTCGGATGCCTCCGGGATGGCGGTTGGACACCGGGGATGGAAACGACAGCCAGAAGGCATGTTTGAGGGATCGGCCACATCACCACGCACTCCCGCACGTTCCGATACCGGACGAGCGGCATCGAATTGAGGAATAGCGTTTAAGAGGCCCTGAGTATAGGGATGCTGCGGATCGCTAAAGATGGCTTCGGTGGGGCCATATTCAACGATCTCACCCAAATACATGACACAAACCCGGTCGGCCAAATAGCTAACCACGTTCAAGTCATGGGAGATGAACAGATACGACAGCCCATGTTCTGCTTTTAGATCGTTCAGAAGGTTGATGATCTGCGCTTGGACGGAAACGTCGAGCGCCGACACGGGCTCGTCACATACGATTAGCTCGGGTTCGGTTGCCAGAGCCCTCGCAATGCTGATTCGCTGGCGTTGACCACCCGAGAACTGGTGAGGAAACTTAGCAGCATCAGCTTCGGTCAATCCCACCTGGCTAAGCAGCTCACCAATTCGCTCGTTACGGTCGCTGCCACGTGATCCAATGCCGTGGATCGCCAAACCCTCACCGACGATTTGTGATACCGACATGCGCGGGTTTAGCGAGCTGTAAGGGTCTTGAAAGATGATCTGAAGCTTCCGCCGGTAATCTTTAAGCTGGCTCTTACGTAACGCCGCGATGTCTTGGCCTTCGAATATGATCGAACCGTTGGTTGGCTTCAACAGACGCATAATTAAGCGTCCGGTGGTTGATTTTCCACAGCCAGATTCGCCAACTAGACCCAGGGTCTCGCCACGCTTGATGTTAAACGACACGCCATCAACGGCTCGCACCACACTTTGGCTGCCCAACGCGCCTCTACGTACCGAGAAGTGCTTCTCGAGATTCTTAACTTGGAGAAGCCATTCGTTGTCTTGCGAAGCGCTATCGGCACCTAGCTGCACCGGCGATTCATGCACATCGGTCATACCAAGGCCCCCTGGCTCATTTCTTCACTCTTGGATGGGTCACGCAACCAACAACGAGTTTCGTGGGCTGGCTGCCATTCATTAAGCACGGGCGCTTCATTGAAACAAAGTGCTGTTGCGTATTCACAACGGGCAGCAAAACGACACCCGGAAGGCATATTTCGAGCCGTAGGAACTACACCTTCAATGGCATAGAGGCGGTCGCCTTTGTCGGTGGCCACGCTCGGCATGCTTCGAAGCAACGCCTCGGTATAGGGGTGCTGGGGAGAGTGCAAGACCTCATGGGCCACTCCTTGTTCCACCACTTGGCCGGCATACATAACCACCACCCGATCGGCCATTTCTGCCACCACGGCTAGATCGTGAGTAATTAACAGCTGCGCGGTACCAGTTTCCTGCTGCAATTCTTGCAACAGTGCCAAGATCTGGGCTTGCACGGTCACGTCGAGTGCTGTTGTTGGCTCATCAGCAATCAACATTCGCGGCGAACACGTTAGGGCCATTGCGATCATTACCCGCTGGCGTTGCCCGCCCGACATTTCGTGTTGATATTGCTTGATGCGCCGAGTTGGATTTGGAATACCGACCAAATCGAGAAGCTCGATCGCGCGTTGGCGGGCCTCTTTCTTAGAAATCTTGTTGTGAATCCGTATAGCCTCAATGAGTTGATGCCCAACCGTATAAACGGGATCCAAACACGTGGTCGGGTCTTGAAAGATCATGGCAATTTCCTTGCCACGGACCTTGCGGTATTCCTGTTCAGTTAGTCCGGTTAGCTCTTTCCCGTCGAGCCGAACGCTTCCCCTAGCAATGGAACCGGTGTCTTCCAAAAGTCGCATCACGGCGAGCGCGGTAACGCTCTTGCCGGATCCACTTTCGCCCACCAATGCCACGGTCTCGCCCGGATGCAGCGAGAACGAGACATCGCTAACTACTTCGGCTGGGCCGTATCTCGTCTCGAATGACACTGCCAAGTTCTCAACCGCTAATACCGGTTCGTTCGCCCCCCCAGGCTCAACCGTACGGTTCTTGGCCAGGCTAGAAATCATAGCCATCGTTGCGTAACACCTCTCCCCCACAAGATGTGTAATTGTGAATGTTGTTAGTGGGGCACTTACCAGCTAGTGACAAATGCCCCACAGTAGTCTAGTAGTATTTAGCTTCGATCAAGCCACAGGTAGGCATAATGGTTGTAGCCGTACTGCGGCTGAGTGTGGTATCCCTTCACCACCGGAGACAGCAGACCAACAGCGTCGCCGATCCAAAGTTCCATGGGATTAACCACGTTTTCTAGGATGTAGCGCTGAATATCCTTGACGGCTTCAATCCGCTCGTCTTCATCCACGATGTGGGTTTGCTCCATGATCATATCGTCGAGCTCGGGATCGTTAATTCCGTACCAGTTACGTGCGCCCTCAGAGTAATACTGAGTGCGTAGCCATTCATCGGCTTCTTGGAACGGGGTCTGCAAGCCCACCGCAATGTCATACTGCTTTTGCGGCCAACGTTGCGTGATATAAGTGGCGTAGTCGACCATGTCGATGTCGGCGGTGATGCCGATTGCCTTCAGGTCTTCTACCACCCACTCAGCACCGCTAACCACGGTTTGACCGTAACCCGCTGTCACCATCATGGTCGTTGCGAAACCATCGGGATAGCCCGCTTCAGCCAACAGCTTCTTAGCTTCATCTGGGTCATAAGGATAGTACTCAGCCAGCTCGTCGGACGAGAGCGCGAAGCGCACGATGTGAGCATTAACTGGCCCCGTGTAACGACCGTCCATATACAAGGCGTCGCCCATACCGACTCGATCCAAAGCCATGTTCATGGCTTTGCGCACCCGAATGTCATCGAAGGGTTCCTTCTCCATGTTCACATAGAGACGAATTGGGGCAGTACCAATTTCCTTTACAAGGACTGACCCCTTGACCGCAGCTTGAAGCGACTCATACTCGCGCGGCGTCATAGCGCCCACGATGTCGAGCTCTCCAGCCCTAAAGGCCGCCGAACGGGCACCTTGGTCAGCAATTACCGGCCAGGTTACGCCATCGATATAGGGAATACCCTCTTCAAAATAGTTCGGGTTTCTCTCATATTCAGTGGTGATGTTTTGTTCCCATTTGGTCATTACGAAAGGACCAGTACCAATGGTTTGCTTCGAAATATCGTATTCACCCTCAATACCCTCACGAGGAATAATCCACATGTGGTGACTACCCATGTAGTTCAACAGCGGGGTGAAGGGTTCCGAAAGCTTGAGCACAACGGTCAAGTCGTCAGGCGCTTCGATAGAAATGACGTTCTCGAGCATGTACTTTTGGAAACCACGTTCTTGGATGGCTTCGAAAGTAGCTACGACGTCATCAGCTACGAACTTGCGGCCACTCACCGGTGCGATGTCATGCCAAAAGACGTTGTCACGCAGGTGGAAGGTATAGGTCAACAGGTCGTCGGAAATTTCCCACTCTTCAGCCAGGTCGCCAACCATTGGCGCCTCACCGTAGTCATATTGCGGGTCCATGCTTGGCTTCAGCAAACGACTGGATGCGAGACCAACTCGATAGTGCACGTTATACGATGCCGTTGAAAGTGGATCAAGGGTATCGGCGTCAGATACCTGATGGGCACGCAGGGTGCCGCCTCGGATCGGTTCGCCTTCGTCCGATGTGCCACCGCCGCCATCACCTCCATCACTGCTAGCGGTAGAACCACCACCGGAACCGCCACCACTACCCCCTGAGTCGCCTGAATCACTTCCGCATGCTCCGGCCAACAGACCTAAAGCAGCCAAGACGACTAACAAGCGGAAAAACCTCATCCGCGAATGCTGCATAACTTCCCCTCATCGTATGTTACGAAATGCAAATGATTAGTGGGAAACACTCAACCTGCACTTACAAGACAACTTCGTCGCCTCGAAAGTACGGTTAAAAGCGCTCCCTGAATCGATGGTTCGCTACATCAGTGCGACGCACCTAACGCTGTCGCCGGGCACCCCCTTGTCCCCTCTTAAGATTTGGCATCCCCCCGGATGCCTTCGGATACCTTAGCGCACAACTCGGGATAATGCATGTTATTAATCAATCGGATTTTGCCTTCTTCGCAGGTAGGACACCTCGGCATAATTCCGACAGGGCCAACTATTGAATCTGACCAGCGAGCCGTGGGTATTTCTTTAAGGCATAGTTAGGGTTAAAAGAAATCGAAGTACTTTACCCAGAGAGAGGACGGTCTCGTGACATCCAACAGCTTTGGTGCCCAAGGCACTATTTCAAGCGGCGGTAAAGAACTCGAGATATTTCGGCTCAGCGCCTTAGGCGACCGTGTTAACAAGCTCCCGTACAGCCTGAAAGTGCTGCTGGAAAATTTGTTGCGGCACGAAGACGGGGTGAACGTAACCACCGCCGAAATTGAGGCACTGGCAAATTGGGACGGCGGGGAATCAGACGAAGCATCTCGCGAGATTTCCTTCATGCCAGCCCGTGTGTTGATGCAAGACTTTACCGGTGTGCCAGCCGTGGTCGACTTAGCCGCCATGCGTGATGGTGTGGCTGCTCTAGGTGGTAATCCGGCTGCCGTGCGACCACTCATTCCTACCGAGTTGGTGATTGACCACTCAGTCACGGTGGAAGCTTTCAACTCGATGGATGCCTTCCAAATAAACGCCGAAGTTGAGTTCGAACGAAACCAAGAACGTTACCGATTCTTACGATGGGGACAAGCAGCGTTTCATAACTTCAGCGTTGTTCCCCCAGATACTGGTATCTGTCATCAGGTCAACTTGGAATACCTAAGCCGTGTCGTTTTCGTGAGCGAATCGGGCCAGGCATACCCGGATACCTTGGTGGGAACCGATAGCCACACCCCAATGGTTAATGGCTTGGGAGTTGTTGGCTGGGGCGTGGGCGGCATCGAAGCCGAAGCAGCACTGCTGGGTCAACCCATCTCCATGCTGATTCCCAAGGTGATCGGGCTGAAATTGCTAGGCGAACTGCCCGAAGGTACCACTGCCACCGACTTGGTGCTTACGGTCACCGAGTTATTGCGCTCAGAAGGTGTCGTTGGGAAATTCGTCGAGCTGTATGGCCCTGGCGTGAGCAATATTCCTCTAGAAAACCGGGCCACTTTAGGCAACATGTCACCGGAATACGGTTCCACCATCACCATCTTCCCAATCGATGATGAGACCTTACGATATATGCGTTTTACCGGCCGTTCGGAAGAACAAGTTGAACTGGTAGAACGTTACGCCAAAGAACAAGGCATGTGGTTCGACCCGAACGCCACACCAACCTTCACCCGCACCGTCGAACTCGACCTCTCAACCGTGGTTCCAAGCCTGGCCGGACCAGCCCGACCCCAAGATAGGGTCCGTCTAGATGAGGCCAAAGAACGCTTCGCCGACGCCTTATATTCTTCCATGCCGAGCCTCGAGCCGGGCAGTGCTGAAGCGGCGTCAGCAGCGTCGTTCCCAGCGAGTGACCCGCCCTCAGCCTCAGAAGGTGTGACCGGGGTTGGAGAACCTAGCACCGACGTGGCCACACCCGAACCGTGCGCCAACACTGAAGGTCGCCCTCACCGGCATGTCGAGGTAACCCTTGAAGATGGTACCGAAGTACCCCTAGACCATGGCCATGTGGTGATTGCAGCCATTACTAGCTGCACTAACACCTCGAATCCTCAAGTCATGGTGGCGGCCGGGCTGTTAGCGAAAAAAGCGGTTGAAGCGGGTATCAACCGTAAGCCGTGGGTGAAGTCGTCGCTGGCACCCGGTTCAAAGGTGGTAATGGATTACTACCGAGAAGCTGGCCTTATGCCCTACTTGGAAGCGCTTGGCTACCACTTGGTGGGTTTTGGTTGCACTACTTGTATTGGCAACTCGGGGCCACTCGATCCGGCGATCTCAAAAGCCGCCACCGAAGACGATTTGGCTTTGGTCTCGGTGTTGTCAGGTAACCGCAACTTCGAAGGTCGAATTAACCCCGACACTCGTATGAACTATCTAATGTCACCACCACTGGTTATTGCTTACGCACTGGCCGGAACAATGGACATTGACTTGATGAACGAACCTTTGGGTACCGGTAACGACGGCAACCCGGTGTTCCTGCGAGACATTTGGCCCACGGTCGACGAAGTAAACGAAACCGTGAATCGAAGCGTTAAGTCGGAAATGTTTACCCAAACTTACGATCAGATTTTCGAAGGTGACGACCGCTGGCGTTCACTTGATACACCTTCTGGCGAGCATTTCGCCTGGGATAATGAGAATTCAACCTACATCCACAAACCACCGTTCTTTGAGGGAATGACCGCAGAGCCCGAACCGCTGGCCGATATAACCGGTGCACGCGTTCTGGCGCTTCTGGGAGACAGTGTCACCACCGACCACATTTCACCAGCGGGGTCGATCAAAGCCGATTCACCCGCCGGGCTATGGCTGCAAGACCATGGTGTTGAGCCCCGTGATTTCAACTCGTATGGCTCACGACGCGGCAACCACGAGGTCATGATCCGAGGAACCTTCGGCAACATTCGGCTACGAAACCATCTGGCCCCAGGCACCGAAGGCGGCTTCACAACCCACCTACCAACCAACGAAATGACCAGCATCTACAGTGCCGCGATGCGCTACCAACAAGAGCGCACTCCCCTACTCATTTTGGCCGGTGCCGAATATGGTTCCGGTTCTTCCCGAGACTGGGCAGCCAAAGGCACAAAATTGCTAGGGGTGGAAGCCGTGCTCGCGAAAAGCTTTGAGCGGATCCACCGTTCAAACCTAATCGGGATGGGGGTCTTACCCCTCGAGTTTCTACCGGGTGACTCGGTGGAAACATTGGGGCTTTCAGGCCGTGAAACCTACTCTATTGTGGGTCTAAGCGAAGTTGCTGATAGTGGTCCGATTCCAAGCCAGGTAACCGTGCGTGCCGACGACAAAGAATTCGCCGTCAGCGTGCGCATCGACACTCCAAAAGAGCAGGAATATTATCGCCACGGAGGAATTTTGCATTACGTGTTACGTGAGCTTGCCCGCCAAGACGCGTAGCTAAGCAACGGCGGTGGCTGCTTACCTCATGTTTTGGGCAGGCAGCCACCAATCCGCGGTACCACATGGCGGCCGCGCGGCAAATTCTTACAAGGTGAGCGGGGGCAGCTCTACATCGTCATTCATTTGAAGACGACAAATTTCTACCCGACCAATTCCTCGAATCTCGATTTCATATGGCTGCGAGCTCGCGATCCAGTCGGGTGTCTCGTCGGTGGCCAAATTTGCTACCAACACCTCGGAATGTTCGCCGATGTCGCACAGCCGCGCCGCCAGGTTAACCGCTGGACCAACATAGTCATCACCTTCAAAGAGCAGGACCGCACCTAGTGCAGCACCAGCACGCATCGGCACTGGGGATTGGCAACAGCGGGCTGCCAATTCGACACAAGTAGCCATCATTGGACCGAACTCTAAGCCGACCAGCATGGCGCCATCACCCAACCATTTCGCAACCCGCACGCCACGCGCCGCGGCAACTTGACGCACAATTTCACGGAATCCAGCGAGCTCGGCAGTGGCGGCGTGGGGACCTTGCTCCTCAGTAAATAGCGTGAAACCGGATAGGTCGACGAAGCCGAAGGAACGTAACACATATGGTAATGACCGCCGAGATGCCACCTCCGCAGGCGGTTCGACCCCTGTTCCGACGCGAGCCGCTTGAGCTTCGAATGAGGCCGACGGCCTTAACATGATGTTTCGCTCCTAAGCAATAAAGTAACGCGCCTCGGCAACAGCAATCTCAGCTCGGGTTCGGGCGCGCTCACATCCCCAAACTACCTATTTGGCGTAGTTTTGGCTCATCTCAAACTGAGAAGTTCTGTGCCATAGATGAAGACCCCACTGACTTACGGCCAACCAGCAGTTTCACGCTATTATGACCAGTAGTCACATGAACGTTTCATCGAATTCTAGACCTAGGGGGGTCAATGGATTTCAACGCAGGCTTAGCTGAGATCAGCGACGAGCAAATCCAATCGGTGGTGCAGGCCGGCGACATTCCAGCATTGTTAGCGGCTCTCGCCACGGCCTTGGGCGATCTTCGCTATATTCCGGCTGAGCTAACCCCCGCACCAGCAGGATTCCAAGACGCCACCTACGGCCTCTCTCCCGAAGAAATCACCAGCGCCAAAAATCTTGCTATAGAGGGACTGGCGAAACTTCGTGATCACGTCCAGGCCGGTCATACCCCAACGCGCGACGTTGAAACAGAAAAACTTCGTCAGATTCTAAGCTGGGCTGCCGGTGGCGCATCAATCGATGAATACCTGGAGCTTCTTCAAGAAGAACTTGGCTTAGGCGATGATCTGCGAGCACCCAACTGGAATCTAGCGACCACAGCCCCAGACCGTAATTTTCGGGTACTAATAGTTGGCGCTGGCATGTCGGGCCTACTGGCCGCTCACCGCGCTCGCCAGGCCGGACTTGAGGTAGTCGTGATCGAAAAGAACGCCGAGGTTGGGGGCACCTGGTTCGAAAACAACTATCCGGGTTGCCGTGTTGATGTCTCTAATCTTTTTTATAGCTACTCATTTGCTCAACGGACCGACTGGCCAGAACATTTCTCAAGCCAGGAAGTGTTACGAGACTACTTCCAGTCGATCGCCCAAAAAGAAGGTCTAAACGAGTTAATTCGTTTCAACACTGAGGTGACGGAGATGCGCTATAACGACGACACCGCCACCTGGTCAGTATCGCTACGGCTGCCCGATGATTCTGTTGAAACCATAGAAGCCAACGCCATAGTTAGCGCCGTTGGACAACTCAACCAACCAAAAATGCCCGACATTAAGGGGCTCAATCGATTTACCGGCCCCTCCTTCCACTCAGCTCGCTGGAATCCTGATGTTGATCTTGAACAAAAACGAGTTGTGGTCATTGGAACTGGTGCCAGTGCCGCACAACTAATTCCGCACCTAGCAGAAACGGCTTCGCATTTGACGGTGTTCCAACGAACGCCCGGCTGGTTTCTACCTTCTCCCCAATACACCGACCGTGTGAACGACGAGGTTATGTGGCTACGCCAAAACCTGCCTACGTACACCAACTGGAGTCGTTTCTGGACGTTTTGGCGCAACGTCGAAGGCATGATGCCTTTCGCCACCGTCGACCCCAACTGGGATGGCGGAGAACGGTCCGTTAGTGCCGCTAACGACATGATGCGCGAGCTTCTGACCGCCTACTTGCGAAACGAGTTTGCCGAACGACCCGACCTGGCTGACAAGGTGATCCCGGAATATCCACCGTTCGCTAAGCGGTTCATCATGGATAACGGCATTTGGGCGAAGACGCTCATGCGAGAAAACGTTGAGTTGGTCACTGACGGTATCGCGGAAATTACCGCCGAGGGGGTACTAGATACGACTGGCAGGCTGCACAAAGCCGACGTAATAGTATTTGGCACCGGCTTTGCAGCCTCCGACTTTTTAACGCCTATGAAAGTAGTCGGTGCCAATGGTGCCGACCTGCACCAGACCTGGGATGGCGACGCTCGGGCCTATCTTGGCCTCACCCTGCCCCAATTCCCCAACTTTTTCATGTTGTATGGGCCAAACACCAACATCGTTGCCAACGGCAGCATTATTTATTTTTCAGAGTGCGGGGTGAACTACATCATTGACGCCATTCATCAATTGTTAGAGCAAGACGCCAAAGCGATCGACCTCAAACCTGAGGTGCACGATCGCTTTAATGAGGCTGTAGACCAAGAAAACCTGCAATTGGCCTGGGGTGTGTCAAGCGTGAACTCTTGGTACAAAAACGCCACTGGCCGAACCGCCCAGAACTGGCCTTTCACCTTGTTGGATTATTGGCAACGTACTCATCGAGCTGACCTCAGCGAATACGAAATCGTCTAATGCCAAGCCCCACTTGGGAGCGCTTACCAGCCGAGCGCAAAGCGGCGATAATAGCGGCCGCCGAAGCCGAGTTCGCGGCAAAAGGCTACACCCGCGGCAGCCTGAACGTAGTGGCCCGCGAAGCTGGCGTCGCAAAGGGCAGCTTGTTTCAATATTTCGACGACAAGCTAGACCTGTTTGCTTTCTTATGTGAGCGTGCCAGCCTCCGTATTGGGTCTTCAATGGCGAAGATCACGGCGGAGCTTGATTGGCCCAATGATTATTTCGGTTCGTTATCACAGTGGCTAACCGAGTGGGTTAAGTATTTCAGCCAGAACCCGATAGACCTGGGCCTCACGGCAGCAGTGAACCTAGAGCTCGACACCCACGCTCGAATCGCAGTACGCGATGTTGTCAATCGCCATTACTTGGCCGGGCTGCGTCGCACGGTGCAACGTGGACTCGACTGCCACGCAATTCGTGCAGATGCTGACACCGAAGCCGCGGTGGCACTTCTACTTCTGGTACTACCGCACGTGGCGCTGGCGGCCAATTTGCCTGGTCTTGATCCGCTGTTAAATCTAGATAACGACCCGAGCGGGGGCATCGAGCGAGTGGTGGCAATTCTTGAAAATGCTTTGGGGTCTCGTTGCGACGGACCCGCCAGCACCTAGACCAAGGCAGTATCGATGCAGCTAGGGCAAATGTCGCGCACCTAGCGTAATACCACCACGGTGGTACCAACCGGGGCCCAGTCGTACAGGAACTTAGCGTCTTCTAAACGCTGCCTGGTACATCCGCTTGACCGATACTGGCCAAGCTCTGCTTCGGTTTGCAGGAATGTTCCATTTGGCCGTTTGGGTATGGAGTGAAAACCTAGTGCCAAGGTATTTCCCCAGGTGTAGCGCACCATATATTCCATGGTGATGCCACCGTAGCCAGCCCAGGCCAACGGAGATTTCGAAAAGACACTGTAGGTTCCTGGTGCCGGGGTATTCACTCGCCCTGATACTGGATAGTCACGGGTAAGGAATCCGTCAGCCTCGACCAACCACACGTGTTGACACGAAACACAGTAAATAATGCGCCGACCGTTACCCGAGTTGGCAGGCACCACAGGAGGCGGTGCTTGCGGTGCCAAGGTCTCGGTGCGACTTACGAACTCGGCTGATTCGGAAAACTGCACCACCAGACCACCGCGCGAGAGGCTGCGGTTCTCTACCCTGGGCGCCCAATAGTTATAGCCCCCAAGGTCAGCCTCGCGGTGCAATACATGCCGGTACAGAAGTTTTACGAAATCGCCTGAATTGAGCTGCCCAAACCTGGCATCAAATTCGGCTGAGGCCGTGAAAAAGGTTGCGATCGAGGTGAGGCTTTGGCCTTTACGGTAGCGCGACACCCAAAATTCCAAACCACCTGAATCAGGGGCGCGTTGAAAGACCGCTTCGTAGAGACGCACTATGGAATCGTCCACACCGTTTCCGGTACTGCGGAGGATTATCAAAGGTTCGTCAATTTCAACTTCAACGTCTTCGATATCGGCGTTGGCTTGGCCCGCCATGGCCAACAAACCAACACTCAATACCAATAACAATGTCAAAAACTTCCGCACGCGTCTGGCCACGCTGGCATTCTAGGCGAGATCCTCGGGGCCGTACAGGAATGTTTTGGCAGCATGTTAGACAAATTGAGGTTTGTTTCAAACAGTGGAAATTGGGACTTTATCCCCTAAGCTAAACAAGACAATTTAAGGCTCGAGTGTTGGCGGATTTCGATTCGTCACCTAGAGCCACCAACAGCCAAAGCTGCCGCCAGTGAAACAAACCGGACTCAAACATTGGATGTTCTTCTAGTAGCTGGTAGAAATAATACGTACCCCTACCCCGAGGAGATCCATGAGCGACGTGATTGATGGCCTCATCGAGCGCGAGTACCAATACGGTTTTCACACCGATCTGGAAACTGAGGTTGCGCCCAAAGGCCTCAACGAAGATGTAATCCGCCTTATCTCCAGCAAGAAAAATGAACCGGAATGGCTGCTCGAATGGCGTCTCGGTGCCTACCGCCACTTCCTCACCATGGAAGAGCCAACCTGGCCAAATGTGCATTATCCACCCATTGATTACCAGGACATGCACTACTACGCCGCACCCAAGCCCAAAGGCCCGGCACCTAAAAGCTTGGACGAGATCGACCCGGAAATGCGCGAGATGTTCGACAAACTGGGCATTTCGATCAACGAGCAGAAACGTCTGTCGGGCATCGCCGTTGACGCCATCGTCGACTCGGTTTCAGTTGTAACCACCTTCCAAGAACAGCTAGCCGAAGTGGGCGTAATTTTCTGCTCATTCTCGGCAGCGGTTGAGAACCACCCAGAGCTCGTCCGTAAATATTTGGGCTCGGTCGTCGGTCCTCGCGATAACTTCTTCGCAGCGTTAAACTCCGCCGTGTTCTCCGACGGTTCATTCTGCTATATCCCGGCTGGCGTGAAATGCCCCATGGAGCTCTCCACCTATTTCCGCATGAACACCGCCAACACAGGCCAGTTCGAACGAACCTTAATTGTGGCGGAAGAGGGCGCGAGCGTCAGCTACTTAGAAGGCTGCACCGCTCCCATGCGCGACGAGAACCAACTACACGCGGCCGTTGTAGAGATCATTGCTCTCGATGACGCCAATGTGAAGTACTCAACCGTACAAAACTGGTATCCCGGTGACGCCAACGGTCAAGGCGGCGTCTACAACTTCGTGACCAAGCGTGGACGGGCCGGAAACCGCGCCAAGATCTCTTGGACCCAAGTTGAAACGGGCTCTGCAATCACCTGGAAATATCCAAGCGTGATTCTTCAAGGTGATGACTCGGTCGGTGAGTTCTACTCGGTGGCCGTTGCCACACACCACCAACAGGCTGACACCGGCACCAAGATGGTGCACATTGGCAAGAACACTAAGAGCACCATCATCTCGAAAGGCATTTCAGCTGGTAAGGCCCAAAACACCTACCGTGGCCAAGTAAAGATGTTGCGATCTGCTACCGGTGCTCGAAACCACACCCAGTGCGACTCTTTGCTAATTGGCTCTGACTGTGGTGCCCATACGTTCCCCTACGTTGAGGTCAAAAACGATTCCTCACAGGTGGAACATGAAGCGACAACTTCCAAGGTCAGCGAAGACCAACTGTTTTACTGTCGTCAACGTGGCCTGAATGAAGAAGACGCCACCACCATGATCGTAAGCGGCTTTTGCCGGGAAGTTTTCGACGAACTGCCCATGGAATTTGCCGTGGAAGCCCAAGCCCTAATGCGCGTGACCCTAGAAGGAGCCGTAGGATAAATGCTGCATATCGAGAACCTCGACGTTGCGGTCGAAGGTAAGCAAATCCTCAAAGGGTTTGACCTACATATCGAGGCCGGCGAAGTACACGCCATTATGGGTCCTAACGGTGCTGGCAAGAGCACCTTGGCCAATGTATTGGCAGGTCGTGATGGTTATATCGTCAGCGGATCGGCCACCATGAACGGCACCGATCTACTACCGCTGGAACCAGAAGAGCGTGCTGCTCAGGGGGTCTTCCTCGCGTTTCAGCACCCAGTAGAAATTCCGGGTGTAGGCAACATGTACTTTCTGCGCACCGCCGTTAACGCGGTACGCAAAGAGCAGGGTTTGCCCGAATACGATGCCATGGGCTTCTTAAAAGCCGCCCGTGAGCACATGGCCGAACTGGACATGAATGAATCTTTCCTAAGTCGTTCCGTAAATGATGGCTTTTCCGGTGGTGAAAAGAAGCGGAACGAAGTGCTCCAAATGCTAATGCTGGAACCAAAACTGGCCATTCTTGACGAAACCGACTCTGGTCTCGACATCGACGCTCTTTCCGTTGTGGCCCAGGGCATTCAGAAGCTCCGGTCTCCAGAACGCTCAATGCTCATCATCACGCACTATCCGCGTTTGTTGGAATATGTGCAGCCTGAGAAGGTTCACATCCTCTATGGAGGCAAGATTGTGAGGTCTGGCGATCAGCAACTGGCCTACGACTTGGAAGCTCACGGATACGGACCGGTTCTAGCCCAAGTAGGCGTATAGCCATGACCATAAACGCCCTAGATCCTCTTTCGCTTCGCGTTGACGAGTGGCTAGACACTTACGGTCTGCCTAAGCATCATGAAGAGTCTTGGAAGTACACCCCGATCGACGTCTTGGCTCGCCAGCTTGAGACCACCTCACCGGCTGAGGAAACCTCAATTGACGGCGACCGATTGAAAAGCTTGGCTGCCGATCTAGGCGGCACTCGACTCGTCTTCGTAAACGGGTTTTTCCAAGAACAGCTCAGCACTATCGAAAAAGTTGATGGTCTTGAGATTACGGTTGGCCCACGCCCGAATGACAGCGCTTCGCTGATTAGCCTAGATGCCCGATACGACGGCTATCAGGCCATCAATGCTTTGGCAAATACTGATGCCACCACCATTGAAGTTGGGAGCGGAGTACAGGTTTCTGAACCGGTACACGTGGTAAATATCGCCATTGGGGCCGATACGGCCACGATCGTGAACCCGCGTACTGTGGTGACCGCAGGTGCCGATAGCTACCTACAAATTGTGGAAACCTTTGCTAGTGAAGGCGAAGCTTTATTCGTCAACTCTTGCACAACCTTCGAGGTGGCGGAGCGGGCATCAATTTCGTATGAACGGATACAAACCGAAGGGCTAGATACCTATCACGTTGGCCACACTAAGGTCCGCCAAGGTGCCGAGTCTAAGTTCTCTTCAATCTCGGTCGCACTGGGAGGCAAAATTGCCCGTGCCGCGCTCGATGTAACCATCGACGGTGATCATGCCGAAACATTGCTAGATGGTGCCTACCTTCCTATTGGCACCCAGCGCCACGACAACATGCTTACGCTTGATCATGCCGCCTCTTACGGTAACTCCAACCAGAACTACAAAGGTGCCATCGGCGGTAAAGCCCGAGGTTCCTTTAGCGGCCACGTAATTGTGCGGGAAAACACTGTCAACAACAACGCCGACCAGTCAAACGGCAACCTGTTGCTCGCCTCATCGGCCCAAGCCGATACCCGACCCTGGCTCGAAATCTTCGCTGATGAAGTGGCCTGCAGCCATGGTGCTACGGTCGGTCGTCTCGACGATGAAGCCCTCTTCTATCTGCGGAGTCGGGCCATTCCCCTTTATGATGCGCGAACCATGCTAATCACTGCGTTTATACACGAGATTACCGACAAGCTCACACCGCTTGCGCTTCAACAGCATCTGGTTGACTCCATCGACAGCCGATTGGAAGATCACTCATGAGCGCCGCTTGGGGACAAGAATGGAACCCAATCGTGCTAACCCGCGATTGTGCGGCCACTACCGTACCTGCCGGTGACCGGGTCTTGCTTTCGGCTGGTGGTGAAGTTGCCCTTGTACAACAACTTGGGGGCAGTTTCACCGTCAAGACCGAATGGGGCAATCTCTTACGCATTGATGGCACCGATGCCGATGCTCTAGGCCTCGAAATTCCTGAACAATCAATTGCTTTCGGCACCGCGCCCAGCGGCGAGTTCCATATCTCGCATGTTATGAATGCTCTACAAAGCGTATACGACCCCGAAATACCTGTCAGCATTGTCGAGCTTGGCCTCATTTATCGCTGTGAAGAGTTCGAGCTCGAAGGCGGACGCCGACGTATCGAGATTGATATGACCATGACCGCACCAGGCTGTGGCATGGGCGACGTGTTGAAGGTCGACGCCGAACGAGCCGTTGCACAGGTAGGTGGCGTAGACGAGGTAGAAGTTTTTATTGTGTGGGATCCACCGTGGTCGATGGGCTTAATTTCAGAGGCCGCCCGTTTGCAGTTGGGCCTTCTGTAAGTCACGACACGTTAGTGGCTCACACGTTTCAGTCGCCGCTGCGCTTAGCCTTTAAGCCGCCAAGATTTTAGGCCGAAATAATACAAAGGGGCCGCACTCGATTTTCGAGTGCGGCCCCTTTCGGATTTGCTTACTTACTGGGGTCAGCAGTTAGACGTAGATATGGCTTCAGGGTGCGGAATCCCGATGGGAATTGCGCCTTGGCTTCTTCATCAGTCACCTTGCCACCAATAATTACCTCATCACCTGGATTCCAGTTGACGGGGGTTGATACCGGATACTTTGCTCCGAGTTGCAAGGAATCTAAGACCCGGAGAATTTCATCAATATTGCGTCCGACCGAAGCTGGATAGGTAAGAGTGAGCTTTACCTTCTTATCGGGAGCAATGATGAACACGGATCGCACGGTGAGTGTTTCAAGCTCATTGGGGTGAATCATCCCGTAGGCATTCGCGATTTCGCGATTGTCATCAGCCAACAGAGGATAATTTAGCGGCGTACCCTGGGTTTCGGCGATATCGCCGATCCAACCTTGGTGCGAATCGAGCGTGTCTACACTCAGGCCGATGAGCTTGGCGTTGCGAGCGGTGAAGTCGTCTTTACGGGCGGCGAAGGCACCTAGCTCGGTGGTGCAAACGGGAGTGAAGTCAGCAGGATGCGAGAAAAAGACACCCCAGCTGTCGCCGAGATACTCGTGCAGATTAATGGTGCCTTGGGTGCTTTCAGCAGTGAAATTTGGGGCTTCGTCCCCAAGTCTAATGGTCAAGGTGGTACTCCTATTTCTCAGTATTAATTGCCGCTAGCTATAGGATAACCACGACCAAAGCGAAAAGTCGACCTACATGGTCAGGAATTGGACCGATAACCGTCTTTAAGCCGTGCGGCCCCAGCCTCACACCATCACTACAGAAGCAGTAAGGTCTTAAATACCTCGAGGAGCAGCACCAAAACCCGGCTGTCGAGGGCTAAGCGTTAGAGCCTTCTCCAATATCCGTAAGACTGCAATGGCATCATGGTCCCAACTGGGCATGTGATGCACTTTGCGTTGCCATAGAAGATACGCTTCTTCCAGTTCTTCCCGATTGCGAGCCCGAGCCACGATACGCGAAGCAATATCGGCGCGCGCCACCGACTTTGAATGGAGCTCAATAGCCTCATCTACCAGGCCTGTAGCCTGCTCGGAAACATTAGAACTAGCAGTCACGGTCATCTACCTCTGGCTCTTGATGCAGATTGGAAAAATATGACGTTCTACCAATCTTGCATAATGATCGATATCAATTAGGTGCAAACAGAAATCTCTTAGTCCATCCTAGAATGATGGAGCCGGAAGACTCACCCGAGCATGACCCTTTCGAGGACATTGCTTTTGACGACGATTTCGTTAACCGTGCTCTGATCCGTGAACCGTCCGCCGAAGAGCGGCGACAAGATTATCGCCAGTTTTATACGCCTCCGGAGCCAATTCACGTTCGACGCCGATGGATTCCTCGCAAAGGCGTGCGTCAGCCCCATATCTACCGTCCAAAACGCGAGAACCGCCATGGAATTAGGGGTTTGGTGGTGCTGGTCTGCTTAGCCATTGCGTTGCACACTCTTTATACGCCCCGCACTATCAACACCGCTTCAATTTGGACATATTCACCGAGCAAAAGCGAAGGTCGACGACGTTTAATCGAAGTCCCGACGCCACGAAAATCAGAGTCGTCCACCCCACTCGGAGTGCCGTTGGCGCCCAGCCCCAACGATGACTCATACCGGTTCGTGTTTCTTCAAGACGATGGGGTAACGCCCGTCACGTATGACCCGTGTCGACCGATCCACGTGGTAACCAACAATCGAACCGCACCGCCATACGGTCCAGAATTGGTGGCCGAATCCTTAGATGAAATCAGCCGGATCACCGGACTGGTGTTTATTTTGGAAGGTGAAACCGATGAAGTGCCCACCAGCAATCGGTCGCCCTACATGCCCGAACGCTACGGTGATCGGTGGGCACCGGTCTTAATCGCTTGGAGCGATCCGGCGGAGACCCCCGATTTGGAAGGATTGGTTACTGGAATTGGCGGAAGCTCGAACATTGCATCCAGCGACCAGCCAACGGTTACCTATGTTTCAGGTGTCGTAATTCTGGATGGACCGCAGCTGGAGCAATCGTTTCGTTATGGTGCCGGTCGCGAAGCCGTAAAGGGTGTAATACTGCACGAGCTTGGGCATCTGGTTGGCCTAAACCATGTTGATGATAAATCTCAGTTGATGTACGAACGCGCTCAAGCGAACATAACCAGCTTTCAAGACGGTGACATCACGGGCCTGATTGAGTTGGGCGCTGGACCGTGTATCCCCAGGCTTTGAAACTCCAAATGCTGCTTCGCGTCGCGAATATTGCGTTTTGTGGCCAGCGCGTAGCTACTTGAACATCAACGGCTCATCGTCGAACTTTACGGCCTCGAACATCTCGCGTTCGGGTCGATAATCGTGATGGAGCCGCCATGGGTCGTACTTGCCTTGTTTGGGCAACAGATGCATCGACCGCGCCAGGTAACCGGGGTTGAACTGATCTTGTTCCACCCAGTCACATAGTTCCATCTCGGCATCTCCCGGAGGCAAAACTGGTTGCACCATATCGGTACCGTGCTCATCCATATAACTCAGCATGCGCGAAACAAACTCGCTGATCATATCGGCTCGCAAGGTCCAGCTAGAGCGGAAGTAGCCAAAGACATAGGCAAAGTTGGGCATGTCGGTGAACATGACACCACGGTAAGTAACCAGTTCAGCAGGGTTGATAATCTTGCCGTCAACCATGTAGCGGATATCACCCATGACCGACATAGTGAAGCCCGTAGCCGTGATGATCACGTCGGCATCAAGGTGCTCACCCGAGGTTAAGGCAATACCAGTTTCAGTGAAATGGTCGATCTGATCGGTGGCGACACTTGCTTGGCCGTCACGTACCGCCTTGAAGAGATCACCATCTGGCAGCAGTGCAATTCGTTGTTGCCAGGGTCGATACGGTGGGTTGAAATGTCGATCAACATCGAAACCTTCGGGCAACAACTCGCGCACACCTTCTACTAAGGCGCTCCGCAGCGCGTCGGGGTCATCGAAAGACATCTTGATGATCGCTTCACCATCGGTCAAAATTCGCCGCCGCACGATCTCGTGTATCCATTCTTCGGGAATTTCAAGCTCTCGTAGGGTGTCAGCCAGCTCGTTTCGATTGGGACGAGAGAAGAAAAAGGTGGGCGAACGCTGCAACATGGTCACGTGCTTGCAGTCGTAGGCCACATTTGGAATTAGCGTTGCGGCCGTCGCGCCAGATCCAATAACCACCACGTTCTTGTCGGTGAGGTCTAGGTCATCGGGCCAGGTTTGTGGGTGCACAATGGTGCCGCCGAAGTTCTCCATTCCTTCCCACTCGGGCGTATAACCCTGGGCGTGGCGATAATAGCCACCGCACATCCAGAAGAAATTGGCGGTGAACTGTAGTTCTTCACCGGTTTCAAGGCGGGTGGCATGTATGGTCCAGAGTCGATCATCGCTGGACCAGCTGGCAGCGTCGATCCGATGGCCATAGCGAATGTGTTGGTCGATACCATTTTCTTCCACCACCTCGGTGAGATATTTCATGATCTCTTCCGCGGTCGCGATGGGTGCCCCGGTCCAAGGCTTGAACTTGTAACCGAAGGTGTAGAGGTCGCTGTCAGAACGAATGCCTGGATATTTATGTGTCCACCAAGTTCCGCCAAAGTGATCAAGTGTTTCAAGCATCAAGAACGTGCGTTGCGGATGATCGCGCAACAGATGGTACGCGGCACCAATGCCGGAAATGCCAGCGCCAACGATCAAAACATCAACGTGTTGAACTGCGGTGGCCTCAGCTGAATGATTCTCAAGTAGATCGGTCACGACACTCCCCTATGTTGCGCCTAGAACCGTAAAGTTCAATTACCCAAAGCTAATCATGACCAGCGGTCATATGACAAGTGGCACTGTTAGTTTAAAACTGATTTTCCAGTGATGCCCTGCTTTTTACTTTCTCGCTGGTCACGGCACTACAACCGCTATTCTCTCTGAGATTCCATTCTTAAGGGGGACACACAAGAAATGGCTTCTGGGGCGCTCCGCGAACTACGGAAACATCAGGTACCTAATTGGTGGCATAAGGCACGTCTGGGAATTTTTATTCACTGGACACCAGCTTCGGTGCCAGCATACGCACCCAAAGAAGAAGGCCTTCTTGAGATATTGACATCACACGACGAAGACGCCATGTCTCGTATCCCGTACACCGAATGGTACGAAAATTCGCTCCGCTTCCCGAACAGTCCGGTAGCGAAATATCACTACCAAAACTATGGTTCGAGGCCCTACAGCGATTTCGGTGCCGACTTTAACGAGGCCATCAGTGACTGGGACCCCACACCATGGGCCGAGGTTTTTCGAACCACAGGTGCCAAATACGTGGTATTGGTAACCAAACACCACGACGGTTTCAGTTTGTGGCCATCACGGGTTACCAACCCCTATCACAAAGACTGGCACACCAGACGCGACGTAGTTGGTGAACTTGCAGAAGCGGTGCGTGGCGTTGGTCTTCGCTTTGGTGTCTACTATTCCGGGGGATTGGATTGGACCTTTAATGCAACCCCAATCGGGACCATGGTTCAGACCGCGTTAGCTGTACCGCGAGGCCAATATCCGGCCTATGCCGACGCCCAGGTCCGCGAGCTGATTGAACGATACCGGCCCTCGGTATTGTGGAACGATATTTCGTGGCCCGGTCGCCGCCCCGAACTCTGGTCGCTGTTTGAGCACTACTATCGCAGCGTTCCCGAGGGCGTTGTCAACGATAGATGGTTGCCATATTCACGCTTGAATCAGCTGCTTCGTTTTAAGCCGATTCAACATCAGCTGAATTCGTTGTTCAGGAAAACAGCGCACAAGAACCAGGGTCTGATCCCGCCCAAACCACCCCATTTCGATGTTCGAACACCCGAATATACCGCTATGGAACACGCTCCGGAATACGCTTGGGAGACCGTTCGGGGCATGGACGCCAGCTTTGGGTTCAACCAAAGCTCAACCCCAGAAGACTTCATAAGCAAAGATGAACTGCTGCACTCGCTGCACAACGCCAACCGTTTCGGCGGCAACCTGCTGATCAACGTGGGGCCTACGGCCTCAGGCGAAATACCCCCGGCCCAACTCGAACGCCTGCGATGGCTTGGCGAAGCTACCGCCCTTCGCCCGTAATACGATCAAAGAAGCAGGTGGCGCGGATTCACTACTAAACACCGGTCGAAGGCCGCTTCTGCCAAAACTGACATGAGCTCGCGGTTTTCTAGCTCGGCTTCACCGCTACGCAGGTGGTCTGAAAGTTGCCGATGCGTTTTGAAACCGAGTTGGTGAAGGCCCCGTTGGTAACGCTCGGCTACTTCGGTGCCCATTGCCACCTCGCGAGCCAATGCAGCCACCAAATTGGCAGCCACTCGACCATGAAAGGCGATCGAGGGCACATCCGACTTCATAACGGAATCGGTCAGGAATTCGCCCACGGCCTGCAATAATTCCTCGGCCGTCGGGCGTCCAAAAAACCCGCCATCGACCGCCGCCTCACCTGAATCGGCATCGTCGTGGGTGGCTTTGACAGGTTCTTCCGCCTGAATCCGGGCGGCCTCGTCGTTGCGGCCTTTCGATATCTCCTCGGTGAGCTCGGGGGCAAGCAATTCACAAAGATCCCACTCTTGCTCGGCAGCCCGCCGACCAATGGCGGCTAGCTCAACAGACCGCACGAGACCAGCCAGATGAGCTTGAGCCTGGGTGAGACACATAACACCCCATTTCAAGGTGTTTAGCACCAACCACCAATTGAAGGCCTGCGGGTCAATCCGTTGGCCACCCGCTTCTTCGTAGGCCTCGAACAGCTCGGTCAACTGGCCGAAACCACCAACCGGCGCTGGTTCACGAAAACGCCAAGCCTTCACACACAGCCAACTGAGGTCTTCTAACGGATCACCAATGTGAACGAGTTCCCAGTCAATGGCAGCTCTTAAACCAGTTTCGTCGACCAAGAGGTTGCCGGTGCGAAAATCACCATGCACGATCGCGCCAGGGTTGGTAGGTGGCTTGTTCTGGCGCAGCCAAGCAAACGCCCAATCAAAGATGGGTCGCCGTTGACCAACAAGGTCATAGGCCGCTTGAAAATCTTCCAATGGATCTGGCTGGGCCAACCCGGAAACGGTGTTGGGGTCGATCGCATGCAGACCGGCAAAAAACTCGGCCACTTGTTTGGTTAAGACCGACCGGGCATCGCTGAAACGATCGTCGCCCAAAATTCGCCGGGGTCGGGTTTCCCCTGGCACGTGTTCCATGATCAGACCGGCAGTTCCCAGCACATCGCCGTCGTCCACTAACAGAACTTCCGGCACCGCTAGCCCTGCTTGGTGCGCGGCACTTATCACCGCTGCTTCTAGACGCATCGAACCCGGCGCTCCTGGTCGACCAGGCGGATCACGACGCAAAATAAGTGGACGGGACTCATGCTCGGTCACTTGAGTAAACGACCAAGTCTCTCGTGAGGCACCACCGGTTAAGCGCACCAGATCATGAACTTCGACTGGTGCGCCGTTTAAACCCGTGAGAGCTTCCGCCAAGAGTTCTGTACTAGGCCCGCCCGAGCGGGCCGGACCATTGGCCTTCATATGCGCTTCATTCTCCTGGGGCACTCAGCTACCTCAACAGATCGCTTTCGCCAGTTTGGTAATTATTGGGCAAGCGCTACTTGATGGAATCTCATTGTTCCATCAGGGTTGCCAGTGCCCGCTTCACCTGACGGTAGCGTCCAGTCGGCGATGCCTACAATCGTGGCCCGATACCCAACGGCTGAAATTGATTGTGATGACCAAATAATCGGAACCTCACTAGCCACCACTTTCTGAATCTTCTCAACGGCACCGTAACGGGTAGCAAAGTCGTCACTTGTGCGCAGCACATCGATTTCTTCATCAATGGCAGCGTTGGTGTAGTTGGTGAAGTTGCCGGGTGACGACGCCACGGCACCAAAGAATGGACCCAAGGTTGAGAGAGGATCTTCCAAACCTCCACCCGCCTGCCAGCAGTTAGCCATGTAAGTGCCTTTGAAGCGTGGTTCAGTATCAACGCCTCCCACCACGTTCGTGACCATGGTGCCTTCATCCAACGACTCAAGCGTGGTGTTGATTCCCGCGCGAGCCCACAGCGACTGCTGCAGCTGAGCCAAGATGGCCAAGGTGGGATCGGTAGCGCAGGTGTAGGTAATCTCAACTGGATCACCGGGGCTGCCACCATCGGAACGTGCTGGGTCAGCCTTATAGGCCTCGACTAGTTCCACGGCTTTTTCAAGACCGGCGTCTACTAGATCGTTGTATACCTGTGCCGCTTCCGCGGAATACCACGGACTGTCGGAAGCGTAAAAACCGGTCGCCGCCTCGGCCTCGGCGAGAGTTCCCAGCACCTCACGAGCAGCTTCTGAATCTCCGGCCATCAAGAGCGCTTGGCGTATCCTCACGTCATCCATTGGGGGTACCAACACGTTCAACAAGATGGCCCCAGCGCTGTTATTCTTCACAACTGTCACGGCAAAATCGTTGCCATTACTCAGCTCCACGAGATTGGCGATGTCGGTGCCGTCGTTAGTTTGTATCACGTCAATGTCGCCCGCCATTAGGGCTTGATAGCGACTTTCACCGTCGGGAATAGGTCGGAACGTGATCTGGTCGAGATACGGCAGTTGGTCGCCATTGGCATCCTTCATCCAATAGTTCTCGTTGCGTGTAACCACGGCACGGTCATCACGTCGCCATTCCTTCATCATGAAAGGACCGGTTCCGACGGGGTGATCACCGAATCCATCCGGGTCAGCTTCATAGGCGGCTTGGGATACCACCAAGCCAGGACCGCCGCGCAATAGATCGGGGAACGCCGAGTTCGCTTCGGTGAGGTTATACCTAACCGTCAGCGGATCGATGACCTCTAGGTTGTCGACCTTGGCGGCGACCAGATACCCATAGCTCTGAGAGGTAGGGGCAAAATGTAAGTTATCGAAATTCCACTTCACCACCTCAGCATCTAAAGCAGTGCCGTCGTGGAAAGTAACTCCTTCGCGCAATTTTAGCGTCCACGCCGTGATGTCTTCGTTGGCCTCAATTGATTCCGCTAAGTAACCCACAAATTCACCGTTACTGTTGAGCCACACCAACGGATCGTAAATGGCATGTGCCACGGTCATGCCACTAGCCGCTAGGTTGGCGAGCCCCGGAGTCCAGGTATTGGTTTCGGCACTAATGCCCACCACCAACGAACCTCCGTATTTGGCTTCATTGGCATCATCATTGTTGTCATCTGCGCCCTCGGTCGTGGATGTGCCCGAAAGCGTGGTCGAGGTTGCGCTACCCGAGTCGTCGTCGCTGCTGCCACAAGCGGCGCCGAATAGAGCTACCACCAAAGCTAATGCCAAAAACCGAGATTTACGGTAAATAAGTTCCACCCCTATTGCCTCACTTTTTGTAAATACGTGCCGGAGGTCACACTAGGAGGTTCCGCTTCGCAATGTCGGCAAAAGCGAGAATAAGGCCTGATAGTGAGCGGGAACTTATTGATAACTTGCTACGTCTTATGTTTCGATGAATGACAAAGACGCTAACCCGAGGGAATTCGCGACCCAAGCCACCAAAGATCGGCAAGGCGTTGCCGCCATCGCCATTTTTGTGGTCTTAGCGATTGTGGCGCCACTAATGACTGGCGCCATTGCTAGAGATAGCCGTAAACCCCTTCAAGAAGGTGGTAGAGAAGTCATCGACCAACTCAACACAGACCCCACCAATCCAGGTCAAACCGATGTTGTCTTGCGCCTTAGTAACCGTGATGTTGTGGAAGAACCGGAAGCTGACAAACCCTCTTTAGTAGCTGGCTCGCCCCTGGATGAAGAGTCCATCAAAGCTGTTCTAAGTCACTTTTCAACCTTTGTCACCAGTAGCGACCTTGCCCAGGCCTGGAACATGCCCGCGCAATCACTGCTACCACCACGCAGTGGCGTCACTGAACAGGCCCAGTTTCCACCTCCACAAACCGATACCGCCGACCAAGACACCATCGAATATGGCGATGTGGAAGTAATCCGTACTAGCCCGGTTGGCGCAGTCGAGGTAGCACCCTTTCTAAGCGTGACCTTCAACCAGCCCATGGTGGCGCTGGCCACACTGGAACAGCTAGCGCAACAAGTGCCACCAATTACTATTTCGCCCCACGTTGATGGTTCTTGGCACTGGCTCGGCACGAACACCCTACGTTTTTCACCAGCGCCGACCATCAATGGCGAAACGCTCGACCGCTTTCCTGCTTCCACCAAATACACGGTGGTCATTCCAGCGGAGATGACTTCAGCATCTGGGGTGAGTCTCAGCGAGGATTACTCTTTCGAATTTGAAACTCCGACCGTTGACGTCTCGACCGTTAGTCGGTTTTCAACCGACTCCCCGGCCAAGCTTTCGCCCTGGGAACAACCGGAATACCTCGAATCACGTCCCGTAGTGGTGGCGGTGTTCAATCAACTAGTCAAGGCCCACGAGACGCTTGAACATATCGAGCTCGAAGCTGATGGCACCACTTACCCCATCCGCTTGGCTCGCGATGATGAGATCGACCAAGACGAGGCAGCCTCGGCCCTATTTAAGGCCACGCCTAATGGACGTGCCGTTGCCTTAACACCAACCGAGCCGCTACCACTTAATTCCACGGTCACGCTGCGCTTTGGGGCCAAACTGGGCTCCGCCGAAGGCACTTCCACCTCGTCGGATGACAGCACTTTCTACGGGCAAACCTACCCCAAGCTGTCAATTTCTAAAATCGCATGTATGACCGAAAGCACTTGCCGCCCCGGTGACACCTTGGTGGTGGAAATGTCAACCTCCATCGACGTCACCAAGTTTCGACCCGAAAAATTTCGAATCGAGCCCCGCATTGAAGATTTGGTGATCAACGTTTCGGGCAACCGTCTACTGATTTCGGGGGCAACGCAAGCCAAGACCACCTACACCATTAACTTTCCCGCTGATCTAAGCGACATCTACGGTCAATCCCTGGGTAGCGAGCAGACCAGAACCATCGACTTCGGAACAGCTACACCCGCCATTTTTGGCCTTGATCTGCCATTAATCACGCTTGACCCCAAAACTGATCAAGCACAATTGCAATTTCAAACCCGCGGCTTGGACCGTCTCAGGGTTCAGCTTTATGAGGTTTCTACTAGCGACTACTCAACGTTCAAAGAATCACAGTTCCAATGGTTTTGGGATGAAAGTTTAAAGATTCCGTTCCCGGAAATTGCCGATTTCACGACCGAAGCCGCCGGGTCTGACGGAAATCTTGGGCTAACAACCATAAACCTCGATGAATACCTACCCGAGTTTGGACATTTGGTGGCGGTTATACAACCAACCAAACGTTTCAGCCCCAACGACAATAATTACTGGCAAGTTCGACCGAGGGTGGTATGGCTCCAACGCAGCGAAATCGGCCTTGAAGTCTTGGCGGGTGAAAAATCATCCGTGGTGGTGGCTACCCAGCTTGCTACCGGTCAACCAACCAAAAACGTCGAGATCTTTACCAATCCTAATGATGTATGGGGTATCTCCGGGAATAACGGAATAGCTGAGATCAGCAAAGCCTCGAATTTGGGTTACCTGGTAGGTCAGCGCGGCGATGACTCAGTCATCATCGACGACATATTCACCAACTTCACGGGAAATGGCACTATCAAAGATCAACTGCGTTGGCACACCTTCGACGATCGAGGTCTACACCAACCCGGTGAAACCGTGAACATTAAAGGTTGGGTTCGTAAGTTAACTCGAAGTGGCGACGCTCAGCTTCAGCTTCCTCTCGGCACTAGCGTCAGCTACACCGCAAGCGATGCTTTTGGTAACACCATTGCCGAAGGTACCGCCGAGCTAAGCCAACAAGGCGGCTTTGATGTGGCCTTTCGGGTGGCTGAGGGGGCCAACTTGGGTCAAGGTTGGGTGAATTTCCGGCTTAGCGATGAACGCAATATTGACAATCAGACCCATTCCCACTCATTACAGCTAGCAGAATTTCGTCGGCCCGATTTCGAAGTGAAAACTGAGTTGAACTCGAGCGCCGCACAGCTATTGCAACAACCCCTTGATGTGAACCTTTCGGCTAATTACTTGGGCGGTGGCGCGTTGGCACAAGCCCCCATTCGTTGGGATGTTGCCTACTCAACCGGTCAGTATTCGCCACCGAATTGGTCCGATTATTCCTTCGGAATTTGGCGACCCTGGTGGGAAGATTACCCGATTATGCGTTACGGCAGCGGGCCGATGCTCCTTGACGAGTTGGGCATGTCTCGTGGGGTCAGCGCTCCAGGTTGGCCAGAACCAGAACCTCAAAAAACTGAGAAGTTTGAGGGTGTAACCAACGCCGAGGGTAAATCAACTCTACGAGTGGAAATGTCGGGCACCAACGATGGCCAACCACTGGTTATTAGCGCTTCGGCAGCCGTGACCGACATCAACCGGGTGGAGTTAGGTTCCAATGTCGAAGCTCTGGTGCACTCGGGTTCTAATTACGTGGGTATGCAATCAGCTCGTACCTTCAGCGAGGTCAACGAGGCTTTTGATACCAAGTTTATTGTTACCGATATTGACGGCAACGTTTCCCAAGATCGTGAAGTGAGATTTGAACTGGCGCGTTTGGAACAACGTTATGCCAATGGAGAATGGAGCGAGGTTGGCGTCGACGAGCAATACCAGGCTCTGCGATCGACGGCCGATTCCGCCGAAGTTACTTTCTCGGCCAATAAGGCCGGCAAATACCGCCTAAGCGCCACCGTCGAAGACGACCAGGGCGGTTTCACACGTACTGAGATAATTCATTGGGTTAAGGGCGCACAAGACCCTGCCTCCTTCGGGTACAACCAAGCCGAGACTTTAGAGTTGGTGCCCAACGCCCCAACCTACCGTCACGGTGAGACTGCCCAGGTTTTGGTGCAGGCACCGTTTGAGGCTTCAGAAGGTGTGTACGTTATTAGTCGTGCTGGAATTCGTGCAACACACAACTTCACCCTTGTTGACAATGCTGCCACCCTCGAGATTCCGATTGAGGAATCAGCGGTACCAGGCTTTGAGCTATTCGTAACCGTTGCCGGTACTCACACCGCCGGCGCAGGAGCTACCTCGGCGAACCAAACCCTTACCAACCGTCCAGCATGGGCAAACAATTCGCTCTATATCTCGGTACCACCAGTTCAACGCCAGCTGAACGTCGAAGTAACGCCGATTGAGGAAAGCTATACGCCCGGCGCAAGCGCAGAAGTACGGGTGAGCGTCACGAATCAAGCTGGTAAGGCTGTACCGAATGCTGAAGTTACGTTGGTGGCGGTCGACGAAGCGGTATTGGCACTAAGCGGTTACACGGCCGTTAATCCAATTACTGCCATGTACGAACCCTTTGGTGATTACGTGGCAGCGTTTTCAAGTCGCAGCACCCTCCGCAACGACCGAATCGGAACCAGCGATTTCGGCGACGAGGAGGCAGAGCTCAATGTCGCCCCAGAAGACTCAGCCGACATGGCACAACGCGAAAGAGGTTTAAGTTCCGCTGCTTCAGATTCTGATGGCACCAGCGCTGGAGCTGGCAACGCCATCACGTTAAGTCGATCGAACTTTGATGCCTTGGCTATTTTCGCTCCGCTGCTCCAAACCGATGAAGCAGGCCAGGTGATTAGCTCGTTCGAGCTGCCCGAGAGCCTGACCCGTTATCGTTTGGTGGCCCAGGTAGCGAAGGGTCCAGAACATTTCGGAATGGGCGAAAGCACCTTGTCTACCGGGCTGCCACTCCAAATCCGCCCGTCTGCGCCCCGATTTGCGAATTTCGGGGACGAATTTCAACTTCCTTTCGTACTGCAAAACCAAACCGATCAGCCGATGCAGACTAAATTGATACTCGAGACCGACAATTTGGAAGCACTTGGAGCTAAAGGTCTCGTGGTTGAGGTGCCAGCACATAATCGGGTAGAGGTGCGCTTGCCCGTTCGTACCGAGAATGCCGGTACGGCTCGTTTCCGTCTAAGTGCTGAAACCGGTGAATCACGAGATTCGGTTGAAGTTGAAATTCCCGTATTCACGCCAGCCACCCGAGAAGCGTTCGCTACCTATGGCGTGATTGATGACGGTGCCAATGGTCTGCCGCTCACGCCCCCGACGAACGTGTTCGAGGAGTTTGGTGGCCTGGAAATAACCACGTCCTCTACGGCATTGGCGGCTCTGGCCGACGCTGTAATCACCTTGGTGGACTATCCATTGGACCACAGCGACGCCTTAGCATCACGGATACTTTCGGTTGTGGCGCTGCGCGATGTGCTTGATGCCTTCAACTCACCGGAATTACCCTCGCCGTCTGCGCTGAGTGAGATGGTGAGCGCTGATTTAGCCCGTCTTGTAATTCAGCAAAACGGCGACGGTGGTTGGCCCATGTGGCGTCGCGACCAGCCTTCTGATCCGTATCGTTCAACCCAGGTTGTGCATGCTTTGGTAGAGGCCAAGCGCGCCGGTTACGTGGTTAACGAAGCTGCCTTGTCTCAAGGGCTCAACTATCTCGAGTGGATAGAACAACACATTCCAGCCGATTGGTCACATGAAGCGCGTCTAAGCGTTATTGCCTATGCCCTATCAGTAAAAGATCAGGCCGGTATCGACGTTGCAACAGCTGCTGATTCATTCTTCCAATCGAACGAAGACAGGCTCGATTTGGAGGGTTTGGCCAGGCTTTGGCCACTGGTAAACAACGCCCATCAAAAAACAATTGAACGAGAGGTACACAATCGAGCTGTCGATACCGCTGGTGCCGTAACGTTCACCAACAGTGTTTATGAAGACAGTTACGTTGTGTTGGCCTCGGATACCCGCGCTACAGCGTTGGTTCTAGATGCCTTAATTAACCTCGACCCAGATTCTGACCTTATCCCCAAGGTCGTGAATGGATTAATTGGTAACAAGCGTAATCCGGCCGGGCATTGGGGATCGGTTCAAGAAAACAGTTTTGTGTTGCTGGCACTTAAGGCCTATTTCGATGCTTTCGAGGCTGAATCACCCGAGTTCGTGGCTCGAGTTTGGCTGGGCGAAACCCTGGTCACCGAGACCGAATGGAGCGGATATTCGACCACTTCAGTCTTATCCACTATCCCGATGGCAACCCTCATAGGGCTCTCAGAACCATCAAATAACAGCGAAAACTCACTTCAGCAGAGCTCTAAGCCCGAAAATATGACGTCTTTGGTGGTAGCAAAAAGTGGGGTTGGACGCCTGTACTACCGGCTCGGATTGAAGTACGCGCCGAATGACCTACGGCTAGACCCCCGCGATGAGGGTTTTGTGGTTTCACGCCAATACGAAGCCGTGGATAACCCCGACGATGTGCGACAGAACACAGACGGCACTTGGGAAATCAAGGCCGGTGCCAATGTGGCGGTACGGGTGACGATGGTGGCCGAAAGCGACCGGCGCAATGTGGCATTGATCGATCCGCTACCAGCCGGACTTGAGATTATTAATCCGAACTTCGCCAACACTCCACAGGTCGATTTGCCCGAAGATCCTCCCGCGGATCAACCTTGGCCGCTTTCGTATCGCTGGCGATGGTGGTTCGACCACACTAATCAGCGTGATGACCGTGCCGAAGTCTTCTCGGCCTATCTGGGTGCGGGGGTGTACGAATACCGTTACCTGGCGAGAGCCACTACCCCCGGTAGCTTCGTTACGCCGCCCACGCGGGCCGAAGAGATTTATGCACCGGAAGTCTTTGGACGTTCAGGAACGGCCTTGGTTCAGGTGGTGGCCACTGACTAGGTGCTGATCGGCCGCATGCGTATGCAGCCCTATATTCGAGTGGCCGCTACCAGTGCACCGAAAGGTAGAGGCCACTCAAATCAAGTAGGAAATCGTTTTAATCCTGCTTATAGAGCGGTAGATCAAGCGGTGGACGTTTAGTTCGTTTCAACTCTGAAAAATCTGGGAAATCAGCGAACACCCGCAGAGCACGATAAAATTCCACCGCCGTGTCGTCATCAGGCACACTGCTAATAACCGGGCCAAACAGCGAGTTCCCATGTGGCGGATCGAACGTAATGATCGGTGTACCCACACCGGCACCGGTACGGGCCAACGCACCATCGGTTTCCGCTCTAATCAGCTGATCGTACGATTCGTTGTCGGCCTCGGTTAGTAGGTCCTGCGGAAGCGCCAGCTCGTCAAGGATTTCATCGAGCTTGGCGGCCTGGGCACCGAAGGCCGCTCGTTCCAAATATGTGCCCGTGGCATTTTGGTACCAAAACCGTTCGCCGTAAGCTTTGTACAAGTTCCCCACAGCTTCATTGCCGAACCGTTCCCGCACCGCGGCGCAAATACGGTGAAAACGCAGCCCCCGCATTCGACCCTCGGCAGCCTGAGTTGGCTCATCCGAATCTTCGTTCAAGAATTTTAACGAAATGAAACGCCATCCCACTCGGACACTCTCGAGCTCGGCGACTCGTCGTATCCAAACCGAAGTTTGCCAGGCGAATGGACAGCCGGGATCGAAAAAGAACTCGATGTCGTATGGCGCACCGGGCAGATCGGGTAATGGTATGGGTTCTTCAGTATCGCTCACGGACAAGCCCGCCTTTCTTTAGGCCATAGTTGGCCTTCAAACTGACACAAAGTGTAACCAACGCGACGTCGCGCCAATTCCATCGGAGGTGACGCTGTGCATAACTGATCTAACACGCCGGAGTTGGCACCTGAGACATCAAAACCGAAGGGCGCCACCGCCGTCGACGCGAATACGTGTCCCTGTCACGTAGCCGGCATGATCAGATAGATAAAACGCCACAACGTTGGCCACATCGTCGGGGCGACAAACACGCCCGAAAGGGGCGTTGGCATCAAGATCTGCAGCGTTTTGCGCTCTTCCCCCAGTGGTGGCCTTAGTTAAACGGTCACCCATATCAGTGGCAACCAGTCCGGGTGCTACCACGTTGACGTGAATATTGTGGCCGACAACTTCTTTCGCCAGTGTGAAGGCTAAGGCTTCGAGAGCCGCCTTCCCCATATTGTAAGGCGAGCCATTCGCACCATTTGAATCAGTAGCTACCGACGAAATCATGACAATGTTTCCGCTATTGCGTTCTTTCATGTAAGGAACACAAAGTTTGGCAAGATGAAACCCACCGTAGGCATGGGTACGGATCACACGGTCCAGCTCGTCTAGCTCGGTGTCCACTACGCTATTCCCGCGGCTCGCAATTCCTCCATTGTGGACGAGCGCGCTGGGAGCACCCAGCTCTTCCACCACCCTGTCCACCATGGCTTGGCAAGCATCCCAATTATCGACTGAGGCTGCCACGGCGATTGCCCTTTGACCTAATGCTTCAATTTCAGCGACGGTGGCCGCGGCCGCCTCTTCATCACGGCGGTAATTAACCGCTATGTCATAGCCCGCCTGGGCGAGTTTCAAACAAATTGCGCGGCCAATACCTCGACCGCCCCCAGATACCAATGCAACTTCGTTCATTCCGCCACGCTAGAGCCTTAGTGGCGGCGAGTCAGATCAAACACGTGTTGCTCCAACCACCAGCACTATTATGACTTATGTCACTCATTTACTTAGTAAAGAAGATTCTTGGTTAGCCTGCCTCAGATGATCGCGGCACTGGTCGTGCCCGGTCGGGGGATTGTTTAATGCTTGAATTGTTAAAGATTTATATGCCTCGGGTGAAAGCACTGCTCTTCGGCGTGCTGGTTTTTGAGGTTCTTCAAGCAATCTTCACCCTGCTATTACCACGTGTCACGGCTGACATAATCGACAAGGGCGTTGTTCAAAACGACAGCGGTGCTATCTGGTCAATTGGTGGCTGGATGATGATAATAGCCATTAGTCAAGGCCTGGCTTTGGTAGCCGGAATATATTTCGCCGCTCGCGCCTCAATGGCGGCCGGTCGCGAGATTCGCCAAGACCTCTTCCACAAGGTAACCGGCTTCTCTTCGCAAGAAATGGGCCACTTTGGTGCCCCTACGCTGATCACGCGTATCACCAATGATGTTCAACAAATACAAGCCATGATTCACATGGCCTGCACCATGGCTGTTATGGCACCCATAACTGGTGTTTTTGGTACTTACATGGCGATTCGAGAAGATGCCTCGCTTTCTATTGTGCTCTTAATTTCAATACCATTATTTGCACTAGTCGCGGGCACCTTGATGGGCAAAGCGCACCCCATTTTTACTCTCATGCAAGACCGTATCGACGATGTAAACACCGTCTTACGCGAACAAATCACCGGCATCCGGGTGGTTCGAGCTTTCGTGCGTGAACCCGCCGAAGAGAAACGGTTCGCTACGGCTAACCAGGCTTTAACCGACACCGGTTTTCGCACTGGCCGCATTATGGCTGTCCTTTTCCCCGCGGTAATGCTGGTTCAAAACGGTGCCAGTGTGGCCATCATTTGGTACGGCGCGTTGCGCATCGATGCTGGCGAGATGTCAATTGGTTCGCTGGTGGCGTTCTTGGGCTACATCGTGATGGTGCTAATGGCGGTCATGATGTCAAGCTTCATGTTCGTCATGTTGCCTAGGGCTGCTGTTTCTGGCAATCGAATTATGGAAGCGTTAAGGGCCGAGGCTTCGGTTACAAACCCCAGCCACGCCCGCAGCGATGTTGGACACCGCGGCGCACTTGAGCTGCGAGAGGTGACTTTCGGTTACCCAGGTGCCGAGGAACCCGTGATCCGCTCTGTTTCGTTTACCACTCGACCTGGGGAAACAACTGCCATTATTGGTAGCACCGGCTCGGGTAAAACAACGCTTTTGAACCTGGTACCTCGACTTTTCGATGTCACAGGCGGTGCAATCTTAATCGACGACACCAACATACGTGAGCTTGACCTAGATGACCTGTGGGCCAGAATCGGCCTAATTCCGCAGCGTCCTTTCCTCTTCTCTGGAACCATTGCCGACAATCTTCGCTACGGCAAAGAAGATGCGACCGAAGAAGAGATTTGGGAAGCCTTGACAGTGGCCCAAGGTGCCGACTTCGTGGCGGCCATGCCCGAGGGCATCTACTCGCAGATCACCCAAGGCGGTACCAATGTTTCAGGTGGGCAACGCCAGCGATTAGCGATTGCCCGCGCCCTTATCCGCAAACCAGATATCTATCTTTTCGACGACTCGTTCTCGGCCCTAGATTTGACCACCGACGCCAACCTGAGAGCTGCTCTGGTGCCCTATACCGCCAACGCCATCACTATTTTGGTGGCGCAACGGGTGTCCACCATTGTGAACGCTGATCAAATTGTGGTGCTAGAGGAAGGTTCCGTGGTCGGACTTGGCACCCATGACGAACTCTTGGCCACCTGCCCAACCTATGTTGAGATCGTCGACTCGCAAATGAGTGTGGAGGCAAAGAGTTGAACGACAACGCTCAACAACCAGAATCCGGTGCTCGCCTCTCAACCCGTGATCAGGCACTAACTCGAAACGCTTGGGCCGGGCCGGGTGCGCCCCCCATGTCCACTTCGGCCGACCCCAAAGCGGTGCTGCGGCGTGTCAAAGATCTGCTGCGACCCGAACGCATCTTCATCACCGTCATTTTGGTTTCGGTGATTATTAGCGTAAGCATGACTGTTTATGGTCCTCGTTTACTGGGTCAAGCCACCGATGTCATCGTAGACGGGCTCTTTAGCGGTGATGGCTTAGACCGCTCAAAGCTCTTAACGGTCCTCACTACCGCCGTAATTATTTACGTCGTGGGTGCAGCATTGTCGTGGCTAACCGCCTACATCATGGCGGGAGTGGTTCACCGAACCATGTTCCGGCTACGCGAAAGCGTAGAAGACAAGATAAACCGTCTGCCTTTGCACTACATCGACCGCACCCCCAGGGGCGACTTGTTGAGTCGCGTTACCAACGACATCGACAACATCACACAAAGCCTTCAAATGAGCGTCAGCCAGGTACTCAACCAGTTGCTGATGGTGGTTGGCGTGGTGTTCATGATGGCCTGGATTTCGCCGCTATTAGCAATCTTTGCCGTGGTAATGATTCCCGTTTCGTTGTGGATCGTGAAGTTCGTAGGGAGAAAGTCTCGAAAACGATTCGGGGCACAGTGGCGCCATACCGGCGAGTTGAACTCCATTGTGGAAGAGTCCTTTACCGGGCACTCGCTAGTAAAAGTGTTCGGGCGACAAAGCCAGGTTGAAGCCGAGTTCTCGACAGTTAACGACCAGCTATACGAAGCCAGTTATAAGGCCCAGTTCATCGTGGGCATCACCCAACCCATGATGTCATTGCTTGGTAACCTCAACTATTTGTTCGTGGCCGTGGCTGGAAGTTTCATGATTACGAGCGGTCGAATGACTATTGGCCAGCTTCAGGCATTCATTCAATACGCTCGCTTATACACCCAGCCTCTTCGTACCTTGGCGGGCATGATGAACATGGTGCAGTCGGGAATTGCCTCGGCAGAGCGAGTTTTTGAGTTCCTAGACGTAGAAGAAGAAAGCGCCGAACCGACCAACCCACCATCGTTGGAAACCGTTGAAGGTCGCGTAGTTTTCAGCGACGTCTCGTTCTCTTACAGCCCTGACAAACGCCTGATAGAGCACCTTTCGCTAGTGGCTAACCCCGGCGAAACCATAGCCATCGTCGGTCCTACAGGTGCTGGTAAAACTACGTTGGTAAACCTGATAATGCGGTTCTACGAACTGAACGATGGCCAAATTAGCCTTGATGGTGTCAACATCGCCGACCTACGTCGCGACCAGCTGCGCAGCCATGTGGGGATGGTTTTACAAGACACCTGGCTCTTCGAAGACACCATTTGGGAAAACCTCAAATACGGCAACCTCGAAGCCACCGATGAACAGATCTTGCAGGCCGCCCGGGCGGCATATGTTGACCGTTTTGTGCACACGTTGTCGGACGGCTACGAAACGGTTATCGACGAAGACGGTACCAACCTAAGTGCCGGCGAAAAACAGCTCATTACCATCGCCCGAGCCTTTCTCAACAACCCTTCTATTCTCATTTTGGACGAGGCCACAAGCTCGGTAGATACCCGAACCGAAGTGTTGATCCAAGAAGCCATGGCAAACTTGAGAGCACAGCGGACGAGCTTTGTGATCGCACACCGCCTCTCCACTATCCGTGACGCCGACATCATATTGATGATGGAGGACGGCCAAATTGTGGAGCAAGGTTCACACGACGACCTGCTAGCAGCCCAAGGGGCGTATCATCGCCTATACAACTCGCAGTTCCAAGCCGCTTCCGTCGATATTGACGCCCCGGTTGGTAACTAGCTTCGGTTGGTAGCTTGGTTCGCCAGGTGAAAACCAGGTAGCCAAACAGGGCGCTGATCGTGGCGCGGGTGGCAGAAGCGTTGGATTCTTAGGGAACCAACACGGCCCGGCCAAGAATTTCTCCGCGTTCAAGCTGGGCAAAAACTTTGGCGGCGTCATCAAGGGGGAAAGCAGTAGCTGCCACATGAATTCGCCCGGCCGCAGCTAGCGCTACAACTTCTGCCAAGTCACGGCGAGTGCCACCATATGGTTTTTGCACAGTAACGCCCCAAGGTACCGGTGCGGCCATCCCTATAGCGCTCATCGGCAAAGTACCGCCGCCTAAACCAACCAGCATTATTTGACCTGCGGAACGCACGGCGTTGCCAGCAATATCCAAGGTTGAATCGAGCCCAACGAAATCGAAGATGGCATCGGCACCGACCTGATTGGTGAGCGCCAGAATGTCGGTTGCGGTGTTGGTCTCAGCTAGGAGCACATGGTCGGCACCCAACTCGGTTGCTTGGGCGAGGCGCGCCTCATCGGTATCGACGGCGATGACAGTCGCCCCAGTGGTGGCCTTAAGAATCTGTAGGCCGACGTGTCCCAAGCCACCAACACCGATCACTACTGCGGTAGAGCTTGGGTTCAAGCGCGAGCGGGCTTGAGCAATGGCATGGTAGGGCGTTAACCCAGCATCGGTTAAAGGCGTGGCGGCAATGGGGTCTAAATCACCAAGTGGCACCAGATGGCGCGCTGGTACCACCACATAATCGGCCATGCCGCCATCAAGGCCTAGCCCACCACCGGGAACCGTACTTCTTGGGTAGGCACGGCAATAGTTTTCGGCACCTACCAAGCAAGCACTGCAGCGACCACAACCCCAGCAGATGTAGACCAAAGCAGGGGTCCCTTCCTCCCAGCCAACAACACCTTCACCGGCCAGGGCCACGGTGCCCGAGACCTCGTGACCAAAGGTCATTGGGGTGGGGAAAACCGTGGCAGGAGCATGAAGTATGTGTAGATCGGAATGACATACGCCAGCCCCGGTTACTTTCAACAACACCTGGCCAGCACCAGGCACCGGCGTATCAACTTCTCGCAGCTCGGTGACACCTGGTGCAACAAGTTGGAATGCTCTCATAGGATTCCCCCTCTTTTCCCGTTAGCGTTAAACCAATGTCTAACTGGTGGTTTAGCCCACCTCAGCGTTAATCCTAGAGCGCTAACGTTTCTGAGTATGGCTCGCGTGGTTCAGATAAACCGAACGAGCGGTTCACCGATATTCCATAGAATTGTGTAGTATTGGAATATTAGCCGGTCGTGGCTGGTTGAAAATGTTTGGCTACTGATAAAGCCATTCAATCTTCAAACTCAGAAAACTGTCTCGCTACAGCAAAGGCAAAACGTGTCCACAATAAACCTCACCGCAGACACCTTCGAAGATACCGTCTCGAAAGATGGCATAGTCCTGGTTGACTGGTGGGCCGCCTGGTGTGGTCCATGCCGCACCTTTGCGCCCATCTTCGAAGAAGCAGCTACCAAGTACCCTGAAATCACCTTCGGTAAAATCGATACAGAAGCCGAGCAAAACCTCTCAGGGTCAGCAGGAATCATGTCGATTCCGACGCTCATGCTCTTTCGCGATGGCATTTTGCTCTTTAACCAGGCTGGTGCGCTACCGGCCGCAGCACTGGACGATCTAATTTCACAGGCCCAGGCACTTGACATGGAACAAGTACGTGCCGACATTGAGGCCCAAAACAGCTCGAACTAAACCAAGCTGATTTAGAGCTACTTAGTTAGAGCCTCACCAAGGCAATCTACTTCTTGGTGAGGCTCTAACTTTCTCAAAGATTTTCAGCGAAGACTGTGCAATTCAGCAGCCGAGTAATTCAGGTCGACCTATTTCAGGTTCAGAAAGAGCGCTTCCATCTCTTCCACAGTCATGCCCTCAGACTCGGCTTCGTCGGGATTGTTCATGCAATAACGCATCCCTGCCGACATCAATCGAAGCGACGTTCTGCGAAGCGCGCCTTGTGCCGCGTTCAGCTGGGCTATCACATCCTTACAGCTAGCACCCTCTTCCAGCATCCGCTGCACACCACGCACCTGTCCTTCGGCGCGCGCTAAACGCCGCAGGGCTTCTTCACTTACCTCATCAGGAAATTTCATACCTACCGGCCTAGCCAAATACTGCGTAATAGATAGGTATACACGTTAGCGTAAGTCGGCCCTAAGTGTGCCTTCATAATCACTGTTAGTGACCAACTGAACACGTAAAGTGGGCCCAAAGGTTGTATTAATCTAAGGGGCCTCGTATTCATCACGCGGGGTCATAATAGGAAAACTACGATTGGGGGCCGAGAGTACGCCCAGGAACTCCCCTACGGCGGCCGAGTCACCAACTATCTCAAGACCAGCACTTTCAAGATCACCCAGAATCAAACCAAACAGTCGATCTTTGGTTAAAGTCACCGTGGTTCGCGCCGCGGACCAGTGTGATTGGGCTCGACGGTGTACCAAAATTCCGTTTCGTAGCGTGACCCGGTATCGCAGCGACAAATCTGTGAAAATAAAATCGAATTCTAGGTCAAGGTTCCAGGCCTTGGGACCGTCGATGTTGATGGCCATCGAATCAAAAATCTGCGAGGGCTGCAGATGTTTCATTAACGCCCCACCCGGACGTCCCGGCAGTGGTGTTACCCCATTACGCAGCTCCATGGCCCCGGTTAAATAAAAGTTTCGCCAAATAGCATTTTCCGAGCCAAAGCCCAGTTTCTCTAGCACATCAGCCAACGCCGTTTTGGCCGTCTCGTGGCTTTCATCCGCAAACACGGCGTGACCCAAAAGCGTGGCGGCCCAGCGCAAGTCATCTTCTGCAACCGCAGTTTCAGCTAGCTCACATACCTTTTCTATTCCACCCATGGCCGCCACGTAACGATCTGCTAGCGGCTTAGGCGGATGGGTCCACAAGTTCACGGGGTTGCCATCAAACCAACCCATATACCGCTGATAAATAGCCTTCACGTTGTGGCTGATTGAACCGTAGTAGCCCCTAGTGCTCCACTCGGTTTCGAGCGCTGGTGGCAAAGTAATGATTTCGGCAATTTCGGTACCTTGATAGCCCAAACCCATCAGCCGTAATACTTCATCGTGCAGGTAGGCGTACACGTCACGCTGAGCTGAGAGGTACTTAATTACCGCCGCGGAACCCCATGTCGGCCAATGATGCGACGCAAAGGCCACCTCTGATTGATCCGCCCAAAGATCAATGGTTTCGGTTAGGTAGCGGGCCCAGCTATGTGCATCACGTACCAAAGCACCACGTAGCGTTAGCAGGTTATGCAACACATGCGTCGCGTTTTCAGCCACGCACAAGGCTCGAAAGCCAGGGAAATAGAAGTTCATTTCCGCAGGTGCTTCTGTGTCTGGGGTGACCTGAAACTCGATCTCTACCGAGTCAATGTTCAACCGTTCCCCAGTGCGGGAAATTTCAATTGTGGGCGGCAGAATACCCACAGATCCGGTAGATGTATTTTGGCCCAACGCCGAGCCCACAGCACCGGTTGCGTTGCGAGGCAGCAACCCGCCATACATATATGAAGCTCGACGTCCCATAGGCGCACCGGCATATACGTTTTCAGAAATAGCATGTTCCAGGAGGCCCTCGGGAGCAATGATTTGTACCTCGCCGGATTCAACGGCCTCGGCGGAAGTCACCCCCAATACACCGCCAAAATGATCCACGTGGGAGTGGCTGTAGATCACCGCTTTAACCTGGCGTTCGCCCCGATGCTGGCGATACAAATGCAAGGCCGCGGCCGCGGTTTCGGCTGAGATTAACGGGTCAATAACGATAATTCCCGTATCACCCTCGACAAACGTGATGTTTGATAGGTCGAAGCCACGAACTTGGTAAATACCTTCGGTGATCTCATATAAGCCGTGTTTTGAAACCAAGATGCTCTGTCGCCACAGACTTGGATGCACGGTTGGGGGAGCTTCTCCAGTAATGAAATCGTAGCTATCGCCGTCCCAAACCACACGTCCTTCCGTGTTTTTGATCACACAAGGGTTAATGGTGCCCATAAAACCGCGATCAGCGTTTTCAAAATCGGTTGTATCGTTCCAGTTCAGTTCCACGGCTGCCTCTAGTTGGTCTTATTTGGGCTCACATTACTTAATGGCTGCAGCACCATGTTCGTCTGGCCCAAAAAGTCGCAATCGACATTTCGTGTGATCGGGCGATAAAACAGTAGGAATGGCATTATCTGACACGTCAAGCACCCCGGCTGAACTGGCCTCGAAAGCTCGGGACGAACCAGACGCTTAGCGGTGCTGGGCTCGATCGTCATTCTCTTGAATTCGGCCATCGTTTGGATGTTCCAGCATCGCGAAAACGACGTTACGCACTAGGTCTTGGCCGAAGTGGCACACGGCAATAACCGGGCTAACCTCACTGAGGGCCTGGGCCAAAGTTGAGACTGGCCAGCCCCTGGGCCATCAGCCTGGCTTCCACTCTCACCTGTTGACCAATGCGTGATTAATGAACTCTCCCCCAACTAAACACCCGTGGCTTGCGCTGTTTGTCTTGGTGCTACCAGTGCTAATGATCTCGATGGACGGCACCATCTTGGGTTTCGCTATTCCGCACCTTAGTGCCGACCTGGAACCCTCAAGTTCTGCTTTGTTGTGGATCATTGACATCTACTCGTTTGTGTTAGCGGGTCTCTTGATCACCATGGGTGCAATAGGCGATCGGATAGGCCGCCGCAAACTGCTTTTGTTCGGCGCTGCCGGTTTCTCAGTTGCCTCGGTCCTCGCCGCTTTTGCACCAAGCGCGGCCGCGCTAATCGCAGCACGAGCAGTCTTAGGTGTGGCCGGGGCGACCTTGTTGCCGTCCACCTTGGCATTGATTCGAAACGTATTCCCCAACGAGACACAACGGCAGCTGGCCATTGCTATCTGGGCGGCTACCTTTGCTGCCGGTTCAGCAGTGGGCCCAATCGTTGGTGGCTTCTTGCTTGATCATTATTGGTGGGGGTCGGTGTTCCTATTGGCAGCTCCAGTAACAGCGGCCCTACTGGTTCTGGCCCCTCGATTCACCCCAGAATCACGCGATCCTGACCCAGGGCCGTTCGACTTGGGTAGCTCAGCGTTATCAATGACCACTATGTTGCCCACAGTTTACGCCATCAAAAGCTTTGCTGAAGGGGGCTTGTCGTGGATGATGGCGATCGCGTTCGGCGTTGGGATTGGCAGCGGTATCATGTTCGTTCGTCGACAATTACGCCAAGAAACTCCAATGATCGATATCAAATTGTTCTTTAAGGAACGCTTTCGAATTGGTGTTTTGGGCAACTTGATCGCGTGCTTTGGTTTTGCTGGTGCCATGTTCTTTGTGACCCAGTACCTGCAGCTGGTGTCAGGACTCTCAGCTTTTAGCGCTGGCATTCATCTGCTCCCCTCGGTAGCTGCATCCATCATCGTTACAATTTTGGCACCCCAAGGTGCACGCCGTTTTGGGTCATTTGGGGTGGTAACAGCAGGCCTTTTTGGTGGTGCCGCGGGTTTTGCCGTGCTTTTCTTCGTGGGAGTGAACACCTCAGTCTGGTTCATTGTCCTGGCCGCCATGATCATTAACGGTTCGCTCGGCGCCGCTATGGCCGTATCCATCGACGGCATTTTGGCCTCAGTTCCGCCAAGGAGGGCCGGTGAAGTCTCCTCGGTTTCCGAAACCGCCAATGAGCTTGGTATTGCCCTAGGCACCGCCGTATTGGGCAGTATCATGACCGCCGTCTATCGAACTGAGATTTCAGGCTTGGTAAACATTCCTGCCGACGCCATTGCTCATGCTAAAGAAACCTTAGGGGCAGCCTTTGTGGCGGCGGCTACTTTAGGAGAACCGCAAGGGTCACAATTAGCACACGCGGCGCAGTCTGCTTTCGTAGAGGGACTGAACCGGGCAGGTCTGGCGGCCACTGTCATAATGTTTGGCGTAGCGATCTTGGCGGCACGAGTGCACCGGCACGGCCCCGACACCCCTGAGCCAGCCGGAGCGACATCACTCAACCAACCTGGTTGAGCCGCCTTCAGACGCTGGCCCCAAGCGTGTGTATTTCGGTGGAATGATGAGACCTGCCTCAAGATACTCGCGCAACAAACTTCGGGTAGAAATACGCTTCGAACTGACTCCATCCGCGATCGTAACCACTTCATCAGCCAGCATGGCCACCACTGGCAGGTTGTGACTAATGAACAACATCGCCATGTTGGCCTCAGCCACCAGATTGGCCAATAGTTCAATGATGACCGCCTGGGTCGTCACATCCAGCGACGAGGTAGGTTCATCGGCAATTAATAGCGTCGGTTCGTTAGCCAATGCCATGGCGATCATCACCCGCTGAAGCATTCCTCCCGAAAGTTCGTGCGGATATTGGCCCCAAACCATTGATGGAACTGCCAAGCCGACTTTCCCGAGTAAGTAAATAGCTTCACGTTTACGCACTTGGCGGCTCGGCCGTTGACCATTCGGCAGAACTAAGGTTTCACCTAGCTGGGCACCAACGGTCCTTAGCGGATGCAGCGCTGATTTAGCTTCCTGAAACACCACACCGACCTCTGAACGGAGTAACGCCCGTTGGTCAGGCACCGCTGATCCGACTAGCTCGAATCCTTGATACTTCGACGAGCCGTCGACTCGGGCGTGGGTGCCTACCAACCCCCACGGAGCTAGAGAAGAAATGGTTTTGCCAGAACCACTTTCGCCCACCATGCCTAGCGTTTCACCAGCTTTTAAATAAAACGAGACGCTTCGAACCACCGGTATTGCACGGTTGGCCTCCGCCAAGGTCACCGCCAAGTCATTGGTCTCGAAAAGAAGGCGTGGATGGTCACCTGAAACCTGCTGGCTGATCTTGACCGGTGACACCTCAGCGACCACTTGCGCTTCTTCCGAAATATTCATGTTATTCGGATGTACAGCTACCATCATTGGCAGGGCTAAGCGTGGCGTGGTCCGAGCACCCCACAACTGTGAACTAGGGGCTGGCGCATCCATCGTTTCGGCCACCAAGTTGGCGGCTAACGCTACTAGGCCAATGGCCAGCCCCGGCGGGATTACCATCCACCAAGCCTGAGTGAGGTATGGCCGCGCGTCGACCAGCATCTGGCCCCATTCAGGTGTAGGCGGAGCAACCCCTAAGCCAAGAAAGCTAAAGGTGGCACTGGTTAGCACTACCGTCGCAACATCGGTGCTCGCATATACGACCGTAGGCCGCCACGCTAGAGGCCATAAGTGCTGACGAAGCAGCCGTAGGTGCGAAGCGCCAAGCGCCCGAGAAGCGTCAACACTGAGCAAACCTTTATTAGCTACCACCACGTTGCGATTCAGACGCGCATAGGGTGCCCACCCAAAGAGCGCCAGAGCGAAGATCAGATTTCTGGTTCCACCACCGCCGATACCCAGAATTGCCAACGCTAATATCAATACCGGGATACTCATCGCAAAGTCGGTCAACCAGCGTCCGAACCGATCTAACTTGCCACCGAAATATCCCGTTACACTACCGATGAGCAGGCCAAACACAACCGAGATGCTTATAACACCACTTACCAGCAACAAAGAAGTGCGAGCCGCAAAAATAACCCGAGAAAACTGATCGCGACCCAGCTGATCGGTTCCCAACCAGTGGGCTGAACTGGGGGCCTCTAAAGCCCTTAATAAATTTGTCTCGCTAGCTCCGTAGCGCGCCAAGATTGGCGCTAAGGCCCCCACCAGCATGAACGCGACCAACGGCAACCAAACCAACCTTTGCCGTCTCAGAACCTGCGAAACCCTCACCATCCAACCTCACTGGCACGAATTCGCGGGTCAAACGCTGCGACTACGGCATCAGTGCTGCGGTTAATCAACACAAACCCCATGGCGTAGAGCACCACCACCGCTTGTACGGCTGGCAGGTCGCGCAAGCTAACAGCTTCCAAGAAAAACGAACCCAGACCTGGACGGCCAAAAAGCGTTTCAACGACCACCGTGCCCGCCATCATGGCAGCAAGCTGTAAACCGATTGCCGAAACTACCGGCCCCAACACATAGCGGCCGATGTCATTGATCAAAATGGAACGGTTTGAAGCACCTCGAGCCATGGCAGTGGTCACAAAAGGCTGGCGCAAAGCATCGAGAACACTGACCGCACACACGCGACTGATGACGCCCGTGGCAGGGGTTGCCAGGACCAGCACTGGCATCACCAGCGACTTTCCAGCCTGAACGCCCGAGGTTGGCAGCCATGCCAAACGTTCTGAGAACAACAAAATTAATAGGTATCCCAGCCAAAAGGCAGGAATTGAGACGCTAATTAAGCCCGCCCCGCGTGCGGCGAGCCTCAGGATCGGGTGTCTGGTGATGGCACCTATTACCCCGGCGGTTAATCCGGCCACAACAGCCAAAATCAACGCCGGCAACACGATCTGGGCGGTCGGCCAAATCCGGCGTGTAATCTCGTGACGAATAGCAAGCCCACTACGTTCGGAGACACCGAACTTGCCTTGCACGGCCTGACCCAGCCAACGCCCATACTGCACAACCAACGGATCGTCGAGGCCCAGAACAGCGACTAATTCTTCAATCTGAGCAGGAGTTGCACCAGCATGCGCACGTTTCTTGGCAATCGCGGTGGCCGAACTTCCTGGAGTGAGCCGCATCAGGACAAACGACGCCATGCTCACCACCAAAGCCACTAAAATGACCGAAACCGTGGCCGTCAACAGTCCAGACCACCGCTTGTTGTTATCTCTGGGCTGTGTCACTCGTAGCAGGCCTTGCTCACCAAGGCCCTGGTTACGGGCGTAACGCTAGACCACGCCAAGGAAACTCGTATTCGCTGGGCGGTATCACAAAGTCGACTACGCGGGACGCAGTGGCGTAATAACGAGGTGGATGAGTAATCGGTACCAACGCCTTAGCCTCAACAAGGTGGTCGAAAATGGCGACGTAAGCCACTGCCTCGTTAGCTTCATCCGAGTTGCTAAGGGCCTGGGCAACCAAGTTTTCCAAAACATCGTCAATCCATATTGGTGCTTCACCACCGCCACTCTGCAAGAAAGCTGCCACCGTGCCCGGTGGATCATAGGGCGCGCCGTAGGTATTGAAGAACGCTAGGTCATAATTACCGGCTGTTAGCGCATCAAAGTACGCCGGACCATCAAGCGACTCAATCGTGACGGTGATCCCAATTTGGCTCAATGAATCGGCGATAGCCTGCCCGGCGTTTCGTGAATCACCCTGGCCGTGGGCGGCATCACCAATTAGCAACATCTTAAGAACAAGGTCATGATCATCACGAACGCGACCTCGACCTTCAAGTTTCCAGCCAGCTTCATCGAGAGTTGCCCGGGCTTGGTTAAGGTCAAATTTGGCGGGCATATTTGCTAAGGCGTTCGGTATGGAAGGAGGAAATAGACCCGCCGCCGTCACGGCATCATCTCCATATAGAACCTTGCTAATGGCCTCACTATCGACTGCCAAATTAATAGCGGTGCGAACTTCGCTATCAAGCAGTGAGCTATTGGGGTTGAAGCCTAGAAGTAAAGTGGTGTCGGCGGCACCGCGATAAAGCTCAAGCTCGGCATTTTGCTGGATATTTTCGGCTTCCACTGCGCCGATGGGCGCCATGTAGCCACCACCCAACAGGTCTACTTCCCCAGAACGCAAAGCACTGAGGCGCGTCTGCGAATCGGGAATCAGTTTCGTTTCTACCCGCTCGAAGCTCGGCTTTTCACCCCAGTAATCGTCAAAACGCTCAAAAGTTCCTGAGGTGTCGCTGACGGCCGTTACCCGCCAGGGGCCAGTACCAACTGGTGCTTGGTATTGACCCTTGTCATCAACTGAGTTGGGGCTTAGAAACCGAACGGGACGATTGAGGCTCAGCTCACCTAGTAATGGTCCGTAAGGATGATCCAGCGTCAACACCAAGGTCAGCTCGTCGGGTGTTTCGATCTTTGAAATCAGTAGCGAGCTTCGAAGGAAACTGTAATCAGGTACGCCGACCCAGCGTTCCAGATTCCACTTTGCGGCTTCGGAATTGAACTCGGTGCCATCGTGAAACTTCACATCCTCACGCAAATGGAAAACGACTTCCGTACCGTCTTCGTTGAAATCCCATGATTCAGCCAAGGCGGGCAGAGCGACGCCATTTGGTCCATATCGCACCAGCGGTTCATACACCATGTCGAGTGCCATGAAGTGACCAGTAAAGGCTTGGGGATTTAGCACGCCAATCGGTTCTGCGAAAGCCACTCGTAACACCTGGTCGGCTGTTTCGCTGCCAGCGCTCGGGCCAGAATTATTGCTCTCGCCGCAACCCGGTAACACCAGAATAAGAACGGCTATGAGAGGGTAGAGCCCCCTTAAAAAGCGCATTCTCGCACCGTAGCTAATAGTCGTGCCACGATGCGAGAACGCGTGTGTAATGCTTCTAATTTTGTCGCTGCCGAGCTGTAGTCGGCGGTGCTGGGTTATTGACCCGTGGCGAAGGTTATTGCTTGGCCTTAACCGCGGCCTCGATTCGTTCACCAATGCTGGCGTCGATGTTCCTCCAATATTGGAAGGCACGGGCCAAGACCTCGGGTTGCAAACCGCTGCTCAGAGCAATGCTTACCGTTTCCACCAAGCGATCACGAGCGGCGTCGTCAAACACCTCACGAACCAGCGTGCCCGCTTGGCCGAAATCATCATCCTCGGCATGCAATTCATAGGGTTGTCGAACCATTTCACCGTCTAGACCCCAAGACTCTTCCGGGTTCGCATCACCGTCGGAATAGCCACGCCCGGCCGAGTTAGGTGCATAGACGGGCTTATTGCCCGAATGTTCGTAGGCCATTTGACCATCGAACATGTAGGTGTTCACCGCCACTCGTGGACGGTTGACGGGCAGTTGGTGGAAGTTCGTTCCGATACGGTTCCGCTGTGCATCGTTATAGGCGAATGCTCGACCCAACAGCATCTTGTCTGGCGACAATCCAATACCCGGAACGGTGTTACCCGGCGAGAAAGCTGCTTGCTCAATTTCGGCAAAGAAGTTCTCGGGGTTCTTATTCAAGGTCATGGTACCCACCTTGATTCGTGGATAGTCCTTCAGAGACCAGGTCTTGGTTAGATCGAATGGATTAAATCGATAGGTCTTGGCCTCTTCATAGGGCATGACCTGTACATACAGCGTCCACGATGGGTAATCCCCGCGTTTAATGGCATCGAAGAGGTCACGACGGTGTGAATCAGCATCAACACCAGCGGTTACCACGGCTTCTTCGTTGGTCAGGTTCACCACACCCTGGTCGCTAATGAAGTGGTACTTAACCCAAAATCGCTCGCCAGCAGCATTCACCCACATATAGGTATGCGAGCCATAACCGTTCATTTCCCGCCAAGAACGTGGCAGGCCCCGATCACCCATCAGGTAGGTCACCTGGTGAGCAGTCTCCGGGTTCAACGTCCAAAAATCCCACTGCATATTGGCGTCGCGCAGGCCCGAGTCGGGTAGACGCTTTTGGCTTCGAATGAAGTGAGGGAACTTAATGGGGTCACGCAAGAAGAAAATTGGCGTGTTGTTCCCGACTAGGTCGTAGTTCCCTTCGGTGGTGTAGAACTTGAGGGAAAACCCGCGGACGTCACGCCAGGTGTCGGGGCTGCCCATCTCGCCAGCAACTGTGGAGAAGCGAGCCAGCATGTCAGTTTTCACGCCCGGCTGGAACAAGGCCGCCTTGGTGTAACGAGAAACATCTTCGGTGGTTTCAAACTCACCAAAAGCACCCGAGCCCTTGGTGTGTGGTTGACGTTCCGGAGTCTTTTCCCGGTTGAAGTGCGCCATTTGCTCTAAGAAATGGACGTCGTGCAACAGAACCGGGCCGTTGGCACCGACCGTCAGTGAATTACGGTCACTTGGTGCTGGTGCCCCCCAACCGGTAGTAGAACCAGTGTTTACATTCGTATTCTCACTCATCTAAATCTCCTAGTTTGCAGCGAACTAAAATTTATTTACTACCACCATCATAATAGAATTTACCTATCGAAACAATAGCTAATGATTGATTACCTCAATAGCTCTCATAAATGCTTCTGAATGTTCATGCAGGGTTGAAAAACCAGCGCCCATGGTATTGATGGCCAAGTGGCTGGCACCCGCATTACGCCAAGCTTCCGCCTGTTGTGCCACTTTATCTAGGTTGTCTAGGCCACCCGGTCCGAAACTTACTCGACCTTCCATAGAGACTTCACTTGGATCGCGACCAACCGAAGCAGCACCAATTTGAATCTCGCGCAATGCCGCTTCGAGACGCTCCCCGGGTCGAACTTGTGGAAACCAACCGTCGGCCAAACGACCAATGCGTTGATACGCCACCGAGCTGGAACCGCCTAACCAAATTGGAATTGGCTGTTGCAACGGTCGCGGTGCAATACCAACGCTTTTAAGCTGGTGGAATTCTCCGCTAAAGGTCACGCTTCGTTCGCACCAAAGTTTTCGCATTAGTGCGATTTGTTCTTCTTGGCGGCGACCACGATTACCAAAGGGAACGCCTAGGGCCTCGTATTCAGCCTCGTTCCAGCCTACCCCCACGCCTAGGCGCAGGCGTCCACCACAAAGCAGGTCAACCTCAGCGGCCTGTTTGGCCACCAAAGTTGCTTGACGCTGCGGCAATATAAGGATGCTGGTCACAAGTTCGAGGTTTGTAATAGCCGCCAAGAAACCCATTAGAACCATTGGTTCGTGAAACAGCGAATCTACGTTGTAAGGCATTTTCCACCCGGGATAGGCCTCGGGATCAACCCCAACTACGTGATCAAACAGCGCTAAGTGCGAGTACCCCATCTCTTCAATTGCCACCACAGCCGCCCTGAGCTCGTCTGGGGTGGGTTGCATCTCAAGCTGCGGAAGAATGGCACCAAGTTGCATAGTTTTCACATTCCCCAGAATTCACGTAGCGCCGGTGCTACAACTTCGGGCATTTCGAGCATCCACCAGTGACCCGCGTCGGGCAGATCCAGCACTTTGGCACCGGTGCGTTTCGCCAACGATTGCGTGAATCGAGGTTTGCGAAATGGGTCGTTAGCCGAGCCGATAAGCAGACCTGGCAGATTCCAAGAATCGATACCGGGACCCCATTCTTCCGCAACGTTCACCGCCGAGCGGTAGAGACCCAATATCGCTTGTCCCATGGTCGCGTCAGCGTCTTCGCCCATCCATCGCGCACCTTCGGCAGGTGCACCCATAGTCATAAGACCAGCGGCGCGTTCCTCGGGTGTAGCAGCCAGCCAACTCTCCATAAAGGCCTCCCCTTCACCGGGCGTTTGCCAAATCTTGGCTGTGGCATGCCACTTGAAATCTTGGTTCAAGTCACCGGTGTCGATAACCCATGAAGCAACGTTGGAAGGCTGCGTTGCCAAAATGCCGGTGACCAATAGGGCGCCCCAATCATGCCCCACCAAGTGGACCTCTTCCAAGGGTGCAATCTCGTCCAAAAGCCAGGCACCGTAGTTCTCTTTGTTCGGAGCGAAACCGTCCGGCAAATCGCTACCAAAGCCGGGAAGTCTTAAAGCCACCGCTTCGGCCAGATCAAGCTCGGCGATCAGTGGGTCCCAAATGCGTGCTGTTTCTGGCACCCCATGTACAAAGATGACGGTCATATCTTGATGCTAGCTATCTCCTCGTTGCCGTGACGCCCGTTCTGCGTCGCCAATGAGAACGGTTTGGTTAGGCTGAAGGGCATTTCGTATTGAAAGGACGGTCATGCACGACCACGACCACGATGCCCATGCCGACGCCTTCGACCCGCATAGCTTCGACGACAAAGCGGCCACTTGGGATGACCCTTCCAAAGAACTGCGCGCGGCCAACATTGCCACCGCGATCCGCAGTGCCGTTCCTTTAACAAGTTCAATGGCCATGTTGGAATACGGCGCTGGCACCGGCCTAGTTACCCAACAATTACAGCATGAGGTTGGCGAAATTACCTTGGCTGACACCTCAGCTGGAATGCGCGAGGTGATGAAAAACAAAATGGCCTCTGGGGCTCTGCGCCCGGCCGCCATTTGGGCCGAAGATCTGGGTGAAGAACGCAGCACTACAAGCAAGTTCGACCTGATCGTGACGTCAATGGTGTTGCATCACATCCCGGACACCAACGCCATTTTGTCAAACTTCTATGCCATGTTGAACCCCGGCGGCCATGTCGCCATCGTCGACCTCGACTTAGAAGACGGTTCGTTCCATGGTGAGAATTTTCACGGTCACCATGGTTTTGATCGTGGCGAGATGGCGGAAAAGCTCACCAAAGCGGGCTTCGTTCAGGTCAACGTGGACGACTGCACCAACGACGATGGCGCACGTGAGGGCTTTTCACTCTTCTTAGCCACGGCCCAACGCCAATAGCGAAAGGAAACTAACTCGTAACCGAAACCGCGATGCCCAAGACCCATGGCGCGACCAGCCAGGCTCGTTGGCGCGGGCGCTTTGATCTTGTTATGAGTTTTGTGCGCTATCCGCATCAAACTCATAACAAGATCAGCGATCACCGGTTGCGCGAACGACGGAGGGGCTAACTTGGCACCCAGGGACCGATATTCTCAGTTCCCAAGGCCAACAACGCCGAGGAAAACGCCGCCATGTCTACCCAAACCCCGCCAGCCAATCTCCAAGTAGCCGAGATTTCCGCCCTATTCAGCGACGCTCTTCCAACAGCCCGTATTCTGACCACCGCCATCGACGACTACAGCCACGATGAAGGTTTGGGCCTCACACCTCAAGCACCGGTCGCGGTGTTGCTTCCCGAAACCGTCGAAGAAGTGTCCGCCATTGTGCAGATTTGTGATCGACACAAGCTCGCTCTTACGGCCCGAGGAAGCGGGACCGGCCTATCGGGGGCCGCAATTCCCAACGCTGGCGGGGTGGTCGTCTCGTTCGAGCGGATGAAGTCAATCGAGATTGATATTGAGAACCAAATGGCCGTGGTTGGACCTGGGGTCACCCTGGCCGAACTTGATGAGGTCTTAGCACCATTGCAGCTGGTGTACCCGGTGCAACCTGGTGAGAACAGCTCGTCTCTCGGCGGAAACGTGGCGACCAACGCCGGTGGCATGCGAGCGGTTAAGTATGGCGTAACGCGCCACCAGGTGCTGGGGTTGGAAGTGGTGCTCACCTCGGGCGAAATTATCCGTACCGGTGGCAAGTTCGTAAAAGGGTCGACGGGCTACGACCTTACCCAACTCATAATTGGTTCTGAAGGAACCTTGGCTTTGGTCACCGAAGTAATCATCAAGTTGCACCCTCGGCTGGCTCACGAAGCAACGATATTGGCCCCCTTCCGATCTCTCGACGAGGTTATGCATGCTGTGCCACGTTTGGTGGCTAGTGGCCTTGGTCCCATGATTGTGGAATACATCAACGTTGGGCTGATGGACGCCTTGTCGGAGCGCCATAAGCTGAGCCTGGGCGTTCCCGCCGACGTGAAGGCTCAGACTGAGGCCTATCTGGTGATGGTGATGGAAAATTCGGCGGAGGTGCGACTCGATGAGGACGTTGCGGCTTTGGCGGAAATGACTAGCGGCTTTGGGGCTCTTGATGTTTACGTGTTGCCTAAAGGTGCAGGCGAAGCGTTGATTCGAGCCCGTGAACAGGCGTTTTGGCTTTCCAAAGATACCAACGCTGGCGACTTGGTAGACATTGTGGTTCCGCGCGGGTCGATGCCTGAGTTTTTCGATTTGGTAAGCAAAATTGCGGCTGAAGAGGAGGCCTTCATAACCGGGTGCGGTCACGCTGGCGATGGGAACGTGCACCTTTCGGTCTATCCCAACAATCCTGAGAACATGCCTCGGGTTATGATGCGCCTCTTTGAAACTGGAATGTCCCTTGGTGGAGTGATTTCTGGCGAACATGGATTGGGAACCGCCAAGCGCAAGTATTTCTTAGAGTTGGAAGACCCGGTAAAGATCGCTTTGATGCGCCGGATTAAAGCCGCGTTCGACCCCAATGGAATTTTGAACCCCGACAAGGTGATTTAGCCGCTCAACCAGCGAAAAATACGCTGGCGCGCCGAAGCCAGGCGCCTAGCCGGCCGACAAGATGATCAGCGGATACGCAAGTTCAATTCGGCTCGGATATCGGCAGAAGAGGCCGCCACTAGTACCTTCCGTTCCCCAGGGTCGACTACCCAGTCACCATTGGTGGAATCGAACCGACGCCAAGCAACCTGACTCAACTCAATGGTGGCGGTGACAGTTTCGCCAGCCGGTACCAATACTTTGGCGAAGCCCGCCAGAGTTTTTGGTGGCATTTCCCCGTTGGGATGCGTGATGTACACCTGCACCACCTCGTGACGATCACGATCTGACCCCGCAGTCAGCGCCACACTGATGGCCACGGTACCATCACCGTCGATTTCAGTCGTGGAAAGTGCTGGCTTCGACCAGGTGACGGTGCCATAACCTAGGCCATGTCCGAATGGCCACAGGGGTTCTACACCATTGGCCTCAAAGCCGCGATAACCCATCAACCGGCCTTCGCCATAGCGTTGTTTGCCGTTCAGCGGTCGGTAGTAGGGCCAAGCGGGCGAATCCTCCAACCGGCGTGGATATGTAATGGGCAGACGGCCTGATGGTTCAGCGTCTCCAGCCAGAATTGCGGCCACTGCGGGGCCGGTTTCTTCGCCCGCAAACGGTGCCGTGAAGATAGCGTCAACCTCGTTTGCCCAATCCATTGCTACCGGGCCGCCAGCGTTCACTACTACGACTGTTTTTTTTGCAGCCGCCACCACCTGGCGAATGAGGTCGTCTTGGTCACCGGGCAGTGAAATGGTGGTCCGGTCAACACCTTCGGTTTCCCACTCGTCGTTGGTGCCAACCACCACTACCGCCACATCTGCCTCACGTGCTGCTTCGACGGCTCGTTCAAGATAGGGCGGAGGATTTAGCGGCGCGCCACCTAGGGTGAACACGGCAAAACCGTTGATACCGGAACAGTCGATTCGCACCGGAATAGGCACTCCGGCCTGCGCCTCAACCACCATTTTTTGTTCTTCTGAACCGTGGCCGAAGGTCCAGTCGCCCCGTGGAAGTGCACGTCGGGGGTCATCAACCAACACTTGGTCAGCCACCGTGACATGAGCTTTACCCCCAACAATGGCACCCAGCTCATATGGGCCGTCATGGTCGGGGATTAGCTCACCGCGCAACGTGACCCAAAAGTGACCTTCGCCGACACCCAATGGTGGGTTTCCGAAACTCCGGTAGTTAGTGGAATAGACGACGGTGGTTGAAACAATGGGCGAATCTAGGTCACGACCATTACGATATTCGGCCAACAAGCCAATCTCGCCGTCGGGTGTACGCAGGGCTGAGCCCGTGAAGGGTGGCAAATACTTGTCGATGGTGGCACCCAGTTCGTAGCGCACTGATTCTTCTCCGAAACGCTCCACTACCGCTTCTTTGATCGATTGGTAGGGGTGAGATTCCATAGAAGAACTTCCGCCACCCATGATTCTCGTCGCTTCGGCGTTGGCACCAATTAGCGCCACTTTGGTCGAAGGTTCGAGTGGTAGGAGGTGGCCTTCATTGCGCAGAAGCACCATGGCCTCGGTTGCCGCCTGGCGAGCTAATGCCCGCTCTTTCGGATCGTCAATTGATTCTTGGGGCTTATCAGCACTGCGTTCGCCAGCCCGGGTGCGCTCGATCAGTTTCAACACTTCGCTAACGCGATCGTTAATGTCGGCTTCTTCAACCCGACCATGCTCGAATGCAATCGCTAGATTCTCGCCATAGACGGTACGTGGTCCGGGCATGGCAATGGTGAGCCCAGCATGAACAGCGGGTTCCGTCTCATGCACACCACCCCAGTCCGACACCACGAAACCGTCGAAGCCCCACTCTTTTCGCAACACATCGTGCAGCAACCATCGATTATGAGCACAAAACTCACCATTTAGCTGGTTATAGGCCGACATGATGCCCCAAGCGTTGGCCTCTTTCACCATGGCCTCAAATGGCCGTAGGTACAGTTCACGCAAGGTGGATTCGTCGATGATGGCATCGACGTCCATCCGCTCAATTTCGGTATCGTTGGCCACGAAATGTTTCACCGTGACCGCCACCTCATGAGCTTGAACACCTTTCACAAAGGCCACACCCAGCCTGGCAGTTAACTCAGGATCTTCGGAATATGCTTCGAACACCCGGCCACCAATGGGGGTTCTTTGTAGGTTCACGGTGGGCCCCAGCAACACATGAACGCCTTTGCGGCGCGATTCAAGGCCCAAGAGATCACCGATTTGGCCCAAAAGCTCAACATTCCAGGTAGCGCCAAGGGCAATACCGACCGGCACCACAACGCCTGGCAACAGGTCCGCTCCTTCCGCTTCGCCTCGCACCCCATTTGGCCCGTCGGACATTTTTATGGCCGGAATCGCGGCGTTTTCAATGGCATGTGTCCGCCAGGTTGAAGCACCACCCAAAATGCGACAGCGTTCTTCGATCGATAGCGATTCAGGAATCACAGTTCACCTCTTGGGCTCACAGCTTTGGCTAGTGCATCGTTACGAATGTCTGGCCTCGTTGGGCCGGTCAGCCAAAACTAACATGCGCAACGCGCACCACGGCGCTAACACATGTGATGTATGGCTGCTTACGCACTACTAATTGGCTGCTAACCATTCACTCTGAACGCGGGCACGCCCATCGAAGAAAGCACGCCCATCGAAGAAAGCACGCCCATCGAAAAAAGGCAGTCGCAGGCTGCTAAAGCGCGGCGTGTCGCTTCGAACCTATAAATGTTGTGATCTCTTTAACAATCACGGCGACAAAGAAAAAGGCAACCGCCATCGCTGAGATGGTGGCCCCACCGGCGGTGCCGTGGTAATAGCTGATCAATAGGCCCGAGAACACGGCCAGTGCCCCTAAAACAGCTGCGCCGAGCATAATTAAGGGAACCCGCCGGGCAAAAAGGGTTGCCGTGGCGGGCGGTGCAATAAGGAGTCCGAACACCAACAAGGTGCCAATAGCTTGAAAACTGGCAACAATGCTGAGCGCCAAAAGGGTCAACATGGCGGCCTGGGCGAAACCAGGGTGCATCCCCAAGGTGATGGCTTTTTCACGGTTGAATGTGAGCGCCAAGAACGGCCGATATAGCAACACACTGATCACGATGACCAACGCGGCCGCCATGAACTGGATCGAAATATCAGAGCGCGTTACACCTAAAATATCGCCGAATAGCAGTGCGCTGACATCAGTACTAAACGAACTTGAGCGCGAAATAATAATGACGCCAAGTGACAGCATCCCTACGAATAGCAGCCCGATGCCGGTGTCTTCACGAATCGAAGTGCGCTCAGCTAACAAAGAAATAAGGCCACTCATCACCAACGCCGCTATGGCCGCGCCGAGTAGCGGATTAAAACCCCACAGCACGGCCAGGGCTATACCTGGGATTACACCGTGGGCCAGCGCATCACCTAGGAACGTAAGCCCCCGTAACACAATCCACGTGCCAACGATTGAGGTGGCTAAGACCGCTGCCAGCCCACCAAGTAACGCCCGCTGCATAAAACCCAGTTCGAAAGCTTCGCTGAACCACTGGATGATCATTTAGAACCTAAGGCTTCGGCGATACGAGTTGCATTCGAACGTACCATCTCTAGGTAGCTGGCCGCCTCTGAGCCTTCGGGGCCCAAAGTCTCGCTGTACAGTTCAACCACCGCAGTCCCAGGAAGTTCACTTTGAAGAACCTTGGCGAAGCGATCGGTGGCACCATGATCCACAAATATCACCGAGATCCCTTCTGCTTTCATAACCTGTGCCAATTGGGCAAGATGCTCGGCACCCACACCTTCGGAAGTTCCACCGCCCGGAATGATGGTGTCGACAATCTCAAAATTGTAGCGATCTGCGAAATACCCAAGCACCCCGTGGTTCATTAACAACTTCCGATCGGAAGTCGGAACTGAATCAAGAAGCTGTTGAACCTCGGTATCAAGCGCACCGAGTTGGTCAATATATTCTTGGGCCTGGGCACGACTTTGGTCGTCGAAATGCTGCGGGAAATTATCGGTTAGCTGGGTGAATAGGGCCTCGGCCACCAGGGCCATACGAGCGGGATCCGTGAAAAAGTGCGGATCGATGCCATTCTCGTCGTGCTCGTGACCAAGCTGCGCATCGTCGTCACCGCTTGTGGCGTCATCATGTCCATGGCCTTCCCCGTCATCTTCATGGCCGTGGTCGTTGCGAGAATGGTCGTTGTGAGAATCGTCGTTGTGAGAATGGTCGCGGTAGGCAACCGGACGGGCATATTCGAGGGCCGTAAATATGGGAACCCCACGATCGCTGGCGCTTGAAAACACCTTCAACAAACCTTCCTCAAAACCACCGCCGTTGACCACCAACAGCTCGGCCGTTTCAATGGCTTGAACCTGCCGTGCCGAGGGTTGAAAATCATGAGGTGAAACGCCACGGGGCATAATTGTTTCAACCTTGAACGCCTCACCCACCAAATTATCAACAACGTCACCCAAAACAGCGGTTGTTACAACGATGGTGGCTGGCTTGTTCGTACCCTCGACGTTGGATTCGGTGCTGGAAGGTCTTCCCTGATTCTTCCCGGCAGTACCGCACCCGACCACAAGCAATGCCGTCGATAATAACAATGCCAAGCTGGTGAATCTGCGCATTTGCGCTCTCCGATTTAAGTATAAATGAGAATGATTCCCAGTTTGCCAGCAGCGCTTCGGTTCCACAACCCGAAAGCGCGAGACAGCTGGCCAACCCACCAGAAGAGGGCCTAAGTATTTCGTCTGTCAGTTATCTATAGAGACCCAAATAGTGCGATACTCTAACTAATTTGAATCCTGTTAGCACAACACTTTTGGGGGACTCTGTAATGAGCGAAGCCGTCGTTACCACTAGCCCAGCGCTAGTTGACGAACTTACCACGTGGCTTGAGGAAAATTGGGATCCAGACTTAAGCGTCGGTGAATGGTGGGAACGTTTGGGCATGGCTGGATGGTCGGCACCCATGCTCGCACCCGACAGCTTTGGCCGCGGGCTAACCCGAGGCGATGCCCTCTTGGTAGCAAGCACAATCGCCGAATTTGGTGCCTTAGCCGCACCTACCGGTATGTCTATTGGGCTCTTCTCGCCCACCGTTGCCACCCACGGCACCCGTGAACAAATTGAACGACTAATTCCACCTGCGGTTACGGGCAAAATTGCCTATTGCCAGCTGTTCTCAGAACCTGGCGCAGGCAGCGACTTGGCGGGCCTCACATGTCGAGCCGAACAAGACGGCGAACTATGGCATGTTAACGGTCAAAAGGTCTGGACATCAGGTGGCCAATACGCCGATGCAGGTATGCTGATTGCTCGCACCAACCCAGAGGCACCAAAGCACCAAGGCATAACTTGGTTCGCCATTGACATGCACCAACCAGGCATTGAGATTCGACCCCTCAGGGAAATGACTGGTAACGCCATGTTCAATGAGGTCTTCCTAACTGATGCCACCGTGCCCGACGCCAACCGCATCGGCGCTGTCAACAACGGGTGGGCAGCGACCAACACCACCTTGCTACACGAACGCTCAGGCATGGGTGCTCGAGGCGGAGCAAGCGCCGCCGGGGGCCGCATCGCTCGTGCGGGCACCAAATTTGGTGAACTCGACAAGCGCGCCGGCGATTTCGTAGGTGAACGCAACAAGGTCGTATCCATTCCCGACAAGCCTGAGACTGAAGCCAAAGCGGCTAACATCTCACCCGCCCAGCTCTACATTGACTTGGCTAAAGACTTCGGCCGTATTGATGAGCCAGTCATCCGCCAAAAGCTGGTTCAGTCACACATTCTGGGAACTCTCGCTCGCCTAACTACTGAGCGCCACAAGGCAGTGCGTTCTCAAGGCGGCGACATTCCCGGCGTAGCCAACTTCTCAAAGCTTTTGATGGCCGACATTCTGCGCCACAACCGCGATCTTGGCATGGAACTGCTCGGCGCTCGGGGCATGTTGCATTCGTACGAAGAAGCCGACCGCGAGACCATGAAGGCGCTACCTGGCGGATCAGCAGCTGTAACGACAACCGGCTTGTGTTTAGGTGCTCAGGCGCTGCCAATCTATGGCGGTACTGACCAGATACAACGCAACTTGGTTGGCGAACGTGCACTTGGTCTGCCCAAAGAACCAGGTGACCTTTCCAAGGTTCCTTTCAACCAGCTGCCGAAGAATTCGTAAATGAAACGATAAGCTTGGGTAACTGTGCGCGCGAATGCCATTTGAGCACTTCGCAACCTAAAGTAGCAGCATGGTTACCCAAGCCAACTATGGCTTAATATTTAGAGAAGCGGCCATAGGCGGGCACGTTGGAATGACCAAAAACCGAGTTGGAGTTGCAGGTGGCTAGGCCTTCTAGCCGATCAGGCCCAACTCATCGTGAACAAGTAATCAGTCGTATCTATGAAGCGACTGGTGATTTGATCGAAAAAATCGGTTACGACGATATAAGCATTGCCGATGTAGCCGAAGCGTGCGGCATGTCGCGTACCGCTATGTATAACTATTTTGCCGATAAGACCGATCTACTTATTGGCTACGTGGCCCACGAAACCGAGGGCTATATTTTACGCCTTGACGACGCTTTGCGTCCGGTCGACAATCCGGTGGATCAGCTGCGCACTTACATTCGACTGCAGCTCGAATACTTTTCGGATAACCATTTACCGCCGGGGCCCGAGCTACGGCTTTTGCTGCCAGCTTCGGCTGCCGCCCAGGCTCAAGCACACGTGATGATGCTAGAAGAGCGTCTCACCGCCATCGTGGCCGCTGGTCGCGACCGCCGCTACTTGGTCGCCGACGACATTCCCTCGACGGTAGCCATGATCTCGGCCTGCATCGGCCGAGCGAGTGCCGTTAAAGACGAAACTCCTCTAGACGAACAAATTGCTTCGACCGAGGAGTTCGTTTTGCGAGCCGTTGGCGTTCGCATAGATGCAAACGATCGACCACGTAAATTACCGCGCCGCTAAAACCACTCCCGTTATCATCAGCGGACTTCCGTAGAAACTCGCTGTTACGGATAACCACAGCACGGCTGATTACTTGCCAATAGCAACGATTTCAATGAATTTGTGGTGCATCCCAATTAGAGATGCACCACAGTATTTAAGTTGTTTTTTGTTTGCGGCCTTGGAAGATTCCTAAGCCCACCGCAGCGGCAAGGAATAACGCCACCGCGCCCAATAGCACCGGATTCACACCGCTGCTCTTGTCTTCATCGGCGGCTGCGGCCGTCTCAACCGTTTCTGCAATTGCCTCAACCGATTCTTCGGGTTCAGCCTCTTCGCTATCAGCGAAACTAATACCCACAAATTGGTCTTGGCTGAAGTCTGTAGCACCACCTTCATGGTCACGACGTGTGAAGATCACACATGAATTCGCTTCGCTACAATCAACTTCCTCGCCATCAGTCGGTGTGAAGGTCCGCTCGACTACTAGTGGAGTTGAGAAAGTGCCATCTGCCGCCACGGGTGCAAACCAAACGATGTGTTCACTGTCGTTCTCGGGGTAGCAGCGTGAAGCGCGCCCTTCTTCAGTTCCCAGTTCACCACCGGTCGGGGCTTGGCAGAGCTGCACATACACACCCTGGTCAGGCACATAGCCGCTTCCATTCACCGTGATTGTTTCGCCCGACTCCAAATCAGTGGATTTAGAAAGTGTCAGAGTTGGCGTGGCAGCTGGGCTGGCACCGCCTTCACTGGCAAAGGGTGGCTCGGTTGCGGCGTCAAAGGTGACCGGAATGAAGAGATCCAATGAGAAATCTTCAGCCCCAAAGCGATCACGACGCACATAGACTCCACACGATTCGGGTTCCATGCAATCGATCACACTTCCGTCATCTACCTGATAGGCACCTGTTACCGGCAAATCGATCTCAAATGCGCCGTCAGTTAAAGGTGCCGTTCCGGGAACCGACATGGTGTTGGTAACCCAAATACCCTGACCATCGCAGGGCCCCACACTTTCACGTCCGGCTTCATCACCGAGCTGCTGTGTAGGTGCTCCGCAAAGGCGGATAAACAATCCAACATCATCGGCATAACCACTACCCGTTATATGGAGGTTGTCACCTGCCGCGTTCAGGTCGCCGGTTGGCTGCACATCAACCTGGTTCTGCTGGGCAGCGGCGCTGGTTGCCGTCAAGGCGGCGTAGGGCACTATGGCTGTGAAAGCGACGGCGAAGACCACTAACGCTTTAGTCAGCTGGCCACGCAGATCGCCAATGGAATTTGAAGCAAAGGGCACTAAAAGCTCCTTAGTAGGTGGTTTCACGACGACGGCTCATGCCGAGGAACGCTGCGCCAGCGAGCAAAGCTGCGGTACCGGTCGCGACCATCGGCATGGTGTTGCTACCAGTGCGGGGCAACACGCTATTGGAACCAACGGCGAACGAAATGGGCAGAGTGACTTCGTCGCCCGGCTCGCTGAGAGACACGGCCCAGCTCCGGATTTCGCACTTGTTGGTGCCACATTCCACGCTGCCGACACGACCCTGTACTGGCAATACTACCGAAAGGTCACCAACCTCATTGGCGGTAACTTCTTTGGCTTGCGCGAAATTACAGGCCGAAGAATCGCCCGCTACGCACTGTGCAATCACATAGGCCACACCGGGACGGAAGCCACTACCTTCAACCCGAACCTCGTCACCGCCCACGAACAAACGATCAACTCGGTTTCCGCGCAGCGTTGCTTGTGGGGCCGGTGCCATATCACCATCACCAAAGGTCACGGGTACGAACTTGTCTTGGGTGAAGTCGGTCGCGCCTCCGTTGTGATCACGGCGCGTGAATACACCGCAGGCACCCGGCGCCGAACAATCGAGCTCAGTGCCATCAGCCAGAGTAAAAGACCGTTCAACCACGATAGGCGAGCTGAAAGTGCCGTCGGCGGCCACCGGGGTCATCCAAACGGTGTGCTTGCCGTCTTGGCCCGGATAGCAACGGGTTGACCGACCGTCAGCTTCACCCGAGTTAGCATTTTCCGGAGCGGCACAGAATTGGATGTAAATACCCTGGTCAGGTGCGTATCCAGTTCCGGTAGCGGTGATTGTTTCACCGCCAGCCAACCCGGTTGACTTCGACAGCGTAAGCGTCACGGCACCATCTTCGGCTTCATCTTCATCCTCAAAGACTGGTGGCGTGGAATTGGGGTCAAAGTTGAGTGGAACAAACACCTCGAGCGAGTAATCATCCGCTGACGTGTGGTCACCGCGAATGTATATTCCACAAGCGCCTGCGGTCATGCAGTCGACTACACCGCCGTCCTTGTCCTGGAATGCCCCAGCCACAGGAAGGTTGACGTCAAAAGCACCACTGGTCATAGGCGCTGTGCCGGGCACGGTCATGGCGTTGGTCACCCAAATCCCTTGACCATCACAGGGCCCTACGCTGTTACGACCAGCTTCATCACCAAGCGCTTGGGTGGGTGCTCCACAGAGACGAACGTAGACCCCCGTACCCTCGTCATAGCCACTACCTTTCACGTTGACGGTGGCCCCAGCGGCATCAAGACCACTGGTTGGACTGACGCTAGGTGGATTGGGCGCGGCGTAAGCCGAAGGCGCACCGATTGCCATCGCCGGGAGCAGTGTGGCGGCGCTCAGCATGCCAGCGGCCAACGTCCGCTTCAGCCGCTTACGGCCAGATGCCGACAAGAGATTTGGTAGGGCCATTAAATGCTCCTTGATTGCTTTTCTAATTTTGGTGATTTTGAAATGAGATGGGTGGTACTTACCGAAGACGAGATGAGTGGTACTTACCGAAGACAAAGCGTGAGCTAGGCGGTGGGTTAACGGCGTTTGGCGATAGCGACACCAGCTGCCAAGCCACCTGCTAAGCCGACCACAATGAAGCCCACAAGAAACGGACTAATGCCGCCACCCGAACCGCTGTCGTCAATCGCGGCGGAGATTAATGCAACCTCTTCTGCTTCAGCGGTTTCGCTTTCGGCTTCGGTGGTAGTCGTAGTTTCAGGCTCTTCTGACTCGTCAGACACGCCGTCATCCTCGGTAGTTTCGTCACCAGCGCCACTTTCGCCTTGGTTTTCGGCCTCGTTGTCGGTGCCAGAGGCCGCATTAGCTTCGGGCGGAACCGGTTCGCTAGGTGTGGGCACATTAGCTTCGGTTGGCGGAACCGATGGCTGCGTGGGCTGACTCGGCGGAGGCGGTGGCGCGGGCGGTTCTGCGGTACGGAATGAGATTAAGGAGAACACGTCGGAAGAACGATCATCGGCGTGGCCCGAAACAGCACTGGTCTTGACCGCGCACGGAACCGCAAAACAGTCGGTAGCCCCAAACCGGCTGGTTACTTTGACTCCGCTTCGCGAAAAGTTGCCCGCTCCATCAGTCGTCACCTTTTGGAGGCCCACTGAGTTACAGGTGTGATCATCGCCCGAGGTGGAACGACATTGCATCACAAATAGCTGGCTATTGGGTTCAAATCCCGATCCGTTAACTGTGACAAAGTCGCCATCGGGGTTAAGGCCTTGGTTGGGACTGACAGAAATTGACGGTGCGGCACTGGCTGGAGCCGCGAATACCAGGGCCAAAAGACTAAACACCACGGCAAGCATGCCAAGCGCGGCTGCTCGAGTTACGCCCTGACTACGGTCTCTAGCACAGTGCGGCCCGGCAAGCTGAGCAGCCCGATTACTCAAGGAGCTGGTGGTGCTCTCAGTGGTTATCAGGTCTTTTGGGCTAAAAAACACCATCTTTAGGCTCTTGCTCTCCATATTGTCGTGTAGCGCATGAAGGATTATTAATCATAGACTGGAACTTATTCCAATCATCGGCCATTATTTATAAATGTAACGACATTGAGTAGCCATTAGTTCGACAGGTTGTCAGGCATCATTGACAGCTTGTCAATATATAATGACAGGTTGTCGTAATAAACAATATTAAATCAATTATAATATGCCTAGAAGCACAACCACACGCACTCAACTGCTCGTCATCTTGAATAGAGCTACAAACCAGTCGACCAAGATGGACGTCGGTTCGCCCAAATGACATCATTCTTCGTCCGTCGTGCACTAATGCTGGCCGCCACCATCTGGTTAGCGGTGACGGTGCTGTTCGTGCTGCTGCACGTTTCCCCCGCTAGCCCGCTCAATAACCTTCCACCGCAGATCGTGGCCGACCCGGCCGCCAAAGCCGCCATCATGGCCGAGAAGGGTTTGGACCGTCCGCTACCGGTGCAATACCTAAGCTATTGGGGTGGACTATTGACCGGAGACTTAGGGAAATCTCTATACGACGGTTCTTCCGTGGCGGGAATGATCGCCACCTCGGCACCAGTTTCACTAGAACTTGGCGGCATCGCCACTCTGTTGGCCGTTGGTGCCGGTGGCGCTGTTGGCATTGCTTCGGCCCGAGCTCAGGGTAAACGTGGTGATGCACTGGCACGATTTAGCACGGTGCTGGCCATTTCGGTCCCCTCTTATTGGTTGGCGGTCATCAGCTTGGTAGTTGTCGGTAACCGTTACCCCAACTTGCTGCCCTCGGCGGGTGGTTTTCGCAGCTTGGGGGCCGACCCTGCGGCCAACCTTAGATCCCTAATTCTGCCATCAGTCATCCTTAGCCTAAGTGGTTTCGCCATGGTGGCTAGGGCGTTACGTTCCGCCTTGATAGAAGCTTACGAAAGCGATGAAGTTCGCTTTGCGAGGGCCATGGGCATGAGCGAAAGTCACATTCTCTGGCGAATTGCCATGAAAAGCGCTGCTCCGGCGACCATTACCGTGGTTGGATTGGTTGCTGGCATCATGCTCTCGGGAACCGTGCTGATTGAAAACGTGTTCCAACTCCCTGGGATGGGTCAATTGATGGTGATGGGCTTTGGCCTGAATGACTACGATCTCGCTCTTGGTACTGCCATAGTGACCGCCATCATTTTCCTGTCGCTGAACTTGGCGGTAGACATTGCACTCCACTTTTTGGACCCACGTTTGCGTCAACGGATTGGTGAAAAAAGGCCGCGTAAATCTCACCCAGCACCGGTCACGGCATGAATATCTCGAGAACGACTTATAGTGCGCTAGCCCGTAAGAAACGAGGCACGAGCCGAGCGGCTACCTGGTTAGGTGTGGTGCTGCTTGGAGCCTTTGTTCTGTTGGCCCTAATCGGGCTGTTACATCCAAGTGACCCTAATAGCCTTAGCGCCTTGGGTGCCGAGGCACCCTCGTGGAAGTACCCGTTTGGTACCGATCTACTTGGACGTGACCTCTTTGTGCGTGTGAGTGCCGGAGCATGGATGTCGCTGCTTGTGAGCGTAGGTTCAGTGCTATTCGGCCTGGCTTTTGCCGTCCCGATTGGGGTGTACACAGCTTGGCGTCACGAGCGCTGGCCTGACCAGATTTTGATGCGCGTGGTAGAGATGACGCAGATCGTGCCGCAATTCATCTTGGCCATCATCGTGCTCGGCATCGTGGCCACAGGAGATGTCGCGTTTTTTGGAGTGAAAATATCCATGACGACTCGACTGATATTTTGCATCGGTCTGGGTTTTATCCCGTTCTTTACCAGGGTCACCCGTTCGGCCGCTCTAGTCGAGATTGAAAAGGAATACGTAGAAAGCTTGCGTTTAATTGGGGTGCCCAATCGAGAAGTTCTGCTTCGTGAGGTGCTACCAAACATCGCACCGGTGATCGCAATTCAAGCTCTGTTGGCCTTCGCAATCGCCGTATTTGCCGAAGGTGGGCTCTCGTATCTGGGGCTTGGCGTACCACCGCCCGAGCCAACCCTAGGTAACCTGATCAGCGAAGCTGGCAGCCAATTGGTAGATGGTGCCTGGTGGTATGCCCTCATACCAGGGGCAGTTTTGGTGGCCGGAATTACCGGTGGCAATCTTTTGGCCGACAACCTCACCTCACGCGGCACTCAAGCCAGCCTTGTAGACAACCCAACCGACCCCCTTATCTCGAATTACACCTCAACCGAAGCAGCCCTTAACCAAGATGAAAAGCTTCCCCTCTAAACCAAAGAGTGCCGCTGCTGTGGATAACGGTGTTACGGCCGCGTATCAAGGCCCCCAAAACATGCACAACAGCCTGGCAGAAACGTCTATGTCGGCGTCTATGGCCGCGGCACGCATGTCGCGTCGGCGTTTTCTTGGCTTGGGCGTTGGTGCCCTCGGTGCCGCTGTTGCCAGTTCGGCCGTGTTGGCAGCTTGCAGCAGTAATAGCAGTTCTAACGCCGTAGTCAGTCGACACGAAGATGGCATTTTGCGCATCGGTGTTGCCGGATCGCCCTCGAGTCTCAACCCCTTAGATTCAGGCTCTGAACAAACCAGGTGGCTGGCCGAACCCATCATCGAAACGCTCTACACCTACGATGAAAACCTGAATTCGGTACCTCTCTTGGCTTCCGCCGAACCGACTATCAGCGACGACCTTTTGACCTGGACCATTCCCCTACGCAGCGACATCACCTTCCACAATGGTGACTTGCTCACGGCCGATGACGTGATTGCCACCCTGGATCACATGCTGAACCTCGGTTCAGGTAGTGAATGGATCACGTATTTGCTCGAATACGTACAGCGCTTCGATAAAGTCGACGAGCACACCGTGTCGATCGGGCTGGCCAAACCCTACGGATTGCTACGCTCTCATCTCACCAACCTTCCGATCAGCCACCGCGATTTCGTAGATCGAAAAGACACAATGATGGGTACTGGCCCTTACCAACTCGACCGTTATTCCCATGGCCAAACAGTTTCCATGTCGCTCTATAACGGATACCACGGCCCAAAACCAGCCTTCAAAGGCATCGAATTTACAGTTTTCACCGACGGTGCCACTCGGGTTGTCAGCCTTCGTCAAGGAAAAATCGACCTCATAACTTCGGTGCCGTATCAGAACTTGTCGGCTATTGAGAACCACGACGACCTTGAGTTGATCATGGCAGAATCACCACTCGATATTCTGACCTACGTCAACCTCTTTGAAGAGCCATTTAGCGATCGAAATTTTCGAATGGCAATTGCCCACGCCATGGACCGCAAAGGTGTGAAAGACCGCGTTTTTGGTGGCCACGCCACTATCGGCCAAGGCCCGATAGGTCCCGCAGAACTCGGTTGGGACCCTGACTTAAAAGTTTTTGACGAGGAACGCGACCTCGATTTAGCTCGGCAATATCTAGAGCAAGCAACCACCAACGTTCGAAAATTCACCATCACTCTTGGCACCACCCAAACCGCCAAAGAAATCGCTTCGGTCTTAGCGGCTGGCTGGGCCGAAATTGGCATCTCCGTTGACTTGCGTCCGTTAGCGGGTGGCCCATGGTCTTCGGCGTGGCTCGCCAATGATTACCAAATGCTTATGAACCTGTTCCAAAGTGGTTTCACGAGCGGTCCGGCGAATTACATGACCCTTACTCCAGCCCATTCCAGAAACCTGTTGTCGTGTGGCTATGAAGATTCGGAAGTGGACGCTTGGATGGACTCGGTGTGGGAAACTGCCGACGAAGACGAACGAGTGGATGCTCTCAGTAAAATTACGCGTCGGCTCGCAGAAGAAGCGATCATTTTCCCACCGGCATATCCCAAGCTCGCAATGGCCCAACGTAAGGAACTCGCACCGATTGACACCAACGGTCTTCGCATTAGCCGGATCAATCCCCAGCTTCTGAGCTTCCGCGACCACTAAAGCGGAATAGGTTCGACAGAATTGGGAACGATGGCGAATGCGCTCTTGGTGGTTGACGATCTCCGAATCACCTACCAAGGTTCAAAGACCAAAACGGAGGCTGTTCGAGGAGTAAGTTTCAATATCGCGCCCGGCGAGGTGTTGGGGTTAGTGGGCGCCTCGGGTTCGGGCAAGAGCAGTCTGGTGAATGCGATCTTGGGCCTGCACCGGTTGGATACCCGAGTGGATGCACAAGCGTTGACCTTTGAAGGACATGACCTTTTGCGGGCCGACACGGCAACGTGGTCCACGCTACGCGGCCGTCGCTTGGGCCTAATTCCGCAGCACCCAATGACTTCGTTGGCCGCTACTACCTCGGTGGGACGCCAGTTTGATTGGTATCTAGGTGATAATGCCATTGCGCGCTATGCCGATGATTTGGTGGCCATTGGCTTAGACGAGGTCGTGGAACGCCCAAACGACTTGCCATCTAAATTCTCGGGCGGACAACTACAGCGCCTGGTGATTGCCATTGCCACTTTCGGGGCCTCACCATCGCTGTTGTTGGCCGATGAACCTACCAGCACGTTGGATACCACCGTGCAGCAGGCGGTGCTTCAAGTTCTGGAAGAGCAACGCCAGCGATTAGGCATCGCCATGCTTTACATATCGCATGATTTGGCCGTTGTTTCTCAGGTGTGCGACCGGGTAGGCGTCATGAAAGACGGGCAGCTGATCGAAATTGGCACCGTGGCCGACATTTTCAACTCTCCGCAACACGCGTACACCAAGGCCTTGGTGAGCTCGATTTCACAAATGGCCCTAGCTCCACGCAGCAAAGCCACAACATTCGAGAATCGCTCAGAAGCGACCAACTCACCAGCCTCAGCACCAGTGAACATGAGCCCGCCAAGCGCGACCAAAGCCGCAGTGCCCCTATTATCGGTGTGCGACGTTACGCACCAGTATTCAACGGCACGCAGCAAGGCTGAAACCTTAAGTCTGCAAAACGCCAGCCTCGAACTAAAAGCCGGAGAAATCGTGGCTCTGGTGGGCCAAAGCGGTTCCGGAAAAACTACCTTGGCAAGAATTATTGCCGGTGCCCAAATGGCCAGCTCTGGCGAGGTTTGGTTCAAAGGGGAAGAGCTTAGCTTTAACCGACCAGCATCATTACGACGCCAAATTCAACTGGTCAGCCAGAACCAACGTGCGGCCCTGAATGCGCATCGCAGCGTGAAACATGCTCTGCTCCAGGCCTTACGGGTGCACAACATTGGTAAGAACCATGCCGACCAACTGCAAATCGCCACCGAAATGCTAGAGCGAGTCGGTCTCACAGCAGGCTATTTAGACCGCAAACCCACCCAGCTGAGTGGCGGTGAACTTGCCCGTACCGTTTTGGCCAGAGCCTTACTGCTATCACCAGAACTGCTGATTTTGGATGAACCGACCGCTAGCTTAGACGGCCCGGTCAAGCTTCTAATTCTACGACTTTTGAAAAAGCTACAGAGCGAGATGGGCCTCACTGTTCTAATCATTACCCACGAGCTGACCGTGGCACGCAAACTTAGTGAGCGGGTGGTGGTCATGAATTCAGGGCAGATTGTTGAAACCGGTGCCACCGCCACCGTCTTTACGAAACCCACGGCTGAATATACGCGGGCCTTGATTGAAAGCGAACCAAAAGATCCACGCTTGGTCTAGTTTTGGGCCTGACCCATCTAGAGATCGCACCAATCAGCTACGCATAAGCTCGCCGAAGCACACCGGCCTACGCGAAGCACGCAACTATTGGAGGTTTAGGCATGATCGAACGCCAAGTAGAAATCACAACACCCGAAGGTGAAATGACCACCTTCATTCATCACCCCGAACACGACGGACCGCATCCCGTTGTTCTATATCTCATGGACGCGCCTAGCATTCGTCCGGCCCTTCATGACATGGCATCGCGCCTAGCCAGCGCTGGATACTACGTGATGATGCCCTACCTTTACTATCGCGGCGGGCCCTTTCGCGAGTTCACTCAAAGTGACGAAGACATGCACGCTAGAAGCGAGCTGATGAACAGCGTGACTCCCACCAATATCATTGGTGATGCTGAGGCAATGTTGGCCTTTGCCGATAGCGATGCGGCCGCCGCCAAGGGCAAGGTAGGAGCCGTGGGTTTCTGCATGAGCGGAGGTCTAGTGATTTCGCTGGCGCGAGCCCTGCCGGAGCGAGTAAATGCGGTCGCTTCGATCCACGGAGCCTGGTTGGTACGCGATACCGACGATTCACCGCACTTGGGCTTAAACCCGGTGCAAGCCGAGGTGCACTTCGCGTGGTGCGACAACGACACCACAGCACCAAAAGAAGACATACCCATCATGGAAGAGGCCCTGGCAGCGGCCAATGTTACCTACACTCTTGATTTCATGACCGAGGCCTTACACGGATTTGCTCCGGCCGGTCCACGGTACGATCGGTATGCTTCTGAGTTGCACTGGGAGCGGGTGCACTCGCTTTTTAGGCGAAATCTCTAACCATAAAACAGAGTTGGGGCACTGCTGATTTAGCAGCGCCCCAACCATTTTTAGTGTTGTTTAGTGCGTTTGCACGTGTCGCTGGCTTAGTCGGCCCAGCCTTTCACCTTTTCAAGTACCGTTAACGGATCTTCCCCACCGACTGGCATGACAGACAACGCCGTTACACCTGAGTCTTTATAGGCCTGAACTTGGTCACGAACGAAACCTTCGTCACCAAAGAGTGACACTGCTTTCAAAAAGTCGTCGGGTATTGCTGCTGCGGCTTCATCTTTCTTACCATCCAGGTACAGGTCTTGAATTTCCTTGGCTTCGGCTTCGTAACCGTAACGACTGAAGAGGTCGTTGTAGAAGTTGCGGCCCCGGGCGCCCATGCCACCAACGTAGAGTGCCACCATTGGTCGGCTAGCGTCGCGCACCATCTTTGCGGTTGCTTCGTCACCAAAACCAATCGCACCACCAGCCACAATTTGAAGTTCGCCAAGGCTTGCATCACGCTTGGCCTTACCTTCATCCAAATTTTCACCCCAGACGTCAGCGGCCTTATGTGGGTTGTAGAAAATTGGAAGCCAACCGTTGGCAAGCTCGGCAGCCATGGCGACGTTCTTAGGGCCAAGTGCCGCTACATAAATAGGAATATCCGAGCGTTGAGGATGCGTGATCAGCTTCAAAGCCTTGCCTAGGCCGGTGCCTTGGCCTTCGGGCAGCGGAATTTGGTAGGCCTTGCCCTGATGCTCAACACGTTCACGGCGCCAAACCTGCCGACAAATTTCGATGATTTCACGGGTGCGCTGCAACGGGCGATCGTAAGGCACGCCGTGGAAGCCTTCGATCACTTGGGGCCCTGAGGCACCAATACCCAACACTGCACGACCGCCCGAAATTTCATCCAAACCGGCCGCTGTCATGGCTAACAGCGTTGGGGTGCGGGTGTACAGCGGCAAAATACCGGAGGCTATTTCAATAGTTTCGGTCTTGGCAGCGATGTAGCCCATGAGGGTGACAGCGTCGTTCCCGTAGGCTTCGGCCACCCACACCATATCGACGCCGGCTTTTTCAAAGGCTTGTACCTGCTCTACGCCTTTAAGGAATCCTCCGGCGTACGACAGCGACATGCTCAGCTTCATTTAGATTTACCTCTCTGGGTGCACTGCTTATTAAGCAGCGTAATATTCGGAACGAAGCTCGCGCTTCAGAAACTTACCGTTGGCATTGACCGGCAAGGGTTCGGTTCGAACAGTAATGGCCTCGGGCACTTTATGACGAGCAATACGCTCCGCGACAAAGGCCTTCAGCTCTTCAACGTCGATTGTGGCGCCTGGGGTGGGTACCACTACCGCTGCTACTGCTTCACCAAGACGTTCATCAGGAATTCCAAAGACAGCAACTTCAGCTACATCTTCATGCTCGTAAATCGCTGCTTCGACCTCCGAGCTGAAAATGTTCTCGCCGCCGCGTAACACCATGTCTTTGGCCCGGTCCACAATGTACACGAAACCGTCTTCATCGATGCGGGCAACATCGCCGGTATCGAACCAACCATCCACGATGGCTTCATCAGTGGCTTCAGGCTGGTTGAAATAGCCTTTAATAACCACCGGCCCACGAACCCACAAGCGGCCCACAGTATTAGGGTCCTTCGGCAAGTCTTCGCCCAAGTCATCTACCAACTTGGCGTCGAGTGTGGGCACTACCGGACCGCAAGAAGCAGGTTTGGCGGTATAACTACCCGAAGCGTTTGCGGTCACGATTCCGCTAGTTTCGGTTAGGCCATAACCGGTCGTGGCGGCACCTTCACTTAATGACGAACCGATTTTGTCGACTAGATCTGGGGGCACCGGCGCGCCACCACCCGACATGCCTATGAGCGATGAGGTGTCACGCTTCGACCAGTCGGGGTGGGTTAGCACCTCGCGGCTCATGGTCGGCACGCCTGATATGTTGGTCACCCTTTCTCGCTCAATTAGCTCGAGCGCGCGACCGGCATCCCAGCGGTACATAAGCACAACCGTTGCTCCAGCCACCGTGACCGGATGAAGCAAACAATTGAGGGCCGTTACGTGAAAGAGCGGTGTAGGTGCCAGATATACAGGGCTTTCGGCTTCTGGCATGGCCACTGTGCTTTCGCCATTGCTGGAAGCGGCAATCTTGGCATCGGCTGCACCAGCCACACTGGTCATAAAGATCAAGTTCATCAGGTTGGTAATTGAACCGACGTGGGTGATCTGGGCACCTTTTGGCTGGCCAGTCGTTCCAGAGGTGAAGAAAATGGTGGCGTCGTCTTCGGGGTTGATATTGGCCTCGGGCAAGGTATCTGGGGCGTCGCCTTCGACAATCGAGCTCCAACGGATTACGCCCTCGGGCCATTCACCACTTAGTCGGGTGGCAATCACTTCTAATGGGTGATCGGCTCGCAAAGAATCCAGCACTGGCAATAGCCGATCAAGACGTTCCCCGTCTACCACAATGATGCTCGGATGCGTTTCACGAAGGGCATATTCCATTTCGCCGGTGATCCACCAAGCGTTCATGCCAACCACGGTGGCACCCAAGGAAATTACCGCCCAATAAGTCACTACCCATTCCGGGTAGTTCCGCATTGATAGGCCAACCCTGTCGCCTTCGGCAATGCCGTGTTTGGTAGAGAGATAGTTGGCAAGCGCTCGCACCTGACGGTGAATTTCCCCATAGGTGTAATGCTCGTCTTCGTAGACGATATAGGTTTTGTCGCCATAGCCCGCTGAGCCTTCCCAGACCGCTCGAAGATTAGGTGGGGCAGCTGGGAAAACCCGTGCCGGGCGCCCCAAAATAGTTGTTTCCTCCATGGCAAATGGTGCGCCAGGCGCAATCAACTCTTGCCAAGACTCTAGAAACGCTTGAACCGGTTTCAGCGTGTCACTCATAATGGGCCTCCAATAAAATCCGATAGAAATAGCGCACACATGGCCTGAAAAGTATGTGTCTTAAGGGCTAACCCTACTAGAGCTCGATCCCTTGAGAAGCCGAATTGGCACAACGTCAACGAAAGATCCGCGCTGCCTCTGTGTAAAGAACTCTTAACAGTTGCGTTGTGGCACTGCGTACAGCATCGGTATAGTCGAGTTGTGCTTGAAGTCGTGCAACTCACCAAGTCTTTCGGCGGGAGAGATAACGAGACGGCGGTGGTCGCGCTAAACACTGTCGACTTCAATGTTGCCAGCGGCGAATTCGTAGCCGTTTTAGGCCCTTCTGGCTGTGGAAAAACCACTTTGCTGCGTTCCATCGCAGGTTTCGAAACCCCTGACTCTGGTTTCATCAGCGTGGATGGCGAAACCGTCTTTGCTCCAGGTCGCCGATCAGTACCAGCACACGAGCGCGGTATCGGTTTTGTGCCCCAAGACGGTGCTCTCTTTCCACATCTCTCGGTAGCCCAGAATGTTGGTTTCGGGCTTCGTCACATGAACAGCTCGAAACGACGTCAACGGGTTCAAGAAACGCTCGACCTGGTCGGATTGGGAAATCTTGGAAAGCGCCGTCCACATGAATTGTCCGGTGGCCAACAGCAGCGAATCGCATTGGCCCGGGCGATAGCTCCCGGACCTCGAGTGGTTCTTTTAGACGAACCATTCTCCGCGTTAGATGAATACCTACGAGAAACGCTTCGCAACGAGGTCCGCCAGTTGTTGCGAAAGCTAGGCAGTACGGTTGTGTTGGTCACACACGACCAGGAAGAAGCTTTGGCGCTCGGTGATCGAGTGGCGGTCATGCGGGCCGGAGAAATGGTTCAGGTAGGTCCGCCCGATGAGACCTACTATCAGCCAAACGACCTAGAGCTGGCCCGGTTCATGGGCGAAACCGTAATAGTCGATGGCCACGTCAAGGCGACCGAACCAAAAGGTGGGCCCAACGTTTCGTGTGCTTTTGGCAATCTTCCGGTTTCGGTATGGCACGGCAGAACGGGCCGCTGCGACGTATTGATTCGGCCTGAGAACATTAGGGTATCGCTGCTTAGCAGCATTGAAAATAACTATGCTGCGGAGAACCAGTCTGGCGTCATCGGCACCATTAGAGACCGAACGTTTTATGGGCACGATAGTTTGCTTTGCGTGGATGTACCCGAGTTGTCGCGCACGGTGCCGGTGCGCATCATCGGTGATCGTAACTACGCCATCGGCGACCAGGTACTTCTAGAAGTTGAAAACCCGGTATGTACCTACGCCACCTAAGGCCGGATTGACCGGAACGATAGGCACACCGCTACCTTAAATCGCGGCTAACTTTCGTTCATTTTGTCATATATTCGCAACCGAAAGGACCCCCCTGTGTTCCGAAACCGCTTCCGGTCGAGCTTTGCCATTGCGCTGGCCGTTTTGTTATTGGCGATGGTGAGCGCGTGTTCTTCTGATGATTCATCGGATAACAACGCGGCATCTTCGACCACAGAATCAACTGAGAGCAGCGACGATTCATCTCCACCTTCAAGTGACGAGACTCCGCAAAGTGATGTCTTGCTCACTGTTTACACTGACCAACACCTCAGCCTTATCGAGACTCTAACCGCTGCCTACACTGAAGAAACAGGCGTAAAATTCAATATTCAGCCCGACGCTAACTTCGGACAGATTGAAGCGGAAGGTTCGGCCTCACCAGCCGATATTTTTCTTTCCGAAGACCCCGGGCCGGTGGCGCAACTCGCCAAAGCCGACCTGTTGGTTGAGCTCGATTCAGCCATAGTTGACCAGGTGCAGCCGGGGTTATCAGATCCCAACAACCTGTGGGTCGCCTACGCAGCACGAACTCGGGTGCTGTACTACAACCCCACCGTGATTGATGAAGCCGACCTGCCTGAATCGTTGATGGACCTAACCGATGAGAAATACAAAGGCAGCTTTGCCTGGGCACCTTCAGGGGCGTTCGTGGCCACGACGCAGTATCTCATTTCCACAATTGGTGAGGAAGCCACCACCGAATTCCTAGAAGGAATTAAAGCCAACGGCGTTAACGAACAAAAGAACGGCAACGTTCGCGACACTGTGGAGGCTGGCAAGCACGCTATGGGCTTGTCCAATCACTATTACTGGTGGATCAAAGCGAACGAGGTTGGTGGGCCCGATCAAATGACATCCAAAATCTACAATTTCCCGATTGAAGATCCCGGCAATCTCATTCTCTCCTCAGGTGCAGGTATTTTAGCTAGCAGTAAGAACCAGGCTGCGGCTGCGGACTTCCTCGAGTGGCTGACCAATATTGACGGTGGCCAAGTGTTCCTATCAAGTGATGACCTTGCCCTCTCAGGCGGCCAATACCCAGTGGCAGTAGGTTCCGAAAGTGCCTTGGTGGGTAGTCTGGCCGATGTGAAGTCTCCGGTTTATGATATGTCTATTTTCGCCAATCAAACAGAGGCCCAAGACCTCTTGAAGCGTTTGGGTATGTCTAGCTAACCCATGCCGCAATCCGATAGAAGGCCGTCGCTAGTGCCGATTCTTGCCATTGGCGTCGGCCTTCTATCTTTAGCGCCCTTTCTATATCTCTTCCTGGCGGGTTTTTCCTACGAATCGATCCGTAAGCTGTTCGCCTACCCCACTACCTGGCCCGATATCAGGCGGACCGTGGGGCTGGCGCTGGCCGTTTCAGCAGCGTCGGTAGCAATCGGTATCAGCGCGGCAATGCTTGTGATTCGAACCGACGTACCGTTTCGCAAGTTCCTCACGGTGCTTTTTGCTCTGCCTCTAGCTATTCCCAGCTTTGTCAGTGCTTATGCCATCTATTCAGCCAACCTCGTTTTTAACCCGCACTCCGACTTCATAACGTCATTTCTGGGTGCGGTAGCGGTATTAACCCTGTCGCTCTACCCCTACGTTTTTCTGGCTTGCGTTATAGCGGTTCGAAATCTTGACCCGGCTCAAGAAGAGGCAGCCCGAAGCTTGAGCCATCATCCGTTCCGAGTGTTTTGGAAAGTCAGCTTTCCGCAACTGCGTCCGGCGTTGGCTGGCAGCATCATGATCGTGGTTCTACATGTGCTGTCCGATTACGGCACGATGGTTCAACTGCGTCAGCGCACGCTTACCACCACCATCATGGCTGAGATGATTGACTATGGCGACTACACCTCCGCACGTTCGCTTTCGCTTCTATTGGTGGTCTTGACCTTAGGTTTTCTAGTGCTCGGACGGTTATTCTCCGGTCGCCCCATTCCCCTCAGTGTGGCCTCGCAAACCGTTAGACCACCGAACAAGATTCGCCTACAGCGCGCCCGAATTCCAGTCTTTTTGGCGGCACTTATCGTTCCTTTAGCTGGCGTCGCACCTACGTTTTATATGACGTTTCGAGGACTCAACTCACCACGCCAAGCAATTGTGGTCAACTGGTCGCAGGTATTCGCCTCGGCCGGAACAACCTTGAATTATGCGCTGTGGGCCGGTTTGGTCACTACGGCCATGGCGCTACCGGTGAGCTGGTGGCTCAATCGCAAACCATCAATGTTTTCGCATCTAACCGAGCGTTCTGTCTGGCTGGCACATTCAATACCCAACGCCGTTTTGGCCTTATCGTTGGTGTTTTTAGCAACCCGTCTAGTTCCCAGCTTCTATAAGACACCGACTCTATTGATCTTGGCCTACGTAATTATGTTTTTGCCGTTGGCGGTCTCGAACCAAGGGGTTGGCCTTCAAGCCGCTGCCCCCAAATTTGAGGAAGCAGCGGCTGCCCTTGGCAGCAATAGCTGGGAACGCTTTCGCCGTGTGTCGTTGCCGATAGCCTTTCCAGGAATCGCCACCGGTGCGCTTTTGGTTGGGTTGGATGCCAGCAAAGAGCTCACCTCTACCCTTATGTTGTTGCCATTCAACGTTCAAACCTTGGCCACTGGTTTGTGGGGTACCACCAACGGTGAATCGCTTGACTTTACCGCAGCCGCGCCTTATGCCTTGATGCTGGTCATTTTGGGTTCAATTCCTGTTTATTTCATTGCCCGACGCACTGTTCGCTACATCGACTAGCCGGAAATGAACGCCCCAAACCGATGCTCTATTGGTCGAATTGGCCCGGTTGATATAGGCCCGGTTCAGAATGCGAGGCAATGGCAGCACGGTTCCACGAGTTGATAGCAATAATGGCAAACACCAAAGCGGCATAGAGTTCATCGGAATAATGCTTGCGCGCTTCGTCTTCAACCTCGGCTGGCACGTGTGCTTCGGAGATCATTGTGATGGCTTCAGTAAGCGCCAGCGCCGCACGTTCTTCCTCGGTGTAGCAAGTTGCTTCACGCCAGGCATTTAGCATGTATAGCCGTTCTTCAGTTTCACCAGCGGCGCGGGCATCCTTGTGGTGCATATCGAGACAGAAAGCACAACCATTTATCTGGCTGGAACGCGTCTTTACCAGTTCGATAGTAGAGCTGGGGAGACCACTTTTGCGGACCGCGATTTCAATACGGGCTAGCGCCTGGCCGCCAGCAGGAAACTTCTCATGAATATTGACTGGTTCAGACATTGGGAGCCTTTTTCTCACTAGTTTTTCTACTAAACACCAGACTAACTAGCCGACTCAACTATTTGACATCCGGCCCTATAGGAATTCCATCCACGATCTGATCAAGATATTCACTCATACCGATACCAACTTGGCCATCGCAATGAAAGCGTGTCATAGCTTCGGTAATTCGAGTAGTTAGCTCATTACCCTCGGAATCTATACGGCGATTTCGCAGTGGAATCAATGAAATTACTTCTCCTGCCACGCTGTAGGCGCGGTGGTCGGTTTTGATTTCAGCTCGCATGCCGGTTTGATAGTTGTTCTCGTCCCAGTCCGATTCGATGCTGGCGTCTCTGACCAGGTGATATTCACCATTCTCAAGCACCATGCCACCGGGTTTGCCACCCACGATAGAAATCATCATGGCAAAATCTTTTGAAAACACCATCGGCATCCATCGATACCAGGAAATGGCTTGCCAATAACGTGGTCCCCACGATTTGTCACGTAGGCCTAGGCCATTGATCTCGAGCACCTCATCGCCCACCTGGATGGTACCGGTGGTAGCACAATGCTGTTCGTAGTGGGCCTTTGAGAACGAATTCTCAGAATCTTGCACAATCTCAGTGCCATCATCGTTCACAGGCCGACCACCAAACATAGGTGAAACTCCGTGAAAATCGAGTTCTACCTGGCATGCCACCCACGGGTTTTCACTAAAAGCTACGCGTGGCTCAGCCATTTGATTAGGTTCGTCAAGGAGGCACACCTTGCCGTCATAACGAACCTTTAGATGTTTGAAAGGTTCAACCACCTCAATAGATAATCCGGCAGCGTTCATCTCATCGTTATTGTGAATCTGGGGCCGCGCGTATACAAAGCCGACGCGACCACCAGGCAAATAGATGCACACCGTGACCTCGGCATAACCTTCATTGACTCTGTTGCCAATGCGAAACCAGCCGCCAACCTCATTTTTAAGGTCAAAGGCGTTCAAGTACATCGATTCGTTGTAGTTCGGAACTGGGTCGGGTTCATGCGTATATTCATCCGACGGTTCAAGCACGACTTTCACTGGCGAAGCCCCCTGTAATCTGGTGCGCCAACCTTATCGGTCGGGTGGTTTTGGTGCCACGAAGTATTACAGTTCACCCGATGCGTTCTTGGCGGCTCTTGGCCGAAACTGTGGCTATTAATAACGTTCTAATCGACGCTAGCTACGCCGATGTTTTTGTGGTTGAGCGTGTGATCGGCGAGATGCCCGGCCCCAACGATTGGGAAGCCACAATTCGCACCCCTGATCGCACTCGGTTGCGCGCCGGGCGCTACACCCTCACGGTCAACACCCCCGATGGCCACCTGCTTGAAGGATGGGCGCTACTGCGTTTTAGCGATGGTCACCAACACCTGTTTCGTGGTGATGGCGAACTTGAGGGCGTAGCAGCAACCTTGACAGAGCCGTAACCGCGCTGTTAATGCGACGGGCAAATAGCCACTGGCAAATCGACCTAGATAAGTAATGTGGTGCCAACTCCCACCTTGTTGGCACCACAAGCTTTGGCGGCCTTATCGGTTTACGACTGCCATTCGTTGCGCATCCATCCAGGCGTCGTAGCCCCCCAAGAGATCAGACACGTCTCGGGCACCCAGGGTACGCAGCAAACTTGCACCCACTGAGGAGCGATAACCACCGGCGCAAAACACGATCACTGGTTGGTTGAGATCGATTTCACCCACCCGATCACGCAGCTGCGGGAGAGGAATAGTCTTGGCATTGGCAATAGTGCCCAACGCAGTTTCCCCGGGGTTGCGAATGTCGATCATCTGGGTGCTCGTAGCAAGCCCACGTTGTCTAACCTCGTAAACCCCAAGCCTCGAGCCGCGTTCTATTAGTTCTTGGTGTTCAAGCAGATCACCCATTCCACCTTGGAGATAGCCAACTACCTGGTCGAAGCCAATGCGAGCCAAGCGAGTCTTGGCCTCAACTTCGGCACCTGGGTCGGCAATGATGATCAGCGAGGTGCCAGGTTCAATTACGCTGCCAACATATTCAGCGAATCGTCCGTCGAGACCAACGTTGATGGAACCCACAAAATGCCCGTGGGCGAAATCAATCGAATCGCGGGTATCAATGGCAATGGCTCCGTCGGCCTGGGCTGCGAGAACCTGCTCAAGTGACAGTGGCAGCGGTGCAGAGACGTCGATCAGGCTTCGTTCTGATTTATTGAGATTGGCATTGAAGCCGAAATAGCCGGGCATTGTGGGCTGCCCTTCGGTCACCACTTTCACGAACTCTTCCACGCCCATGGGCTGCACGGCGTAGTTCATTTGCCGTTGTTCACCAATAGTAGAAGTGGTTTCAGTGGAAAGATTCTTGCCACAAGCGGAACCAGCACCGTGGGCCGGATACACCCGGGTAGCATCAGGCAAAACCATCAGCTGCGAGTGCAGCGAATCATAAAGTGAGCGCGCCAGGTCGTCGGCAGTCACTCCAACCGAGGCCAATAGGTCAGGGCGGCCCACATCGCCAATGAACAAGGTGTCGCCAGTCAAGACCGAATGCGGTTCACTTTCGTTCGCGCTTTCCCAAACGACCACACTTATAGATTCGGGCGTGTGACCGGGCGTTTCACGGAATTCAAGCACCACTCCTGAATCATCCCCAAGCATGAGTCGCTCGCCGGTGCGGACCCGACGGATGGGAAAAGCCGGATTGGCTGCAGCGCCATAAATAATTTCGGCCCCGGTTGCTTCAGCCAATTCGAGGTGGCCCGAGAGAAAGTCAGCATGGAAATGGGTTTCAATGACGTAGCGAATCTCAAGGCCAGCTTCATGGGCGTCATCAAGATAGATCTGGATGTCGCGCCTGGGGTCAACCACAACGGCGACGCCAGAGCTCTCATCTGCCACCAGATAGCTGGCATGGGAAAGACAATCTAGATAGTACTGGATGAACTTCACCGGAGTTCGCCTCGCTTCAAGGTCTTCCAAGGAATCATGGAATAGCAATTATACCCGCGTGGGTATAAACGCCAACCTGTTGCATTCGTACCAGAAATTCATAAATCCCACCTATAGGCTACGTTTCACGCCATTGAAATAGCCTACGAAAAAGTACTCTAGGCAATATGGCCTAGTTATATCTAGTCGAACCCCTAATTAATCGGGTGTTTCACCGTGAGTTTGCAGCCATAAAGAAATTGTATACCCTCGAGGGTATGTGCTCACGAGTTGAATGCCGCCGATGCCACCGCCCCACATATGCCGGTTGCGGCGCCCATGTAGAACAGGTTTTAGCGGGAGTACCGCGTGACAAAAGGTGCCGATGCGCTGAAGAGCGCGCCGAGGCCAAAGCAGCCGCCAAAGCAGCTCGAGCCGCCAATGGACAAAGCTCACTACTTAGTCGAATTACCGGTTTTGCCAAGCGCTAACAGCGTTCACTCCACGTTGTCGCTTAACAACAATTATGGAAAGGAAAGAAGGATATGGACTCATTTTCGGTTGTTCTCGAGACCAACATGGCCGACGCCGAGGAAGCTATTAGGGCTTCCCTTAGCGAGCAGGGCTTTGGCGTACTCACAGAAATGGACGTTGCCGCCACCCTGAAAGCCAAAATTGACGTAGATCGACCGCCGCTGAAGATTCTTGGTGCCTGCAATCCGAACTTCGCCCACCAAGCGTTGCAACTCGATCCAACGGTAGCGCTGATGTTGCCGTGCAACGTTGTGCTCGAAGCTACTCCTGACGGTGGAACCCGTGTCAGCGCGGTCGACCCACGCCATCTAATGCCAGATGCAGCATTCGCCGAGGTGGCCGAGGGCGCAGCTGCCAAACTTGAAGCTGCGATTGCCACTCTCAGCAAATAGCTCGTGCCTGATCGACCTGCATGTTTTCAATTAACCGTATTTGAATTGAGGATCACGCTTTTCCAGAAAGGCCACCATGGCTTCTCGGTGATCCTCAGTCATGCTCGTAAGAATCTGTGTGCGGTTCTCAAGGTCGATCCCAGCCTGCAAACTACCGACCTCCAGGTTTGACCACATCACTTCTTTGGTCATCCAAACACCCATCGGCGAGTTATTACGAATCATCCGTGCCGTATCAAGCGCCGAATCCATAAGTTCAGCTTCGGGAACCACTCTGGTTACCAGGCCGATGTGGTCCGCTTCAGTGGCATCAATGATGCGACCAGTCAACAGCAATTCAAAGGCCCGACCGGCGCCGATCAAACGTGGCAGGAGCCATGAGACTCCAATGTCGCAACCAGAAAGCCCAATACGAACAAAGGCCACGTTAAACTTGGCGCTCGACGAGGCAATCCGAACATCAGATGCCAACGCCAGCGCCAAACCACCGCCAGCTGCTGGTCCGTTAACGGCAGCTATCACGGGCTGGCGCATCGAGCGAAGCCTTGGCACCAACGTGGCAATGTGTTGCTGGGTCGCCAAACCCAGGGGTGCCCGTCCTTCATCTTGGGTACCTGGGGTTTCACCGTAGCCACCGAGGTCTAAGCCAGCGCAGAACCCGCGACCGGCACCGGTGAGGATTACGGCACGAGTAGATCGTTCAACACCAATGGAGCCAAAGGCGTTGTGTAGGCCTTCCACTAGTTCGGCATCCATAGCATTCAGCCGGTCTGGTCGGTTCATCGTGACTTTTGTGATGCCGTCGTCGATTTCTTCTACCTGCACGCTGCTCATGGTTGAGAGATTCCTTTTCGTAGCACTGTTGGCACTTCGCCCATTAAGGTTGCCATAGATGGCCGGGGGGTCATCGGCCCAATTTGGGAATGTCGTTAGGGGGAACATGTATCCAGGAAATTTTGCCGAGACAAGTCCTGACCGTCCGGCAGTAATCATGGCCACATCTGGCGAAACACAGACTTATCGTGAACTTAACGAGCGTTCTAACCAAGTCGCCCAGTATTTACGTTCGGTTGGCCTTGAGCGCGGCGATCATGTGGCGCTGTTTATGGAAAACCAGATCCACTTCATGGAAATCGTGTGGGGGGCGCTACGTTCTGGCATTTATATAACTGCCATCAACAGCCATCTGACCTCAGAAGAAGTGGCATACATTGTTGAAGACTGCGAGGCCAAAGTTTTCTTCACGTCACGGGCCCTGGCCGAGGTTGCCAGTGGCATAGATTGGGGCAGTTTGTCGCGGGTCACCAATCGATTGATGTGTGACGGCAACGCCGAAGGGTTCGACTCATATGAAGACCTAATGGCGGCCCAACCCACCTCGGGCATCGCTGATGAGAGCCACGGGACCATTATGCTCTACTCATCGGGAACCACTGGTCGACCCAAAGGGGTTATTCGCCCACTGCCGGAAGGTCACCCAGCCGACGAGGACGACCCGTTGTTGAGCGCCATGGGCATGCTCTACCAGTTTGCCGATGGTATGGCATACCTTTCGCCAGCACCCATGTATCACGCTGCACCGCTGGCATTTTCTATCAACGTGCACCGTTTTGGCGGCGTGGTAGTGATCATGGAGCGGTTCGACCCCGAACAAGCGTTGCAGTTAATTGAGAAATACAAGATCACCCATAGCCAATGGGTACCAACCATGTTTATTCGCCTGTTGCGTCTGAGCGAAGAACAGCGGAATAAGTACGATCTATCGAGCCACAAAGTCGCCATTCACGCTGCTGCGCCCTGCCCGGTGCCGGTGAAGCGCGACATGATTGAGTGGTGGGGCCCGGTAATTTACGAATATTACGCTGGCACGGAAGGGAACGGTTCTACCTTCATAACCAGCGAAGACTGGCTAGAACACCCTGGTTCTGTAGGCCGACCCATGGTCGGTGAAATTCACATTCTTGACGAGGATGGTAACGAGCTTGGACCGCGTGAAGAGGGCGCTATTTACTTTGGTGGCGGCGGAGAATTCGAGTATCACAACGATCCCGCAAAAACGGCGGAATCACGGCGCTCGGGTGGTCTCAGCACCTTGGGAGACGTCGGTTACCTCGACGAAGAGGGCTACCTGTATCTAACCGATCGCAAAGCTCACATGATTATCTCTGGCGGAGTGAACATTTACCCGAGAGAAATTGAAGATGTCCTCATTCAGCATCCAGCGGTGGCCGACGTAGCAGTGTTCGGAGTGCCCAATGAAGACTTCGGTGAAGAAGTGAAAGCGGTGATTCAACTGCTTGATGGCGAAGCGGCTGAAGATGAGACGAAAACCGAACTTATGAACTTCATGCGCCAACATTTGGCCTCTTACAAAGTGCCGCGTTCGATTGATTTTCGCGATGAGCTGCCTCGTTTGCCCACCGGAAAGCTTTATAAGCGGATTCTGGTCGATGAATACAAGAAGGCCTATGAAGCCGCCCAGGGATAGCGCGCCTCAAGGGGCGTAAAACACCTGGTTAGCAGCACATCGCTAAAATCTAGACCATTTAAGCAATTTGGATGTCAGGCCGGGCACACCGGCCTGACATCAACCATTTAGCTGTCTTCAGAAACGCCTTTAGGCGCTCGCTGTTTCATGAAACCAAACATGTATCCAGCTACCCGGCGCATCTGAATCTCTTCGGCGCCTTCGGTAATTCGATATCGCCGGTGGTGCCGGTAGATATGTTCGAATGGCTTGTGCCTGGAATAGCCCAAACCACCATGTACCTGCATGGCGCGATCAGCCGCGTCGCAGCAAAGGCGATTAGCAATGTAGTTACACATTGAAACTTTGTCGGACACCGAAAACGGGCCGTATTCGTCCATTTGCCAAGCAGTTTTATGGATCAGGGCTCTTAGCATTTCCGCTTGTGTCTGTAATTCCACCAGCGGAAACTGAATGCCTTGGTTGGTTGCCAGCGGCTTGCCAAACGGTGCCCGAACTTTGGCATATTCTACGGCTTCGTTGATGCAATATTGGGCCGCGCCGAGGCTGGATGCTGCTTGGCGAATGCGGTTCTCGTTGAAGAACATTTGCACCACACCCAAACCTTTGCCTTCACCACCAAAGATATTTTCGTGCGGCACCCGAACGTTCGTGAGTGAAATGGTGGCATGGTCGGTGGGCATATTAAAGGTCCAGAGGAATTCTTCGATTTTAAAACCCGGCGCATCGGTGGGTACCAAAAAGGCAGTAATACCGGTTCCATCGCCAGCTTGGCCGCTCGTGCGAGCAAAAATTAGATCCCATTTGGCCTTATGAATACCAGTGTTCCAAGTCTTGGCACCGTTGATAATCCACTCATCACCGTCACGCACCGCATAAGTTTCCATATGGGTAGCATCCGAGCCGTGGTCAGGTTCGGTGATTCCAAAGGCAAAACCGTTCCTTCCGGCGGCCAGATCATCAATCCATTCGGCCTTTTGCTTATCGGTGCCGTGAGCGATCATCAATAGCAAACCAACGTTATTCCCCACAATGGAATGCTCGGTCTGTAGATCGTTGTGCAGCCCCAGCCCTTTGAGGGCCAGATGCTCGCGTATGACCGCCATCCCCAGGTTGGTGCCTTCTTGACCACCATATTCTTTAGGGTACGGATAACGGTAATGGCCAGCTGCGTCGGCTCGACGACGTGCTTCACCCATGAGCGCTTCCCACTCCTCACGAGGCAAACCGCCGGCTTCCCAGTTGGTTCGAGCATCCTCACGGCGGTGGTCGAAGAAGCGAATATTGTCGTCAGCTTCTTCGAGCGGTTTGATTTCAGCATCAATGAAATCGTCTAAGACCTTCAGATAATCCTGTAAATCTTGAGGTATTTCAAAGCTCATTGGTCCCCTTTACTAGACATTTTTTGGGTCCATGAACATGCCTTGTGGACCAAGGCTAGCGGCACCGAAACGTCGTCTTTCCATCGCTTTTGGGCACGCCCCGCTCATGGCTAACTGGGCCGAGCTTAGGCCAGGCCTCTAGCTGGATGTATCCAAAAGCGCCACGAGCAGGCCTTCATTTAAGTCTTGCCAAACCATTTGCACCTCACTGAAACCGGCCTCCGCTAAAGCTTTACGATGTTCATCAAAGGTGGGGCTTAGCTGGCTCCGGGTCGAATCGGGTGGAAAAATCTGATCACGTTCCGCCAAAGCAGGACCCAATTCCGAAATCTCTCGCACCTTTTGCCACCAGTCGTCCCAACTCAAAGCACCATTGGTTCGGGCCTCGGCTTGCCGCTTTTCATCCACTTTTTCAATGGCCGCTGCCGGTCGCGACGCAGCTGGGTTCGGTTCAAAATAGTCGGCATTGAGCAAAACCCCATCGGCTTTTAGCAATGAGGCCGCTCGCCCATATAAGGACTTTAGCTCGGTGGCAGTTAACCAATGCAGAGCTGTGGATGACACCGCCAGGTCGAAGGAATTGGGTTGTAGATACGCCCACCAATCGTTTTCACGCAGATCAGCCTGAACCCACCTGAGGCGTCCTTGCATATCACCTAGGGCGCTCTTCCCAATTTGAAGTAGTACTGGGTCAATATCAACCGCCACGACCTGCGCCTTCGGATAACGGTCTAAACATCGTTTCGCCAACGAACCCGGTCCGCAGGCTAAGTCGAGGATTCGTGTAGGCGCTGGCGCCACCTGATCTACAAATTCAAACAGCACCTCATAGCGACGCTCACGATCGCGAATGTAAAGCTCTTGTTGGGCGTCCCATGAGGCGTGCAACTGCATCCAAAGATCAGTGGGTGTCTCGGGAGATTCGTTACTCACCTTTACCACCCTGCCATAGGCTGGGTTCGAGCCCTAAGAACCGACGTTGCCAATTAAACCCACTGGGGTATAGTGGCCCAGCATGGATTGCTACTGCGCCATAGGGTTTTAAAGGCGGACTACGTGCCACAAATTTCACTCGATACTTCTGCCGCATCGTCCCGCATATCGTCGTTTGAAGCGTTGCGAAGTTGGGGCAAGCGTCAATGGCTCACCGCTCTTGGGGCGACCGTGGTCTACGTGTTGGTGGTTGGGCTGCCAACCGACCTCATTCCGAATCCGATTTTCGGTCGGGAAATTCCACCAACTTGGTGGTCGTGGCCTTCTCTGCTCTTAAGCGCCGTGCTCTTGGGTCTACTGGTTGGCACCTACGTAAACCTTAATTCTGTTAGCACCGAGGTTCAGCCGTCAGGCGTTTCAGCCAATGAGGCGGATTTGGCCGATCCGGACACCCGGCGAGGACTGGTCGCTGGGATGCTCACCTTTTTCGCAGTCGGTTGCCCGGTGTGTAACAAAGTAGTTCTCTTAGCTTTAGGCAGCGCTGGTGCCATTAAATGGTTCGAACCAATGCAACCGCTGTTACAAGTTGGTGCCGTTGCTTTGCTGGTCTGGGCATTAAGAACCCGCCTGCGTAATCAGCTCTTCTGCACCGTGCCTGCAGGCTAGTTCGAGCCGTAGATTAGGAAACGTGTACGCAGCCCAGGTGCACTAGGTCGGCATACTGTCAGCGAGATAACAAATTCGACGGCCATCAATACCGCTCAGCTAGCCTTCGGTGGGTTCGGCCACCGCTCCAGCCGCCAACATAGCCTCGATTTGGACCTCGTTGTAGCCCAATTCCGTTAGAACTTCACGGGTGTGCTCACCGACCATAGGCGCGTGTCGGCGTACCGTCATCGGCGTCTCCGAAAACCGTATCGACGGGCCAACGACTCGATATTCACCAATTAGTGGGTGCTGCGCGGTTGTAATCATTCCCCGATGAAGCTCTTCGTCAGAGACAATCTCATCGATGGTCGGCACCACATTCGCCGGGATGCCTTCTTTAGCACAAAGATCCAACCATTCGGCCGTCGTCCGTTCTGCGATAATGCTTGCCAGAATCCCGTAAACCTCCTCTGCCCGCAGGAGCCGAGTGGCAAAGTCGGAAAACGGTGGCACCTCGAGCAGTTCCTCTTTACCAACCGCCTCAAACAATGACCTCCAATGAGCGTCGTTGTAGGGCATCACTGCCAAGAATCCGTCCTTGGTCGCATGTGGTCCACGAGTCGAAGTCATTATTCGGCTATATGTTGCTGTGCCGCCCTCAATCGCTGCTCGTGAAAGGTGCTCTACCAAAGTGAACGCCAAGACAGCGTCAAACATTGGAATTTCAACTTGTTGGCCCAAACCGCTGCATTCTCGTTCATACAATGCGGCCAGTACCCCATTTACCATGGCCATACCAGCAACTTTGTCAGCGATAATTGATGGCATAAACGAAGTCTTGCCAGCGGTAACTTCGGACAACCTGGGCAGACCTGTTGCGGCCTGAATAATGTCGTCGTACGCTGGCCGATTTTCCTCAGCTGTGCCGGAGCGAAAGCCTTGAGCCTGACAAAATATTAGTCGGGGAAACTGGTCCTTAAGCTGGCCATAAGACAGTCCTAGACGCTCAAGAGGGCCCGGTCTCAGATTCGTCATAAACACGTCAGCCTCTTCCAATAACTGATAAAGAACCTGACGACCTCCATCGTGTTTCAAATCGGCTGACAAGCTTCTCTTGTTGCGATTGATGTTCAAGGCGATACCTGACATCTGCGGGTGTGGGCCACCACCCATAAACCTATTTGTATCACCGCGACCATCTTCGATTTTCACAACGTCAGCGCCCATATCCCCCAAGATCTGCGAGGCGAAGGGCCCCATAACCACCGACGTAAGATCGACTATTCGTATCCCATTTAGGATCGATGACCTTTGTGGCTGCATGTCCAAGATAAATCCCTCTCTACTTTCAAAGTTACCGCAGCATATGGACTAATTCTTTTTAGCTATTTTCAATCCACAGGTACGCTAAATAGCCACGTCCATATTCAGGTTGCGGGGCAAAATTCTTAATTCGAGGTTGAATAATCGTTGCGGTGTTAGCAACCCACAAGTGTGATGGGTTGACCACATCTGTCAAAATATACCGTTGAATATCTTGCACAAGCTTAATTCGCTGATCTTCATCAACAGTTCGTGCTTGTTCATCAAGCATCTCATCTAACGTCGCATCATCTATATTCCACCAGTTACGATCTCCCCCGGTGTGATATTGCGAACGTAGCCATTCATCTGGTTCTTGAAATGGCGTGGACGGACCGACCCCCATATCGTAATTTACCTCTGGCCGCCGCGTGCTATATGTGGCTTGATCTACCACGTCTATGTTCATTTTGATACCGACATCTCCCAAGTCGGCCACCACCCACTCTGCGGCCGTTACATATGCAGGCCCATACCCCGAAGACACCATAAGGGAAGATTCAAAGCCATCGGGGTAGCCAGCTTCGGCCAATAGCCGCCGAGCCAGTTCAGGATCGTAGGGAATCAGCTCAGAAAGTTCATCTTGCGATAACGCGAAACGAGCAAGGTGACTGTTTACCGGCCCCGACAACAGACCCTCACCAAATATTGTCTCACCTAGGCCAACTCGGTCCACAGCCAGGCTGATAGCTCGCCTAACTCTAACGTCGTCGAACGGCTTACGCCCCATATTGACGTACATCATTACGGGAGACGTGCCGATATCTTCAACGACATAACTTCCAGGCACACTCGCCATAATTAGCTCACGTTCCTGAGGCGTCAGTGAGGCAATCATGTCAATCTCACCAGACCTATAGGCTGCAATACGTGCCGACTGCTCAGGAATTACTGGCATAACTATCTTATCTAGATACGGCAGATCCTTATCGTAGTAATTATCATTAGCTTCATAGACAGTTTGCACATCGCGGTCCCATTTAGTCATAATGAAAGGACCCGTGCCTATAAGCACCTTAGACATATCATACAGTCCTTCAATACCCTCTCTGGGCATGATCCACATCTGGTGATTTCCCATATAGCTCAGAAGAGGAGCGAATGGTCGATCAAGCGTCAGAACTACGGTGAAATCATCGGGGGCGACTATTTCGGTTACATGCGCCAACATGCTTGCCTGCACACCGTCAGCTTGGATCTTTTCAAAACTTGCTACCACATCATCCGAGGTGAACTGACGTCCGTTAACGGGCGCTATGTCGTGCCAGAACACATCTTCACGCAGTTTGAATGTGTAGGTGAGGAGGTCATCTGAAATGTCCCAAGCTTCTGCTAGGTCCGGACCTAAGGGAGCCTCCCCGAACCCGTACTCCCCTGTGGTGTCCGGCTTCAATAATCGACTAGCAGCGAGACCAACCCGTTGGTGTACGTTTGCATAGGCTGACGCATACGGGTCGAGGGTATCTCCGTCCGAGATTTCCGCAATGGTCAATACACCTCCCCGCACAGGCATAGCTTCAAACTCGTTTGAACCAACATCCTCAGCAGATCCACTGGTCGAGGTAGAGCTTTGAGCATTGAGACCCAGGTCTTCCCGACTTCCGCTAGATCCGCATGCGACCATAAACGAAAGCATTAAAGCCAAAAAGACGCTCGCAACGATTCGACTTCTACGTGTGCGCACATTTCCCCCAAGTTTTTGAAGCAGACGCAATTCTCGCCTGAGCAAGCTCAGCGTATCATTAGTTCGACATTGATGTCGATTATTACAGGTCGACTCCCGCAGCAAGCTGGCCACCCAGGAATGTCAATCTCACCGTGAAGGCCATGAATCGACGAATTAGCCATCTCAACGATTCCGCAGGCGTTAGAGCGTATGTACGACCTCAAGCAATCTTTCGAGCTGAGCCAGACGCTCACCGGGTGTCGCACCGACAGGGTTGATATTGATATGGCTCACACCCGCCCGACGGTATGCACGTAAACGTGAACGGACGAAGTCTTCATCTCCAAGAACGGTGGTGCTATCTAAGAACTCTCGGGGCACCAGTTTCCGGGCTTCATCCCGCTGCTTTCCGAGATAGAGGTTTTGAATTTTCTCTGCTTCTTCTTCAAACCCGTACCGACGAAACAGTCGATTGTAGAAATTGTTCTCACGCGTGCCCATACCACCCACGTAATGCGCAACGTAGTGACGCTGCAGATCAATAAATGCTTCACGATCGACATCTATTCCCGCTGCAATGCTTACCACGATGCCTAAATCGCCAAGTGTTGGTGCCCGCCTTCCTAGACCAACGTCTAGAGAGTCTCCCCAGATTTCCCGATATCGCTCAGGCCAGAAGAAAACTGGCATCCAAGCGTCCGCGAGCTCTGCGGCAAGCGCTGTGTTTTGGTCACCAACCGCCGCCACCACAATCGGAATCGACTGGCGTGGCGCCCTATGAATCATTTTGAGCTCTCGATACGGAGCCCCATGATTTAGGTATCGCTCTGAAGCTATCGACCCTCCAGACCATAACGTCCTACATACTTCAATGACCTGGCGAGTGTCTCGAAGCGGCCTACCAAAGGAGACATCGTGAAAGCCTTCTACCACCTGAGGCCCTGAAACTCCGAGGCCAAGATTCATGCGCCCTGACGAGTACACATCAATGGTTGCTGCTGTCATTGCAATCAAGGCCGCGCTACGAGTTTGAACCCCGATGATGGACGTTCCAAGTTGAATGTTCTTAGTTTTCGCCGCAAGTAACCCAAGAGTGCTTATAGCGTCATAGCCGTAACTCTCACCGACCCAAACATGGTCAATTCCCAGGTAATCATATGTGGTTATCTCTTCAATGACCGATGGAAAGTCCGTTGAAGACCCATAGTGAACTCCGATACGCACTTCTGTTCCCTTCACGTCGTCCTAGAAAGAACAATATCGACACTAATGTCGATTCTTGGTACATTATCGCAATGAGCTCGAGTCAAGATGTCTTTGCTAAACAAGACCCAGAAACACATGTCCTGCAAGTTCGAATTGAGAGAGGGCCTCACAACTTCTTCGATTTTGACACCCTCTCCGCAGTGGCCGACGCTTTAGAGGCTGGGGCGAAGAACGGTGCCAGGGCCGCCGTCCTTAGCAGCGACGGTAAGAACTTCTGCGCAGGAGCGGATTTCTCTGGTAGTACTGGTTCATTACGTGGTGACGGAACTCGCCACGTTTATGACGTAGCGACTCGGCTATTTGCTCAACAGATTCCCATAGTGGCGGCGGTCCAAGGAGCTGCCATCGGAGGTGGCCTCGGTTTGGCTTTGGTCGCAGACTTCCGCGTGGCATCGCCTGAATCACGATTCTCGGCCAATTTCTCATTGCTTGGTTTCCACCATGGCTTTGCGTTGTCCGAAACGCTTCCGTGGGTAATTGGAAATCAGCGGAGTGCCGAGCTCTTGTACACAGGCCAACGACTCAACGGGCGCCAAGCTTTCGACATTGGACTATGCGATTATCTCGTTTCAGCCGACATGATCGAAGCTAAAGCCACCGACCTAGCCGAAGAGATCGCAAAATCGGCTCCGCTGGCTGTGCAATCTATTCGGCACACGATGAGAGCGCCTCTCAACCGAAACATCGAGGCAGCTTTGGCCAGAGAACGTTCCGAGCAAGAGCGCCTTCAGCAAACTGAAGACTTCCGGGAAGGACTTAAGGCAGTTAGCGAACGTCGTGTCGCTAACTTTGTCGGCCGCTAGTCGGCTTCATCGCTCTGCATAGTTCGCAGGGCATTAGTGGGACCAATCTGGATTCGGAACTCGCCGCAGATCGACGGTACGAATCCATGCGTTGTTCATCGCCAAAGCGGCGTCGGCCTCATCATATTGTTTATCACCGCGCACGTAGAGCCAAAAGCAGGTATGTCGAGTCATCGCTAGTAGAGCCGCAGCAGTCGGTATCGGGGCCACATAAGGGTCCGAATATCCGCGACGCTGCCAGCGTTCGATGGTTGCTGCAATTCTCTCAACATCTCGCTGATGTCGTTGACCCTGTTTTTCAAGCAGCTCGCTGTCGATATGGCTCAGCTGTTCAAGCAGGGCATACATCTTGGCATTGTTCCGATACGCTTCCATGTACCTGAGATTGGATCGGACCAAAGAGTCAACTGGATCAAGCCGGGTGTCTGTTGGCCTCGTGACCAGAGCCAAGTCAATGGACTGTGCGACCTCTTCCGAAATCACACGCAAAATATCAACCTTGGTTGAAAAATATGTGTAGAACGAACCACGCGCCATTCCCGCTTCTTGGACAATTTCATCGACACCAACGTCGAGATACCCACGCTCTTCAAAGACTCGACGCGCTGCATCGACAATCCTCCGTCGAGTTTGTCGACCTTTCTCCGTAGACCGTTCAGCGTGAGCTACTCGACGTTCAGCTGCTGTACCTACCGGTATCCAGCCGCCGCGAGTTCGACCCTTCGAATCGTCGGCGGGATCTAAGGACCTGTTTTCCTCATCTGCTTGAGAGCTCTCGTTCAGCACGAAATGGCGACCATCTTTACTCGTAGCATCGTCCATACCACCAGCCACTGTCTCATGGTACCCCTGGGAACAACCACTACCAATGCTGCAGAGCGCAATGCACCATCACGACAAACCCCGCACCTTAAAATGAATCGACATTTATGTCGATTATGGTATCATCACCATAGTTAACCGTTCTCTAGAAAGATCGACTGGTGTAACCGTGACCGAAGCTGAAATTGCTGTGCAGGCGCGCACTTGGGCGGAAGAAAACTGGGACCCAAACCTTTCGCTAAGGAAATGGCGAGAACGCCTCACCGAGTCGGGTTGGGGCGTTCCTTCTTGGCCAGCAGAATGGCATGGCCGAGGCTTGCCCGCTTGGAGCGAGTCGGTGGTAGCAAATGCACTGCGTAAAGTAGGCGCGTTGCCTGGTTTACCGGTTGGTTTGGCCGGGCCCACAATCTTGGAACAAGGCCCTAATTTCAGCCGCGAACGCTTTCTAACCAAGCTATTGACCGGAGAAGAAACCTGGTGCCAGCTATTTAGCGAGCCAACCGCTGGTTCCGACCTAGCGGGCCTGACCACCACCGCAGTGCTAGATGGGGATGAGTGGGTAGTTAATGGACAAAAAGTTTGGAATACCAGCGCCCACCATGCCGATTTAGGCATGTTACTGGCACGCACTAATTGGGACGTCCCCAAACACAAGGGCATAACTTACTTCGTATTGCCCATGAAACAGGCCGGGGTTGAAGTTCGGCCACTACGGCAAATGAACTACCACGACTCCTTCAATGAGGTCTTTCTCACCGACGCTCGCATCCCCAAAGATTGGGTGGTGGGCACGGTTAATGAAGGTTGGGCAGCCGCGTTAGCAACATTGGCGCATGAGCGCCGCTTCGCGGTTCTAGGGCGCGGAAATTTTCGAGGGGTAGATCCGGGCCGAGTTTTAGAAGAGGCAATGGCCGAGGCCGCAGAGTCAGCGAAGGTTTATTCCTGGTACCCACAACGAGCCGGGCGGGCCGACTTGGCAATCAGCCATGCTCAAGATTCTGGGCGAGCTCAAGATCCGATCATCCGACAAGAGCTGGCTCGCCTTATTGCTATGAATCGCGCGGCGGGTTGGACCGCCGACCGTGCCCAGGCGGCTCGTGCTCTTGGGCGTCCACCAGGGCCTGAAGGCTCTATTGGCAAGCTGGCACTTAGCCAGGTAGCGCGCCAAGCAGCCAAAGTTCACGGGATGATCGCTGGCACAGGTGGGCTTTTGGCTGGCACCGACTCTCGGGCCCCATTAGATGGAATTTTGGCCGAGATTTTAATTTCAGTACCAGCCCAATCAATAGCGGGTGGTACCGATGAAATTCAGCGAAATATCTTAGGGGAACGTGCCCTTGGGCTCCCCCGCGAACCCAACCCCTTCGCCGACGTGCCCTACCGCGAAGCCAGGAATTACTGAAGCGATATCGCTAGCTGAGTTATCTTCACCACGCGCCACCGAGCCGAATAGCGAAATCGACACGCCACCATGTTTCAAAACAGCATCTTTGATCTCAGATAGGTGACGGTCCACTTTCTCTCTCAAAGCAGTCGAAGCCGCAGTTGCCATACCTATAAGCATAGCACTGCGTAGGTTGCCGTTAAGATGCAAGGCAGTTCGCAAGGGGGAACACATGCAGCGTTTGCTAATCGCCAATCGAGGCGAAATTGCTGTTCGAATTGCTCAAAGCGCCGCCGATCTAGGCATCACCACTATTGCTCTGGCCTCTGAAGATGAGGCTCATGCCTGGCATGTGTCGCAGTGCGACGAATCGGTAACGCTTGCCGAAACTGGCCCTCGTGCCTACCTCAACATCGACGCCGTAATTGGTGCCGCTCGCAAAATGAACTGCGACGCAATACATCCTGGTTACGGTTTCCTGAGTGAAAGTGCGGCCTTTGCACTCGCTTGCGCTGCGGCAGGGCTCACCTTCATAGGTCCAAACCCGCAGGCGCTAGCCGCTTTTGGGAACAAGGCAGCAGCACGCACAATGGCAGCCGAAGCTGGCATACCGGTGCTACGTGGCACCAACGGCCCTACCTCGCTTGGCGAAGCTCAAGACTTTCTGGCTGCATTGCAATCGACCTCCGAATTGTCGAGCAACATCGGCCCTGCAAACCGTGTCAACCAAGCAGGGTCTGGCGATCCGGCGGTAATGATAAAGGCCATCGCCGGAGGTGGAGGCCGAGGAATGCGAATCGCGCGCAACAGCGCTGAGCTAGAAAGAGCCTTCACCGCCTGTACACGCCAAGCCGTAGCTGCCTTTGGAAACGGACAGCTATATGTTGAAGAGTTTTTGCCCGAGGCGCGCCACGTCGAGGTGCAAATCGTTGGTGATGGCCACGAAGTTCTCCACTTGTGGGATCGTGAATGTAGCTTGCAGCGTCACCGCCAGAAGCTGGTTGAAGTTGCGCCAGCCTTCATGATTAACGAAGAAATTCGCCAGCAACTGTTCGAGTATGCTGTCACTTTAGGGCAGCTGACCAGCTATAACAGCCTCGGAACCGTCGAATTCTTGGTAGCCGAGCAAACCGCTATTTACATTGAGTCTAACCCTCGACTACAGGTTGAACATACGGTTACCGAAGAGGTAACCGGCCTAGACCTTGTGGCGCTGCAACTACAGATTGCACAAGGCAAGACGCTAGCAGAATTGGGTCTGTCTTCGGCGGCAATTTCACCGCCTAAAGGAATTGCCATTCAGGTTCGCATCAACGCCGAGACTATGGAAACCAACGGTTCAGTGGCACCCGCAGTTGGAACACTTCACGATTTTGAGCCCCCTACCGGGCGTGGCATTCGCATGGACACCGGTTTCCGAAGTGGACACCACACTAACCCCCGCTTCGATTCGTTATTGGCAAAACTAATTGTGACTTCACCTGGAACTTGGTCCACCGCATTAGCGAAAACTCGAGGTGCGCTTGATCAAACCAATATCGAGGGGGTTGAAACCAACCAGTCGTTTCTATTGGAGCTCTTAGCACGCCCCGAAGTGGAGGCAGCCAAGTTTCATACCACCTTCATTGATGAGCACTTAGACGAGCTCTTGGATTCAAACAACGAAACCGTGGGCGTGGAAGCATCGCCTTCGCTTAACAAAGCGCTTTTAGCGTCACCGGCCCAGCAAAGAAACACCTCGACCTCAACATCGACCGACGCCGCAACTCCCAAAAACCAAAAACAACCAGCATTCGCAACAATATCAGCACCTCCAAACGGTAACCACACCATTACTGCTCACACCGATGGCACCGTCGTTGAAGTTCTAGTCAAGAGCGGTGACACAGTTAACCATGGTGATGAGCTACTCATTATCGAAGCCATGAAAATGGAACATCTGGTCTTAGCTGATTCCGCCGGAGTCGCCACCCAGGTCTTAACGCAGGTGGGCGATACGGTTGCCAAAGGTCAGCCCATTATTGTCTTGGAACCAGCTGATCTTGTTGCCAATAATACGCCCCAAGAAACCGAAATCTTCGATCTCGATGAAATTCGCCGTGATCTAGGTGAAGTTCTAGACCGTCGCCGTTATACCCTCGACGCCAACCGCCCCGAAGCAGTGACACGTCGGCATGCCAAGGGCCATCGCACGGTTCGAGAGAATCTTGACGATCTTTGCGATTCTGGCACTTTCACCGAATGGGGTGCCTTCACCGTGGCCGCCAGGCGGCGCCGCAACTCCATCGAAGAGTTGATTACCCAAACCCCAGCCGACGGGTTCGTGATGGGAACGGCGCATGTCAATGGCCACCTGTTTTCTGTGGAACAAAGCCGAATAGCAGTTATGGGCTATGACTACACCGTGTTGGCAGGCACTCAAGGCGCCAATAACCATTTCAAACTTGACCGCATTGCCGAATTGGCCTTGCGGTGGCGTCTACCCACCGTGATTTTTGCTGAAGGGGGCGGCGGCCGACCGGGAGACACGGAAGGGGGCGGCTTTATCCGAGGTTTTGAGTACTGGGGCAAGCTAAGCGGGGCGGTGCCACTGGTTGGCATAGTTTCGGGTAATTGTTTTGCCGGAAACGCCGCGCTGTTGGGCTGTTGCGACGTTATCATCGCCACCAAATCCACCAGCCTTGGCATGGGCGGTCCGGTCATGGTTGAAGGTGGTGGTCTGGGCACTTTTCGAGCTGAAGAAATCGGTCCCATCGAGGTGATGCAACAAAACGGTGTGATCGATGTGTTGGTAGAAGATGAAACCGAGGCAGTGGCGATCGCTAAGCAATACCTGAGTTATTTTCAGGGGTCCACTGAAAACTGGGAATGCGCTGACCAGCGCTTATTGCGCCGTGCCATTCCCGAAAATCGGGTTCGGGCCTACGACATCCGCTCACTTATAGAAACCATGGCCGACACCGATTCGGTTCTTGAACTTCGCCCTAATTTCGGTTTAGCAATGATCACCGCATTCGCCCGAATCGAAGGCCACCCCGTGGGTATTATGGCCAACAACCCAATGCACCTGGGCGGTGCCATCGACTCTGATGCCGCCGACAAAGCCGCCCGCTTTATGCAGCTGTGCGAGGCTTATGACATTCCAATCGTTTCACTTTCAGACACCCCCGGGAACATGGTGGGCCCCGAAGCAGAAACTACGGGACTAATTCGCCACTGCTCACGAATGTTCGTAATCGGGGCGAATCTCAGCGTTCCATTACTGGCGGTGATTCTGCGAAAAAGCTACGGACTTGGCGCCATTGCCATGACTGGTGGCAGCTATCAGGCCTCAATGTTCACAATTTCGTGGCCAACCGGAGAGTTCGGCGGCATGGGGTTAGAGGGAGCAGTGCAGCTCGGGTATCGCAACGAACTGGCCGCCATTGAAAACCCCGATGAACGCCAAGCCACTTACGAATCGATGGTGGCAGCCGCCTATGAGCGAGGCAAAGCCCTGGCACAGGGTCTAACGCCTGCGCTTGACGATGTGATCGACCCAGCCGACACTCGTCGGTGGATTAGCAATGCCTTGGCCGCACTACCGCCGCGACCCGTCAGAACCGACAAGAAATTACCCTGGATCGACGCCTGGTAGGCACAGCGTTCAAAGATAGCTAGTGAACTGGCTCCGTCGCGGTAACTGGTGCCACCGCTGCCGGTTGGCCGGGGTGAGCATGTCCGTGGACATGTTCGTGTTCGTGAGAATGTTCGTGCGCACCAGCGCCATGGGCGTGGTGATGATCGTCCTCACCGTGGCTGTGAGGACGGCCAAAGGCGTGTTCCACGGCGTGATGAGCCAAGCTCATTTCTTCCCATTCGGCTTCGTCGTATCGAAGCATGGCACCCGAGAAAAGTTCGTGTTCTTCCAGTTCAATATGTGATTCGAGGGAGTAGTAAACCTTGCGGTCGAACACGCCGTGGTCGAGAACCTCGAACAATTCGGCGTGTTCGGCCTCAAGTTGTGCCCGCACATCGTCGTCGAGCCCACCTAGGGCCGACAAGATTGGATAAAGCCCCACCTCTTCTTTGGCATCATGCACCTCCAACAAGGCGTACAGCTCTTTGGCCACACCTTCGGGTGCACTACGACCTTCCTGGTGTGCTTCGGTAAGTTGCCAGGCCAAGGCCAGAATCTCCACGTGCTCTGCGGTCAACTCCGCAATTGGTGCAAAGTTTCGACAACCGCAATGATCACACACGTCAGTACTCCTCACGCCAAACTGTCGAGTCAGCGGCTTTTACACGCCCCGACCTAGCCTTGACAGATAATTCTAGCTATTCGTAGAAATAATATCTAGAGGTCTTTAGTCCCAACTGAAGAAAAAAACCTGTGCCGACTTTACGTAGGTCACATTAGGGTTAGTAGAAATGCCACTAGATAATACGGAGGCAGCAATGGCAGCCGTAGAGCATGCTGATGCCACATCGAATGGCGATCAGGACCCCACCTCGTCGGGCCCAACCGCCACGGTAGCAGAGCTAATAGAGCCGCTTGTTCACAGCCTTTTGGGCGAGATCACGGTAGAGCTTGTCTTTTGGGATGGCTCATCAATCGGTGCACCAAACCCCGCTGGCCGCATTTTTGTACGTTCTCAAAATGCACTACAGCGCATCGTTTGGGCGCCTGACGAACTTGGTTTGGGGCGGGCCTATGTCGCCGGTGAAATCGATTTTAAGGGTGATATTTTTGCGCTAATCAAGGCGTTACGACCCGCGGGCCGAGCTATCCATAAAGGACTGCGCGCCTTACCTGCGGTGCTCACTGCCGCCCAGAAGCTAGATCTTTTCCACCTGCCGCCGGAGGCCCCGCAAACTGAAGCGCGGGTTAAAGGCTGGCGTCACTCCAAACGACGCGACGCTTCGGACATCAGCCATCATTACGATGTCGGCAATGATTTCTACAGGCTAATTCTTGGGCCCTCACTGACTTACTCCTGTGCTCGCTTTGCTGAGCCTGGGATGACGCTGGCCGAAGCTCAAGCTTCCAAACACGAGCTAACTTGTCGCAAACTTGGTTTGCATGAAAAACCGGATCAACGGCTTTTAGATGTCGGCTGTGGCTGGGGTTCGATGGCGATGCACGCCGCACTGGAACATCAGGCGAACGTGGTAGGCGTTACTATCAGCCAGGAACAGGCCGAACTCGCACAACAGCGAGTTGCCGAAGCTGGCCTTTCCGAGCGCGTGGAAATTCGCTTGCAAGATTACCGCGACCTGCGTGGTGAAACGTTCGACGCTATCTCATCCATTGGCATGTTTGAACATGTGGGCAAGGTCCACATGGCCAAATATTTCCGCATTCTAAACGATCTTCTACGGCCGACCGGTCGCCTTTTGAACCATGCCATCTCTAGCGTCGGTGGTTCAAAGCTGGGTAACCGCAGCTTCATTTACCGTTACGTGTTCCCCGACGGTGAATTGATCGACGTGGGCAACGTCGTTCAAGCCATGGAATCTAGCGGCTTTGAAGTTCGCGACGTCGAGAGCTTACGAGAACATTACGCTGAAACCCTGAGGCATTGGGTGGCAAATCTAGAGTTACACCGCGGTGAGGTAACGCGCTTGGTGGGCGAGGAACGTACCAGGGTCTGGCACCTGTATATGGCGGCCTCGGCAGTCGGCTTTGAAGACGGAGGCCTCGGGGTGCACCAGGTCCTTGGAGTGAAACCCAGTTCTGAAGGTGAAAGCGGTATGGCTCGCACTCGACACGATTTTGCTAGTTGAGGAGTGCCACGTTCCAGCAACGCAGAATCGCTGAGGCGCAAGCATCACAAAATCAAAAATCGAAGTTAAACCAGAACTTGTGCGCTTACTTTGGCTTCGTGGTGCAATAACCACGATTTGGTGTCAAGACCGCCGCCGAAGCCGGTGAGTTTCCCATTCGCACCGACCACACGGTGACACGGCACGATAATACTGATGGGGTTACGACCATTGGCACCCCCAACCGCACGCGACTTTTTGATGTCGCCCAGCGCCCGAGCCTGGTCACCATAGGAAATGGTTTCGCCGTAGGGAATTGTACGCAGCACTTGCCACGCGGCCAGCTGAAATTCCGTTCCTACCGGGTCGAGCGGAATTGAAAAGCTTTGCCGCTCCCCAACAAAGTATTCCTCCAACTCGGTTTTGGCTTGCTCTAAGATCGCGGTTGCGGCAGCTTTATCGCCAATGTCTTTGGGGCCACTAAGCCGTTGCAGCTCGGGGTACTCACCGGGCCACATCAATGCCCGCAACCCCGTAGCGCTAGCAGCCAACCACAACTCACCCACCGGCGACGACATTGTGCTTACACAAATTTCGGTGGTATCACCCAGGTTCGCCAACTGTTTCATGTGCTCTGGCATCGAGCCTCCCTAATGCATCTACCCATTAACCTACCGCACGTATCAGACGGCACCGACGATGGCTACGGGCTCGGTTCGTCAATTAGTCGGGCGATAGCGGCACCAAGCGCCAGATCATCTAGGTGTCCAAAACCATTTAGCCGTAAACGCCCAGCTCTATCGATTAAAAGAAGGCTTGGTGTACCTGCCAACGCGTAGCTTTGCATGGTGGCGGGCATCCCTTCGGGATCGGAGTGTGTATCAACCCCAACCGGAAAATTAATGCGGTACTCATACAGAAATGCTTCTAACGACACCGGGGCCATGGCAGCATGGTGTTCAAAGACTGTGTGCAGCCCCAACACGGTTACTTCGTTGCTAAAAGTGGTGGCAATCCGTTGGGCCTGGGGCAAACCGTAAGCCACACAACCGGGACACAGCATTTGGAACGCTTCTATCACCACGACCTGGCCACGAAGCTCATCTAAGGTGATCGGAGCGGCCGCATTAAACCACTTATCCACCTGCAGCGGCGGTGCTATTTCAGCTCGACTAACCGGAATCACACCCCAATCCTACCGTTTCCAGGAAGAACTATTTCGTAATCTGGTGTCGTCCCAACCTCCTATGTAACGGTCTCTATAGGTATGAGCCAGTTTCAAGAGACAGAGTTTGATGACTTTGTCGAAGCCCACGAGGCAAGCCTTCGCGCTGCTCTGGTTTCGTTATACGGCCCAGAAGACGGTCGTGATGCAACGGCAGAAGGCCTCGCTTGGGCGTGGGAGAACTGGCATCGGGTCCGTTCGATGCGCAGCCCGAGAGGGTACGTGTTCCGGGTGGCTCAATCAAAAAGCCGGCAGAAGCGCCAAGGCCTTATGCCTTATGTCGATCGGGTGGGTCGGATTCCGGAGTTTGAACCTGAGCTCGCCGCTGGCTTGTCACAGTTGAGTGAGTCACAACGCATTGCAGTGGTCTTAGTTTACGGTTGTGACTGGACGTATGACGAGGTAGCAGAAGCTTTAAATATCTCAAAAAGCTCTGTTGGAACACATCTCAAACGTGGCCTGAATGGTCTCCGACGCCATTTGGAGGTGGACCATGCTTAGCATCGAAGAACAGATAAAAGCGTGGGTCGATTATAACGGGGAAGGCTCAAGACCGATTACTGCCACCGAGGCGCGAGAACGAGCCGCCGCTACGAGAGCAGTGGATTTAACCGCCTCGAAAGCCGGACTCCTAAAGCTCCAAGCTCTCGTCGCCGCAGCCGTGATTCTGGTGGTGGTCGCAGCAGCGGCCCTCGTCTACGTCAACCAAAAAGACGGCCACGATCTAGTCGCCTCGAGTCCCGTTGATCTAAACATTTTCCGAGCTGTCAATTGGACCCAAGCTGCCGATATAGCCCCGATCGACTATGTCGACTTCCACTTTGGCTTCGAATCGGGCCAGTTAACCACTGAGAACCTAACCATTGCCCTTCAATTGGCCATGCGTGGATCGCTTGATGGCGAAGCATCTACCGAAGGGACTGACCCAAATCTATGGTTGAGCGAATTTGGTATCGACCCCCTCGATATAACTGCCGCAATTCGGTGGGGTTTCCCACCTGAGGAGACTTGGGTACTTAGCGGAGATTTCAGTGCCGAAAATCTTGACGCCACAATTCATAACAACACCGATTGGGTAGACCTGCTTGAAACTGCCGAACACCGCGGCGTCACCTACTACTCGTGGGGAGAAGATTTCGCTCAGTACGACCGACCCTCAATTCTTGGTTCCTTTGGTCATCGTGTGGCCCTAGTAGATGGTCTGTTCGTGGCCACCCGTTCAACCGAATCACTAAAAGGGACCATCGACCAAATACTCGACGCACCGACCGAGAGCGACAGCCTCGATCAGGCACGTGAAGTTCTCAACCACCTACGACAACACAGTCGCTGGTCTGCGGCCATTACTCTCAATGAGGCTCCCGGCGAAGCTGACACCTATCCAGCCATCGCGCTAGCACCTCTCAACTGGTGGGAAGCTCAAGTAAGTGCAGCTCATATAGTCATCGTCAGCGCCACCGAGACTCAAGCAATAGAACTAAAAGAGCAGCTTGAGGCCAAGTTAACGGACCTTGAAGACAATGCTTCAAAACTATCCAACAACGAATGGAGCGTTGACCAAGCTCGCAATTCTCGAGTGATCAGCCTACGCATCGATTTCGATGACTCGATGAACAGTCTTCAACGTTCCGAACTAATGACCAATCTCCTTGTGGCGCTAGACCCAAACTCTGGTTAGCTCAACGGCTATTTCTGCAACGCCCCTTAGCCGCTACGTATAACTAGGGGCTTTACTCGTTGCAACAACCGGCGAGCATGGAAGAATGAACTCGATGAGTTCGCTAAATAGCCGTGTGTACGTCGAGGGGGAGTTGGTACTCACCGACGCCCCTATGGCTGAGGTGTCGAATTACATTAATCAGCCGAACTCGGTGATTATCATTGATCTCCTCAAGCCAGCTCCTAGTGAACTCGAAACGTTGGCCAACCTCTTTGACCTACACGACGTAGCCGTCGATGCCCTCGAGAACACTCGTCAACGACCGCGGCTTAGTCGATATGACACCCATTTCGCTATAACCCTTCGAGCCATACATTTCAATGTCTCTACATCTCATGTGAGCCAAAGCCCAATTAGCGTTTTCTTTGGCAGCAATTGGGTAATCGTGGTTCACCGAAACGAATATTTTCCGCTTAAGCAGGTTTACCAGGATTGGGATTCTTTCGAGGTTTCCAGTCGTCAGCAAGTCGCGTTTTTTCTGTATGCACTGCTCAGTAATCTGTTAGATAGCTATGACGACATGGCAGAAGTTTTTAACGATTACCTCGACGATTTGAGCGAGCAAGTTTTTTCAGAACACCCCATTTCTCCAGGTAATCAGCGCCAGTGGTTCTTGATGCGGCGAGCTCTGATGAACTTTCATCGACTCATAAACCCCACCCGAGAGTCATTGAGCGCCATGACCTATCGGCCTGCAACCACCACCCCAGAGGAGGTTCGGCCGTACTACCAAGACCTTTACGACCGCACCTTGACACTCACCGAATCAAGCGAGGCTTTGCGCGATATGGCAACCAGCATCGCTGAAGCCAACTTGAGCCTGCGCGATTACCGCCAAAACCAAATCATGAAACAGGTAACGAGCTGGGCCGCGATCCTGGCGGTTCCAACGCTAGTGACAGGCTTTTACGGCATGAACGTACCGTTTCCTGGTTATGGAAATACCGCTGGGCTTGCCACATCCGTTGGTTTAATTGTGGTGCTCTCAATCATTCTCTACGTCGTGTTTCGCCGCAAAGAATGGATATAGCAAACCCAACCATGCTCGGAACTGCGAATCGGTTCTAGAAGACCTAATGCCCACCCGAAGCAACACAGCCCCAAATTTTGCGGCCTAGGGTAAAGACATGGAAGAGCAGAGTCAGCCCGGCATGACCAGAGCCGAACGCCTTGTCTCGAGCTTGCCCAACGCGCTCGATTCGACCTTTGATTTTGAAACGCTAATTGGCGCAAGGCCGGTGGGAGTCTGCTTAGATTTCGACGGCACGCTTTCTCCCATTGTCGACGACCCCGACGATGCCAAACTCCTGGCTGGAAACGACATCGTTATTGCCCGGCTGGCCTCGCTGGTTCCAACTGCCATTATCAGCGGACGCCAAGCCACCGAGGTAAAAGCCAGGCTTCCAAACTCCTCGTTTTACATTGCTGGCAGCCATGGTTTTGAGATTCTTCAGCCAAACGGTGAAGTGCATCATCCTGTAGACGCCGCCCGTTATCACGAGGTCTTTTCCTCTATAGCCAAAGAATTGCACGACGCCCTCAACGACGTGGCTGGCGCGATAGTAGAAGAGAAACCTTTCGGTCTTAGTGTTCACGACCGCCAAGTAGCCCCAGGCCAAGTGGAAATGGTTCGCCAAGCGGTGAAAACCGTGGCTTCCCAACACGATGAAGTATTGATAACTACCGGAAAACGGGTCAGCGAAGTTCGACCCGCTCTCGATTGGCACAAAGGTCATGCGGTACACTGGATTGTTAAGCAGTGGGGATTACTGCCTCGGGGGCTAGTGGTTTACATCGGGGATGACCGCACCGACGAAGACGCTTTTGTGGCCCGTGGCGACGCTGACATAACCATCGTGGTAGCCAGCGAAACTCAGGCTATAGCTGAGAACCGCCGCACCTGGGCACGTTTTAAGTTGGCCGATCCGGGGCAGGTACAAGAATGGCTGCACAACCTGACCAACTTTTTGCAACAGCAGACTGAGACTATTCATGGACACGAAACAAGATAGACATGCTGACCTAGTAATTGTGGCGAACCGGTTGCCGGTACGTTGGGAAGAACCATCGGAAGACCCATCCGAAGGCGAAGAAGAAGGCGGCTGGGTGCAAAGTCCCGGAGGATTAGTATCAGCCTTAGAACCTGCGTTAACCCGTTACCAAGGTATCGCCTGGATTGGTTGGACCGGGAGCGATGGCGCCGAAGACCCATTCGATTTGGATGCACTCTATCTTCATCCAGTCACTATTTCCCAAGATGAAAAGGTGCTCTTTTACGATGGAATGTCGAATGGCACGTTGTGGCCGCTTTATCATGACAAAGCGGTACCGGCCGAGTTTCACCGGCGTTGGTTCGACGGATACCGGCGAGTAAACGAACACTATGCTCATGCCGCAGCCCAGGTAGCTAACCAAGGTGCTTTAGTGTGGGTACACGACTACCAATTGCAACTGGTGCCCGCCATGTTGCGCGAGCTGCGACCTGATCTGCGCATTGGCTTCTTTTTACATATCCCGTTTCCACCTCCCGAGTTATTTGTAGCCTTACCGTGGCGAAGCCAATTAGCCAGCGGCATGCTCGGCGCCGATTTGGTCGGCTTTCAAACCCCGGCCTCAGCCGCTAATTTCCGCCGTCTAGTTCAACAATTAAATCTGGCTGATTCGGTTGAGGGTGACCTGATAAAGACCCCCACCGGCACCGCACGAGCGTCGGCTTACCCGATTGGTATTTCATTTAATACCTATGAAGAGGCCGCCATGAGCGACCAGACCACAGAATCGGCACGCGATTTGCGAGCCCGCCTAGGTACACCCCACACGGTGCTCTTAGGCGTTGACCGATTGGACTACACCAAAGGAATTGATCTTCGACTACGGGCGTTGGGCGAATTATTGGATGACGGTGAACTGAACCCCGCCCATGTCACCATGATGCAAGTGGCTCAACCAAGCCGTGACGACGTGGAGGCCTACATCACTTTGCGTGCCGAAGTTGATCGACTGGTGGGCCAAATTAACGGTGATCATTCCCGGGTTGGCTTTCCGGTGGTGCATTACCTACATCAAGACGTCGACTTCGACGACCTAATGGCCATGTATCGAGCCGCCGATGTCATGTTGGTGACGCCTTTTAGAGACGGTATGAACCTGGTGGCCAAAGAGTACGTCGCCACCAGGTACGACTTCACCGGGACGCTGGTGCTTTCAGAATTTGCTGGCGCCGCTGACGAGTTGTCCGACGCTTTGATCGTGAATCCATACGACATCAATGCCCTGAAAAATGCTATCGTAAAGGCTGTTTCGATGGCACCACCAGAAGCTAGAGAACGTATGGAGCGGATGCGAACCGCCGTTAAGCGTAACGATGCCGTGGGGTGGGCACACGGATTCCTAGATGACTTAGCGGCTACCTCTCGCCAAGCACCCACCAAGTAAGCACCTCAGCACCACGCTCGCCAAGCCACTCGACCACAAACAGGCGTTTAGGGAACGTATACTTGATTGTTGGTACATGCTTAGCCGGTCGGTGATCTACACCGTGGCGGTCTAGATCAAACTTCTTCGAACTAAGGATTACTGAATGTTCCTTGCCTGGCGCGACCTTTGGGTTGCCCGCGGACGCTTCGTGCTGGTTGGCGTCGTAATCGCACTGGTTGCCCTCTTGGCAGGCCTGCTTTCAGGTTTAGCCACAGGACTTGTGGATGATGGAATTTCAGGTTTACGGCGCTTGCCGCTAACTCATCTCGCGTTTCAACAAGGAGCGGGAGTGGAATTCAGCCGCTCGAGCTTGGATTCTGACAACGCGGAGCCTTGGCTTGAGGCCATGCCTGACGATGCGGCACCGGTTGGTATGTCTTTCTTCAATGCACGCACACCCGAGGGCAAAACAATCGATTTGGCCTTGTTCGGTACCTCGACGGGGTCGTTTCTGGCGCCTACGGGTGAGGCTGAACACGCTCTAACAGAGGGTGGAATCGTGCTAAGCGATGAATTCTTAGATGACGGTCTGGCTGTGGGCGACGAGCTCACAATCATCGGCCCCGACACGACAATTCCAATCTTAGGCTTCACCTACAGCGGTTCTTATGGCCACGTGGATATCGCTTTTACTTCCCTTGAGGTCTGGCAACAGCTCGTTTTTGGCGAAAGCGCTCGAGGTAGGTTTAACGCTATAGCCATTCGAGATACTGGCGACACCGATCTCCATGCCTTGGCAAACGCTTCTGACACCGTGGTGCATACCAAAACAGCGGCATACAACGGTTCACCCGGTTTCGCGGCTGAAAGCGCCACCATGTCGCTAATCCGAGGCTTCTTGATCGTAATTGCCGCCATGGTGATTGGAGCTTTCTTTACAGTGTGGACCGTGCAGCGCACTCATCAAATTGGGTTGCTGAAGGCACTCGGAGCAAGCACCACTTACGTAATTCGAGACGCGCTGGGCCAGCTGGCGGTGGTGATTACCCTTGCCACCTTGGTAGGTACCGCTATCGCGGCGGCTATTGGCGCAGTAGTTAGCGACCAGGTTCCTTTTCGGATTGAACCAACGTCACTGCTCACCACGGCACTGCTTCTCATAGCGGCGGGCATGTTGGGATCATTGATTGCTCTACGGCGAATTACCAGTGTCGACCCGGCCGTGGCGATGGCAGCAGGAGTTTAAGGTGAGCATTCGTCTAGAAAACATCAACGTCACGGTAAAAGACGGTCCCGAAGAGCTGGTTATTCTGGATAAGGCCGACTTGGCCGTTGAGTCTGGTGAACTGGTAGCAATCACCGGAGCTTCAGGTTCAGGTAAATCAACCCTTGTTGCGGTGGCTGGACTACTGCGAGAACCTCGCTCCGGCACAATAGTCATCGCTGGTGACGACTTCACGAACGCCAACCAGCGCACACGTACGAAAGCTCGCCAAGACCACATCGGTCTCATTTTCCAATCGGCCAATCTCCTGCCTTCTCTCACCGCGCTCGAACAGTTGGAACTAGTGGCCCACATAGCCGGAAAGTTGGATTCAGAAGCGCGAAGCCGAGCCAAGAACTTGTTAGCTGAGGTTGGCCTCGGCGAGCGGTTTGGCCACCGACCAGCCCAACTATCCGGTGGTGAACGCCAACGGGTGGCCATTGCTCGGGCGTTGATGGGCAAGCCATCAGTTTTGTTAGCCGACGAACCAACCGCGGCCCTCGACGAGGACCGCGGCCGAGAGGTTATGCAACTGTTGGCTAATTTAACCACCGAGCAACAAACGGCGACCGTTATTGTGACTCATGCTCCCGAGCAGTTGCCTTCGCGAAGCATCCGTTTACATTTGAGCCACGGCGCACTTTCGGCCATCTAACTCACCTATGGCAGCCCGATAATGGTTTGCTGAATGGCAATCTGTGTCATCAGAATCTTGGGGTTTTCGATCGGTTAACGAGCACCGAGATCATCATCACGGTCAGTGTCGGAATGAAGAACACCCCGATGCTCATCATGCCGAGCACAATAAATACACCCATTAATCCAGTCACGAAAACTCGGGCCTGCTGACGTCGTGCAACGGGCAATATCAACGGCACGGCAACTAAGAGCACCGGGATAGCCATGAGAATCAGAACCGATGGTCCTTCGTTCTCAAGCAGAGACACACTATCTTTGGTCACCGTTTCGGTACGGGCACCAAGTTCGTCTTGCACGACCGAGACTTCTACACTGCTGCCGGTCGGCACTAAAAGAACCAAAACGGCGCTTATGACCACTACGGCGAGAGCTATCAGATTCCACCGGTAAGCCTTAATTTCTTTCGGTGAGATCTCGGGTTTGCCACTCATGTTGGGCTCTGCCGTGGCATTAACATCTGACGAACGACGCATGACCGCCCCTAACCGCCTAGATAGAGTTGGCCATTAGCCTATCTTGGGGAAACGGCGACCGTCAGCGTTCCGTCCATGGACGAGTGGAAATAAATCGTCCATTCATCATTCTCAAGCTCTGCCGACGGTGGGCCCTCATCAAGCACCTCGAAGCCTTCGCCCACCAATTGGGTTCGATATTCCTCAATTAGGTCGTCGCCAGATTTATTCAACGAGGGATCAATAGTTAGCAGAACGCTAAAGGTGCCACCCGGGTTGTCTCCACTCATCAAAGTGCTTGACTTAGTGAAATTTGGCAGTGGGATGTTTGGAAAGCCATCTGGCAAATCTGAACGTTCTTGCGACCCGGCATCAGAGCTAGCACCTTCATCGGCGCCATTGTCAGCTTCGGCACCTTCATCGCCGTCATTATCAACATCGCTAGATGCTTGGCCTAGATTCACACCTTGGCCATTTTGGCCTTCAGATTCAGAATCTGACGAACAGGCCACCACCCCACCAAAGAACAAAGCACCAACAGCAACCACTGCCAGCAGTCGGCCCAACAAAGAGTGGCTCGCTCGAGAACCAGAAATCATCAAACACTTTCCTTTCACGCCTATGTCGGAGACAAGTCACCACCCTAGACACCCAAAAGCCCAGAACGGTTACACAACTGCCGAACCTTTTGTCATCCCGAGCCAACCCTGGCGCATGAGCGAGGACCGGTCACACCATCTTGTTAGATCCTCAGAGATAAACATTCACCAATGGGGAATAATATATGACGTATCATGTTTATAGTTGGTAGACTCTTGGTTAACTAAGAATCACAACCACCCAAACGAACCCGCCTTTCCACAACCAGAACCCAACCATTCCCACCAAAGGAGCTCGCATGCCTGCTGTAACCGCTGACACGATGGTGCTACCACGAGTCACAAGCGCCAATCTCGAAGAAATTGAACGGCCAGTAAAGGCCATAACCACGGGCCCGAGCGGATTTGAAGGTCTGGGCTTCCCGGTGCGGCGCACCATGGCGGCTTTGCCATACACCGAAACCGACCCCTTCATAATGATGGACCACATGGGTGAAATCGACTATGGAATCGGCGAGCCTAAAGGCACCGACTGGCACCCGCACCGCGGCTTTGAAACCGTGACGTACCTAATTGATGGCAAGTTCCAACACCAAGACTCCCATGGCGGCGGAGGACTAATCACCGAGGGTGCCACCCAGTGGATGACCGCCGCTTCGGGCATTCTCCATATCGAGACCCCACCAGCGGAAATGATGAAAACCGGGGGCCTCTTCAACGGTTTCCAACTTTGGGTCAACCTTCCCGCTAAAGCCAAATGGCTTCCACCGGCCTACCAAGCTGTTGAAGCTTCCGACGTGTTGCTGTTGGCCTCAGAAGATGGCGGCGCGCTGATTCGTGTCATCGCTGGCGAAGTGGATGGCCACCAAGGGCCAGGCTCTACCCACTCGCCCATAACCATGATCCACGCCTCAATTGCCCCCGGGGAACGCCTTTCATTGCCCTGGCAACGCACTTACAACGCCTTGGCCTACGTATTTGCTGGTGAAGGGACCATTGGCCCTGAAGATGCACCCATCAAAATGGGCCAAACCGCGGCCTTTGGCGCTGGCGATCGGTTGTTGCTAACCGCCAGCGCATCACAAGACAGCCGTACCAATTCCATGGAAGTGCTGCTGTTGGGCGGTGAACCGATTGGTGAGCCAATGGTCCACTACGGCCCCTTTGTGATGAACACCAAAGACGAACTGGTTCAAGCGGTGGAGGATTACCAATCGGGTCGTTTGGGGGTCATTCCAGACGACGCCATTATGCCTCACACCTACGGAAACTAAAGCCGGAACTTTGGACCGTTAGACAGGGGCGGTGGGCGTAAATCGCACTGGCATGTGTTTGATACCTGCCACCAAAGGAATACCTACTGCATCGAGTGGAACTGGCGGACCAGCCAGTTCCATATCGGGCAACCGAGTGAGCAGCTGGCGAAAAACTACGTTTAGTTCACGCCTAGCCAAATGAGCGCCCAGGCAGAAGTGAGGGCCCGGTCCTCCAAACCCAACGTGATCATTGGGCGTGCGCAACACGTCAAAGACTTCAGGGTTCTCAAACTTACGTGGGTCGCGATTAGCAGCACCGTAGAACATGACGACCTTGTCACCTTCAAGTAGCTGATGACCCGAAATCTCTACGTCTCGGGTGGCGGTACGGCGCATAAAGGTTACCGGTGAAGCCACCCGTACGATTTCTTCCACCGCCGTGGGCGTCACTCCGTCGATGTCATTAGCCCAAATAGCTTTCTGATCGGGGTTTTCCGACAGCAGCTTCACCCCGTATGAAATGGCGTTTCGAGTGGTATCGTTGCCAGCAGTCGCCAACAGGATAAAAAACGGGGTTAGATCGGCAGGGTCGAACATGTCTTCGCCGACATCGTTATGAACCAGCTTCGAGGTTAGATCATCAGTTGGGTTCCGCTTACGTTCTTCGCCAAGTTCCCGCATGAGGGCTTCAAGCGACATGGCCGCTTCGAAGATGGCCTCTATCTGGGTTTTGCCACCCAAGAATTCAGGGTCGCCAGCACCTAAAATCACGTTGGTAGCGTCGAGAACTGTTTGGAACTCGCTACGCGGGATGCCCATCATGTCGCAAATAATCAGGAGCGGGTACGGCTGTGAAAGCACCTCAACAAGATCAACCTCACCCTCCTCACAGAAGCTATTGATGACTTCATTAGCGATGGTTTCTACGCTGTCGAGGACCCCCTGAAGCTGACGGGGAGTGAAAGAACGCGCCACAATGCCACGCTGGCGAGCATGCCGAGGGTCATCCATGTTGATAAAAGATCCAAAGAACTCAAGTGCATCTTCGGCCATATCTTGAATAGTTACGGCGCCCTTGCCGGAACAAAAGTCGTCAGCCCTGCGACTGATTTCTAATACTTCTGCGTGCCGCGTGATGGCATAAAAGTCTTCCGAGATTCCAACCTCGGGAAATTCGAGGCGGGCCGGAACAAATGCACTTTCTTCGCGGACCTTTTGAAATCCCAGCATGCGCTCTTCCAAGGGCAACTGCCAAAATCCCCGGTCAGTCAAAATTGAGCCTGCACCCATCACTCTCTCCAAATCTCAGTGCTGTGTCTGGCGTCACAATAGCGCAACTTGTCGAAAGGCTGACTGCTAGCACGCGTTTCGTAGATTTGGGCCTCTCCTACTTACCAGGTACGATATTCCATAGAGTTTTGGATAATGGGAGTTTCAAGGCGCATGAGCAAACAGACAAACACGGCTAAAGCTTCCTCCGGTGGCCTGTCTAGTGGGCTCAAGAAAGCCACTATTCCATTGGTGATAGCGGCGGTAGCTGGCATCATTGCCATTCTCTCGTTCACCGGTGCTGGCAACTCTGACCAAAAAGCCACGGCTAACCCAAACGAAGATCCGGCTGCCAACTTGCCAGCCTTCAACTTCCCCGGTCCTCGACCTCGGGGCGACAATGGTTTTGCACTCGGATCAACTGATGCGCCCGTTGTGATGATCATGTACAGCGAATATCAATGTCCGTTTTGCGGGCGTCACGCCACCCAAACCCAGCCCGATCTGATTAACACCTACGTGAAAGCCGGACTTCTTCGTATCGAATGGCGCGACTTTCCCTTTCTCGGCACCGAATCGTTCACCGCTGCAAATGCTGGCCACGCGGCAGCCGACCAAGGAGCGTTTTGGGAATACACCGACCGTCTTTTCGCCGAACAAGGCCGCCCTAATAGCGGACATTTCACCGACGAATATTTGATCGCCACTGCGGCCGATCTTGGACTCGACACCAAACGCTTCAGCCAAGTTATGAACGACCCCGCCACCGCCGCGGCAGTTGATGCCGACCGTGATGAAGGTGTTTCATACAGCGTCACAGGTACCCCGGCGTTTTTTATTAATGGCCAGTTCGTAAGTGGCGCACAACCGCCAGAAGTATTTGTTGCGACCATCGAAAACGCGGCGGTCGCAGCTGGCGTTGTTTTCGACTAGCAGCATTTGCCTCTACGTCGATTCAGCCCGCCTAATAGGACCGGACCTTGAGCGAAGTTACCCTAATAACGGCTTTTGTGGCCGGGGTTTTGGCACTGTTATCGCCTTGTAGCGCGCTCTTGGTGCCTTCCTTCTTTGCCTATGCGTTTTCTACCAAGCGCGCTCTTGCAATGCGAACGCTTGTGTTTTGGGCTGGTTTGGCCACCGTTTTGGTACCACTCGGAATGGGATCGACCTTAGCTTCAACGGTGGTTTACAAACACCGTGAAACCATGATTCTAGTAGCGGGTTGGGTGTTGATTGCCTTGGGGGTATATCAGCTATTGGGCAAAGGTTTCTCCATACCTTTCACCAATCGACTACAGGCCGGGACCGCAAAATTAGACGTGCAAGGAAGCATTGTTTCAACCTATGCCCTAGGTGCCGTATATGGCCTGGCCGGGTTTTGTTCCGGCCCCGTCTTAGGTGCCATCTTGACCATGGCGGCCACCGAATCGGTGCCGCTACACGGTGGCATCATGCTTGGGGTTTACACCCTGGGAATGACAGCCCCATTGTTCGTGATGGCCGCCGCGTGGGACCACTTTGACCTGGGCAAACGTGGTTGGCTTCGTGGAAAACCGATTAAGCTTGGCCCAATTCGTACCCACACCACATCGGTTATCTCAGGGGCGCTGTTCGTAATAATCGGTTGGATGTTTATCCGCTTCGACGGGATGGTGGGGGCTACCGGACTCTTTGGCGATAACACCGACTTAGAGTTTCGCCTACAAGATCGCATTAACGACTGGTTCGGTTGGATTCCGGGCTGGTTGGTCGCAGTGGTTGTTCTGGTGGCGGCTCTGGCGGTGGCTTGGAAACGAGCTCGGCGGGAAATGGCTTAAACCTCAACCGCCTTACCAGCAATTCGCCATTCTAAGAATCCCTCTTCAAGTCGAACTGCATGGTAACCGTGGGCGTTCAAGATACGTACTGCTTCGTGCGCCAGTACACAATGGGCACCGCGACAATAAGCGACGATTTGATGCTCGCTTCGGGGCTGTCCATCGGCTTCAAACCCAAGAGAAGTGAGGGCCGAAATTTCCTCTAACCGCTCGACCAGTTCGCTATACGGAATCGAAACCGCACCACCAATATGGCCCGCCGCGTACTCAATCGGTGAGCGAACGTCGATGAGGGTGATATTGCCCTCGTTTAGTCGCCGCTCAAGTTCGGCCTTGGTCACCTGTTTCACCTCGGCTTCGCCCCCGCTATGTTCATCCACCCCAGCTGGGCCCGCCTCACTCGTCTCTGCTAGTTCTCCAGCCAAGTAGTCTTCCAACGAACGCGCCACCTGCGCCGAATGCGAACGCGCTACTGCGCCAAGTGCTGCATACAGGTGGGCCACATCGTCACCAGCCAAACGGTAGATGACCTTGGTTCCCTCAGATCGGGTGGCTACCACACTGGCGGCCTTCAAGACCTGCAGATGAGCCGAAATAGTGGTGACGCCCGTACGTAATTCAGTCGCAATGGCATCCACGGAGTATTCAGCTTGGCTTAACAAGTCGATTATCTTCAGCCGATTCGGGTTCGCTAACGCCTTGCCCACGGTTGCCAGATCGTTAAAGAGTTCATCTCTCTTGCTGCCGCTGACCACTCATCCTCCACATATCTATGGAATAGAGTAGAGCCTAGCGGCAATAGCCACAAACCCTTGTTCATGGAACTAGCTATTAACTAGACCTATGCTGAGCGGAGACAACAACGCCCTGGGGGAGGACCATGCGGTATTCTGATGCGCCCAGCTTTGAAGCATCCATTGATATTGATGCTCCAGCGCCAATCGTTTGGATGCTAGTAACCGACATCAATACACCTGCCAGGTTCTCTGAAGAGTTCCAAGGCGCTGAATGGATAGATGGCGGGCCCGCACCCGGTGCCAGCTTCAAGGGCCGAAACGAACATTCGGCCATGGGGGGCTGGGAAACGATTTCTTACGTAACTGTTTACGAACCCGAAAGACATTTTGAGTGGGCCGTGACCAGCGTCGAATCGCCGACTTCCACCTGGTGGTACCGACTTGAACCGTCACACGATTCCAAAGCACCGGTTCGACTAACCCATGGGGGCCGAATGGGGCCAGCACCATCTGGTCTCTCCATTGCCATTAAAGCAATGCCTGATAAAGAAGAACGGATTGTGGCCCGGCGCCTGAGTGAATGGGAAACCAACATCCATGCCGTCCTCGAAGGCATTAAAAACTTGGCAGAACGTCAGTGAGGGCCGCTACCTAGAGCTAGGAAAGCACTAATGAAAATTGGAATCTGGGGTGGTGCCTACTCACCAAGTGCTATTGACTTTGTCGTAGAAGCCGAAAAACTAGGTGCTCACACCGTTTGGCTGCCCGAATTCTGGGCTGGCGACGCTTTAACCCCCATTGCGTTTCTGGCTGGCCGCACCACCAAAATTCGCCTGGCCAGCGCCATTGTGCAGCTTGGCACACGAACGCCGGCTCTGTTGGCGATGTCAGCGCAATCGTTGCAGGCGCTCTCGCACGACCGCTTTATTCTGGGCCTAGGTACCAGCGGGCCGCAGGTTATGGAGGGCTGGCACGGTGTAGCGTTCGACAAACCAATCACCCGTACCCGAGAGACCATCGAGATCGTGCGAATGATTACTCGGGGCGAGAAACTCAACTATAAAGGCGACCTTTATGAACTCCCATTGCCAGGTGGAGAAGGTCGCAGCATTCGATCAGCTATGCCGCCGGTACACGTTCCCATTTATTTAGCGTCTTTAGGTCCGGCCAACCTAGAGCTAACTGGAGAACAAGCCGACGGATGGATTGGTAATTCGTTTATGCCAGAATCAGCCGAAGTGTTCATTGAACCAATTCGCCAAGGGGCGACCAAGGCCGGACGGGACCTGAGTGAAATCGATCTTACCGTGTCGGTTTCCGTGGAATTCACTGACGACGTGGAGGAGGCGGCACAACGCCACGCCGCAGGATACGCGTTCACCTTTGGTGCCATGGGCTCACCGACCACCAATTTCTACAACAACGCCTTTGCACGCCAAGGTTGGGGCGAGGACATTCAGGCGGTGCAGAAGCTTTGGCTAGCTGGTGATCGAGAAGCCGCTCGAGAACGGGTTCCTAACGAGATCGGCTTCAAAACCAATCTGATTGGTACTCCGGAATTAATTCTCGATCGTCTACGACTTTATGCGGCGGCCGGAATTAATGAACTGCGAGTGCAGCTGACTTCGGATGGACTCGATAAACAACTGCACGATCTTGAACAGCTCATTGGGTTAACACAGCAAGTTAACGACGAAGGTATGACTAAACCCAGCGTTAACGTCCACTAACCCAGTTTGCTGCAACCCTTCCACCGGTGAACTGTTTAGTGTGTAAGGCCACTGTTTAGGGTCTGCGGCCGCGCTGGCCTAAAGAACTTTTTCAATAATGCTGCGGACACCTTCGCTATCGGGGTTGATAGCGCCGTGCCAGGTGTGCACGATTTGGCCAGAGGAATCGATTAAGACCGACATCGGTACCCCGAAACCCTTAAAAATCTGGGTAAAATTGTCGTCACCATCGCGCCATTGCGTCATGGTGAGATCAAGATCGTCAACCATCTTTTGGATGATGGTCTCGTCGCGTGTTGAGGAATCCAGGTTCACAATCACCACCTGTAGCCCGTCTTTGGGCTGTTCCAAATGCAAGCGCTCCAACGCCGGAAGCTCACGTCGACAGGGCGCACACCAGGTAGCCCAACTCGAAACCATGGCAGGTCGCCCCACCAGGTCATCTATTGAAACCGCTTCTCCGGTAACAGCATCGACTGCGTTATAAGCAACGGACACACTGTCGCCATTGGCATTACCAGCCGCGGCACCACTGCCGTTCGGTTTCACCGCCTGATTATCGGAACTACAAGAACTAGCTAAAACCATCAGCAGCGACACCAAGACAGCTAAAACGCCGCCCCAGTGCCGCCGTGACGTCCGAGCTAACAATCCGAATTCTGATGGTTTACTAGCTCGAGCATTCATTCAACTCACATTCGCTCGGTTACTCGGCGATCGACCGAAGATAGGCCACAATGTCGTTGATGTCGTCATCATTTAAGGCCGGGTTTCCACCCTTAGGCGGCATATCAACGCCCGTAGTGTTCTCAGGGTCAGCGGCCGTACGACCTTGCTTAATAAAAGCCACTGCATCGGCGTCGCTTAAGTCATGGAGAAAGTCGGAATCAACCAAGTCTTTGCCTAGATTTGGCAAACCCTTAGCATCGGCACCGTGACATGACACGCAGCTTCCTGCATATAGGTCTTTGCCTGCGGCAGCATCTCCCCCAGCCGATCCACCGTTGGAATCGCCGTTATCGGCCGCTGCAGTGGTGGAAGTTCCTCCGTTACCGCTGCTACCTGAATCATCGTCGTCTCCGCACGCTGCCGCTAACAATGTAAAACTAAAAACCACTGCTAGCACGCCCAGCACTGCTCTGAAATTAGACCTCTTCATACAACCTCACCAGCCTTTTCAAATTAAATAACAGATAGTAGAAATAGTATAGATTTCACCACTTAGTGGCCGCCATGCTCATGTGTCGAGCCGGCATCACCCCCTTCGGCCACATGGGTGAGTATTCCGTCCCACCGAAGGACCTCACCCTCAACTGTTTCGGCAAAATCGTTGGCGGCTTGCTCAGTTTCAAAAGCCACCATTCCCCCTGCCATGGGCGTTGGAATCTCGGGCGAGAATACAAACCAAGCATCGTCAACTTCTAGCCATTCCTCAGTGTTGTAATCATGCACCCAAGCCGTCATGTCACTGCTATGGCCGTGTTCTTCGGCGTGCAGCACCAGATCTTCAATATCATCGAAAATATACGGCTTGCCATTACCATCTCGATAAGCGGCGGCATAGCGTGCTTCGCTGATTATCATGTGGCAAAAATCGCAGGTGTCGCGCCCATAACTGATCTTCGGTGGGCCCGAAGCCACGTCATCTGAGCAACCGGAAATGCTCACAGTTCCGGCCAACAATATGGCCAACAACAGCGGCCAAAAGCCCACTCTAATTGTGATAAGTCGCCTCATCGTTCTGCCCTTCTGGTAAATACCACTCCGCCCACCAAGGCAGGAATAATCGTCCAAATTGCCAGAGATCCGCCGGTGACCCAACTGACTCGATCACCAAAACGGTCCACGGCATAGTTTCCGATAGGTCCTAATACATCAAGCGAACCATCGAGCATGGTCATCGCTGACAAGCGGAAAGCCTCAACGGGGTTCGCAACGGCCGCCATGAACAGGCTGCCCTCACCCATTCGGGTGGCGGTAGCGGTGCCCATGAGCCCAAGGTTGCCCAAGAGCACAAAGGCCAACCACAGCACTAACGCTAAGCCCATCGCCGTGGCGCTTCGGCTCGAAATGGTGCTAACCACCATGCCCACACCGACCATGGAAACCGCCAAGAGCCACGCCAAAAGCGCCAACCACACCAACTCGACACCATCGACCGGTGCCCCCCGAAGTGCAGACACCCCTCCTGCGATGCCGAAACCCGCTGACACCGCGGCCAAGAGCGACACCACATTCCCTAAGAAAATGCCCAGGTACACCTCGGTGGCGTTAACCGGATGCGACAATAAGAACGTCAGCGTGCCGCGTTCGCGCTGACCAGCCACACTGCGAGCCCCGATAGTTAGGCCCATTAAAGGCACAACCATTTGGGCCAAAGCCACTAATGATGAGGCCGTGCGACCAAAGCCCGTAAATCCAATGGTTGAGGTATTGGACGCTGAAATAGAACTAATCGAGGTGGCCAGAACCGCAAAGGCCCCCGCATAAAGCCATAGCCAGCGGTCTCGCAGTGCGTCGTGAAGTTCTTTGAAAGCCAGCACCCGAACCACACGAGCTTCGGTGCGTTCACGGGCCTTTGGTTGATGCTCTTGTACCGTTTCCATTAGCGCCACACATCCACATCTCTAAGCAGAATTCCGGCAGCACTGAGCGCATTCAAAGCGCGTCCTTTTTCTCCGGCGGTAACTTCAACCAACACGCCACGACTATTAGTGCTGGCCTCGAAACCAGCCGCGGTCAGAACGTCGATCGAAGAATCAATATCGCTGTCGTCGATACTCACATGCATCCATGAACGCAGGCCCAATTTCTCTGCCAGCGTGGCGGGCTCTGACACCAAGACCGGCACGCCAGCGTCCATGGCAATCACCCGATCCGCGATCACCCCAACCTCTTCCAAATGGTGCGAGGTGAGCACAATCACTCGCCTGGAATCGCGTAGACCCTCAAAGACTTCTAATACTGAAGCACGCGAAACCACATCGAGAGATGAGGTTGGTTCATCGAGTAACAGCACTGGCGGGTCGGCCATTAGCGCTAACGCGATGCCCAGACGCTGTTTCATTCCCCCCGAGAGCGCACCTACTCGTTTGCGTTGATGTTCAGCTAGTTCAACCCGCTCTAGTTGCACCATGCCAGCCGCCACATCGATTCGGCGCAGCCGAGCTGAAAGGGCAACGGTTTCGGCCACGGTGATGTCGTCGTAGAAGGAAAGATGTTGTGGCACATAGCCGATTAATGTGCGAGCCGATTTCGGTCGCTTGCGTACGTCAAAACCACCGATTTCAACGTTGCCAGAGAACCGAATAGCACCCAACAAACATCGCATAATGGTGCTCTTGCCAGCCCCATTAGGACCCCACAATGCCACAGCTTCACCGGGCTCAACGTTGAACGAAACGTTATCGACCACGACAGCCGAACCGTAACGCTTAACTAAATTACGAACTCGTATCATGTCGCCACCCGTCCTAGGGGTCTGGTGCCGCGCCACACCAAGATCGCTGCAAGCCCTAGAAGCAGTATCGACATGTACGCCAAGACGCTCCGTGAAGCACCCTCGGGCATGCCTTCAATTTTGGGCAGTTCTGGTGCGTGCACCAACGGCGCCACATCGACCGCCTTAGGGTCAGGTCGCAATGATGGAAAGGCTCGGGCCGCGGCGTCCAAAGCTTGCGCTGCCGGTGTCTCGGCGAAAAAACGTAGCTTAGGGTGACGATCAGTCATAGAGTCGTACAAGCTTTCAGCACGGTAAGGAATGTCGCCTAGGCCATCACCGTTGCGGTCATACCCGGCGTAATCGCTCCAGTAATTACCTACGCCATCAATCGTCCAGTCGTTCCCGCGTAGAACTCCACCGGTAGTGATTGAGATCTGTTCCTGGTTGTCAATGAAAGCATTGCCGGTGAACTCGGTGTCATGTATGGACGGCTGAAACAACACACCAGAAATATTGTAAGCAAACACGTTCTGATCGAAACGGAGCTTTTTACCAGCATTGAATGGCGTTGTATCCATAAATACTCCCACCCGATTTCCCACAAACCGATTCCCGCTCACTAGTGGAATGTCAGATTCTTTAGTGGCCATACCATAACCACTCGGCCCCGCACTGAAAGACAACACATTATTTTTGATTTCGCTATCGCGACTATACATCACATAGATGGCAGTTGAATTGCGAAACATAATGTTGCCCTGCACATCAACATTATCGGAGTACATAATATGCAGTCCGTAACGTCCGTCTTCAACCTTGTTGTCAATGATCCTGGTATCCGACGAAAAGAATGCAATTATATCTCGCCCTTCTCGCACCTCGTTTCCCTGGACCAACGTGCCCGGCGACTGGTAGACATGCACACCATCACCGCGCATGGTTAACCTCACCTCTTTAGAGCGAATGTCATTCCGTAAGACCACCGAGTCGGGGGCTTCCAGGAGATAGACCCCAAACAATGCGTCGTGTATCACGCAGTCTTGCACGGTCGTACGAGGCGCTTTTTTGGCGTACACCGCCGAGTCGGCATTGGCAATCGTGGCACCAGTTCCGCGAATTTCAAGACCATCTAAGACCACGTCAGCAGCGTTGATCGTGATTACAGAACCGTGCCCAAAGGCGTCAATAATGGTACCGGGCTCGCCCTTTAGGGTTATGGCCTTGTCAATTTCCACACCACCGGCATAAACCCCGGCTGGCAAGTTAAGAGTCTCACCCGCTGGGGTTTTAGCAATCAAAGACGCTAGATCAATTGCCGATTCAATATTGGCAACTTGACCGTCGGCCTTGCTGGTCGAAACCAAGAGCCAAACCCCGGTCAGGCTCACCGCCACAGCCAGCAACAAAGCGAGAGGAAATCGCATGGTCACGGCTCGCTAACCGTCACCTTCTTCTAGCTCGCTCGTGGCTGCTATCACCTGCTCCTCTTGCGCGGCTAATACCAGCGGCTTGAAAGCTCGACGGTGGAACCACAAACCGAGTGCCGCCAAGATCGCTGCCGCGAATGCCAACAGGAGGCCAGTGCCAGGTTTTGCGATGGTATTGAACTGTGCAATTTTTGAAGTACCGAAAATACGCGGGGTAAACTCACCAACTGCATTAGCCAGTGGCGCCCGCGGATCTAAAGTATGGCCATATCTCCATAACCAATACTGCAGATCTAATAGGAAAATAAAAGGAAACAGCATTGCTGGCAGCGCCATCAACACCACATATCGGCTATTAATAGCAATTGCTGACGCTAATAACCCTGCAAATACCACAATGGAAAGAACAGCAATAGAGCGTTCAAACTCGGCACCCTCATCGAGGCCCGCCATACCAACATAGTGATTTAAAGCGTCGAGCTGTTCTAAATCGTTGGAATTAGTAACTGGGTCAACTCGCCCTTCCAGCCGATTTACATAGGCCTTGACATGAAGGCCTTGTGGAAACTGTGGTGCTTTAAGGTCAAGCAGCCAATATGGAAACAACAGAGATAGCAAGATTGCCATCATGGCGGCAATGAAGAAGGCCGTCGGTAGGCGGTAACGCGCCCTGTACTCGTTGTACTCGTCTTTAGGTATTCGGGGACCGAGCACCCGGGCCATGAGACCCATTTACGCCACCTCCGTACGACGTATTTCCAATGCGAAGAATTGAGTGTGAGGATGCGGCCCAACTAGGTCAGCGAGTTGGGCCGCATCCTCAGTTAGTGCTACCTAACTACGGCTTCACCAAGAAATATCCCACCATCTCTAGGTGCAAGGCCGAGCAGAACTCGGTGCAGTAGTAGGTGAACACTCCTGGGACATTGGCGTCGAATTCAAGCGTCGCTGTCTCTCCAGGTTCCAAGCTGGTGGTTATGTTGTAGCCCGGTATTGCGAAACCGTGCGTGGCGTCTTGGGTAGTTTCCAAGTTGGTAATGTGCCAAACCACGTGGTCACCCTGCTCGATCTCAATCAGGTCGGGGGTGTAATGGCTTCGAATTGCCGTCATGTTGATGGTGACGTTCTTACCGTCACGAATAACACCAGCATCCTCTTCGCTCAAAGTAGCGTTCTTACCGATTGCATCTTCAGTTGGCTGACTATGCCCGGCCATCAAGCTGGGGTCCGTACCAAGTGGATAGACAATGTACGGATTCAACTTGTCGGCCCGAATGATCTGGGCGTAGTGCGGCTCAGCCACACCGATTGGTGAGTCGTAGATCACCGGCATCGTTTGGCCGCCCTCGCTGATATCCATTAGTTGGAAGTTTTGCGGGAGCAATGGCCCAGTTGGGAAGAAACGGTCGATTGACCACTTGTTCATGGAGATCAGGTAGCGACCATCGGGATTAACCGTGTCGCCTCCAGCCACGGTCAGGTGACCAACGTTGTATTGAACTTCGGTCTTTGTAACTAGGCTCCAGGGTTCTTCGCCTTCAGGCTCCATACCATTACCCAAAGTCCAACGAGCAATGGCTGAATCTAGGAACAGGCTGGTGTAGGCGTAGCCCTTGTCGTCGTACTGGGTATGTAGTGGACCTAGACCCAGCTCCACCTGGGCCTCGATGGCATCTTCCATGGGAATAATAGGCACACCAAATTGGTCGGTTTCGCTCACTCCAGCCGCGATGGCATCTTGAATCTTCTTAAACGAATACACGTTGGCGTGAGTATCGAGCTTGCCCGAAACTGTTAGATATTCACCATTTGGCGTTACGTCAACACCGTGGGGGCTCTTAGGCTCAGGAACGAAGTGTAAGAGACCCTCGCTCACAACTTTGTTGAGCTCAATCACAGGAAACCCGTTGATCTCGGAAGCGCCGCCGTTTTGGAAGACTTCGGCCGCCTTGTTCAGGTTAATGACATGGAGGAAGTCGGTCTCGTTGGCACTGGTACCAGCCTCGAATTCAGCACCGGAGTGCTCCATGCCGGTGGCCAGCTCGGTGTTGATCGAGTTACAAAATACCCAACCGTCAGAAGCCAATTTTCCAGAGTCACACAAGTCTTGCCAGTAAGGAGGCAGCTCCATCGAGAAAGACTTTGAAACATCAATTCGACCGGCATCACGATCGAATTTCCAGAAGGTAATGAGACCCCGATAGTCGTCGTCGTAGTTGTCTAGCGGTGCGAACTCGCCACCAAGTGGCGCCGCATATTGGCCGCCTTCAATGACCCAATCGGTGTTTGGGGTAGCGAAGGTACCGCCGTGGTCGTTGTTGGCCACGCGGTTGTAGACAATCTGTTTTGTTTCAAAGTCACGAAGGTCAATGACCGCTACCCGCGAGTTTGATTTGTCGTTGATAAATAAGAACTCACCATCGTATTCACCGTCAGTTTCTGAAAGTGCAGGATGGTGAGTGTCAGCCCAACGAAGCTCTTCGTGATCGGGATTGTGTCCTTGGCTGAGGACCTCCTCAGTTGCCACGTTGCCATAACCCCAACCTTGCCAAGGCTCGGGCGTGAATACACCAATTGTGCGGAGCAACCGCATTGAAGGAACGCCTATTACGTGCACCTGACCGGAGTGACCTCCAGAAGCAAACGTTAGAAATTCGTCGTGTTGACCACTGGGAACGTAGGTCTTGGCGGCCGCGATGAGGTCGGCTTCTGAAAGCCCACGCTCTTGGGCAATCTGTTGCACCGAACCAGAAGCACCTCCCCCGCCGCCGTTTCCATTACCGTCATCGGAGCAGCCCGCCGCAATTACTGCGAAGACTGCTAAAACCGCCGCTATTAGGCGCCAACGTTGCCGTCGATGCCGGATACCAGAAGAAAGTGCCACTGCTCGCCTTCTTTCGCCTATGGATAAATAAGCATTTGGAACCACCAGGTCGCGACAACGCTTCATGAACAGCGGGACCTTGCCGAAACAGGGGTCGGGCGTTGAAAGCGGTTGCCTCTAGACAACGATCATTATGTAGAGACGTGGTGGGGCCAAGGGCCAAAGGGATAGAGCGCACGGGACCTTCGGCCCTAATAGCCAGACAAGCTAATTATTCAGTTGTGATTCGACTGGTTGGAAGCTAGTCGCAAACCAGTTCAAGTGACTCCGGTTCATCGTCAAGATCGGCGACTTCATCACCAGATCCGAGTTCCAACTTATTGCCTTGGAAGTCACGCTTCGACCACAGTGTGACCGTGGCGGAGTCTCCTACGCGAATCGAGTCGGCCTCATCGTCCCAGTCTTTGTCGGCACCGGGAAGATTAGACAAGTCGCTGTAACGACCCGGCTCGGTGAGCCGGAAGTTGTCGTCAGTTTCCTTGAAATTATCGTCATCATAGAGATGCACCCAGCATCCATCGCCGTTGGATGAATCGCCGTTGGAAGATTCAGCGTCGCTGGTAGTTGTAGTCGACTGTTCCGGAGGCAGTGTGCTGCTTGGGTCTTCGGGCAACTCAGTAGTTCCGTTGGCTAGGTCATCACCGGTCGCACCGCTGTCGCCGTTGTCGTCATCACTACTACATGCGCTAAAAGCCAGAGCCATCGCCAAAACCAGGAACACAGATGGCAGTTTTCTTCGATTAGTCATATTTCACCTCTAGCAGCACTACCCCGCCATCACTACGGTTAGGACGATTCTTTTCGCGCCGCACCTTCGTTGCACGGCCCGGCAACCTCGACCACGAATCAACCGACATGCCAGGCATAGGGATGTCATCATGGTGGCACGTTGTAATTGTGGCTAAAGGACAATATTCGTGCGTGCAGTGCTTTGTTTAGATGACGGTGGACTCGAGTCAATCGAGCTAAGAGAGGTGGCTGACCCCACCATTGGACCCGACCAAGTACTGGTTGAGGTTCACGCCGCTTCGGTGGAATTTGTTGACACCTTGATTGCAACTGGTCTCTACCAGATTAAAGTGCCAACCCCTTACACACCAGGCAATAACTTGGCTGGAGTTGTACTGGCGGTGGGTGAAAATGTATCGGGCTTTGGCGTTGGTGATCGTGTACACGGCATGGGTTTTGTAGGTGCCTTTGCCGAAAAAGCAGCCGTGCCAGCAGCAGCTCTTCGGCACACCCCAGATGGTCTCAGCGCTGAATTGGCATGCCTGACCGGAGCTACCTATCGCACCGCCTACGATGCCTTAGTGTCAGAATCTGCCGGTGTGCTCAAAGACGGTGATGACGTAGTAATTCTGGGTGCTTCCGGCGCTGTGGGCAGTGCGGCCATTACCGTTGCCAAAGCCCTTGGTGCACGAGTTGTGGCATGTGCGTCGAGTGAAGAAAAGCTTGAGTTCTGCCGCTCAATTGGTGCCGATGAAACCGTTAACTACAGCCAAGACGGTTTCAAAGAGACCCTGAAGCAACTTTGCCCTAAGGGTGTCGACATCGTGCTCGACCCTGTCGGTGGACAATACTCCGAAAAAGCACTGCGCGCGGTGGGCTACGGTGGGCGCTTTGTTGCAATCGGCTTCGCCAGCGGTTCCATTCCCAAGATCCCACTGAATCTGGTGCTGCTGAAGGGCTCAACCATTACCGGCTACGAAATTGGCGACTTTCAGCGTCTAGAACCCGAAACCGCCGCCCGCAACCGCGATCACCTGGAAGCCATGTTGGCCGCCGGCACAATTAAAGCACCCATAACCAAACGTTTCAGCATGAGCCAAGCCGTAGACGCCATTGCTTATGTTGGCGGTCGTGACAAGTTTGGTATGACGGTCCTTACGCCGCAGCAATAGCCAGCCCACGCTGGCCGTTCTCAAATACAGGGGCTAGGCCGAGGGTAAAATTTGGTTGGAATTGGTGCCGTGGGCAGCCTGAGCAGCCAGTTCGGCCTCGCGACGTGCCAGACGTTCAGAAATATTGGCACACTCAGCACAGACCGATTCTGGTATTAGCCCGAAGCGGATCAGGCCGCCAAAAATGAAGCAGCCGACACAAAAACCGAGGGCCGCTTCCAAGCTGGCCGCTACCAAAATCATGCCCACCAACACGCTGGCAACACCGGGATGTCCACTGGCCAAAAACACCACAGCCGTAACCGACAATGTGGCTCCTATCCCTTGCGCGAATCGCTTAGGGGAACCAGCGGTTTCACGATTCGGCAGACCAAGCTTCGGAACCACAACTTTGGTGGCCAAAAGCGCTAGGGGGCTGTAGGTAGGGCCACTAAGCACCCGTGCCACAAAGCCATATGCCAATGGCACCACCAGCCAGTGCCAGCCAGTCACCAACAAAAGCGCACACATTGCCACTACGCCAGCAGCCACGGTCCGTGCCGCGTATTCATTGACTGTTTCGGGGAAAGCGAACAATTTGTGCATGTGGTGCACGCTAACTTCCTAAACCCGACTAAACAACTCGGGTTTAGTAGAATCTGCCTAAAAAGGGCGCTACCAGCAGGTTCAACCTAAATCGATCTGCTGGTAGTGCCCACTTAGGCATTTAACGGAGGCTAGAACATTGAGACGTTGGCTCTGCCTTCAAGTCTCGCACTGTGGCCCGAACCCTTATTAGTGGCCCGAACCGACCGTAATTCACTGTGTTACTCAACGGTCCAAGTGGTACCCGAATTGAGTAGCGCCTCTAAATCACCTGGCCCTGACTGTTCATAAACAGACTCAACCTGCGCCGCTACCTGTTCGTCATAAACAGGGCGCTCCACATCGCGAAATACTCCAATTGGAGTAGGCATGGTGGGGCCTTCAGAGATACGCGACAGAGCAAACGCCAGCGATGGATCTTCTCGGCCTTCATCGTGAACCAATAGGTTCTCGACACCGACGTCTTCGACGCTGCAAACGTAAGCTTCACCGTATTCGTTCAGCACAACACCATGTTGGCCATCGGCACCCCACCGAATCGGTTCGCCATGTTTTAGGGGAATCAGCATCTCTTCACGCACGTCTTTGCGCAAAATACCGTCGAACGCCCCATCGTTGAACACGTTGCAGTTCTGGTAGACCTCAACGAAGGCCGCACCTTTATGCTCATGGGCACGGGTGAAGATCTCTTGCATATGCTTGCGGTCCATATCGTGGGTACGAGCCACAAAGGTAGCTTCGGCCCCAATGGCCACCGATAGCGGGTTGAAGGGATAGTCGAGCGAGCCAAACGGGCTCGATTTGGTGACCTTGCCCTGTTCGGAAGTGGGTGAATACTGTCCTTTGGTAAGACCATAGATTTCGTTGTTAAACAGCAAAATCTTCATGTTAACGTTACGACGCAAGGCATGAATCAAATGGTTTCCACCAATGGAAAGCATGTCGCCGTCGCCACCGATAACCCAAACATCAAGATCGGGTCGGGTCAGTGCAACGCCGGTGGCAATAGCTGGCGCACGACCATGAATGGTGTGCATGCCGTAGGTGTTCATGTAGTAGGGGAACCGTGATGAACAGCCGATGCCAGAGACGAACACAATGTCTTCGGGCTTCACGTTGATTTCAGGCAACATAAATTGCATTGCTGCCAAAATGCTGTAATCACCGCAACCCGGACACCAACGAACTTCTTGGTCGGAAACAAAGTCTTTTCGGGTCAAGGCCACCGGGGTTCCTTCGGAACCATTGACGGCATCAACAGGTAATGCGCTCATCGGGCCAACTCCTCCAAAATTGCAGTCTCAAGCGATGAGGCCTTAATCGGCTCACCCGAGATTTGGGTATAACTACGGGCATCCACCAAGAACCGCCCACGGATCAACAGAGCCAGCTGGCCCGTATTCATTTCAGGAATAAGAACTTTGTCGTAGCGCATCAACAGCTCACCTAGATCGGCAGGGAAGGGACTTAGGTGGGTCAAATGAGCCCTCGAAACCTTGTGACCCTGAGCCCGCACACGACGCACACCGGCGTTTATGGCACCCCAGGTGGAGCCCCATCCCAATACGAGAAGCTTGGCATCATCTTGCTCGTCAGCCTCCACACCGGGAATATCTTTGGCGATGCCATCGATTTTCGCTTGGCGGAGGCGAACCATGTTGTCGTGGTTCTCAGGGGAATAGCTGATGTTGCCGGTACCGTCTTGCTTTTCAATTCCGCCTATTCTGTGCTGAAGTTCAGGCGTTCCAGGTACTGCCCAGGGGCGAGCCAATGTTTCAGGGTCACGCGCGTAAGGCAAGAAAACGGGATTGCCGTCAGCATCGGAAGCGTTAGTTTCGCGTTGAAAATCAACCGAGATGTCGGGCAAGGCGTTGAGGTCGGGCAGCAACCAGGGTTCAGCACCATTGGCCAAGTAGGCATCGGAAAGCAGAATTACTGGCGTTCGATACTTCAGAGCAATACGGGCCGCTTCGAAAGCCGCGTTAAAACAATCAGGAGCTGTCTTAGCGGCTACTACAGGTAACGGTGCCTCGCCGTGACGCCCGTACATAGCAGCCATCAAATCGGCCTGTTCGGGCTTAGTGGGCATTCCAGTAGAAGGCCCAGCACGCTGCACATCAATAATGACCATGGGCAATTCAAGGCTGATAGCCAAACCAATGGCCTCCGACTTCAGGTCAAGGCCGGGACCGGAGGTCGTGGTAACGGCCAAGTTTCCAGCAAATGCCGCACCAACCGCCATAGCGGCGGCCGCAATTTCGTCTTCAGCTTGAACAGTTCGGATACCGAAGTTCTTGTGGTTCGAAAGTTCATGCAAAATGTCTGAGGCGGGCGTGATCGGATAACTGGCTAACACCATTGGAAGTTTCGCTTGCTGTGCCGCGGCGATTAGTCCATACGCTGTGGCTAAGTTTCCGGTGATATTGCGATATTTACCTTTGGGCAAAGCAGCCGGTTTCACCTCAAAGGGGTGGTCAAACAATTCGGCGGTTTCACCAAAAGCATAGCCAGCGTGAAAGGCCGCTAGGTTTGAGTCGCGGACTAGTTCACGGGTCGCGAACTGCTTGTTCGTCCATTCAATGACCGACTCATAGGGACGGCTGTACATCCAGCACACTAGCCCGAGAGCGAAGAAGTTTTTCGATCGCTCAGCATCGCGGGCTTTCACACCAAGCTCGGCCGTCGCCCGCGCCGTTATTGAGGTCATCGGGATTTGGAACACTTTGAATTGTTCAAGTGAACCATCGGTTAGTGGATTCGATTTTAGTTTGGCCTTATCAAGGTCACGCTGTTCAAAGGAATCACTATTTACAATTAAAGTTCCACCCGGTGGAAGGTCAGCAATGTTCGCCGACAAGGCTGCAGGGTTCATGCACACTAAGACATTCGGGTTGTCACCGTGGGTCACAATATCGTGATCACTAATGTGAACCTGAAAACTTGAAACTCCGGGCACGGTTCCAGCGGGTGCACGAATTTCCGCTGGATAGTTGGGGAAGGTGGCAAGGTCGTTGCCAAAGCTTGCAGACAAGTCGGTGAAGCGATCACCAACTAGCTGCATGCCATCGCCAGAATCCCCAGCAAAACGAATGACTACACGGTCAATCGTTACCGCTTCTAAATGCTCATCGGGCGCGGTAGTTGTCACAGTACCTCCTTAGAGGATGACAGGTTGTGGCAAATTTTGTTTGTACTTTCGTAATTGTTGCACGACTACCAAATGAATGCTCGGGCTTTATTTAAATCGTGACTTTAGGCCTCGGCTTTTACTTAAACTGAAGGTCTCTTGTGGCCATTTAGCTAACATCAGTAGCCATGATCAGCGTGGAGAAATTTCGAGGGCGGGCTAACGCTTGGTTAGCGGAACAAGAATCAACGGCACCGCCAAATTGGGGGCCCATCATGCCCGCTGAGCGGCGTGATCAGGGTATGGAGTGGCAGGCGAGACTGCACCAGAACGGATTTGCTGCCATTGCTTGGCCTGAGGTTTACGGCGGCCAGGGCCTAAGTGTTGAACATCAACAAGCCTGGATGGAAGCTTGCGCAGACCATTCGGTACCGCCTTTTTTGAATATGGTGGGCTTAGTGTTGGCAGCGGGAGCGCTGCAGATTTTTGGAACCGAAGAACAAAAAAATGCCCATCTTCCGGCAACTGCTAAAGGCGAGCGTGTTTGGTGCCAACTTTTTTCGGAACCGGGTGCTGGTAGTGACCTGGCATCGTTATCTACCAAAGCCGAACTCGACGGCGACGAGTGGGTATTAAATGGTCAGAAAGTTTGGTGTTCTGGTGCTCGGGCGTCCGATTGGGGCATTTTGTTGGCCCGCACCGAAGCCGACGCGCCAAAACACCAGGGCATCTCGTTCTTTGTGGTTGATATGCACACCCCGGGCATCGAAACCCGCCCTTTACGGCAGATGACTGGCGACGCGGAATTCGATGAAGTGTTCTTCACTGACGCTCGAATCCCAGCCGATGCTCTGATAGGTGAACGAGGTCAGGGTTGGCTAATAGCAATGGCCGCTCTAACCAATGAACGCGGCCACATTGGTGGCACCGGTCGGGCGATCACCAAACGTCTCGATTCCTTGTTGGCCCTGGCCCAAGAACGTGGCCTGAGCGCTGTTGAACGAGACCGTCTGATGAAGCTTTGGTGCCAAGGTAAGGCCTACCTATATATGACCCAGCGCCAGGGCCCAACCGCTTCCGTTAACTCATCATTAGGCAAGCTTGGAATGACCGGATTTAGCTTCGACCTGGCCAACCTGGCCGCCGACCTCCAAGGCGCGAACGCTACTTTGTTGGGCCCCGAAGCTAACTCGCTTCTGGCTGCTCCTGGTGGCTGGTTCGGCGGTGGGACCAGCCAGGTTCAACGCAACATCATCGGAGAGCGCATTTTGGGTCTTCCCCGAGAGCCAAAATTGTAAGTCAACACCAGACTGGGCGCCCATGGACCACGAAGTTACGCCAAGTTGGCTAGTAGAGGCCGCCCAACAGGTGATCGAGGTTTGCCACCAAGCGGCGACCGAGCAATTAGAACTGCTACTACCTGCCATTCAGCTTCAGGTTTCCATGGTATTGGTAGGCCAAGAAATCTTGCGTACCGATTATCAACGCACGATCATGCTGGCTATTTCTGATATCGAACAAGCTCTGCCGCCACCCGTAGGCATGAACCTTATCTACGGCTTGGCTCATGAAGTTGGCCATCTGGTTATCGTCCGGTCGATACCGGAAGGGGCTTCCTTAGCCGTGGTATGGGATGAAGCATTCGCGCACCATTTGGCGCTCAACACTTTCTTTCCAGCTCTGTCGGCCCACTTCGGTAACACTCCTTGGCCCGGTGAAACCGCTGGTTGGCAAGAACGCCAGGTCTCGATGAGCAACCAGCTTCATTTCGCTAACCAAAACCAACAGCTTCAAAAAATGGCGGCACAGGTTTCAGCTGCCTCTAGCCGTCTGGGCAGCGACCGCGCTCTATTGAACGCACTTGGAGTGCAGTCACCATCATCATTGGGGCTCTTGTCGATGGAACGAACTCTGCGCCGCCTGAAGCACAGTCATTAACCTAACGCTTGGCGAAACGGCGCCTTGGGGCCGCAAATTTAGGCCGTTAACGACAGCGGACCAAATCGTGGTAATTCAGGGTGGCATAGCGCCATGTAGTCAGGCTACAAAGCCCCGTTTTGCGAGTTCGTGCCAGTTAAAACGCCGCGGGTTACAGACATAAAGCTCTTTGAATTTCTTTCGTTCGGCATCGCTTGTCGCTATCGACATGGCACCATCGAGGCGTGCTTTAGGGCAGCCACCCCAACACACCGGCAAAAATGGGCATCCTTCACAACCAGTATCAAATGGCTCATAGGTTCGCCAACGTTCGTCAGCTTCAGCGCTGACAGTAAGCCCGACTACCCCCAAGCTAGCTACCACTTTGTTGTCATCTGCTACCTCGGCCCAGCACCGTTTCACTCGACCACCCGGTTCAAATGCGAAATGAGAACTCTTAACGGCGGCACAAGGTGTCGAACTCGAAGTGTCAAAAGCCACTGCCATTGAAAAGCCTAGTTCGCGGGCACGTTCGTACAATTCCACTTCAACAGCGGCAAACTCGGGCACCGTTAAGAAAGATTCGGGAACTGAATCTAAGTTTTCAGGTTGATAGACCGCTGCGGGCTCAACTCGAACAAAACCCAGGTTCACAAATAGCTCTCGTTGGGCTAGGTCCTCTAAGAGCGCAGGCACGCCCTCCACATTTCGACGGTCGATATTCACTCGAAGACTCACGCTAAGGTGCCGGTACGCCGCCGCTACCCCGTTCAATGTGGTCTCATACGAGCCTCGCCCAGACGCACTTGGGCGCAATAAGTCGTGTACTTCTGCCACGCCGTCCATGGTGATTTGAACACTTGAAACTCGGGCATTCGCCAACGCTTCGGCCATAGCGTCGTCAATTAGGGTTCCGTTGGAAATCATGGTGGCTGAATATCCCGCACCGGCGAAAGAAGCTACCTGCATTAAACGGCGCGACAGACTCAAAATGGTGTCAATTTGCAAGGTCGGTTCGCCACCGAACCAGGTCACGGCCAAGGCCTGTCGACCGCTTATATTCTGTTTAACGAATCGCACCAACTGATCTTGTTCAGCTTTGGGCATGGCACGTGCTGGATGGTCAGCTTCGAAGCAATAGCCACAGCGCAAATTACACGCCACTGTGGGCGAAATAGTGAGTAGCAAGGTGTCGCTCGCGTCTTGTTCTTCACGATAAGCATCTTGGGCGGCTTGGCGTTCATCCCAATGCGAAGGCACCAAAATGCCAGTGGCATACAGCAACCCCAACAACTGGTCGTCTAGATCATCTAGCAAGCCTTTTTGTACCAATGCATCGTTGGTTAAATCAAGCAGGATATGGTGCCCGGTACGGGTAGATGACCACATTACCGAGTCTTCACCCACCTCTGCTCGTAGGGCATACACCGAGGTGGCCAGGGCGGTTGAAGCATTTGTTGTGGTCGTCATTTGATCTCTACTAGTTGTTCATGTGCGTCGAATGCTTGTGCAATCTCCCGAGCAGCCATTGACAAGACAAGTGCAAATTGTTCGGGTGGCGTGGGCGCTAGTAAATCGGAACCAAGCCGATTAGAGGCCAACTCGACGGTTTCGTTAACCGCATTTACCTCGGCACATAAGTGACACGGATGCCACGCAGTCTTGGGACTTCTATCGCTCAAATCACGATGCCCTCCGGCCAGAAGGTGGGCACCGAGTGGCCCCCACATGCGGATAATGGCAAACCAAGGGGTTCGTCGATAATTGTTGATTAAATCTGTTAGCTCAACATCATCAGCGTTGCCCAATACCAAGGGGCTCTCGGGCCCAAACTCGGCGCTGGTCGGACAAATTGAAACCGAACCGTTGACGTCAACTTCGATGTGCCCCGCTAAATGGCACCCACCCAAGTCTGGCGGGGTAATTCCTACTGTCTTTAACGACAGTTCTTTACCACGGCCTACCGGGTGGACTGGGTGTGAAACCACTTCAACCCCGCACTGCGCTGCCAAGGTTGAAGCCAAGCCAATCGCTTGAAAATCACCAACCGCCGACGGAACTGAGATTTGCACTTCGAGCCCCGCTTCACTGGCAGCGTGACTGGCGTTAAGAACGGCCTGGAGGGGAATAAACTCAAGATGCCAACGGTCAGTGGAAAGCAAGAGCGCCGTCGTCCCTGCCTCTACCAACTCGCCAACTCGGCGTTTGGCTTGGCTAAGGTCGCGTGCCCAATTTCCGTTTGAGCAGACCGACACCTCTAAACCTTCCTGCGCGGCGGCCTCAATAATGGGCAAGGCGTGGTTGAACCGGGCGAGAGGTTCCCCACCTGAAAACAAAACACGTGAAATTTGGCTATCTGCGGCAGCACGCAACAGGCGCTTAGCCAGCAGTTGGTCCATCCAATCACGCTGATCGGGATCAGAGCTAGACCCGCAATGATCACAAGCCGCCGGACAGAATCTAGTTAATAAAAGTCCTAGAGCGTCAACTGTATTTTCGGTGGGGAAACCAGTCATGGCTTAGCTGGCGGCTGGTAGCCAGTTAGCATCGCCGAAGCCTTCGTCTTCAGCCCAGTCACGCACCCGGTATCCTTTTTCAATCCAGGTTTGAACCCGTGCGGCGATTTCACAGAGTTCTAGCAGCCGGTTGGGTAGCTGAACACCTGCTGGCAGAGCCTCAATAATTTCCGGCCCACCTGAGAAACCGCTCACCTCGGGTCGTGTTGCCGGGCTAGGGGCACGAAAAGCCGGGGCTTGGATAGCAGGCGACCCGAAAGCGAAGCCACCGAGGTTTGAGAGCTTAGGATCAAGGAGGTTGTCACGGGAGGCATTGGTGGGAACGTGAAAGATTCTGCACAGTGAGGCGGTCGGTGCCTGCAGCAGTTCTTGGATTAAAACGCCGACTTCGTCCGATTCGATTATCCACTCCACTACGAGGCTTGGTACTTCGCGGTCCAACAACTCGGCTGGGATGCGAGGCAAGCTGGTGTCAGCTTGGGTAGGCAGCTTGATGGTGATGGTGTCTGAGGTAGCGTTAATGCCAAGGCTTGGAAACTCGTCGGCCATTGAAACTCCTTTGGTTTTCAATTACATGTGCTTACTTGTGCTCCCAAGACGACAACGCCCTCATTTAGTTACAGCCACCAAGTAACCTTTTTCAGCTTTTAACGACTTGGTTCGCAATGGACACCCACCGCACAGCACCGCATTCTGTTGCCTCAGTTCCATCGGCCAAAGATGCCGATCCAATCGAGGTCGAGTTGAATCATGGCGAGTTGATTGAAATAATCAACCACTTTTGGAGCACTCCGCCTGCCACCGTGGAGGTGGCGCTTTCGCATTTAGGTCGATATTCACGCCTCTTAGCCCCAACAGAAACTCACTTAACCTCACTAGCCAAGGCCACTGGCAAGGTAGGTGAATTAACCCACACCTACAACGGTTGCCTAATTACCGACGCCCTAAACCCCGCCGAGGCGGCTTCGTGGGTTGAAGCCAGCCGCGGAGCACAACAATGGGATCGAACTAGCTTGGGAAACACCACAACTTTGGGGGCCGTATGGTTCGCCTACGTTGATCGCTACCATCAGCCTGAAGAACGGGTTGCCCAGTATCGTCACGGCGCAACACAAGGCAAAACAGCCTTAGAAAACACGATTCCTGGTTTCACACAACACATCATCGATTTAACAGCACAGTTATTGGGTGCCGAGGTAATAGAACGGCCGGGTTGGGCAGGGCCAAGCATTATCAACTTTGAACCAAGCTCGGCAGAGCTGTCCGATAACGACGGTGATATTCACTTTGATTGGATGGGCATCGCCTCACAAGACGCTGCGGGGCTGTTAACACCCAACCTGAGCTTTGTTCTTATGCTGCAAAACGCTGATGTGGGCGGGAGCTTGAAGTTGTGGAACCACGGTTTTGGCACCGAAGGACAGCTAGTAACAATGGCCGAGCCAGCGACCGAAGTGGCGTATTCACCTGGCTCGTTGCTGTGTTTCAATGGTCATCAACTACACCAGATTCAAGCTATTGCTGGACAGCAAGCCCGGGTCACAGTTACCTGGCACGCCATTCGCCCTGACCCAACCGGACCATGGCACATATGGGTCTAGAGGCACCAAATCCATCGGGGGGTGCATCAATTACCAATGCGACGATGGTCGAGGTCGGGCTGCAACGACCTCTAAGCTAGCGCTATGGCCTCACCTCTACCGTTACTTCCACGCGCTGAACTATGAACGTTGAACGCCGTTTACTGGTTGAATCGCTACCTAATTACGAGGTTGCGGGCGAGATTGGTCGAGGCGGATGGGGTGTAGTGCTTGAGGCATCCCACAAAACACTTAATCGCCAGGTCGCCGTTAAACAGTTACCGCGGGCTTTCGGGGCCGACCCTGAAGTTCGAGCAAGGTTTTTGGCCGAAGCCAGAATGGTGGCCTCACTCGACCATCCCCATATTGTGCCCCTCTACGATTTTGTTGAACGAGATGGCATGTGTCTGTTGGTGATGGAATACATGGCCGGAGGCACCTTGTGGGATCGGTTCCAAGCCGGAGAGCTGAGCCCGCAAGACGCCTGCGCAGTCTCCTTGGCAGTGCTTTCAGCACTAGCACACGCCCATGAACGAGACATTTTGCACCGTGATGTTAAACCCGAAAACGTGTTGTTTAACGCCGCCGGGGTGCCGAAACTGGCTGACTTTGGCATCGCCAAAGTGCTGGGCGACGCTTCCTCAACCCGTACCGCTACCGGCGTTATTATGGGAACTCCGGCCTACATGGCACCCGAGCAGGGCCTAGGCCGCCAAGTCACCGCCGCTACCGACGTTTACGCCGTGGGAGTAATGCTGTACGAACTGCTCTCGGGTGATCTCCCGTTTCCATCAACGGGTGAACCTTTGGCCCAGTTGTTTCGACATGTGAACGAAGAGCCGGTTCCGCTAACCCAGGCTGCCTCCAGCGTGCCAGGGCCCATTGCCCAAGTAGTAATGCACGCCTTAGAAAAAGCACCCGAAAATCGACCGGTTAGTGCCCTCGATTTCGCGAGGAAACTACACGGTGCCGGTACCGCCAGCTTTGGGATTGGTTGGCTTGACAACGCTAGCTTCCCGGTGCTGGACTCCAGAGTTTTCGGACGTGGTAACACCGAGGCACCGCAGATGGTTGCAGAACCCGCGCTTGACGCGCCGGTAAATCAGGATGCTCCCGAAGAGAACATTCCACCTTCAAATGCCACCATTATTGTTGCCGACCTAGAAGCCACTGGTCTGGTCGCGGCCTCCGAATCAACCACACCTGAACCAACCGCCCCTGAGCAGACAGCACCCGAAGCTACCTTTCCTGAAACGGCGACGCAGGAAGCTGCTACACCCCAAACATCAGCACCGACAGCTTCGGTTCCCGCTACACCGCCACCAACAGCCCCAGCACCTACTGCAGCCACACCACCCCTACCAGAACCTGACGTCCAACCGGCCAGCCCGCCCAAATCGCCGGGACCCGCGCGATACCTGCTGATTGCAATAGCAGCAGTGGCCTTGGTGATTGTGAGCTCCATGGTGTTCTTACGAGGTGGAAACAACAGCGGCGATCCATCCACAAATGAAATTCCCGTGGCTGCCATCGCTCGTTTAGAAGGAGCGTGTCTACAAGGTGAGGTAGCCAAACCAGTGTGCGATTGTGCGGTGGAGCTGGCACAACAAGAGCTAACAGTGGCCGCGTTTATGGCTAATGACGCATTGCTCCAGCGTGATGGTGACAGCCTTACCGCTCCAATGGAGCAGATTTTCGTACGCTGTCAAGAACAATATGACAACGCGCGAGACGAAACCCCGTAGAGCTACGTACCTTCAACGTGCCAACTGCGAACTCGTACTGCTTGCGATAAGTAGTTTGGAAGGGCCTCGGGGAGCCAGGACGTGACCTGAAAACCGGTGACCTCGTCGTCTTCCGGGTCTTTATAAACCGAGGCAATACCGGGGGCCAGTAGGGCGCTAAGCGCTTGACGTTCGTCTGGTTGCAGCTCTTCGTCCATAAAACGCCGCAGCTTGGCAAGCATGTTCTGCGCTGCGTCAGTTTTGTCCTCTAAGGGTTCGTCGTCATCGCTCACGCCTACCTAGACCTTATTTCATGGGTGCGGTTACACCGCCAGCTAAAGACCGCATAATCTGTTCAAAAATAGTAGTCACTCGTCCATGCCGGGACAGATGATTAGTCAGTCAATCCTACTGCTTTTTTACTGGCTTCTAGACAACTAAAACAGTCTTTTACATGCTTGGCGGCCTCCAAAATCTCATCCCGTTGGACGAGTGCAACCAAGGTTTCACAATCAAAATCTCGACTGGCTGCTGCCATCTGCACGATTAGCGCGTTTCGCAAGCGGTGACGGGCCCGGTGTAGCAAAACTTTGGCGGCACCAGTTGTTATACCAAAGGCTTCGCCCACTTCTTGAGGACCTACCCCAAGCCACAGCACCATCGAGATTGCGGTGGCATCTCGCTTGGTTAGATCCGCTACCCCACCACGAACCAAATTGGCCAACTCTCGGAGTTCAACCTCAGTTTCGGGCCCGAGATTTTCAGAGATGGCCACCGTGCCTTCACCACCAGCCTCGTCAATTGGAACGAGCGTCACCTTGGTGTTCTTGCGGCGATGATTGACGGCGCTATTACGTGCAATCGCCAACAACCAAGGTCTAAATCGTGAATGGTCGCGTAAAGAATCTAAACGATATAAAGCCTGGGTAAATGCGTCTTGTACGGCATCGTCCACAGCGTCTAAATCGCGTAGATGGCCTCGTACTGTGGTGCGCACTGCTTTGTGATGACGTTCAAAGAGAATGGCGTAGGCTTTACCGTCGCCTTTTATGGTGGCTTGCACCAACCCCTCGTCGCTTACGTCGTGGCCCACGTTTCGATCGTAGGCCACCACAGCCGCTGAAACATTTCTGGCGATTAGTTATGAGGTTCTGTACCCAGGCGAACACCTTGAATTGGGGTGGAACGTAGCACCATGCTGGCGCGTGACGAAACGGTGCCCGAACGCACTATTGTGCGGCGTCCGGCAGGCCGGGGTGCCTCTCGAACGTTGGCGGCTGTGGCCCACAAAACGGTCTTCAGCTGGAACGGTCGGAGTTCAGGATGTTTCGAGCGGATAAGGGCCGCTATTCCGCTGATATGGGGGGCGGCGTAGGAATTTCCGGTTGCCACAATACGCGAGCTATCTTTCCACGCCACATCGATGTCGACTCCCGGTGCCAGAAACTCGGTGGGAGGTTCAGGGTTGTGGTGAAAGCGATAAGGGTCAGTTGACAGGCTTGAGGCAACGCTGGCCACCGAAGCATAAAGCGACGGAAAACTGGGCCGGGGAAGATTGTTGGCGGCCGTGACGATAAAAGAGCCCGAAAAGTAAGCACGATCACAAATTTCATAGAACGGCAACGCCCATTCTCGGCGATTCGCGCCTAGGGACAAATTAATTACGTCGAAACCTTCTTCAACCGCCCAGGCCAACCCGCGCAAAAAGGCAGCTGCTTTTCCGCTCAAGCCTCGGCCCAACACTTTGACGCTAGTGATTCGAGCTTCCGGCGCAATCCCATGGATGATGCTGGCACAAGCTGTACCGTGACCCACCGAATCGTCATGAGGGCCGCGCTCTTCAACCACCTCACCGTGTGGGTCAAGGGTAATTTGCACCCCACTAGCTTCATCCACGCAGTCGTCTAGGTCTGGATGTTGGGCTTCAACGCCAGAATCTATGACCGCCACCCTCACACCCTTACCGGTGGCACCTCCCCAAGCCCAGCTCGGAGAGAGGTCGTCCATGGAGGCCGCCGAATCTAGGCGCAATACCGTAGAACGCCGCCCGTAAGCTGGCAGTTGAGGGTCAGACACTGTTGAGCAAAATCTCGATCATGGGAGCAAGTTGGTTATAGCGACTCGGGTTCAATTGCGACAGACTCACAATATCGCGGCCCAAGGCTTCGGGGGAAGGTACTGCGTTGCTAGCCAGCCGATGCTCAAGTGCCACTCCGGCTACGCCGGCTAACAACGTGGTGATTTCAACATCATCAAAGTTGAAACCGTTGCCACCAACCGGGTCGATTAGTTCCAAGACCCCAGCAATGGTGTCGTTACCGGCACACGGCACGGTGAGGATGGCCTTAGGTTCCCAACCAAGTTGAGCGGCAACATCTTCGGCAATGCGAGCGTCAGCTGAGTGCGGGGCTAAAGCCACTGGTTGGCCCGAAGCTGCCACGAAGCCGGCAACGCCCACTCCTAGTGGCACTGTTACCCCCTCAGCGGCCGAGCTACCGTCGCCCAATCCAGCCACCACTTCTAGCTCGACATCATTATTTGCTAGAAGTAGTGCCTTAGCGGCACCGGTCGCATCGCAAGCAGCTTGAAGCACGCTGAGCAGAACCGGATCATCGAAATTTAGCACTTTATCTCCGTTGTTCAAGGAACCTTGGTGCCAGCTCTATTGTGCTAGGGACGCGGGTCCAATAGTGGCACGTAAACGTAATCCTTCTTCTGGCCCTACCCGAGGTGCCGAACCGGCCAATGCCTCGGCAACGACGCTATGTTCCGCGGCAACTCCACTTATGACCTCGGCGTCTAACACCAACGCGGTCGAAGCTTCAGTGACTTGTAAAATTAGCGAGCTCGCATCACCGAGGATGGCGGAAAGGCCGAACACCTGGCCAGGTGCTAACTCACCCACCTGTTGGCGCTGGCCATGAGCGTTGGTTGTCATGACGCGTGCTCCGCCGCTTTGCAGCATGGTAAGAGCCCCATTGTCATTAAAAATCTCTTCGCCGGGGGCCAGGGGCAACCGGCGCATGCTGGTCGCCAAGGCTTCTAGTGCCTCACCTGACAAAGTGGCGAATAGCTCAAGTCGCCCTAAAGCAGCGGCCACTTCTACCGACGAGTCTTGCGCTGGTAACCCGCCCGATTGTTCGGCCCATAACTCGGCGTAAACCCCTTTGGCAGCCTGCAATTCTTGGTGTGTTCCTTGTTCCACCAGCCGACCTTGGGACAACACAAAAATTTGATCGTAGTTTGCCACCGAAGCCAAACGGTGAGTCACCGCAACCGTGGTGCGTGAGCGACCCACTTCATCAAGGGTGGCTGCTATTTGGCGTTCGGTTCGAGGGTCTAAGGCCGAGGTGGCTTCGTCCAAAATCAAGATGGCCGGGTCGCGTACCAGAGCACGAGCAATAGCTAAACGTTGGCGCTGCCCCCCAGAAAGTCGCCCGCCACGTTCGCCAACTAAGGTGTCGTAACCGCCAGGTAGATTCAAAATAGTTTCATGGATAGCAGCTGCTTCGGCGGCGCTGACTAGATCAGCTTCGGCAGCATTCAGCCGGCCCATTCGTAGGTTTTCACGAATCGTGGTGTCGAATAAGAAACTCTCTTGCAGGACGACACCCATTTGTTGGCGCAATGAGGCCAACGTGATTTCACGAATGTCACGTCCGTCGATGGTGATCGAACCTTCATCCACATCGTAGAAACGCATAAGCAGGTTGAGCACCGAACTCTTCCCAGCGCCTGATGGTCCCACGAAAGCCACCTTGGTGCCAGCCGGAATCACGCACGAGAAATTATCCAAAACCGGGGCTTCACCAGGCACATAAGAAAACTTGACGTTGGTGAAACGAATCTCACCGGTGAGGGGCGGCACGTCGGCTGCGGTGGGGCTGTTTGGCACATCAATTTCGGCGTTCAACACCTCTTCCACCCGAGCCAAAGCACCGGTTGAGGCCTGCATCTGCTGACCCACCCCGGTAAGGCTGCCGATGGGGCCCAGCACTTCGCCCATGAGGCCCATGAAAGCCACCAAACCACCGATCGAAAAACGGCCTTCAAGAATCAGCCAGGCTCCTAGGGCGAGAACCACCAGGCGCAGTACCATCACCACGCTGTTCACGGTGAGTGAAAAGATTCCGCCAAAGAGCGACAGGCGCAGCATCGAGTCGAAAAGACGTTTGGAAACTGCTTGAAAGCGGCTGACCTCACGTTGTTCTAGTCCAAAAACTTTAACTACTGGTTGGGCGTTGTAGTTCTCGGAAAGAACATTCAGTACCGAACCGCTTTGTTCTTGCACCGCCATCGACCGGCTAAGCGCACCACTGGCCATTCGTGAGTAAATCACGGCCACCGCGGGTACCCCGGCTAACACGATTAAGGCCAAAAGTGGGTTCAAGCTCAACAGAACCACCGCCGAAACCACCAGGCTCAAAAGTTCGAAGGCCCCATCACGCAAAACCGCGCTGAAGCCCGATTCCACCTGTGAGACATCTGAGAAGAAACGTGACATAACATCGCCAGCTTCTTGACGGTGATACCATCCCGGTGAGAGGGCCTGCAAACGGGCGAACATTCGCTCTCGGATGCTGTTCACCACGGCCACACTCATATAGGTAGACAGGTACGATCGCCGCAGCGAGGCCACCTGCGAAATGGCCAACACCACTGCTAAGCCACCCAGTAACGTGGTGACCTTGTTCCAGTCACCATTTGGTATGGCATCGTCCACTAAAGAGCGGAACACAAAGGGGAAAGCGGCCGTGAAAGCCAAGCCCATCAGCATGTAGATAGCGACTTCAATCTGTTTGGCCCAATAAGGCCGAAGCTCTCGGGCTGCCAGGCGGAAGAAGGCTCGTGGTTTCGCTTTCACCTGTTCTCGTGCCAGGTTTTGACGCCAGTTTTGTTCCAGCTTGGCCAAACCTTCACCGAAGACGGCCCGTGAGGCTTCGTCACGGTTACCCAATCGTGCCGCAGCTAAGAACCGCAAAAATGCTTGCTGGTTTTCCCGCTTAATCAGATACCCCACGAATGACGCCGCCAAGATTACGGCCTGGTCGGGGTCGGCAGCACTGATCGGTGGAACTTCGCTCTCACGCAGTTCGTCGTCAGGTCGAAGCCCAGCCAGGTACAAGCCGTAGCCGTCAAGAAGTAGGCCCAGCTCGTCAGCCGCCGGTAGCTGTGCACCAAAAAGCCGCGCCAAATATCGTTCGGGGGCTTCGGGCGAGCGTTCGGAGGTGACCGCTACCCACACCTCGTCACGTTCGGCCACAATTACAGCCCCTGAAGTGACTAATTCATTCGGGTTTGAAGGATCGGGGAAAGGGTCAACAAAACATATCTGTGGCTTTACGCCCCAGGGTTCGGAACCCAAATTAGCCAAACGTCTTCTGGCTAGCGTGACACTTTTTGCAAGCTCGGCGACGATAGTTTCGGCGTAGCTGGCGGCGCGATAGCGAATAAAAGCGGCATCGGTTTCAAGCGTGACCAGCTCGTCCAGGGCCGGACGGTTCGCTGCTTCTAGCGGAGTCGAAACGTTCGTCTCATCAGGCACTGCGTTCGGTTGCTCAGCACTGATAACAATTCGGGTTCGTCCGATCTGCAGCCAGTCGCCCGCACCTAAAACGGTGGCGGAGCGTAACCGCACACCGTTTAAAATCGTACCGTTTGAACTACCTAAGTCTTCAACAATTACCCCGGCGGGCGTGGGCTCTAAACGTAAATGGCGACGTGACACCAGCGGGTCGAAGATTACTACCGTGGCCTCCCGGCCAAACTCTAGAGCCGTGTTTAGCTCTAGAGATTGGCGGGATCCATCGGGACCCTCAATATTGATGCGAAAACTTGAGGCGGTCACAGCTGTTGCTTCTGCCTATTCACCTGAGATGTTGAATCCAAAGGTGTATTCGGCCCGCCCTTCATCAATGTAAAGCGCGTATCGCTCACCAACTTCTGCTTCAAACTCACGCTGATCGTTGGCACCTGGGTTTACCCGATGCGAAAGGAGCCGGTTACCCGATTCATTATAAATTTCAAAACGGAGCGTATTCATGCTGGTAGCAGCGTTGGCAATTTGGAAAGTCATGTTGGCGTCAGTCACGTCAAAGAGGTAGTAGTCAGCCGGATCACGCCCACCGACCTGACCGTTTAGTTCCTCACCTACCGGCACCAACCGTGCCGAGGCCAAGTCACCGGGTGCGTCGCCTTCAATACCGCCATCTTCTTGCGGGGTTATATCGGTTTGGAAGCTGTAGGCACCTTCGGTTTCGGTCACGTAGATTTCTAGGTAACCGGTTTCTTTGTCCGAGAACAGCTGGCTCCATTCAGTTTTGCCACCAGGATTCACACGACCGTTAAAGACCCTTGAACCTTCAAAATAGATCTCATATTTGACGGTACTGGAGTCACGTGGTGTCTCGGCTGTGAAGGAGAACACCACACCGGCCGGCAATTCCACCAGATAGGTGTCAAGGCGGTCATGGTTGCCCAGCCGTCCGTTAACCTTTTCGCCTGCCTCGATCTCAAACGCGGTGTCGTAACTACTTCCGGCATCACCTTGTTGACCAGCATCTTTCTGGAGATCCGATGCCAGCTCGAAGCTGTAAAGGGCTGGCCCTTCGTCAAGGATTATCTCGAATTGGCCGCCACTTTCGTGGTCGAGCACTAGCGTCCACTCGGTCGAATCGTTGGGGTTTATCCGCTTGTTGTAGAGGCGTGAGCCTACGTTATATATTTCGACACGTACGGAGTTGGTGCTTTCGCGATCATTCTCCAGGCGGAAGGTTATTACGCCACTGTCGGGGGCAATAAAGGTGTAGCGGGCTTCGAGCCGGTCGTCTTCAAGACGGTCGTTGTAAACCTTGTCAAGCTCAATTTCACCATCAATTGGACGTCCGGTTTGGGCAGGACGATCACGACCTTGGCTGGCATCACCTTTACCGGCCTTCCGAGAGAACATTTCGCCTGTTTCAACGTCAATCAGGTCGAACTCATCAATGTCACCGGAGGATTCTTCGACGGCCACTACTTCGGCGGGATCGAATGTACCCCACTTGTCACCGCTGAAACTTTCGTTGTCACCCAGGCTAGGTGGCAACAGCGGATTACCGCCATAGCAGTTCACTCGAGGTACGCCACGAGCGTCAACCAACACCGCCGAGCCGCGTTGAAGCACTGCTTCACTTGCAACGGCCGCACCATCTTTGAATCCGTGGCTTAGCACTCTGGTGTCGGAACCTAGGTTCACTGGGGTCAAACCATCTAGGTATGCATCGAGGTCGGCAGGATCTAGTGTTAAAGCCCCCGCAAAGGCAGTGGCCTTGGCCTCGTCATCTGCCAAAAACGTGCTGAGCTGATCAACATCGCAGGAAAGCTCGTCGAGCGTGCCGCCGTAGAGGCCAGGCACATCACCCGAAATCGACTTGTAACCGGCCTTGCGGTCGATCCCAGTTTCGGCATTGTCAGCGTCGGTGTTTTCGTCGTCGCCTTCATCACCCTCTTGGGTAGTGGGCGCACCCTTTTCAGCAAAAGCGCGCAAGCTACCTGTTGGTTCAGTCGCAAAGGAAGCGGTGAAGCCGTCGGCACCGGCCTTGCCGAGAGGAGTAAGAGCTACCCCATCAGCCGAGGCTTTATCATCACCTAATACGTTGACCAGCACAAACCCGGCCGCAATCACCGCGATGACTGCCACTACGGCCACAATCAACTTTGATTTCGAGCCATTTTCTTTGGCGGCGGTTTGAGTAGCGCCGGGCGCGGCTCCTGGTGTATTGGGTGCACCGGTTGTGGCACCCGGAACCCCGGCTGCAGCAGCTGGCGGAGTTGTCGGTGGCGTGGCTGCTGGCGGAGTTGTCGGTGGCACGGCTGCATCGCCACTGGATGGCTGGCCCGACGGCTCAACAGGATCGGGGCTAGACCCGCCTTGATAGTCGGGGTGTTGTTCTGGCGGATACCACTTATCGTCCGATGCTTTCCACCAACCTGGCCCTTGAGGCGTATCACTCACTTTGTTAAGTCCTTCTGCTGTGGTGATGCGCTTCTAAATCACGCACCCGCTTCAACTTCGACACCGCCTAGACGCTAGGCCACTAGTTCGGTTACATCGAGCCTTAAAAACATACATTTCCAAGCCGAGCGTCGTTTCATACCCGCCGGGTATGCGCGGCACCAAGCTCGAATGATGTTGTGTAACCAACCTGGCCATTCGATGTCTAGTAGGTCGGGCACCTCACCAAGGTGCTCAAGTTCAGAACAGATTTCACAACGAGATCTGCGACCCTAATTAGGAGTACCTGTGGCAGAACAAATGGATAGCGTAACTGGTGCCGTTATTGAAGGAACCGACGGTTCGGTCTACTTCATTCCAGAGGTCATCTTGGCCAAGTACAAAGTTGACGATGCCAGCGCGGCCGTCGCCAAGGAAGCCTTCAGCGCTGATGAGGTTTCGGGTTTCGACTTCAGTAACCCCCTCTTGGGCAAGGAAGCCAACCAGATTCTGAGGGGCCAATTTGGTCCCTTTGGCTCGGTTCCTTCGGGCACCACGTTTGCGGGCGACAACGACAAGACCGTGATTATCTCAGCATCCGACACGCTGAGCTGGCGTAAAGGACCGGGCCCTGTTATCGGCTAACGATCAGCCCGGCACTCGGGCGATCGTTCACGATTACGGCAATAGCGACAAGCGCGTATTTCGAGGCACTCACCGTGTAAGGCCTCCTGCGGAGACGATCGCCTGGGTCCAGCCCCATTTTCCCACCTTCGGGATAACCAGGGTTTCGAATGTGACTGGTTTGGATGTCATTGGCATTCCAGTGGTGATGGTGGCCCGACCAAACAGCCGCGGTCTAGCGGTGTCGCAAGGCAAAGGTCTGTCCCTAGACCATGCCAAAGCTTCGGGAATTATGGAAAGCATCGAAGGCTGGCATTCGGAGCACATTCGACTGCCCCTTTGGAGGGCGTCGGCCACCGAGATCGAACGAAGTAACCGTGTGATCCAACATCAAGGATTGCCTCGTTCTTATGGAGGCACCTTGGATCCGGGATTGCAGCTGTTGTGGATTGAGGGCACCGATTTGGTGAGTGGCGATTCAGTTTGGGTACCAGAAGAGGTGGTTGGTGTCGACTGTTCGCTACCTATGCCTCCGTCGGCGGGTTGCTTCTCAATGACATCCAACGGGTTGGCATCGGGGAATCACCCCCTGGAAGCTATTAGCCACGGGTTATGCGAAGTGATTGAACGCGATTCTAAAACGCTCTTTGACCTCGTCCCCAAAGAATTAGGTGCCACTAGGCGCATCAACCTCGAAAGTGTTACCGACCCCGATTGTCGAGAACTTCTAGAGCAGTGCCACGAAGCTGGTGTTTTTGTAGCCATGTGGGATATCACGTCCGATATTGGACTACCGACTTTGACCTGCGAGATTTTTGATCGAGTGGCCAATCCGTGGCGTCCGCTGCCTATCAGCTCGGGCCACGGCTGCCACCTCAATCCAAAAGTGGCTTTCATCCGAGCTTTGACCGAAGCCGCACAAAGTCGACTCACCTATATTGCTGGTGCACGCGACGACAATCTCTATAGCGAATATGCCGAAGCTGAAAGCGCCGAAAGCGTTTCGCAACGTCGCCGTTTAATGAAGGAAACAGCCAGTAGGGATTTCGGCGAACTTTCCGATCTCTCCACTGATTCGCTAGAAGACGATGTCGCTGTGATCATCGCCATGCTGGTGGCGTGTGGCTTAGATGAAATTGTGGCCATCGACCTCAGCCAGGAAGAGTTTGGCATTCCGGTCTTCCGCGTGGTTGTTCCAGGGCTTGAACATCGTGGGCCGGGTGGAACTTGGTATCAACCGAACCTGAGGGCGCAAGAGTTTGTTGCCCGGCTACACAAGGTGAATTCACTGTGAATGAACTAGTTATTTTCGGTGGACCATCGCTGCCAGCCGCGGAAATTAGCCGACTCTTGCCAGAGGCAGTTGTGAAGCCGCCCGCCGCCATGGGTGATGTTTATCGTGCTTTAGGTGGCCGACCGAAGGCCATTGGCATTATCGACGGATATTTTGAACGTGTTCCTGCCCCATGGCACAAAGAATTGCTTTGGGCAATGGAACAAGGGGTACAGCTTTTTGGCGCTTCAAGCATGGGCGCGCTTCGGGCCGTCGAACTGCTTCCTTTCGGCATGGTGGGTGTCGGCACCGTATTTGAATGGTTCCGAGACGGTGTTCTTGAAGATGACGATGAAGTGGCGGTGGCCCACCTTGGACCGCAGGATGACTTTCGCCCCACCACCGATGCCATGGTCAACATTCGCGCCACTCTCAGCCAGGCTCGACACGAGGGCGTGATCACTAATGACGAGGCCGACCAAGTTGCCAAGATCTCTAAGGCCCTGCACTACACCGAACGGCGTTGGCCAACCGTATTGCGCTTGCTTGAGCGAGCGGCTGCTACCGAGGTGCAGCGCAAATTAGTCCCTTGGTTGGCAGAGGGTGCCATTAACCAAAAGGCGGCCGACGCACGACATCTGTTGGAAGTAATGGCGGAGTGGGACCGCTCGGGTCGTAGCGTCGCACCGAAGACCTGGAATTTCGAGCACACCACCTTTTGGGAGAAGGCGCGGCTTGAAATCGCTGAGGGACGCAGCCGTGATGATCTGCCAGCCACCGTGAGTGAGTTCGAACAAGTAATGGATGAACTACGGCTCGACGCGGTGGCCCACCAAGAAATATTGGATCGTGCCATGGTTCGGCTTTTGGCTTCGGCCTTTGCTGATGCACGTTCGGTCGAGCTGCGGCCCGATGAAACCCAATTGATGCTCGACGAACGCCGACGAGAGATGGGTCTGTTGGAACAAGGCGACGTACTGGCATGGTTGGCTGAGGAACAAATGGATGTCGATGATCTACGCACGATCATTATTGGCGACACTCATTTGGCCTGGTCAAGAGCATTGCTCGGCGATAGCTTAACCCCGGTAGCTACTGATGTACTGCGCATTGATCGGCGATACGGGACGTTGTTGAAACGAGCTCGGGAAAAACACGCCGCGCTTGGCTCAACCTGGGCGCACGAGCTCAACGACACTCCCCGCGGCAAGGCCGATACCGACACCGATGATGGCATGAACGCCGACGAAGGCCAGCTGCTGGGATGGTGGTTCACCGAGGTGCACGGCGTTGACCCGCCTGATGATCTGGATAGTTATTTAGCCCACCATCGCTTTGATGATCGAGCAGCCTATTTCCGTGCCATTCGACGTGAACGGGCCTTCCGAAAAGCACAAGAAATAGGTTCTTAGTCCGCCTTAGAGTGAGCGACTGATGATCTCTTTCATGATCTCGGTAGTGCCACCATAAATTCGGGTTATACGGGCGTCCATGTAGGCACGCGCAATGGGATATTCGGTCATGTAGCCATAACCTCCGTGGAGCTGCACGCCTTGGTCGACCGCACGGCCCTGTAGCTCGGTACACCACCATTTGGCCATGGCAGCGTCTTCGGCACTTAAGCGATCTTGGTTTAACAAAGCTACACAACGGTCGATGAAACTTTGACCAACTTCGACCTCGGTGGCCAAGGTTGCAAGGGCGAATCGAGTGTTTTGAAAACTGCTAATGGGTGCGCCGAAAGCTTGGCGTTCTTTGGTGTATTCAACGCTCCAGTCCAAGGCTGCCTTGGCCGCCGCCACCCCAGCAACGGCGATTGATAGCCGTTCTTGTGCGAGATTGGTCATGAGTAGCTTGAAGCCTTCGCCCTCGGCCCCAAGAAGGTTGGCAACCGGGACGCGGGCATCACTGAAAGCCAACTCCGCCGTATCTTGGGCGTGCATACCGATTTTCTCGAGGTTTCGGCCCCGGCTGAAACCGGGCGTGTCTCGCTCGATAACCAACAGCGACATTCCGCGATGCTTCTGGGTGGCGTCAGTCTTAACGGCGGTTATTACCAAATCGGCGTTGATTCCGTTGGTGATAAACGTCTTCGACCCGTTGACCAGGTAGTAGTCGCCGTCTCGGATGGCAGTGGTAGAAATGTTGGCGAGATCGGAACCAGTACCAGGTTCAGTCATGGCAATTGCCGTTATCAGCTCGCCCGAGCAGATACCTGGCAGCCATCTAGACTTTTGCTCGTCGTTGGTGAGGTCGCGGAAATAGGGCACACAAATATCGTTGTGCAACGTTATACCCAAGCCCGAGCCGCCAAGGCCGGCTCGCTGCACTTCTTCGTTTATTATTTGGTTGTAACGGAAATCGCGGGTTCCCCCGCCGCCGTGTTCTTCGGGTAAATCAATGCCTAAGAAACCAGCGGCACCGGCCTTTAGGAACAACTCGCGGTCGACAACACCTTCTTTTTCCCATCGTTCAATGTTGGGTACGGCTTCACGTTCAAAGAACTCTCGAATGCTAGAGCGAAACATGTCGTGCTCAGCCTCGAATACATCTCGTTCCATCACATTCCCTTTGCTTAACGTGCTTTCGGTCTTTCAGACTAATAGCGTTTCGAGAATCAACCCTAAGAACTGGCATGCCCTAATCCGATATGATGTAAAACTGATCTAGGATATCAACCAACAAGACAAACTATGCACAAGATCTTTTCTGATCACCAACAACGCTGCGCTGTCACCCTGGCGGCTATTTCAAGAGGGCGAGCTTTGTTATGACTATGGGTTCTGCCAAGGTACGCTGGCTTTTAGCCGGGCAGGAACTGTTACGAACCGGTGGGATTCGCTCGGTGAAGTTAGACGCACTCTGTGAAGAGGCTGGGCTAACCACCGGCAGCTTCTACCATCATTTTCGTAATATCGCCACCTATCGAAACGAACTGGCCACCTTCTACGGTGGTGATCAAGTTCGCGAGCTGATCTCAAGCATTACCGTGGCCGACCCCCTTGAGCGACTTGAGGCTGTGGCCGAGCTCGCCCACAACAAATCTCTCGGGCCGCTCGATATTGCCATGCGTGATTGGGCTGGCAGTGACCAACGAGCAGCCGCGGCGGTCGAGGCCGCCGACTTTGCCATGCTCGAACATTTTGCCCAACTCTTTGAAGACCTAGGGCATCGCCAAGATGAAGCTCGACTTCGAGCACTACTGCTCCTCTCGGCTGGCGTTAGTCGTGTTCACAATCCGTGGAAAGTTCCGAACGTGACCTCGACGCTTCTAAAACTGCTGGCGGGCCGCTGTATCGAGTTGAATCAAAGGCGCTAGGTCGGAAAACCAGAGCCCAACCACTAACCTCGGTGTGAAGGAATTCACTTTTGATTCCTGTCATACACCAATTGGGGGGTGTTCAGTGGACAGCATTGCATTGCATCAACAAGTGCTTGATGCGACCGAACGGGCGCGAGCCAGCATGACCCTGCAAAACGTTCCCATCAACGTCTATGAAAGCTCGGCAGCAATGGTGGTTGTGGCACCATTTCCGACGGTTCAACCCGATGATGTAGTTATTGAGCTGGCCGATGGCAAGCTTCGAATCTTTGGCGAGCTGCGAAGCGCTGGGCCGAGACAGTACTTGATTCAGGAATGGAAGTACGGCGGCTACGAACGAGAAATTGATGTTCCCGCTGGCTTTGGCGCTGGCCTTGAGGCGTCGCTTTCACAAGGGCAACTAGCCGTTCGCGTATTGCGGGGCGAGCCAAGCACAGCACCACTAAGAATCCAGCCTGCCGATACTGCGCTGGCTCTGGATTAAATCAGCAGATCAGCCGTCGGGTGAACATCCAATCGGCTAACGAGCTAAACAAACGGCCATGAAACGCCAAGTCGTCGAGCGGTTGCTGGCGCAACCAGGTTAAATGGGTGCGCCGCCCGCTGCTGGTTGTGTTTAATCGTTTTCCAAAACTATTAACGTCGTTTCTAATGTTTGGTGTTGTCAAGCCGATCTCAAAGGTCAATGTAGGAAGGGTTGCACCACGTCCTACCCGCTCTTGTTACTCGTCGCAGGTTCAGCACCGCAGCTCGGGCCTTGAGGAGTCGTGTCCCAGAAAGATTTTCTTATGGCCAAAACTTCAGTACTAGCGACCGGCGTCGAACGATCATTTGATCTAGATGAGGTAATTGTCTCTAAGACCGACCTCCAGGGTCGATTAACTTACGTTAATGACGTGTTCATCAGAGTCTCTGCTTACAGCGAGTCAGAACTAATTGGTAAACCTCATAACGTTATCCGACATCCTGAAATGCCTCGTAGCATCTTTCAACTACTTTGGGACACCATTAGGCATGGCAAAGAACTATTTGCATACATAAACAACCTGGCCGCTGATGGCGCATATTACTGGGTATTTGCTCACATAACACCGAGTTTAGACACTCAAGGAAATGTTCTTGGATATCATTCAAACCGTCGAGTGCCTGACCGAGATGCCATAAATGAAGTGAGCCAGCTCTATTCAATGTTACTCACTCAAGAAAAGCTTGCGGGTCGAGGCAGAGCGAGCATTGATGCTGGCACCGATCTATTGCAACAAACTCTCGCTCGACAAAATCAAACCTACGATGAATACGTCTGGGGTTTAGCTACAAAGTCAGTAGAGAGACTGTGATGTTCAAGATGTCGACACTGAAGAAACCTGGAAGCACTAAACGACAACAGTTTAGACAACAATTAGAGCTCTTCGAAACAGCCATAGCGACCATAACATCCGTTTGTCGGCGAACTAGCCAAGGCGATTTAGAAGTACGGGTTCCGAAGCTTACCGACGATAACCTGCTGATCCCAGCTCTAGAGGAAGTACGTTGGGCTATAAATTCATTAATCGATAACACCGACGCCTACGTTCGAGAGTCAAGTGCAACCCTACAGGCAGCGGCGGAAGGTAGGTTCTACCGACAGTTCCTAACCCGGGGCACACAAGGCGCATTTACCACGGGTGCCAAAACCATTAATTACGCCTACAATGAAATGCGTTCGGCCGATGGCCTCATACTTGATGTGGCATCGAAAGTTAGTGAGGCATCCACCGACTTAAGCAACTCTGCTGGTGCCCTGGCTACTTCGGTAGGTATCGGTGTATCTGAATCAAAAGCGGCTAGAGAAACTGTCGTCCTTTTAGAAGAGGCGTCAAAACAAATAGAAGAAGCGGCAACCCTTATACAGAAGGTCGCCGCCCAAACCAAGCTACTTGCGTTTAATGCAACCATAGAGGCTGCTCGTGCCGGAGAAGCCGGTAAGGGCTTTAACGTAGTAGCCACAGAAATTAGACATTTGGCAGATGCGACCTCTGAATCAGGTAGTCAGATTGTGCAGAATATACGGCAAACACAAACCGCTGCAGCTGCAGCTTCTGACGCCATAGCTAAAATTTCTAATGTGATTCAAGACATCGACCGACAAGCTGACGAAATCAGCGTGGCAGCAAATGGTTCAGGGTCTCAAGACGACGGTCTTGCTAACTTGAGCGAGCTTCTCCGAACCCGGCTTGCCGACGTCGTAAACGATAAGCGGGCCTTCTCATAGCTCTCGGAGTCTAAATACACCAACTGAAGAGCTATCAGGACTGTGCGGACTATCAAGGTTTACCATGGTATCAAATTTGATACCATGGGTGTATGGAAGCAACTTTGATCGCCGAAGCCCGCTCATCGGCACAACTGAGTTTGCGAGAGTTAGCCAAGCGCGCAGGCACCTCACACTCGACTTTGGTGGCCTACGAACACGCCCGTAACAGCCCCTCAATCGACACTATGATGCGAATAATTCGTGCCGCGGGCTACGAGCTCGACGTTCGTTTAGAACGCCGAATTCGCCGGGCCAACGGGCTCGACCGAGGCGATGAGCTTGAGATGGCCTTGGAACTAGCCGCGCAATTTCCGGCCCGTCACTCTCGCACCCTTCAGGCCCCCAAGTTCCGAATTCAACCGGTTGAATAACGCCCCAGCCAAACCTTAAGACCACGCTGTATTTCTGTGCCAACACAATTGTTGTCTAAGTGAGTGAACCCTAAATGGCCTTCCCCGAACCTCGCCTTTCAATTGTTGACAAAATCGTGGAGATACATCTGGCTTTAAGTGCTGGTGAGGTTCCCCACGGCTTTGGCGGAGCATTGGCTTTGGCTTGGTGCACGCAACAAGCCCGAGGCACCATCGACATCGACATCAACATTTTTCTAGATGCCGAAGCCGCTGGCACGGTGTTTGAAACCCTTCCCGACGGCCTCATTTGGAGCGACGACGACATTGAGGTGGCAACGCGTGATGGCCAAGTTCGACTCTGGTGGGACCAAACCCCGCTCGACGTATTTCTAAACACCACCCCGTTTCACCATGAGGTAGCCGCTCGAGTGCGCTACGAGAACTTCGCCGGGCATTCAATACCGTTTCTGAACTGTAATGATCTGGCGGTTTTCAAAGCTTTCTTTAACCGCACCAAAGACTGGGCTGACCTAGAAGAAATGCTTGCTGCCCACACTCTCGATTTGCAACGTGTGCTTGGGGTATTGGCCCAACACCTAGGTGGCGACGACGAACGAGTCACCCGTTTGATAGGCCTCAGCGTTTAGCAACAAGCGCGCGGAATGTGTGCGACCTCGCAATTTAGCCAAGGCCTTAAGCAGCGCCGAGCACGAAGATCTAATGGCAAGCGGTGCCCTAAGTCACCTTTATCTCAAACACTCAGGCGCGACCCACCTTGGCATGACATCATTACAACTTGGACTAACGCAGAAGCGAACCCGTTTCGAGTACCGACCAATCAAGGACGTTATATATGTCGATTGCTATATCCGAAGACCACAAGGCTCTAGCGGAAACAGCCGCAGATTTCTTGACCAACCGCGGAGCCATCAGGGCCGCACGGACACTGCTTGAAACCCCCGACGAGCCCATTACCGAGCTGTGGGGCGAAATGGTTGCCATGGGTTGGCCAGGGCTCCACATTCCCGAAGAGTATGGCGGTTCGGGCTACAGCCTTGAAGAGCTAGTGGTGGTCATCGAACAAACTGGCCGCGAGGTGACCCCCGGCCCATTAGTTCCAACCACAATTGCCAGCGCCGTGATCGATGCCGTGGCCGACGAGGCCACCAAAGCCCGGCTCCTACCAGGTCTGGTTGACGGTTCACTCCTAGGCGGTATTGGCCTTGGCGGAAGCGTTTCCGCCAACGGCGACAAAGTCTCAGGCGATGCGGGCACGGTCTTGGGCGGCGGATTAGCCAACATCATCGTGGTGCCTACAGGAGCCGACCTAGCCATCGTGGAAGTCGGTGCTGGTACCTCCGTTGAAAATCCACCCAACCTCGACCCCACCCGTCGCAGCGCACGCGTTTCATTTGATGGCGCCGAAGCCACGGTAGTGGCTGGTGGCGCTCAAGCTTTAGTTGATTTAGCCCGCGTTATTCTGGCCGCAGAGGCTACCGGGCTAGCCGCAGCCTCTACTGACCAGGGTGCCCAATACGCCAAAGAACGTCTGCAGTTCGGTCGTGTGATTGGAACCTATCAAGCGGTGAAGCATCACTGTGCCAACATGGCGGTCGCGACCGAGCTGGCCACCAGTGCCGTTTGGGATGCCGCCAAAGCTGCTGCCACCGGAGGTGATGTTTTCACCTTCACCGCTGCTACGGCGGCCTCACTAGCAGCCGATGCCGCTTATCTCTGTGCCAACCTGAATACCCAGGTACACGGTGGCATCGCCATTACTTGGGAGCATGACGCCCACCTAAATATGCGCCGCTCGATCGTGCTGGGAAGCATCATTCGCCCCGACGACGCTGCCGCTGATTTGGTTGATCTAACCCGCAAGGGTGTTTCACGAGGTAAAGAGGTTGAGCTTCCCGAAGAAGCCGAACCAATCCGGGCCGAAGTCCAAGCTTTCATTGCCGAGCATCAAGCCCTTCCCGAGGCTGAACAAAAGGCCAACCTTATTGACTCGGGTTACGCGTTTGCCCACTGGCCAGCCCCATATGGCCGCAACGCTGGCCCAATCGAGCAGCTGGTCATCGAGCAAGAATTTGCTAAGGCTGGTATTCAGCGCCCCAATCTGGGCATCACCGGATGGAATATTCTGACCTTGGTGCAATACGCCACCCAAGACCAGCTCGATCGTTGGGTCATGCCAGCTCTCAACCAAGAAGTTATTTGGTGTCAGCTCTTCTCGGAACCCGATGCTGGCTCGGATGCCGCTGGTGTGAAGACCAAAGCCACCAGAGTTGACGGCGGCTGGCTGGTCAATGGCCAAAAAGTGTGGACCTCGGGTGCCCATCTGTCGTCATTTGGCCTGGCTACAGTACGAACCAACCCCGATGTACCCAAGCACGATGGCATCACCATGATGGTGATTGATATGCACGCTGAAGGCGTTGAGGTTCGTCCCCTGCGTCAAACCAGCGGTGATTCCGGCTTCAACGAGGTGTTCTTCACTGATGTTTTTGTGCCCGACGACGATGTGGTTGGCCCTGTTGACGGTGGTTGGACTGTCGCTCGCGCCACTCTAGGCAACGAGAGTGTCAGCATTGGTGGGGGGCAAGGTGGTATGTCCGTTCCACCATCGATGTTGGTTGAAACTTTCGATGCTCATCCCGAGCGTCTTGATGGTGGCGCTGCCCGCCTAGGCCGTTATATCGCCAAGAACCAAGCTATTGGGTTGTTGAACCTGCGGGCTGTGAACCGTGCCGTTGCGGGCGCTGGACCTGGCCCCGAAGGTGCCATGACCAAGCTCATCTTGTCAGAGCTAGGCCACGAATCGGCAGCCTTCATTGCTGAAATGAACGGCCCCGACACTGCCTTTACCGATGGTTTGGGAGCTATTGGTCACGGCCTCTTCATGATGCATCGTGGCATGTCGATCGCCGGTGGAACCTCGGAGATTAAGCGGAATCAAATTGGTGAGCGCATCCTCGGGCTCCCCCGCGACCCGTTGATTAAGTAGTAGCTACCGCTCGCCTAATAAGCGAGCAACATAGGTAGCGTAAGGACCTTAAGGCTGTAGCGTTCGCACCGGTATCACCGTGGCGCAGCGCTGCAGCCTTATACTTTTTTATCGTCCGAGATGTTTAGGCGAACTTAAAGATTCGGGTTGCTGGGTTGTTCAGTCGAACCAACCAAGAATCGTATCGATGGCTTTGCGCGTGTAGCGTCGACTGGTTCGAGAAACGTTACTGATACCTTCGTGCGCCCGTGCCAAAGGCCAGGTCTCATCGGTTTCGCCAAAGCTCCAGTTAGCATCGGGCGAACAAGCGTCAAGGGCTTCCCAAACCGCATCCCAACAAATGTTGTTAGGCGCATAAAATAGTAAACCTCCCCCGGGGGTGGTCACGTTCAACAAACATTCCGGGTCAGCATCTTCAATGGGACGACAACTTTCAACATCGGCATATTCATCACCGTGTTCTTCCCACTCCACCCACAGGCCGTCTCGCCAGTCACCGGTACCAGCCATTCCCCGCCGATGACCGTTGACCTTCAAATAACCGTGGTCCACCGATGCCCAAGACGACCGGCCCGGTGTGGGCATAATGGTGGCTTCACAAACCTGCACTGGGGCTTGTGAAGAACTCTGTAACCCGTGCGGGTCGTGGCGGTTAACGGGATTGTTGCCAGCATAGACATACAGGTTTGACTGGCCACCAGCTAAATCGAGCGGGTCGGGCTGTAAGAAACGGGAACTTGAAAGGTCGAGTTGTCGAGCACCCAAATCAACCACTTGGGCCACTGAGTCATGCAGCGCTCCCGCATAACCAAAAGGCTGGAAACCGGGATTGGAATCAGCCACGATGTCACCCAGCGGGTCGTAATCCAGGGCTTGGACCACTTCACCGGTCGTTGCTTCAATCACTCGCCGCACGTTGCCTCGGTGGTCGCTGATCACACGAAGCAATTCGTTGCCCCCAAAGAGAACTTCTGGTGCTGTGGCCGTATCGACATGCACGGTTCGTAGGGTACGGCCGTTTGGATAGTAGACCTGGGCCACACGCTGACCACGCCACAACAGCTGATAGCGCAGGTTGCCGTTGTCATTGGCTTCGAGCGGCCGACCAAAGGCGTCACGCCGGTATTCGACCGAATGCGATACGCCTTCGACGTTGACTTCGCCTGCTGTTTCGGTTGGGTCAACCTTAGATCCTTGGTGTTCCCTCGAGGCTGACGCTGGCAGCGAAAAGTCAACGTCCACTCTCTGTAACTGGCCAAAACCGTCGTAGTGGAACTGGCGTCGGCCAAGGCGTTGCACTAGTCCTGAGGGGCTGTGTTCCACCGGCAAACCATCGAAGGTGCGTAGTCGATCACCTGCCCCAATGGTGGCGGTCAGGTGTTGATCACTACGAATGTATTCAACAATGTTGTCGTTGGGATCGAAGTTTAGACCCAGCAAAACTGAATTATCTCGCCAAGCTCCGACTAAACGTTTTGCCTGGTCGTAGCGGTATTTAATGGTTTGTTGCGAGGCTGATTCGGTTTCTACTACTTCTACTATTTGGCCCGCGGAATCACGGGTGATGGTTTCCGCGAAAATCAGCTGCTCGCCGTGGTAGGTGGCGTGAAATACCAGTGCCCCGCTCGAGTTGTATTGGTATTCGGTGCGTAACTGTCCAACAAGCAGTGACGAAACCCGATCAGTTTCAGCTTCCCGCACTACTCGGACCGGACCCCTCACCAAAATGTTGCCAGCAGCATCGCGTTCGGTGTTCACGATTAGCCCATCGACGGTTACCGAACATTCCCGAAAATGCTGGTCATAGTCGAATTCAATGGTGGCATTAACCCGCCCGGTTGTCTCATGACGCGCCAACAAATATCCATCGTAAACATAGGCAACGCTGTCGCCGTGGTGGGTGGCGGCGCTTTGTGGTTGACCGCTGTGTGGATTCCAAACGAAAGAGGTTTCCGTCTCGCCTGCACTTAGCTTCGTCACACGCCCGGCCTGGTCGCGGACATAGTCGAGTGCTGCCTCGCCTTCGACTTGGCTAGAAACCAAAATACGATCATCGTTGTAAGTGAACTCTTCGGTAACAATGCCAATCTCGGTCGGTCGCCGCCGTTTGAGAACCAGCCCATCGAGAGCCAGTTCCAACTGGGTTTGGTCGCCGTTTGGAGAGGTTGTAGCTACCACCCGACCGGCAGCGTCTCGCTCATAATGCAGCCAGCCAAGCCCGTTAAACTCATCTACCAGCCGACCAGCCGAGTCATAACGAAACTCTCTTTTGAGACCATCGTGGTTGATGGCACTTACCCAGCCGTGCTCGTTGTACAGGAAACTCGCTTCAGAAGTACCAGCTCTCTGGTGAACCAGGCGACCTTGCTCGTAGGTAGCTTCCACCACCCCTAACCCGGGTTGTGTCCAGCGGCGCTGGTTAGCTTCAGTAAATTCCGCGCTAGTCACTAAGCCGTTCGGCGATTCTTCGGTAAACGCTCTTCGCTGAGGATCAAAACTTCGTCGCCATTTCGAACCGTGTTGGTCAACTACCTCGGTGATCGTGCCCTTGGCCGCCGTGTTCTTGTGCCGGATAGTGGTTTTTAGTCGCCCACCAGGTGTGCGATGAGTGACCCGTTCAATTTGCGTAACGCCATCCGAACTCGAGCGGGTCTCGGTTGCCACATTCACCACGGTGCCATTCGGCTGCAGGGTGATGGTTTCACCCGGTGCCTCGGTGATTATGGTGTCGGAACCGCTTCCGCAACAATGCTGGCGGAGTTCGGTGCCCTTCATGTTTACCGAACGTCGACTAACGCTTGACTCTTGACCTCCGCCGCTTAGCTGGGAAATCTTTCGAACTCCAGCATCATTGGTAATAACGGTGTCAACCCGATATCCGCTCGACCACGAGACCGCGGTTGCGTTACCGAGCTGGTCGTGAAGCACTCGCGCTTCTAGACCCACGGGATCGGTCACGTTTTCAAGTAGCCCATGTTCATTGAACCCAAATTCAAAGAGCGCTGGAGCGGCTTCATTATTTTTGATCAACTTCAGGCTGGCAGCACGACCATGGGCGTCTAGGACGAGCTCGTACTGTGCTCCGGTAAAGCTCCGAATCTGAACGGTTTCAGCCCCAATTTGGCAAGAAATTTGAACATCACCAGGCAGAGTCCAGCCAGTGAGCTGCCAACGGTCGTCGTATCGAGCACGAAACGTTTCTTTGGTACTAACACGGTTGAAGCTACGCAGATGGTAACCATTTCCGCCAAAGACATGAACATGTGCTTGGGTGGCCACCACAATGTGCTCATCACGAGCGGGTACCCACGAAAGACCAATCGTTGATCGCTTGGTGCCAGGAACCACATCAACCTGCGTGGAGCGTTGGCCAGCACCGTGCCAAAGCACCTGCGTGGAAGGCTCAAAGTGGCATAAGCCATAAGGTACAAATCCACCAAAACCTACGCTGCGCGCATCCCACGTTCCCCGGATCTGGTCTCGTTGCCACCACTGAGTATGTTCGGGCCGACCGCGGGTTGGTTGACGTCGCCAACCAACCCGAACCGGAATACTCGAAGAACCGATAGTCGGGGTTAACGCCATTTCCGCACCGTTGGCGGAATTAACAGCTTCGGGGCTCGGTCCTTGACCATCCCAGTAGTGCTGCCAGACTAAGTGTGGCTTGGGTGCTAGTTCGGCGCTTACCAACCCCGAGGGCAAATCAGCTTCAACCAAGACGGCTGTTATGTCGCTTGGTGGACGCGCTCCGGTGAGTGCCACCCGTAGTTCATAGTCCCGAAGTCGCCGCGAGGTACTTCGCTCATCGGCGTAGAAACGCAAGCCCGCGCCCAGATCAACATGCAGCAACGCCGCTTGAGTGCTTCCATTGATGACGACTTGTAGTGGATCACTCATGGACAGTCCTCATTCGTATCATCAGGATCATCAGGTGGTCCATCATCAGGAGGTCCATCATTCGGCGGGCCAGTGGGCAGTGGCGGTGGACCTTCACTGTCTGGAGGAGCGTCAGGACCATCGAGGTTCGGTCCGGTTTCATCGGGAGGTGGAGGTGGCGTTGGGTCGGGGCTTGGGGGTCCCGACATTGGACCACCGAGATCGCCCCAAGGCGGCGGTGGATTCCCGGCACCGGGCAAACTTGTCCACCACACTTCTGGCAGGCGCACGGAAGGGTCGCCAACTAGGCCGCCGGGTAAACCATCACCTCCAGGAACCGGCATAAACCGAATAACGTCAGGCTCTGGTTCACTGCCGGTGGCCACGCGATAAACAACATAAGCGGTCGCTAACACCACTAGCGCCGCCACCTGCTTCACCCATGCCTCGGGCGCTCGCTGCGGTGGCTGGGCCATGGCTTCGGGTCGATCCGGTGCCGCTTCAACAATTGGTTCTTCAACACCGCTATTCGTTGCGACCACATAAGGGCTCCAGCCCTGATCATTGAACCACCGTTGGTGTTGCAGGTTGTTCGGACATGGGGCCCAGCCCATCTCGGCAGGCAGATTACCGTCTAGCGCACCGCACTCTCGACCTGCTCGGCCAGCCATTCGCAAGGCCACGGTGTAATCGGCCGGGCGCTTTTGTGGCCATGGGTCTACCTCATAGGCACGGTGGTAATACAGTCCATTGCGCAAACGCAAATATCGCCAGGGTGTCAAGCGGTCTAAGAAACTGCGGTCAACATTTTGGTTCTTGAGGTAACCCTGCGAAGGGTTTTGGCGTGGGGCTAAAAGATGATCACGAACTGACACCCGCCGCAGCGTGAAGTAGTCGAGCCCAACTGCTAGCACAATGGCCGCCAAGAAAAGTACCGGTAAGGAGTAGTGGCCGATAAATATGTTCTGCAACCAAGGGGCGATGCTGTCATGATCGTTGCTTCTCATGTGATCAAGGGTTGGTGCCACCAAACAGATTCCACCAACCATCAGCAACAAGGCGTTGCGCCAGTGCAACACCACTAGTGCCAATCCGAAAGCCGCCACCGCGCTCCACACGGCATGACCAACGACTACCGAACCATCACCCACATTCCACATTCCTGGAATTAGGTAACCCCAAACACCCCGAAACCCATCGGCTGTGGTTCGACCCCACAGTGCATCTTCGGTGAACGCAAACCCGAAACCGAGAACGAAACCAATCACCAACACATCGGCGGTGCCATATTGGAACTTCAACCGACGCATGAATGCCAACAACACCACTATCGGGGCCAATTTGGCGGCTTCTTCAAGGGGCGGCACCAACCAAATGTCGGGACTTTCACTCTCGAAGATTCGCATTAGGGGTCCGGCTAGGTAGTACACCAAGCTGGTGGTCAACATCGTACCGAGCCCCCAGTAGCGAATAAGCTTTTGTGCTGGTAGTCGACGCACCGTGATGCTGACGATCAGCAACAGAGCCACCGTGTAGAGGGGGTAACGAAAGCTGTGCCAAAGGTTTCCCCATGACGTGGTGCTGGAGAGCCCTTTAACGAAAAGGACGAAGGCCACCACGGCTACCAGATGCATTAAACGAATGGCTACTGCCAGCGGAGAGCCCAACAACAGCGCTCGACCAAGGTCAATAGTTCGCCAGCCGTCGGTGACTACCGGGGTTGAACGCCCAACTATCTCGAGCAGGGCACGTTCTTCAGCTGGGCTCCATAGCGGGGCAGGATCGACCGAGGATTGGGTGGCCGCGGTTTTTCGATCTTGTGGGGCTGCAGCTGGGGAAAACGCAGTTGGGGTGGAGGCTGACATGGCGAGCGGTCGGCTCCTCACTATTGAAGCTTTTGGAAACCCTACCGCTCCTGTGTGACGACTGGCATGCTTTATAGCCTTTGATACCAGCCAGATTGCCTTTGATACCAGCCAGCCGTAGAGCCACTGCTAGCGCCACATCGAATTATTGTTCACTCTCACTACCAAGGCTGCCCACGACCCTAAGTTGCACCGAAGCGGTGCAAATTCGCACCAGCTTCGCACTCGGAAATTTCGCTAATCAGCTTCGGCCAGAATGGCGTAGAGCTTTTTGCGAGCCTCAACAAGCACCGCAACGGCATCGGCTTTGGCCTTTTCATTGCCAGCTTCGGCCACCTGGCGCGAGGCCATACCTACTTGTCGCGTGACTTGGCGCAGCGAGTGGTCCGAAGCGCTTACTCCGGCCATCACTGTTTCCCAAGGGGTTGCTTGCCCTTCCCCTTTAGCGGCCTCGGTGCGACCTGCTTCGGTTAGGGTAAAAGAACGACGGCCTGACTCTTGATCAGCGGTGAGCAAGCCTTCATCTTCCAACATCGACAAGGTTGGATAAATGGAACCGGGGCTGGGTTTCCACACTCCACCGGTACGTTCTTCAATTTCTTTGATCATCTCATAACCGTGCATCGGTTGTTCGGCTAGCAAGGCCAAGATCATGGCTCGGACTTCACCGCGGCGCGCACGACGAGGCCCACCCCGGCGACCGGGGCCTGATCTTTCGGCAGCTGCCCATCCTCGGCCTGCACCGGATCCGCCGCCACCGTGACCACGACCTGGACCTCGGCCTCGACCGTAACCGCGACCGTCATTTCGTTCACGCGGCTCAAAACCACTGTCGAAACCGCCGCCTCTGTAATTACGCATGTTTCTCATTAATTCTCCTAATAAATCTATTGCGATATGCTAACGATATATCGCAATAGATTGTTTCACAACCTTTGAAACATCCGTCTAAGAAATTTCCGCAGTGAACACACCAAGTCGGGGCTTGAATCTGGCCCCCGCCCTAGAACCCTCGCAATCAACCCTCGCAATAGACCCGAGGAATAGACCTGCTCCTTCGTCGCAATGCGTACACCGAAGCGCGTTCCGCTCGGTTGAGTGTGACGTATTTGTGCTAAGCAATCGACAGAACAGTTACGACCCTAAGACGCCAAAGCACCGTCATCGTGCTGTTTCCAACCTGGACCAAACCGTTGAAAGGCGGGCAACGAGAAGTGATCCAAATCAGGCCAGCCACCGTTGACGACCAGGCCTTTCTCGAAACAATGTTTGCCGTGGCAGTCGACTGGCACGCCAATCCACTTCGTCCAGTAGCAGAAATTATGTCCGAGCCGGGGCTAGCCAAATATGTGGCCGATTTCCCAAAGAATGGCGACTATGGCTTCGTGGCACACACCAACGGCACCCCACTCGGCGCTACCTGGTACCGCTACTTCAATACCGATGAACCTAGCTACGGTTTCGTCGATGAAAACACACCAGAGCTAATCCTCGGACTGGTTTCAGAAGCTCGAGGACAAGGCCTGGGTAGCCGCTTAATCGAGATGCTGATTGATGCGGCACGGTCGAAGGAGCTGCCAGCACTTAGCCTCAGTGTCGACAACGCCAACCCGGCGATGCGTATCTATCGGAGGTTAGGTTTCGTGGTCGTAGACGAAAAATCTTCCGAAGACGGCAGCATCACCCACAGTACGATGCTGCTCAAACTAAACCCGTAGCTCATCTAGCTGGAGTCCCAACCACCTTGTGTTGCCAACCGAGAGCTGTGGTGAGCTTAGTGCTCGTGCGCAATGCCTAGTTGGTGCATGGCCCGATGATGAGCTTCCGACAGCTTGGTCCATAGCTCGGCATCAAAGGCGTACATGGCGCTGGGGAAGAGCCCGTATTCTTCGGCTTCAATATGCGTCACCAAAATGTTGTATTGACGCTGGTCAAAGACCCCATCCGTTAACATCTGGTGAAGGTCATCGTGTTCGTTTTCAAAAGCCTCACATACCTCGGGCTCTAAATCGCCGGTACTAAGAAGTAACGGGTACAGACCAATTTCTTCTTTAGTGGTATGCAGCTCTAACAATGCTTGCAATCGCTCAACCTCAAGAGGGTCGGCAAGCCCATCTTCGGTGGCCACCGCTACCGAACGCGCCAGGTTCATGATCTCGTCGTGCTCGGCGGTAAGTTCGGCAATCGGCTCATAGTCGCGACATCCGCAGTGATCGCACATATCTCTCGAGCCTAGCCAGCTTCCCCGCCACTTGTGATAGCCGCCGTTTGAACCAGCAGCTGGCGACATGAATCATCTCACCGGATGGTCTGATGTCGTTATGATGGGCCCAAATAAGAACTCTCGACCACGCGGGACCAAGGATTCGACACGCTCGCTTCTTCTCCAACCGGTCGAACCTAGGTGGACTTGCTGGGGAGGCGCTATGTCAGTTAGCGGCATTGACTACACCAAGATGGACGGGGCGATTGGCACCAACTGGTACGATCTGGACCCGATTTTACAGGCTCGAGTCAGAAGCCAAACAGCCCCGGAAGATCGTGAATGGGCCGAAGAAACCCTGCGATCTTTTGCCGAGCTTTGCGCCAATGACATTGCGAAAAATGCCGACGTGATCGACGCTGCTCCTGCTCAGCTCATTCGCTACGGACGCATGGCCGAGGAAATTGACGAGATTCATCACCCGGCGGAAACCCTCGACTCTAAACGCAAACTATGGAAGGCCGGTTACGTTTCTGGCTTCGCCGCCGAGGCCGAACGCCGAGGCCGACCAACCCCAGGCGTGGTAACCGCCGCTGCAAACTACCTGCTTTCACAAGCAGACACCGGAATGGTGTGTTCGCTGGGTATGACCTCGGGGGTAGCGGGGCTGGTAGCCAGTTACGCTCCCGATGATTTGCGAGATGACTTACTCGCCAGGCTTCGAACCGACAATTTCGATGAGGGCACCGACGGTTCAATGTTTCTCACCGAACGAAACGGAGGTTCTGACCTCGGGCGAACTGTTACCTGCACGGCCCGAGATATCGGTGATGGAAGAGTTCTTCTAAACGGCGAGAAATGGTTCTGTTCCAATATTGACGGTGATGCCATCGTCATTCTGGCACGCCCCGAGGGAGCTACCGAGGGTAGCGCTGGCATAGGGCTATACCTGTTGCCCCGCTACCTAGAAGACGGCAGCCGCAACACCTATTCGATGCGGCGACTGAAAGACAAACTCGGAACACGATCGGTGCCCACTGGTGAAGTGGAGCTGCATGATGCTCTTGGTTATGCCTTGCGCCCGAAACGCTCAGATGGAACCCAATCAGACTCTGACGCCCGTGGACTTAACCGCATGATGGAAATGGTTAACGGCTCTCGTTTCGGCGTGGCCTTAATGGGATTAGGTATTGCACGCCGATCATTTTTGGAAGCGGTAATTTGGGCCCATCACCGTGAAGCCAAAGGCCGTATTCTAGCCGACTTACCGCTGGTTCGTGAGCAGCTAATCGACCGTATGGTTGACCTAGAAGCCGCCGTAGCTTTGGGCTTTGAGTGTGTAAGTGCAGGTCGACATGCTGAAGGTGCACGCCTACGCCGAATTCTGGTGCCGGCAGCCAAGGTACGTTTGTGTCGCCTTGGGGTAGAAATCTCGGGCTATGCCATTGATCTTTTTGGAGGAAACGGCTACTGCGAGGATTGGGGTATCACCCGGTTGTTACGCGATGCCGTGTGCCACCCCATTTGGGAAGGTTCGGAAAATATTTGCTCCCTTGACGTGCTACGAGCCATTAGGCGCGACAACGCCCACGAAGCGGTATTGACCCGAGTCGACGAAGCGTTAGACCTAGCCGCGACCGGACCTTCTTTCCTAGCTGAAGCAGTAGAAACGGTGCGCTCTAAGCGTGACGAGTTAGCGAACCGCATGGCCGAAATCGACAGCGTAGATACCGAGTGGACACACGCTGGGGTGGAGCGTTTAACAACCTTGTTAAACCATGTCGTGCAGGGGGCACTTTTGTGTGAGCTGGGTGCCGCAGACAATCGCTCCGCTTTAGTGGCACTACGCTACAGTCGCCGTCACCTTAATCCGGAGATGGCCTGGAATGACCGTATTGCCTATTCCCTAGGCAAAGAACTTCTGGCCTATGCCGATATTGGAGCTACAGAAGCCGCCGAAGCAGCCCTAGTTTAATGAGGTGAGTTTGCTGCACCAACCTTTGCGCCCGGCCGCGGCCTAACCCTGTTGCAACCTAGGGCGAATCCGTTGTTTGGCTTACCGAAGTTTGTTGGCGCGCTCGATTACATCGCCTAAGAGTGAGTTCACCATTTCGGTTACAACCTCGGCCCAAGCATCGGGGTCACGCGGTCGTATACCGGCCGAGCGCTGTAACAAGAACCCCAGGTGAAGCGTTTCTAAAATGTAAAGCGCCGCATCAACCTGCATGTTCATCTCGGGGCTTGCAGGACCACCTAAGGCGTCATCAACAATCGGTTGGGCAGACTGTCGGCGTAGCTCTTGGGCCTCACGCACGGCACTGGCCACCTCGTCGTCACGTCGCGAGGTAACAAACGCTTCAAGCCGTAGCGCTTCGTTGTCACCCAACGGTGCTTCATTTAGGGCCGCGTTGACCGTCATTTCGGCAATCAAGTCTCGGTTGTAACCAGTGGCAGCACTGTCGGAGTAGGTCGCTTCAACGATGGCGGCTTTTAATAAATCTTCCTTCGATTCAAAGCGGCCATACAGCGCTCCTGCTGACAATCCAGCGGCCCGAACGACGTCGACGATTCGGGTGTCGTAATAGCCCTTTTCACCAATTACTTTGGCCGCCGCAGCCAGTATCTGAGACCGCAACGGATCATCCAGATCGAAATAGTCGTTTGATTTTCCAAAGGAGTCGGCCACCCAGCCAGATTACCGTGGCCTTCAGTTGCCGTCATCACAGCGGTTTTACAACAAAGATCGACAGGTCTTGACCGCATCCACACACCCCGGCTGACCTCGGAGAACACGTCCGACCACAAACAGGAATCACAAAACCGAATCCTACAGCGAAGCCACAAGATCTGTTCAGGTTCATAGTGGGGAGGGAGTCGCGCCAAAATTGATTGGGGCTGCCAGACTAGCTAGGTGGTTGAACTTACCGATCTAATCTCGACACGCTCGTTGGTATTGGGCATGGTCCGCCCCGATAACAGCCTGCCTGCTGACGAGCTCTATGACGTGGCGTTGACGTGTGGTTTTACCGTACATCAGGTACGACAATGCCTGGCCCGTTTAGTTCAAGAAGACATCTTTTCCCAAGAAGGCCAAGGCCGCCAAGCGCTCTTCACCGCCACCGCCAAAGGTCGTCGTCAAATCGATCCACAAGATGAATTTCTGCGTTTGGCCTGGTCACTTGATCGGCCTAACGCCAGTTGGGATGGCTGTTGGCATCTGGTTGGATTCACAATCGACGAAGGCAGGCGCTCCGAACGAAATGCTCTCCGGGACCATATCGTTCGTATTTTAAGCGGAGCACCTCTGGCGAATGGACTCTACGTATCGCCTCATGATTGGGACGCGGCGATACGGCGAGTGGCCACCAACCTTGGCGTGGCCGATCGCATGATCTACATCCCAAGCCGTAACTTGACGGTTGGTGACCAAAGCGAGCCACGTGCACTCGCTGCACTGTTGTGGGATCTGAAAGATTTGGCTGATCGATGGTCTACTTTCGTGGAAGAAACAACCCACATACTGGACCAATTGGAACAAGCTACTGATACCACACAAGCTTTGGCGGCAGTCGTAGCGGTGGTGGCGCGATGGGGCGTGATTCTAGAAGATGACCCGCTTCTACCTCCGGAGCTTCTTCCTGAAGGTTGGCAAGGTGCGACCGCGAGGCGCCTGTTTGTAGAGGCATCGAACCAGGCCAGAGTCTTGCGGGACGAAGCACAAATTCCAGCCTTGTTTCGCCGTTTCGACACCGTGCTGGACGAGATTCAAACCGCTCCGGTCACTAACTAAGAGTTTGGCCTGAAAAACTTCATTGACTGAATCTAAAACGGCCGTTATGGTTTTGATCACATGACGGTGGTCATACGTTGCCCAGGTAACGGCTGACTAGTGATTCGGGGCGAGGGGGATTCGCCACCAATGAAAGGGTCAACCATGAAAGTCGTACTATTAGGCGCTGGTGGAGGCATGGGTCGCACCGCCGCCGAACATCTGGCTCAAGATTCGTCCATAACATCACTGGTGTTAGCCGATTACGTGGAAGAAGCGGCCCAGCGCATTGCCGCTGGAATTTCGGAGCCGAAAACCACTATCACACCTACCCAAATCGATGCGCTAGACAAGGAGGCCCTCGAGGCGCTCTTGTCGGATGCCGATTTAGTCGTTAACTGCGCCGGACCGTTTTTCCGCCTCGGTGTGCCCACCTTGAAAGCGGCAATTGCTACGAAAACGAACTACATCGACATTTGCGATGACCCCGAGCCCACCAAGGCCATGTTCGCCTTAGACGCCGAAGCCACAGCGGCAGGCATTGCCGCAGTAATTGGCATGGGTGCCAGCCCAGGGCTGTCGAATCTCTTGGCAAAACGTGCTGCCAGCCAGCTCGATCAGGTTGAAGACTGCTTCACCGCGTGGCCTTTAGGAGTCGAAACTTCGGGCTGGTCTGAAAACACGGGCGGAACCGTACCAGGTTCGACGAAGCCATCGGCAGCCGCCGTCCACTTAATGGAACAAATCCACGGCAAGGTCACCATCGCTGAAGGTGGCCATCACATCGATGTGCCGCCACTAGAAGCTGTCCAACTTGATTTCCCCGGATTCGGTTCAGGCACCGGTTACATCGTGGGCCACCCCGAGCCGCTAACCCTTATAAGCTCTCTAGGCCTAAAAGGCCGGAGCGCTAACGTGATAATGACCTCAAAGCGAGTCATTTCGCTTCTCGTCGAACTTCAAAGGCAACTCGACGCTAGCGGACTATCAATAGAGGAAGCCGCGAGCGTCCTCGTAAAACCCTCTAGCCGCCCCGACATCCTAGAAACCTTGTCGGCCCAGAATTATGAGGATTATGGCGAACTGCCCTCTTTTTTCGCCCTCGCAACGGGCACCTTAAATGGTCAAAGAACCACCGTAGGATGCCACGCCGCAACGCTTCCGTCTGGCATGGATGGCTCCACGGGGATACCAGTCGCACTGGGCGCAAAACAGATGCTCCAGTCCAAACTGACACCCGGTGTACATTCACCCGAGGCGGTGATAAACGGCACTCGCTTACTTACCGATCTAATGCCCTACTGCACCACCGAGGTGAACTCACTCGACGAGCTCGCCCCAGTGTCGCTGGCCACCACCTCACCCTAAATGGGAATAAACCGCGGCTAGAGAGTGGATCGTGTATGAGCTAGCTACCAGATTTGCGGTCATAAACTATGGCACCCGAAGAGCTGGAACAACCTCTTTGGCGAACCGTTCGAGTTGTCGTGGGTCTTCGTTCCACAACAGGAAGGTATCGAAGCCATAGACGGTCGCGAATTCCCAGAGCTGGTCTACCCACTGATCAACCGGTCCATGCAGCGGACCGCGTGATGAAGAATCTGTTATCTCCCCAGAAATATTCATCACCCGCCGCAGTTCGCTTCGAGCACGACCGGCCGAGTCAAGCGCTTCGTCCAAACGTTCACTCATCTGCGCGATCGGTGCCACATCCCCTTGGAAAGAAGGCACCCAACCATCCGCGACTCTAGCGGTGAGATCAAGCGCTTTGGGTCCATAGGCACCCAACCAAATACCTATCGGTGCCGTGGGCATCGGCCCGCCTCGTGCCCCGGCCAGATGGTAGTGATTTCCCCGAAACTGGAGGTTGCCTTCACCACTCCAAATCATCCGGATCACTGAAATCGCTTCTTCCAAGGCCCGTAAAGATTCACCAGGACCACGTTTTTCACCACCGTAGGCTTCGATGGCATCCCAGAAAGCACCTGCTCCGAGACCCAAGTCAAAGCGTCCGCCTGAAAGTTTGCCAATAGTCATGGCGGCCTTGGCGATTATCGGCGGGTGTCGCAACGGCAGGTTGGCTACATCAGGGAAAATTCGTAGCGTCGACGTGTGGGCCGCAATAAAGGCCATCAACATCCAGGTATCTACATAACGCCGTTGATAGGGATGATCTTGGATTCCCACGTAGTCAAGCCCCAAAGCCTCAACACGCTTAGCCGTTTCAATCAGCTGATGATCCTCATTCGGTACCAAGAAGTAGCCAAACTTAAGCTGCAACTGTTCTATTGAGGTATCGCTAGTCATAGCTTCTCCCTATTAACCGTCTGTCTTTGCACCTTAACTATCTAGTACTCCCCCGATACGGGTAATCCCAACCGTAATGCAGCTTGTTCATTCGCAATTCGCACGAGACGAAGTTACAGGTGTCACCCAAAAGTGCTGATACCTGCAACACTGGCGAAGCTAGAATCAGGGAAAGGCGCGTAGGTTGAGCAAGCGCTCGATTGAGGGTTGCTTTACTACCGCCTCGTTTCAGATCAAGCCGTGATCACACGAATAAACAGAGGAGAAAAGCATGGCCGGAGCAGATGATCTCGTTGGCAAGGCGAAAAAAGCCCTAGGTGAGCTTAAAGACACCGACAAGGACGAGCTGAAAGACAAAGCTAAAGACTTCGCCGAGAACGTGAAAGATAAGGCCGAAGACATTGCCGAAGATGTAAAAGACAAGGCCGAATCGGCATTCGAGTCGGTGAAGGATCGTTTCTCAAAGAAAGACTAGCTGTCGGGCATCGCTTATTAAGCGTATGAAGCCAGGTCCCCATTGAGCTTCCGAATTGCAGGCCCGCCTGAGGGTCAGATTACCGTTCCAGCCACGGTAAGAGGCATTGCCGGGCAACGCTCCGTTGAACCCATTTGGATTAATACCTTAGGCGGAGTTACTTATAAAATATCTGACCGCCATACCTCTATTTTTGTTAAATGGGGACCGCCCGATCATTACCATCGACTGCACGCTGAAGCGCAGAGGATGCAATGGGCCTACGATTACACCCCAGTGCCGAAGCTTTTAGACATCGGCCAGAACGAAGATGGTGCCTGGTTAGTTAGCGAGGGCATCGAGGCAAGCAGTGCCGTATCAAATTGGTGGAAGACTGTCCCCAAGGCTGCCGTTGATGCCATTGGACAAGGTCTTGCGGCTCTTCACCAGTCATTACCCGTCCCTTTGTGTCCCTTCAAATGGAGTACCGAAGATCGCGTGTCCCAGGTCATGGCACGGGCATCAAATAGAGAACTAACTGACCTAGATGTTGCATCCCTTGGAATTAATCTGACCCTGGAAGACGCCCTCGCAATACTCGAAGATCCGCCAACACCCGACCTCATTGTTGTGTGTCATGGGGATGCGTGCGCCCCTAATACATTGATCGACTCTACGGGCCGATGGGCGGCACATGTGGACCTGGGTTCGCTTGGGATTTCCGATCGATGGGCAGATCTGGCCATCGCATCCTGGAGCCTTGAGTGGAACTTCGGTTCAGATTGGGAATCTCGGTTCTTCAAGGCCTACGGGATTGACCCAGATCCGTCACGGATCCTTTACTATCGTTTGCTTTGGGCCCTGGGACCATAGCTAAATCCACCGCTCAAGCCCCATCGAGGGCCCCGGAACTGGACCGGTACCAACGATTCCAAGTTAGACACAATGTTGGATCAACAAGCAGCAACCGTTGACGAAGACGCTCGTCGGGAACAGATCTTAGATATTCAGCGCTACATCTTGGAAGATCTCGTGAACCCCATCGATTTATGGATTGGAGATGTCCGGGGGGTACCCTCGTTGACCACCGGGGAAGCGGCCATTCTCGGATTGTTGGCAATTCAACCGTGGACAACATACGAGTTAGCGACTCAGCTTCAGCGGTCGTTGCGCTGGTTTTGGCCACTTGGAGAACGCACCATCTACGACCTACCCAAGGCTTTGGTAGGCAAGGGTCTTGCAGCTTCAGAGGAGAAACTCACTGGAAAACGCACCAGCACCGTATATTTCATAACGACGGATGGAGAACGAGCCCTCCGCCGTTGGCTGGACCAGACCGGTTCCATCCCACGTCTCGAAATTGAAGACCTGGTCAAGGTGTTTTTCGCCCCCGGTGGTTCGCTTGAACTGCTTGCTCGCACCATTGAACACATGCGAGAAGCTGCTTTTGAAGCAATGTCTGAGCTGGCCGAGGTAGGTGCCGGAACTGCCGACTACCCGGTTGATGGGGCCATCGCCCAACGGGTATCCGTCAACGCCGTCAGTTTCGAATTAATTTTTCGGATTCATTCCACCATTTTCGAATGGACAAAATGGGCCCAAGACGCCATTAACCAATGGCCGAGCACCACCGATCCTCGTTGGGATGAAGCAGCCGGGGTCTTCGCGGCCGCCAACCGCCATGTTCACAGCCTCACCAACGAAAATAGAGTCCATGCTCTGACTATTCAGTCAACACCAGGGTCGCCAACAGACGAAGAAATCACACCGACGCTCTTAGCAGTGGTCGCCCATACCGACGACGAAACCTTTGGCTTTGGCTCGCTCTTGCGGCAGCACCGCCCCGATGTCGTAGTCACGCTCGACCCCACTGGATCAGACGGACACCGTGACCATGCGGCGGTAGGCGCCGCTGCGACTGACGCCTTTCACAACTGCGTCACCTGGGATGCAGCGTTATATCACTGGTGTTTGCCACGATCGCTGATGCATGCATGGAGCCAAGAAATAGCATCTCGACAGCCTGATAGCGTGTACTTGGAAACTGATTTAGGACGTCCGGATGACGACATCACCACGGTGGTGGAATCTGCCCGTTGGTTAGCAAAGCGCGAGAAAGCCATTTCCAAGCATCACACCCAATCTTCACCTTTTGAAGGCTTGCCAGAGCCTCTATACCAAGCGTTTTTTACTTAAGACCATCTGGTAAGAATTGTTCCGCCTTGGGAAGGCGGCCCCACCGAAACGTCACTTCTCGGACTTCGGCACTGACCAACGAAACACAACTCGCCAATTACCGATGCGCCACCGAACCGATGGTAGGTAGCGGTGAACCCTACAACACCACCAAGTAGGGCTGACTGCTATCTATTTACCAAAACCTTTACCGTTTGGTTAAGGCCGATAAGCTGCCCGTATGAGTTCTCGGGGCACCACAGATCACGGCAAAACTGGTGCTCAACGGCTGTCAACCTACCGATTGGTCATCCCACCACAAGGCTTGTTCGCTATCGCCGCAATCATTGTGGCGACTTGGTTGGCGCTACAAATTGTCGATCGTGCTCACTCGGTTTTGGCACTCATAATTGGTGCGGTCACTGCTGCGATCGTATTTGCGCCGGGTATTAATCGCCTGTCACGACACATGCCCAAAGCGTTAGCACTTGTTGGAGTGACGCTCGGGGGAATGGCATTGGTTGTTGCTTCGGCGTCGACGATTGGCTGGGACCTAAATCGCCAGTCGACGGCCTTAGCCGATGGGATCGAAGCTGCTATTGAACGTTTGCAACCCGAGAGCACGCTGGCTGAATTAGCCGAAAAAATGGATCTAGTGACACGGAGTCACGACCTGCTCGACGACTTCGCCGCGCTCGCGGTGCTAGGTGACTCCGACCTCACCGCTGCTGCTAGCCAACTCAGCAAATTGGTAGTTATTGCCGTAATGGCGGCTTTCATGGTCTCAGAGGGCCAGACACTCTTAGCCACCGCGTTGCGTGGCGTTTCCTCGCCCGAACGACGCAACAACCTCCGACACCTCATCTATAGCGGTGCCTCTAGAGCCAGTTCATACTGTCGTCGTACTATTGGGGTGAGTACCGGGCACGGGTTAGTTGCGGCCGGTGTGGTTTTGATTCTTGGTTTGCCCGGCTCGATTTCGCTAGGCGCCTGGGTGGCTCTGGCCGTCACCATGCCCATTTTGGGCGGTCCCTTGGCATGGTCACCCATTGTTGCCATGGCTTTCGCCACCGACAATTGGCCTTTAGGTGTGGCGGCTTTTGCCGTCCTATTTATCGTTATCGACCGCTACCTGCGCAAAAAATGGGCAAACGACAAACTCCGACTCGGACCGGTTCTTAAACTATTTGGTATTGGTGCTGGGCTTTACATCCTGGGCATCGTCGGTGGTTTTGTGGGCTTGGTGGTGGTAGCAACTTTGGCCGGGATACTGGCTGCCTATCGCGACTTTCTACAGGCTCAACAAGCTCAGTTACTGGCCTACAGTGACGGTGAAATTCCACTGAGTGAGCTAGAAGCATCAGCTTCTTACGAAAACGGTGACACAGCAGCCGCGGTCGAATCGGCCGCTAACCGTTCGCTCTTAGTCACCTTTTCGCCACGCACCATGTTGACTTCGGCGGTCTTGGTCCTCGGAATTTTTAGTTTTTATCGCTTGGGCCAATCGATGGAATCCTTTGTCATCTGGCTAGCGGTAGGCGGGTTTATCGCCATTGGCGTTGACCGGCCCGTGTCCGCCATTGTGCGGTCGTGGAAGTTCCCTCGGATTGCCTCAATTGCTTTTGTGATTGGCCTTTTCGTTGCGTTTTTGGCCACCGTGGCCATCGTGGCCGGACCGTCGGTGACCGACTCTGCCAACCAGGTAGCGAAAGAAGCGCCCGAAGCGGTTGCCTCACTGGAAGATTTGCCCATCGTGGGTAAGCTTCTGGCCGACAATGATGTTTCCCAAAAAATCGAAGACGAACTGAAACAACTTCCAGATCGTTTAAGTGATTCGTCGCTAGTTGAACGAGTTGCAGCGTCAGCCGGCGATGGACTAATCGGGCTGTTTTGGCTGGTCTCGATAGTCTTAGCAATCCTGCTCGACGGTCCACGTTTAGTGAATGCTGCGGGCAGTCTCGTACCGTCTAGGTCACGCCAAAGGGCCCAGGAATTAGGCGAAGCCGCATACACCACTTTGTCCAATGTGGCTGCGGCCTCGGCTTTTGTAGCAGCTTTGAACGGCATCGTAGTGATGTTCATTGCCCTCTTCTTGCGCGTGCCGCTGGCACCAGTACTTGGTGTGTGGTCAACCGCCTGGAACTTCATTCCGCAAATTGGTGGTTTCATGGGTGGCGCGCCGCTGGTCTTGCTGGCAATAGCCCAGGGTCCGCTTAAAGGGATCATTGCACTGGTTATCTTCATTGCTTACCAGTCGTTCGAAAACCATGTTCTTGAACCGGCAGTCGGCAGTAAAGCCGCCGACCTGCCTCCCCTTATTATTCTGATCGGGGTGTTAATCGGTGGTTCGCTCTTTGGCTTCGTAGGTGCCATTTTGGCCGGACCAGTGCTTGGTGTAGGCAAGGTGGCGTATCTCAAGCTTCGCGGCAACCGCTCTAGTGGCGAAAACGTGGCTGAAGCGTCGTCGAATAGCGGTTCTAGCGGCGAACTCGCGCAAAAATCGCTTTAAGATACTTCCCTTCTTCAAATCGGACCGGGTGATCTAGCGCATGGCCGCTACGACACAATTCCTCTAGTTGAACACCCGCATTACTGGCCGTTTTGGTTACGACGCGATAAAAATCTTCGGCCGTAACCCGGCTCGAACACGAGGCTTGCATCAAGAGCCCACCACTATTGACCAGCGGGATCGCCAATTGGCTAAGGCGGGCGTAGGCGCGTAACGCCGAGGCAACACTGGCTTGGTTCTGCGCAAATGCTGGCGGGTCAACGACCACCACATCAAAGCGTTTACCTTCCTTAGCAAGCTGCTCCAACACCTCGAAGGCATCTCCCTGACGAGAAGAGGCTTTGCAATTTGCAACCGCTGGAATATGGCCATTGTGGGCCAAATTTCGGGCCGTAGCCGAAAGTGCTGGGGCACTAATGTCAACGCTAAGAACCGAACGGGCACCCCCCGCCGCGGCCGCAACAGTGAACCCACCGCCAGCACAAAAAACATCCAGCACCCTTGCACCCCTAGCGTTCTCGCCAATTAAATGACGATTATCGCGCTGGTCAAGGAAATAACCAGTCTTCTGTCCGGCCACCACATCGGCCTCTAGCGTCAAACCGTTTTCCTTAAACAGAACTGGCGCGGTAGGGGCATGTCCGTAAATTGCCATACCGTCATAGATGACAGCGGGTACATGGTTCGCGCTACGGCGACTGAGACGCAAAACTAGGCTCTCAAGCTCTAGTAGTTCTACCAACTGCGGCACCAAAGTCGCCAGGTAGGGTAACCAGGCTTCGGTATAGATTTTGACGACAGCTATCTGGTCGTATTTGTCGACCACCAGACCCGGGAAGCCGTCGTTTTCTCCGTTAATGCACCGTACCCCGGTGGTGTGCGTGGAAGCCAACAAACCTTGACGGCGAACTAAGGCTTCTTCTAGTTGTGTGCCCCACCATTGATCGTTGATTGGAGTGGGTTTACCCCGATGCAGCACTTTCACCCGAATAGGCGAGTTCGGATCGAAAAGACCTATAGCGACGAAATCGCGTTTGGAGTCGAAAACAACCGCAAGGTCACCTGCTTGGCCATCGTGTGAAATTGAGGTTATTGAATCTTCATAAAGCCACGGATGACCTTTCCTGAGCCAACGACGGGCTTCGTCGCTAACCCGCACCGCAAGGCGTTTTTGATTTGGTTGTGGCAATTGATCAAGCCAGCCAAGGTCCATACTCAAAAATCAGCGTCTTTCCTTCTAGGAACGCAGGAGTTCTCAACTGTCCTACACCAAACAAAAAACCTACTTGCACCATTCGAGGTGGAATAGTTACCGAATGAGTTCACATTTAAACATGACCCGAGAGAACCCTTGGGTAACGCACTCGAAGGTCCTTCAGAATCTGACAAATAGATCGCAATATTACCTCAACCGATACCGCTCAAATCTTCGAACATCTTCCATACCGGTAGCGTAACGTTTATGTTACGGCATATGCTAAGAGCATGGAGCGACCACAGACCGGTGCCGAGCGGTATTTCGCGAATAGGCTAGAGGACCCCGCATACAAGACCAACTACGAAGAAGCCAAAGGTCGGATTCAACAATTCGACAGCATCATCCGGGCACTTGATGACCGTAGAGAGGAACTGGGGTTCTCAAAAGCAGAATTGGCACGCCGTGCTGGACTGCGACCAGAAGCGGTCAGACGCTTGTTCTCGGCACACGCACAAAACCCAACGTTGCGTACGCTAGTTGCCCTCGCAAGCGCACTCGAATTAGAGATTTCTGCTACTCGCTCTCAAGCCAATATTTTTAATTGAGCACCAACCGATTACGGGAAAACTCGTCCCTGAACTGTTGACTATCAGTGTCGTCAGTCGAGAGGCTTTCAATAAAACGGCTCAGGCGAACAGCTTCCGTACCAGTCAAATCTGGCGGCACGCCAATTAAATTACTACTCCAGCCTTTGTAAGGAAAGGACCCTTGAGCGTGGGTAAGCTCAACAGCAGAATGAACGCAAATGAACGCCGTTATACCCATGGGCATCATGATTCGGTTTTGCGGTCGCATCGGTGGCGTAATGCTGCTAATTCCGCCGCCTATCTGCTTCCATACTTAAAACCCGGACAAGACCTGTTAGACATTGGGAGCGGACCCGGAACCATTACCCGCGACTTCGTGTCTTTGGTGGCACCCGGGCGTGTGACTGCACTAGAGACGACTGATGAAACCATCCGATTAACCATGGATGAGTTGGCTGCGAACTGGCTTAGTGCCGACGGCGTGGTGGGAGACGTTCACGCGATGCAGTTTCCCGATAGCAGCTTTGATGTAGTGCACGCCCATCAGGTGTTGCAGCACGTACACGACCCAGTCCAAGCTCTTAGAGAAATGCGACGTGTTTGCAGGCCCGGCGGTTTCGTTGCAGTTCGCGACAGCGACTATTCGGCGTTTAATTGGTTTCCCAAAATACCCGAGCTAGACGAGTGGATGGCGTTATATCAAGCTGTGGCTCGCTCCAATGGCGGTGAACCCGAAGCGGGCCGCCACCTGCTTAGCTGGGCGCATGCGGCCGGTTTTGAAAATGTTCAAGTATCAGCTAGTGCCTGGAGTTTTGCAGCCCCAGATCGCAGTCGTTTCTGGGGAGAAATGTGGGCCGAGCGAATTCTCCATTCCGCGATTGCCACCCAAAGCGTTGAGCTAGAACTGGCCACGCCAAGCACGTTAGAACGAATTTCGGCAGGCTGGAGGGAATGGGCGGCTCACCCCGACGCCTCCTTCGGAACGTTCCTCGGTGAAATTATCTGCTGGTGCTAAACCTCGAGGCCACCGACCAACGCTAGATATTGCTTTGATCGGGATGTTGGCTAGCTGGCGCCTCTAATTCAGCCGCAGGTTCAGTACTTTCCGCGACCGGTGCATTGACGCCCAGAGAATAGCTGGTCATAGAAAGCGACCCGTACGCTGGCCCTTCAATGAGAACATCCAACGTCTCATTTGAGGCGGCCGCTAAGCCCGCCAGATAAAGCACGGGAATGAAATGATCGGGAGTTGGAACGGCGCGGCTATAGAAAGGATGCTCGGTAATCTTCAGCACTTCGTCAGGGCGTTGTGTCAAAAGCTCAATCAGCGCCTCGTCGAAACTGTGGTTCCAAGGCTCTCCGCTGTCGGTATTCTTCCAGTCCAACAAGTTCAGGTTATGCACCACGTTGCCGCTGCCCACTACCAGCACTCCCTGTTCACGCAAGGCAAGCAGACGCGTTCCAAGGTCTAAATGGTATTCCAGTGGTTCAAGGGCGTTGATAGAAAGCTGCACCACCGGAATATCAGCATTTGGGAAGGCGTGAGTAAGCACCGACCAGGTGCCGTGATCAAGACCCCAAGAATCAGCAGCCAAACCAACCCACACCGGTTTCGCTATTTCAGTTACCAACTCGGCGACCTCGGGGTGGCCCGGCGCCGGGTAATCAAAATCAAATAGCTCATCGGGAAAACCATAGAAGTCATGGATTACCCGAGGTTTGGCCATTGCGGTAACGGCTGAAGCGTTGGTATACCAATGTGCCGACACACAAAGTATAGCGCGAGGCCGGGGAACGGCATTGCCGAAAGAACTCCATGCATCGGTATAACGATTGTGTTCTATGGCGTTCATGGGGCTGCCGTGCCCTAGGAACCCAGCTGGCATTACTGCGGTATCGCTCACAAGATTTATCTTACGAAGGAAAGCTCACTTCGCCACGCTGCCTACGATTGTGCGCACCTTTAAGGGCTGCTCAGCGGGCTAACAGGCCATTACGAATGAGACCACGAATTCAGAAAAGTCTGGTCCACCTTCGACGACGACATTGTCGCCGCGCACTATTCCGCCATCGACGGAAATAGCGCCCTCTTCAAGAGAAGCCTGGTAGTTCTCGGCCGACATAATTTCGCCGATGTTCACATCGACAATGTCTCCGTGAAACATGCTGTCTTCATCAAAGCGAGTGAAATCGATGTGAACCTGTTCTCCTTCGGAGTTAGTTCCATACATTTGGGCGGTAGCCAAGATATTCCCACCGCCAGCTGCGGCGTCTTGAGGACGTAGGTAGCACAACGGTTTATCGACCGAGATTTCTTCACCGTCGATTATCAGGGTGCTGGCGCCTCCGGCTGTTTGGCCATTACCCTTCCCGTTCTCATCGTCAATGTCGACGACCTCTTCGCCATCGTCAACCTCGGCACTATCTGAGTCTCCACCAGCCTGCGAACCATCAGCATCATCCGTCACACTCGACGCCGAATTGTCTAATGGAGCCGCTGAATCGTCATCACTGCCACAAGCGGCTGCAAACACCAGCATAAGCGTTGCAAAGACGCCGACCAGAAATTTGGACCCACCGGTAAAACGCACAAAATCCTCCTCGTTAGATGTGTCACCGCGAGGCTGTAGAGCCGCCGCTTCAGGTTCAGGTGAACGTTCCTGTGCAGCATCAACCCCGCAATTTATGCGCGACCAGCCAACATAGCCGACGACGTACACGTCTCGCATGGAGTTGACTCGTACTGCCTGTGTGATGGCCGAATCGTAATGCAAACTATTTATTACGCCTTATCAACCAATCTCGACAAAGGCGGATTCACCCAGATTTCTTGAAGCGCAAGAATGGCATTCCAAACCTGTGCCACGGAAATTTCGATCAGGCCCGGGTCAACAGTCGCGGCGTGAGCATCGCCTCGACGTCCCGACCAAAGGGCGACATGCCGACCATTCTTAGGCGGACCCCACTCGGAAGGTGCCGACGGTCCAAAAAGCACCAAGTGGCCGTTGCTAAAACGTTTCCGCAGTGCTCGCAGCGCCGGTACAGAGGTTAGAAAATCGTCCAAGCCAACCGCACGAGTGAAACCCACTACGCCGAATTTGGATGCACAATAAGCCGTGGCGTCGGAGACGGCACAATGTGCCAGGGTCGAAGCTACGATGACCACGCGTCCGCGGCTACGTTCAAGTTCGGGCGATGCGGCACGGACCACGGCGGCCGTACCTATGAGGTTTACAGCTATCACCCGGTTCCATGATTCCGTTGGCACTGAGACCAAAGGACCAGGCACATCAACGCCAGCTCAACAAACTACCGAAGTTACTGAACCCAGAATGTCAATTGCCTCAACTGTGGCTCGGGTTGCGTCGGGTACTTCTAGCGTGCCTATTGATACGACTGGCATGCCCATGGTCATGGGCTCGGGCTGGTCGCCCATTTCGTGCGCTACCGCCAATGCTGCGCCAAGGGCTGCTGCCGGGTCGTGAAATACAGCATTAATTCCAAGAACGGAAGCCATAAGATGTCGCCTAGGTCATGGGGCCTCATGCTTTGAGGTCACCCAGCAGCGTGGCGCGGGCCAAACCACCGTTGTGTTACCTCTACCCACTTAACGAGCCATGGGCCATCAGCACTTCGATCGGGCGATATCAATTGGCGTTGGGTTCAGGCCTTGAAATTGGGAAGTGCGCCATGAAGCAATTCATGTCAGAGCACGCCGATGAAAGGGCAAATCATGGCTAAAGATCACGGTCCAAGCATTAAGGATGATGCGCAGTATGAAGCGCTCCGCCGGGAAGGCGCCAGCAAAGAGAAAGCGGCCCGGATCGCCAATCAATCGGCCGCGACTTCACGTTCCGAAACCGGGCGTAAAGGAGGTGAAGCTGAAAACTATCCGGACCGCACCAAAGCGGAATTGTATGAACGAGCCAAAGAGATTGGTATTAAAGGTCGATCTTCAATGACGAAAGATCAACTAATTGAAGCGCTGCGTAACCACTAACACACCGCTAGCGCTTCAATCAATAAATTGTTAGTACATAAAGATTACTTTGGAAGTAACCGACTAACTAGCAACTCGGGCTTCAACTTGGCTTCGTAATTGACGCAAAGTATCGCGCAACAGTCGTGAAACTTGTGTTTGGCTTACCTTAAGAACTTCCGCGATTTGTGCTTGGGTGTACTCTTCAAAAAAGTACAGATGCAACAAGCGTCTGCCAGCATCGTTAAGCTCACGAATGGCGGTTTCAGCCGCCATACGGTTTTCTGCTAATGCATAACCTGCATCTTCGTTGCCGACGCGTTCGCTTAATGGGTCTTCGTCACCCATAACAGCGTCAAGCGAACAGGTATCGCGGGCGTGTAGAGCCATGTTCGCCAACCGCAGCTCTTTCATTGAAACTGCCATGGCTGCGGCTGTCTCGACATCCGTTGGCGGACGATGCAACGACGACGACAACCGTTCAGTCGTGTCACGTTGTTTACCCACGAATTCGTGCACACTGCGTGGCACTCGCACCAGCCAGCCGTGATCGCGGTAGTAGCGACGTATTGCGCCCATAATTGTGGGCGTAGCAAAGGCCGGAAACGGAATACCGCGAGCTGGTTCAAAGCGCTTAAGCGCCAAAACAAGGCCTTCAAGTGCTATCTGGTTCAAATCTTCACGAGGTTCATGCCCTCGGTGCAACCTCGCAGCCAGGGAAAGGGCGTAACTTTGATATTCCTTGACCAACCGGTCAAGAGCATCGCGGTCGTTGCTATCTGCAACCAGAATATGGTCGGCCCAGACCTGCGGATTTTGCGCCGGTGGGTCTTTGCGTTCGCCCCTAGGGAGGGCGTTAGGTGCTGTTGTGTGCGTGTTGCGATGTCTTGATGTTGCGAGGTTCACCGTCATATGAGACTGCCCCCCTTCGCCACCTACGGTGGGATAACTGACCGAAGCCCCCGGGTTCGGCCATTAATCGAATTTCCGCCGCGCTAGATACCCAAGCACACTCAGATTGCTCGAGTTGATATTTCTTAAAATCGGCCCCTACCACTTTGGGATTAAATCGAATAATCCCAGATGGGCGCGTTACACCATTTACAATCACCGCATTCGAGTACGGGTTACACTATAGCCACCTGGGCCTATAAGCAGGCCTGCAATAATAAGCACGAGACCATAGATAAGTGCGCCTTGCAAGAGTTGGATAACTCCGATAATCACTAAAATAAAGGCTACAATTCCTAAGATTAGATTCACGATTTACCTTTCCCAGAGAATAACGATCTAAATCGTCTCGGTGTCGCGTACTTCTGTCTACAGAACTTGAAAACTCTTCACAGGAAACTTCAAGTTCGTGGTAATGCTCGATAACTTTCGTTCGAGCTGGTGCTAGTCCGACATACGTTCTTTTACCGAGTCGATGGCGTCTTCCACTTTGTCTTTCGCGCCTTCTACCGTCTCTTTTACCTTGGCGGCTGCCCGATCGAGCTTGCCTTCTTTCTTCAGCTCATCGTCATTAGTAAGGTCGCCAGCTGCTTCTTTTGCTCGGCCTTTGGCTTCGTCAAAATTGCTACCCATGATCACTTACTCCTTCACTTAGCAAGGCCTCCCTATTTGGAGGCCACTGATTCACACTTACCGCTATCAGCGTCTTCAAATACAAGAAAGCCACTTGCCCGCATTTATATGTTACCGGCGTCACACTTGTTTTCCCGGCGGCCGGGCGGATTCCGTGGACGTAAAGCCAGTGGAAGCCACATTTAGGTAAAGCACCACGCAATAGTGTTTCACCAGTTCACAGAGGGTGTATTCCAGGTGTCTCGGGGTTCTCTATAACCGTTTGCCAAATATTTCTGGCATTGTTTGATCGCGACAATGGTGGGCAGTGTTCACCATGGCATCGAATAATCTTTTATTGGGGGCGGGCCTCTCTTGTGAGGAACAGGGCCCAAATACTTTGCTGTCTTCGGCCCGTGCCGCCATGGCGAATGACTTTCAAGATTTCGCCGTGACCGACCATTACCACCCGTGGGTTCGAGCGCAGGGGCATTCACCGTTTGTGTGGTCAGCGCTGGCGGCTTTGTCTCAACTAGGCGAAATCTCCCTTGGCACAGCTGTCACCTGTCCAACCGTGCGAATCCACCCGGCGATCATCGCACAAGCAGCGGCCACCACCTCGCTTTTAACCAACGGCCGGTTCTGGTTAGGTGTGGGCACCGGCGAGAACTTAAACGAGCACATTCTTGGCCACCGATGGCCGCCCGCACGCGAACGCTTGGCCATGCTGAAAGAAGCGATCGAAATTTTGCGTCTTCTTTGGGGCGGTGGTGAACAGTCTTATGAGGGTAAATACTACGTGGTCGAAGACGCCGAGCTTTACGACCTCCCCGACAACCCGCCCAAAATCTTCATGTCGGCCTTTGGTCCCCAAGCAGCGATAGCAGCGGCTGAAATGGCCGACGGTTTAGTCCTAACCGGTGCCGATTCGGGCACAATCTCGACTTTTCGGGAGAACGGCGGCCAGGGCGAGGTTCATGTCTTAATGAAATTTTGCTGGGATGAAGATGAAAAGCGCGCCCGCCAGATCTGCCACAAACTTTGGCCAACGAGCGGTGTACCCGGACAGCTGAGCCAGGATCTGCGCACACCGGCACTTTTCGAACAAGCCATTTCAATAGTGACTGAAGAAGATGCTGTCGGCAATACTCCCGTTGGTCCTGATCCAGAACGATACGTAACCCAACTTCGAGAATTGGCCGAAGCAGGTGCGACACGAATCTTTGTACAGCAAGTAGGACCAAACCAAGAACGAGGTTTCAAATTTATTCGTGACGAGGTGCTTCCCCGTCTCTAACGTTTGCTGGCGGCCCCAATGTGGCTTTTCGCACTCGAAGAGCAATGTGGTCGCCTTCCACATTCCCAACACCCTCCCATGGGATCCAAACGCTGCGGCGCATAAACCACCGTGCAATGGCCGCCACCATCCAAGGGCTTTTCATGCCGGTTTGGTCATAACCCAGGCGGGCACCAATCGTCCATTTCCCAACGATGAAGCCTTGCACTTTAAAACCAACCCCCGGGACGCTTCGCCGGACACCGTCGTGCACCAAGCGAACTTCTCGAACTTTACCGATTTTGCGGCCGTCGAAATCTACCACTTCGAGACCTAACAGCTCACTCAGATTCATGGCGTGCTCCGGGGATACGTCCAATAAGAGAGCGCCGCCATAAGGTTTCAAAATCTGTGAATTCACAAGGACACCCATGTACGACGGGTCGTTGGCAACCACCAAGATGGGCAAGTACGTCAACGGTAAGGCCACCACGGAAAATACCAACGAAAACTCGGCAACTTTGATCGGGTCGAGAGTGGTCAGCCCAACCGTGACGGCCATAAAAGATGGCGACGATAACGAGCGTATGGAAACGAGAGTATGGAAACGAGCCGCGGCGAGCGGTCGATCGTTCCTCCATGGCCAACCAAAATATTGGGCCACCATGTAGCCACTAGACAACGCTGTTTCGAGCGAAGCACCGAAAGTCGCGACAAAAAAACCAATAATTACTAAGGCAAGCCCTACCTTGCCCAGCGCTAGAAACACCGGGAAAGCCACATGCGCCAACTCGGAAACCATGAAACCGGCAGGCCGAAACACAATTGCGGCGGTGGTCATAATCGAAAGGGACAGCAGCCCACCAAGAGGAAAACCAACCAACACGGTAATCCGGTTTGTTTTCAAGTCGTCCCGAGTCCACCGTTCTTGAACAGCGCCGGAGGAATAAAAGAAAACCTCATAGGGAGTTAAAGCCGCGCCAAAGAGAGCAATAGCGTAATACCAATAGGTGGGCACACCTTCGCCTTTAGGAACTGTAGGACGGGTGGTTTCTTGCCAAAGCTGCGACCAATCCGGCCCCAGTTTCAAGGCAGCGACAGCAAAGACCACCAGCACCAAACCTAAAAGGCCGAACACCTGCTCCATACGCTGAAAGCGCACCTGCCAGATAACAAGCCACACCGCTACACCGGTTATCCTCAACTTAGTAATCTTTTCAACGGCGATGGAGCTCGCCTTTAACCGCCCTAGGGCTGATGGCTCCTACTAAGCAATCGCGGCGCGCTTGTTGGTAGAAACTGGGCTATAAGCCAAAGCTGTCACCAGGCGCAACGCCTACTCGGGTTGAGACAAGGACTCACGTTGTTTAACAAGCTCCTTAAACGGTTAGGTCATCGGCATCAGCGGCAGGCACCCCCCGAACGCACCACTACGGGCACGCCTTCTTTGCGAAACCTAATAGGCTTGAGCCGCATCAACGTGCAGGAACATTGGGGTTTAGCTAAATACTTGCTGCGCTGGCTCGTCTTCGGCAGTGCCGTCGGAGCATTAGCGGGTTTGTCGTCAGGCGGGTTTCTTCTGAGCTTGGAATGGGCCACCGAGACACGACTCGCACACTCTTGGCTCTTGTTCCTACTACCAGTAGCCGGTTTAGCGATTGGACTTACCTACCATCTCTATGGTGCAGCCGCTGTGCAGGGAAACAACCTGGTCATAGACGAAATTCATTCCCCGCAAGGCTGGCTCCCGCGGCGAATGGCACCCCTCATTTTCATCAGCACTATCGCTACGCACCTCTTTGGTGGTTCAGCTGGTCGAGAAGCTACCGCCATCCAGATGTCAGCTGGGTTAACCGATTGGTTTGCTCGTACCTTTCGTTTTGATCCCGAGGAGCGACGCAACCTGTTAATCGCCGCAATTGGCGGAGGCTTTGGCGCTGTTTTCGGCGTTCCGTTGGCTGGAGCGGTGTTTGCTCTTGAGGTTCAAGCGATCGGCCGTTTGCGATACGACGCCCTAATCACCGCGGTCGCAGCTTCGGTAGTCGGTGATCGTGTAGTAATAGCGCTGGACGTAAAACACCTAGCAGTACCCATAATTGAAGCTATTAATTTCACACCCGTCGTATTTGCCAAGGTAGTGGTGGCCGGAATTGCCTTTGGTCTTTGCGCTCGAGTGTTCGTAGAGCTGACCCGATTCGTTAAAGCCACATTTACTAGGCAGTTGCGGTACCCACCGCTGCGACCGGTAGTTGGAGCACTTGGGGTTATTGGGCTCACCTACCTGGTTGGCACGCGCGACTACTTGGGCTTATCGCTACCTCTAATCACCAACTCGTTAGACGAGGCGATTGGTGTAGCTACGTTCGCGTTTGCTCTAAAATTGGTATTCACCTCGCTCACCTTGGGCTCCGGTTTTCACGGGGGTGAAGTCACCCCACTTTTTGTGATTGGTAGCACGCTAGGCGCAACCCTTGGCCACCTACTCGGGCTGCCGGTGCCGCTTGCGGCGGCACTTGGGTTTGCAGCAGTTTTCGCGGGGGCCACTAACACCCCTTTGGCCTGCACGATAATGGGAATCGAGCTGTTCGGCCTTGGCCCATTGGTACCACTTGTTATTGCTTGCAGTGTGGCGTACGTAATGTCATCACACCGTTCGATATATGGCACCCAGCGAATCGCCACCACTAAAGATGGCCGCGTTATAAACGAGACCTGGACGGTCGACACCTACCGAAGGCCGGAAGCGGAAAGCTAGCTGTTAAGCTCACCAATTCCTTCATAAGTACGTGACGTGATTCGATGGTTGCCGACCCGTCGGTCCATCCGGAACTTTCCCTGCCACTTCCCTACTGAGGTAGTCATGTCTGATAATTCAACACCAGCTAATTGGTACCCTGATCCGGCGGGGCGCCACGAGTACCGTTACTGGGATGGTGTCCAATGGACCGACCACGTTTCAGACGGTGGCGTGCAATCGGCGGAACCACTTGAACCGGATTTCGGAGACAAGGTTGATTCGACTTTTGGCCTTGGCGATGCACCGAGTCGGCCCGATGTTGTGAAGATGGTGACCGGTGATGGAGTCCGAGGCGCTGGGATTAAGCAGAACATTGCAGACGGCGACGGAACATTGTGGGGCGAACCGATTCTGGTAGTCAGTCAGAAGGTCAAGCTGATTGAAGTTAACAATCAATACGGCGTATTCAATCAACATGGCAAACAGATCGCAGCGGTCAACCAAGTCGGTCAATCATCGGTGAAGAAGGCGATGCGGGTTTTAACTGGTTGGGATCAGTTCATGACTCACAAACTAGAGATTGCCGACAGCGAAGGGCAGATTCGGCTCCGCCTGACCAGACCCGCCAAAGTTTTTAAGTCGACCGTGGTGGTTGAGGATGCCAACAGCTCCGAGATTGGTCGGATTGTGCAGCAGAACGTGTTCGGCAAGATCCGTTTTAGTTTGGAAGCTGGGGGCCAGGCATTGGGTTCCATCAATGCCGAGAACTGGCGCGCCTGGAACTTCGCTATTCGTGATGCTAACGACGTGGAAATTGCCCGTATAACGAAGACTTGGGAAGGTTTGATGAAGACCATGTTCACCACAGCCGACAACTACGTGGTGCAGATTCACGAGTCTATTCCCCAGCCGCTCTTGTCGTTGGTGGTGGCTTCGGCCTTAACCGTCGATACGGCTTTGAAACAAGACGCCCGCGGTCTGAATTAGTAGTTGGCTTGGCGAACGGGTTAGAGGTTGGGTTCAGTGTTGGGCTAGCAGTTCGTCTCGGCGAAGCTGCCGTATTCCTATTGTTGCGCTAAACCAGCCATATGTCGTCTTTAGCAAGACAATCTCAACTTCATACCGCTAGAATTCAGCTATGGCTCGCACCGCAGAAACAGAACTGGTTCCCATTTGGCGCAGCCGTGTGCAGCCAATCATCTTGCACGAAGTTAGCCTTCACCCCGGGTTAACGGCGGCCTCAATTGCTAAACGTCACAGGTTAAATAGGGCCACCGTTGCTGCCGAAGTAGCACGCTTGAGTAACGCTGGTGTTCTTATCGCTACTCCCATCGGACGTGCTAATCAGCTTTCCCTCAACTGGGATAACCCCACAACCACACATTTGGTCGCATTGGCTGACCATACGGTGGGCCTACTTAGTGACCTGGCCAAGCTCTACGCCATTAACGGCGTTAGTCGAGTCGCAGTTTTTGGCTCTTGGGCACGCCGCCACCTCGGCGAAGCTGGGCCTCCGCCCGACGATATAGATGTGCTGGTTGAAACCACCGGCGAGGAATGGCCCATCGTCGAGGCTTGTCTCAGCGTGTCGGGCAAGCGTGGAATAACCATTTCACCTTATATTCTCACTAACAAAAACGGTGACTCGAATGCCATTACTACGGCCATCTTGGCCGGACCCCTAGTTGAGGTTTCCGAGGATGAAAGACCAGACAGCTAGCTGTCTCCAACAACACCTGTTAGACAAGTTGAAAGCGCCGAACGTGGTTCCCGCGAGTGCGTGGGTGGCATCCGCTCACCGGCACCACCAATCGGCGGCTTTAATCATCAACCACGACCCAGCTGGGGCATTACAAATGATTTGGTCAGCAATGCACGATCTTGCCAAAGCCTGTTCCGCTTCTTTGGGCCAGCGCTTGGAGGGGGAAACACACGGCAAAGTCGCCGACTTTCTCACGTGCATCTTTGCCGACCTTCTTAGCGACAAAGAGCTCGGGCTCATTCGATTGTTGCATTCCCGACGTAACGCTTCAAGCTACGACGACCCACGAGTAGCTCAGGGCCCATTAATCGGCAGCGCTGTAAATCTTGGGGCGAAAATGGTCGACATCGTGAACGACTGGCCGGAATTCAGTTCCGACTAGCTGCGCCCACCCTCAGTGACCGACAAGTTATTAGTCGGCGCTGTATCTTTTCCGTACCGGGACAGACCCAATGAGGCACGAGTTCTCCCCTGTAGGCCTGCGCACAGTTCTTCCTACCATCGGCGCCCCGGTGACATTTGTAAATTAAGGGCACCTGCCCGACCTGGGTACCCGTTCAGTCGTTAATCAGAACGATCTTGCCGAATTTTCCGCCAGCCGCAAAACGCGCGTAGGCGTCAGCGGCTTCTGCCATTGGGTATGTGGCTTCAACCGGAACTTTCAGTGCTCCCGCAGCTAGATGCGGCAATACATGTTTCTCAACAGCACGAGCCGCGGCGGCCTTGTCTTCAAGACTTCGAGCTCGCAAGGTTGACCCGTGGATGCGCGCTCTTTTCACCATGAGATCAGTCAGATTTACTTCGGCTTTGTTGCCAGCGCCGGTACCGATCACGGCGATTCTTCCGCCAATTGCTAGAGAACGTAAGTCGTTAGGCAGATTGGGCGAGCCGACAAGCTCTAGGACCACATCGAAAGGACCGTGACTGCCAAAACCATCGGGTTCTACAACGTCAGCACCCAAGGCTGCCACGCTTTCTCGCAGTCCTTCATTCCTAACCGTCGCCACCACATGTGCACCAGCGGCCACCCCCAGCTGAACCCCGGCAATTCCCACGCCGCCCGCGGCACCATGGACACACAGCCGTTCGCCCATTGAGAGGCCAGCTTGGGTAAAGAGGGCGTCATGGGCCGTGGTGAAAACCTCGGGGAAACCACCAGCCGCGGCCCAATCTAGCGAATCGGGTACTGGAATCAGATGGCGTTCGTGAACCAGACACATTTCGCCTTGGCCACCACCACCTACCACGGCCATTACTCGGTCACCTACCTTAAAGCGGTCAGCCCCGGGGCCAAGAGCCGCCACTTCACCGGCCAGTTCTAGGCCTGGAATGTCTGACGGTGAACCTATCGGAGCCGGATATCGACCTAGCACTTGGAGGCGATCGGCCCCGTTAAGACCGGCCGCGCGTACATGCACCAGCACCTCGCCAGCACCGGGTACCGGATCGGGATGCTCTTTCCAATGGAGGGCACCGTCGACAATCGTAACTGCATACATGGCTTGCTCCGCTTCTCGCCTCGACACGCGTGTGGCTTAAACCTATCTCAATAAGCCACTCCCCACGTTGTCACCCCTTTATCACCAGCCATTACACTGACCGACCGCCTATGCAAGCCCCTGCTTGCCAATCTGGCAACTCAGTCTTCGTAGTCGTCCATTGGCGGAGGATCGGTGAAATGCACGGCTTCTTCTTCTGCAGAAAGGTCGGAGGCGTCAACCGATCTGGCGACCGACGTGCCTTCGGTATCTTCAGCGCCAACCTCGTCACTGTCGTCGGGCGGTTCAACTAAACGCATGCCATCTTCTTCGGGCAGCTCTTCGCTTCGATACCGATCTTCACGTTCTTCAATCGGTTCATCGACCCGTCCTTCGGCTGGCGTGGTGCCATATTCGCCCACACCCATTGGTTCCTCGGGTGGGTACTCAAGGTCGTCTACCGGCGTGTCGGTAACCGCCATTTTGTCGTCATCGAGCGCTTCGGCTTGGTCTTGGGGGTCACTCATGCCGTACAACTACCCTAAAACCATTTAGCTAAGACTCAATGTTCGAACCGGCGGCGTGCTCAAGGGTCGAACTAGCTACGTGCTCAATGTTCCAACGGGCGGCTTCAAGACACCAGAGCCGGCGGTGTTGCTTTACGGGCGTGATCCGTCTCCACCGCTGGCTCTGGTTAATTTTTTAGGCTCTCGTTGAGTTTTCGTGGGCTTCGATTCGTATAGAAGCGAGGTGCTGCCGACGGCCAGGTCAGTCTCGGAGCAGTCATAACCTGATCGACCCTAAGGGCCGCTCATTTTCGGCACAGCTAAGAGTTCTATACTGTCTGAGCCTGTTCCATGCTCGTGTGAACTCCCCATTCTCGACCAGATCGTACCTACTGAGGGCCCGGGCCTATTTCGCGCTGGTGTGAACTCCCCACGATTCTTAACAGGGATCCGAGCGTTTTAACAAGGGACCGAGAGCGTCAACCTTGCGGGTTTGAACCGCCGGCGGGTATAAACGACCAAAGCTCAGCCGCCGTTCCAACCGGACGTTTCGGCGCTTCGCCACCTTCAGGGGCCTGTCCCTGCCCCCCTTCTGACTGATGGCCAGCACCAAAGGCCGCCGAGTTAACCCAAGCTTCGAAAGCTGCGTCGTCGCGCCAGCGAGTCAGTACTAGCCACGTGGTCCGGCCATCAGTCGGCTGTAGTAGTTCAAAGCCCTCAAAACCGTCTTGATCATCGACGGCACCAGCGCGAGCAGCAAAGCGATGGGCCAGCTCATCGCCGCTTTCAGCTGGAACAGTTATGGCATTAATTTTCACAACACTCATACCTACAAGCGTAGGCCATCCGCGACGAGAGGTTGGTTCAAGACCGCACGCTTACGGTGGTCCCCAAGACCACCCGGGCTGCGCCCTTTGATAAAATTTACTAAAATAATTTTACAGGATTAAGCAACCGTTCAACAGCACCTAAATAATTTCCCTTGCCATTTTACCAAATACAAGTGTATAGTGGCTTTTACCTACATAGGAAATCGGGTGGGGGATTTACCCGGTTAAAATAGAATAAGGAGCGTGAACCATGTCGAACAGATTCACGAGGTACAAGCGTGCGTTTATGCGCTTACTTTTACTTTCCCTCGTTACCGCCATTGGTGTAACCAGCGGCTCCGTGGCATCAGCCCACATCTTGACGCCACACACAGGTAACGATAATTGGCACGTCACTGCTGCCACGTCTGGTACGTGCAGTCGCTCCGTGGCCCACATGGACGGTGATTTCAGCTATTTTGCACGTGCCTTTGCTACGAGCGGTGCCATTTCGGGTACGTGCACCAGCACAGGAAGCCGGATCATCGGAATTTATAAAGGTCATGACCATCCTGACCCACACCACCTTTACTATGCGTCGTGGTCAAGTGGTTTTGACACCTTCTCTTCAACACCAAGCAACGGCTGGTACTACGTGAGCCGTTCTGAGCACCGAGCAAATGGGTACATAACGAGCTATTCACTCTGAGATAAATACCACTAGCAACGCTAAGGATTATGCAAATGACTTTTCGAGAGTTCTTGAAACCACAATTCATGCGACTAATAGCAGCTACAACACTCGGGGTGCTCATAGTTGCATCGTTAACACTAATACTCAACGCAAATGTATCTGCGAAGTCAGATAATGACCCTAATAATATTGATCCAACGAATAGCCATGCCGTAAAAACATCCATACTCGAAATGGCGCAGCTTGCAAAAGCAGCAGGTTTGCAATCTCAATTTGAGGCTTTAGAGGATGGCGAGGTGACCAGGTCTGAATACGAAGATGCAATTAATAGAGTAATTTCGTGTTCCCGTGAGGCCGGGCTAAACGTCACCGACACCGAACCAGACTGGAGCGGAAAGCTGCTCAGCTATGGGGTAATCATTTCCTCTGATCCCGCACCATCTGACCCCGGGATCGAAGCTCACGACAAATGTTACGACGAGCTCGCTTTCTTTGTCGATCAAGCATTTTCACTGGAAACCTTTGGTGATCGCCAAAACAGCATGGCCGATGCGGTTGAATGCATTGCGTCATTCGGCGTGGACACTGAGCCTATGTATGGCCCTGGCGGCAACCTTGTTCCGACCAAAGTGCTGGAACTCGCCTTTGAAGAGTTCAACCTCTGCACCACGCAGACCCGAGAATAATCTTATGTCACTAAGATTATGCTAGGTATGTTAGGCGGGCTCACGTGGCCCGCCTAACATACCTCTGCCGCCACAATATTGATCATATGCTTGTATCATACGAGCTATCGAATAGAAAAAGGAGGAGCAAGATGAGCAGTCTAGTTGCATGGGGCATCGCCGCAGCCGTACTACTTGTTGCGTTACTGGTCGCGCTCCGGTGGGGCAAGCAAACCGAGGGCTCAACCAACGCCAACCATATTATTGAAGCTGAAAAAACTAATCCACGAAGTCAAGGGCTCTGAACCTAACCTTCCTGGCTTGATCAGCTGGTCACCGCACATTACACATTCCAGCTACCAAATCCCGTTTGGTCAGACCATGAGCCCACCTTGTTCTGTGTTCTGGCTAGCGGAAGCCATAAGTTTGTTAGAGAACTTCGGTATCGGCCGTGCGACCCCAATTAACGAGCTTCAGGCCGCTGGGGCCGTTTTCAACCACGGTGATGCTGCCGTTGTCGACCCTGGCCTGCAGCACGGCGTCATCGCCTCGGGCGGCACCGATGATGGCATTGATAGCAATAAAATGGCTGAAGATTACGGTGTCTTTGTCGGCGGTTCTTACCGTTTCTAATAGAGATTGACGCCAAGCCTGTGGTTGCGGTTCTAGCTGTGCCCACCCGGTGGCCATGGCACGGCTCAGCCATTCACCCCGACCTTCCAAATCATCGGTCGGTGCCACGACCTCCGAAACCGTCTGATCTACCACGGCTTCGGTTTCCCAAAGCTTGGCTAACGGTTCCGCCGTTTCACGACAACGTCTCATTGGGCTAGTCACAATTGGTAAGCGACCGATGCTCTGAAGTTCAGCGGCCGCCGCGTCGGCCTGCTCACGACCCAGCTCATCGAGACCAGGGTCGGCGTCTACGTTGTACGCAGCGCTCGCTCGTCCGTGACGTACCAAATAAAGCCGGGCCATTACCTCACACTTTCCTTCCGTTAATCACAACGATCTTGTTATGAGTTTTGTGCGCTATGCGGAGAAAACTCATAACAAGATCGGGATTGCACACGCGAATCTCAGTCATCATGCCAGCAGCTTGGGTCATCATGCCAGCAGCTACGACACCACCGAGCCCGACGCTTAGCCATTAGGCAGTGGCCACCATGGCCAAGGTTCCCCCGACGATTAAGCCCAACCCTAAGAGTGACCTTCGGCCTTGTCGCTCTCTAAAGAAAATGGCCGCCAAACCAACTGTTACTACCACGCTCAATTTATCGATGGGCACCACCACGCTCGCAGGTCCATCTTGCATGGCTTTCCAATAGAACAGCCAAGAAGCGCCGGTCGCCACACCTGACAGCCCTAGAAAAACCAACTCTCGCTTCGGAACGTTACGCAAAGAGACGTATTCATCTTTGGCAAGAACAACCAACCAGGCCATCACAATTACGACGGTGGTTCTGATGTACACACCCAGGTTGGCCTCCACGCCCGAGATTCCCACTTTGCCCAAAACCGCTGTTAGCGCAGCGAAAACAGCAGCACCTGACGCATAGAGCATCCACGGGCCTTGTTCGGCTCCGGTGTCGGATCGGGCTGGCCGCTCGAGCATAAAGTAAGTACCAACCGCTATTAGGACTATTCCGACCAGCTTTACCGCTAGCGATTCGGTTTCACCGAAGACAACGATGGCCAATACGAGGGTCAAAACGATGCTCGACTTGTCGACAACCGCTACTTTAGCGACCGGTCCCAGCTGTAAGGCACGGAAAAAGAACAGCCAAGAGGCACCCGTGGCGATACCCGAAAGCACCAGGAACACCCAGGTTTTGGCGTCAAGTTCGGTGATAGTCGGCGCTGAACCGACAAGCTGTACCATCACCCCGGCGCAAACCAACACAATTATTGTCCGTACCGCGGTGGCAAGACTTGAGGGGATGCTCTCGACGCCAGCTTTTGCTAACACCGCTGTTAAGCCAGCAAAGAATGCGGCCCCTAACGAGTAGACAATCCACATCTATGCGCGATCATCATTCGGGAAGCTCCGTATTCGGGAAGCTCCGTATTCGGGGAGATTCGGTTTTTGAAACCAGCTGGATGTGTCAGCAGCATCTTGTTATGAGTTTTGTGCGCTATGCGGAGAAAACTCATAACAAGATCAGAAACCAAAGAGGAATTAGCGGCCCTTCCAAACCGGGTCACGCTTCTCAATGAACGCAGTGGCGCCTTCTTTGGCGTCTTCGCTGTTAAAGACCTGGGGTTGCAGAACCGACTGGCGTTCCCAGGCAGCGTCGATGTCGTTAACCGCCATACGCACCAATTCCTTGGTCGCAGCCAACCCCAACGGGCCATTCTTCGCGATGCGTTCGGCCATCGCAATAGCGGCCTCTAACACCTCGTCGGGTTCAACCACCTGGTTAACCAAGCCCAGCTCATAGGCACGTTCGGCTGATATGTTGTCGCCGGTCAGAGTCATTTCGAGGGCCACCGCCAATGGAATACGGGTGCCCAGCACAATGCCTCCGCCTGCAGCAAACAGCGAGCGCTTCACCTCGGGCAAGCCAAACTGGGCGGCCGAAGAAGCCACGACCATGTCGCAACCCATCAGCACTTCAAAGCCACCCGCAACGGCTGTGGCGTTGGCGGCGCCCACTACCGGTACGCTTACGTTGCCTCGCACAAACCGACCAAAAACTGCCATGCCTTCTTGTTGTTCGGGCGTGGGCTTGTTGTCGCCCGATGCGAAGGCCCGCAGGTCCATTCCAGCACAAAACGCCCGGTCACCAGTGCCGGTAACCACCACGGCTCGAATGTTGGGGTCTTCCTCGGCCTCGGCTAGCGCGGCACCAAAGCTTCCCATCAATTCGGGATTCAAGGCATTGCGCGCCTCGGGTCGGTTTAGGCGCAGTACTAACACTGCTCCCCGTTCTTCACGCACTAATACTGGTTCTACATCAGACATATGTGGCCCGCTCCGTTCATAGCCATAACAAGGGAAAGAAGCCTGCACCCACCAACGTGTGGGCGCAGCGCAATCGTTTTACGTGTCACAAACTACTAGAGGGCCACCTTTAACGCCTTGAATGCAACGAATCGACAGCCAAGCCGCTCTCGAAGTTCGATATCGAGAGTCCTTTTAAGCTTCGCCGGTCCTGGTTAGAACCTTACGGCTTAAAGGTCTGAGAGCAGGAAGACCTGAAACCACGGGGACTTGAAACCTAGGGGATTTGAAACCAAGGGCACCAAATTCCAAAGGCAGAGTTCCGAAGCTACGAATATGAGCCCAAACCATAGATCTGTGCGGCTGTTACCTACGCCCTGTTGATGAACTTTTATCTTCCGGCACCTTCAAACCGGCCTGTTGTATAGCCTTTGGTGAAGGTTGCAGGGCCCATCTGTGGCAGTGCCCGTACGGAGACAGGAGTAGTAAATGCAAGTTTCAGGAACCGGCGCCATGATCGTTGGCGGCGCCTCGGGAATGGCACGTGCCGCCGCCGAGCGGCTGAAAGAAAAGGGTGCCAAGATCGCCATTGTCGACCTGCCAACCTCGGATGGCGCGGCAGTGGCTGAAAGCTTGGGCGGAACATTCCACCCACTAGATGTTACCGATGAAGCTGCGGTGGAACGTGTGGTGCCGGAGGTTTCAGAATCATTGGGCGGAATTCACATCGCCATTAACACCGCTGGTGGCGGAGTTGCCCAACGAACCATCGACAAGAACGGGCCTCACCCACTGGATGCCTTCAAACGCATTATCGACTTGAACCTAATCGCTACCTTCAATCTCAACCGTCTTCAGGCCTGGGAAATGAACAAGAACGAACCGAACGACGACGGCGAACGTGGCGTGATAATTAATACCGCTTCAATTGCGGCCTTCGAGGGTCAAATTGGCCAGGTGGCCTACACCGCCGCCAAAGCTGGCATTGCCGGAATGACCCTTACCATGGCCCGAGACTTGGGGAGCATGGGTATTCGGGTGAACTCGGTCGCACCAAGCTTGTTCGCCACTGGGCTCACCAAAGGCATCCCCGATGAGTTCGCTGATGTGCTCACTAAAGATGCTGCTTTCCCGAAGCGGATGGGACGCCCAGATGAGTACGCCACTTTGGCGGTGGCCATTGTGGAATCGGCCATGTTGAACGGTTCGTGTATCCGCCTCGACGGCGGTCAGCGCTTCGCCCCCAAATGAGCCCTAAGAGGTGGCAGAATTAACCACCTCAAAAGCAACTAGCTATATCTTGACCGTCCGCTGGGTAGTTGAGCTCAAGTTCTCCTGCCCAAGCGGACGCTCGGCCTGCCTTCCAGTGAGGCTTAGGTATGCCTGCAAGAGAGGCACAGCCCGCTATGCCCGAACTTTGTATTGCGACCACTCAGGTAGCAGTGTCTCTACGGCTGGCACTCAGGTAGCGGTGGCTCTACGCCTGGCTGGGGGCAATTACTTCGTCACCGAAACGGGCTAGCACTTCCCCTATTGCGGCTGGGTTGTAACCCATGGGTGGAACAATAACTCTGCTGACCCCTAGCTCAGCTAGGCGGCCCACCTCGTCTAATGCCTGTTCACCACCGGCAGCCACACCAGCACCACCCGCGGTCACCTCAATGGTGTTCGGGTCACGCCCGGCGTCTTCTGCGGCCTGGCGCATTTCATCTAACAGTGCGGGCAAGTCGCCTTTTGCGGGGAAGAATCCATCGCCCAAACGCCCAGCCCTTCGCGCCGCGGCGACCGAGTGTCCCCCGATGTGGACTGGCACCTTGCGGTTAATGGGACGTGGCCTACTGATTGCCTCAGTGAATTTGATTGTTTCGCCTTCGAAGGTGGCGTGGTCTTGTGACCACAGTGCCCGCATGGCCTCCACATACTCTTCGGTGCGTATCGCCCGATCAGGAAACGAAGCGCCTAGAATCTCGAATTCCTCTTCCAACCAACCAATCCCAACGCCCAGCTCTACTCGGCCGCCAGAGAGCAGGTCTAGGGTGGCGATTTCTTTGGCAGTAATCACCGGGTTGCGTTGAGGCAAAATCATTACGCCGGTACCGAGCCGCAAGGTGGTGGTTTGGGCTGCGACCCAGGTAAGCCAAATAAGTGGATCGGGGATGTCGAAATCAGAACCACCCGGCATCTTGCCATCACCTGAATACGGGTAGGCCGAGGCGTATTCACGTGGCACCACCACATGCTCAACCGTCCACAGCGACTCGAAACCCGCCTGCTCAGCGGCCTTGGCAATAGCAGCAGCACCCTCGGGGCTGACGTATGGACCAGTGTTCGCAAACATGATGCCGTATTTCATGCCCGCTGAATGTACCCGGTTGCGGCACAACGATCAACGCCACGCACGGCCTGCAGCGCTGTTATCGTGAGATCAGCAGAAGGGAGCACTGCGATATGACTGAAATCTGTGCCCACCTAGACACCGTCGCCGACGTCACCCCCTCAAGTAACGGTTGCGAAGATTGTGAGCGTATCGGGGGAGAGTGGGTCAAGCTTCGCTTGTGCATGCGCTGTGGTCATGTCGGCTGCTGCGACAGCTCACCAAACCAACATGCCACCGCCCATTGGCACGAACACCCCGACCACCCACTTATTCGTTCCTACGAACCGGGTGAGAACTGGTGGTGGTGCTATATCGACGAAACTTCATTCGAGGTCGAAGGCGCGCCTCCAGCACCTTCTCACCAGTAGCGAAGTACGCATAAAGCACGCGTTTGCACGTCTTACAAGGCGAGCCGATGCTAGAGGTTCAGCGAGCGGCGGCCATTCCACCAATCACACTCGATGGTGAGTTGTTGATGACTACCGCTCGCCCAATAACACTCGATGGCGAGCGGTTGGCGAAGCGGCAAGCGAAGCTTCTCCATGCTCGACCTATCACCCTGGTTGGTTGAGTGACGGGGCCCTTTAGCGGCGGTTTCTAACCAGAAACCTCGCGGACTGAAAGCGGTGCCCCACTTGGCCCCCGAACCAGGATGCTTTGTGACGCGAATCCGAGGACGCCGTTTTCATCGTAGAGATGGGCATTGGCGACACCGGCACCCAGCACGCCAATGTGCGAGTCGGTGTTCATCCCAAGCCAAGGCCCCGACATAGGACGAAACATGTTGAGGGTGGTATCGGCATTGATAGCAAAAACGGTTCGCTCCTCATCAACAGTCGGGCTCTCCTGGGTAGAGCGCAACAGGTTGGGAACCGAATACGTCCAATCAGCCAGAGTGGCAGCGGCCAAGAAGCCCGAGTTGGTTTCACCTTCCACCACTGGAACGGCCAGACGAAACCAGACCATTTCATCCATCGGGTCAATGTGAATATCGATGGCGTGATGAAAGGCTGGCTCATCTGCTCCGGGCCGCATAAAAGGAGGTGCGGCTATGTCTGTTCCACTAGGTGGCACCGGGCAGCGCTCTGCGGCCTGGTTGTTGTCAACCTGTAAATCGGTTAACCGAACCCGCAACGCAGTGCCACGAACCCAAAGCTCATCGTCGGTATAGAGCGAGATGTCGACGAAATCTATGCTTTTGCCCGCCCGAACGGTGGATGTTTCAACTCGTAACGGTGCCATGGGGGCCGCACGCATCATGTCAACTGTGAGTCGCACCACCTGTCGGGGAACATCGGTGGGATGGTTTTCGGCCCCGCGTGCAATAGCCGCCAACATGGCACTTCCATGCAGCGATCCCTCGTACCATGGACCTCGACACAGCACCCCGGGGATGAGAAAATCACCTTCGAGACGGAACAAGGCTTCATCACGTTTGGGCGCATAGGTGCTAGTCATCGCCAGCGATGTTACGACAACTCACTAGCTCGACAAACTCTCGGGTCAGTCACAATTACTGGCCCTTCGTAAATCCAGCTCTTCGTTGTGGGCTAGCGAAACTCATGCCAGGCTGGCAATATGCGGCGACGCTCCAATCCACGCCCCAGCCCACTTGGTGAAACCACTGAAACCACTGAAACCGCCAAGCGACATGCTCCCGGCGGTGATGCTCTCGGTACTTTCGGCATAAGTGTGGCCAAGAGAGTTGCATTGTTGCTGGTGCTATCTGTGTTGGCGGCGTGTTCCGAACCAGGTTCTTCATCGGCACCCTCAACTACCCAGAGCAGCCCCCCTACCACTGAAGTGGAAACAACACAGCCGCCAACCAGTTCAACCTCAACCACCGAGGCCACTACAACCAGCACGGTTCCACCTCCACCAACCCAAGAATTAGCCGGTGCCAGAACAATTTGTAGCTATTCGGGCCTGACCGTGCCCAATGAGATTTTGGGAATGCTCGCTGAAGGTAAAGCCAGCGGCGTTCTGTGGTTCAAGAGCAATATCCCCAACCAACAAACCGCCCAAACAAGCGCAGCCGCCATTCAAGCCGCTGCCAGTCAAGCCGCCAGCGGGTTAGGCCCAGCCATAATCACCATCGACCAAGAAGGCGGCCAGATTCGCCGCATCGACGGACCTCCCCAATTGAGCGCCTCTGAACTCGGTCGCCTCAGCACTGAAGAAATAACTCAACAAGGTGCTGAAACCGCCGAAGTGATGCTCAGCTGGGGTGCCAACTTCGACCTCGCCCCGGTGGCCGATGTGGCACGAGCAGGGTCATTCCTAGTGAGCCAACAACGTTCTTTCAGCGATGACCCCCAATTAGCAGCCGAGGCCGTGGCGGCCTTCGTTTCTGGGCTACGTCACGGTGGTGTGGCGACCACGGTGAAACATTTCCCGGGGCTTGGTGCGGCGGTTACTAACACCGATTTCGATCCGACTGAGATCGATCTTTCTCGGGAACAGATGAACGCCACAGACCTGCCACCTTTCATCGCTGGTATTGATGCGGGCGCAGATGCGGTGATGATTTCAAGCGCTACCTACCCGGCGTTGGACTCGGTACCGGCGGTGCTTTCCGAACACATCATCAACGACCTGCTGCGGAATGAGCTTGGTTTCGATGGTGTAGTTATTTCCGATGCCTTCGACGCCGAAGCTGTTAAAGAACTCGGGCCGATAGAGGAAGTTGTGGTTGAGGCTGCCAACGCCGGAGTCGACGTTTTCATCACTGCCACAACGGCCGCATGCCAACAAATTCATCAGGCGTTGGCTCAGGCCATTGACAATGGGACGATTCCGCTTGAAAACGCCGTGGATTCTTACTGGCGTGTGGCGGAGCTCCGTTCAAATCTAGCTTCCAATTAGGACCCCGCTTCGGCGAAGCAAAACCGATAGCCTGGTTAGGACGTCGACCCGAGCTGTTTTTTGTGAGCCACGTTCCTACATCTGAAACAAGTGTTGTGCCCGAAGCCGAAAGTAATCGTGCTGAACAGGTTGAGGCTTGGTTCACAACTCCGGTAATTGTGGCTGCTTTGGCCTCGGTTCCAGCCATGTTTCTAACCACCATGGAAGGCCACGCTGAAACCGTCGGGTCAGCTCTCAACTACGCCACAATGGCCGTGTTCATAGCTGAAACTTTGGTGCTACTGGCGTTTAGCACCGACCGCTTGGAATGGCTCCGCAAGCACCGTTTTGTAGTTGCTGTCACCCTTCTCACCATCCCGGCAGTGGTTTTTGCGGTGGGACCAATTCAGATATTTCGGCTGATTCGCCTGGTGGGAGCATTACGAATAGTGCGAGTGCGACGGGTGCTAAAAGCGGGCCTCATCCTGCGGAAACGTGCCCAACTGTCAGGGCGCGCATGGCAAGCTACCGCCTTTATCCTCTCGTTGGCGGCGGCGATATTTGTCGGGTTTATTTTGGCCGACCCATCATCGACTAGCCGACGAACTATCGATGCCACTGTCGGCCGAATTGGCTTTTTTGCCACTCTTGTTGCGGCCGCAATTTTGGCTCTAGCAACCTATGTTGTGGCACGAACTCGTCGGCAAAATTCGCAAGCAAAGAGCGCGGCTAGCGAGCGGCGGGGCTCTTTCTAGAACCTGTCCAGAAACGGCAGACGGTCGTTCCGAATGCTCGGGCCGCCGGTTATCTTGTTATGAGTTTTACGCGCTATTCGGAGAAAACTCATAACAAGATCCGAAACAGAGGGCGAACCGTTAATATCAGGTGCGCCCAACACCGCCAACGACAAACGCTGCTAATGCCGAACACAGCGGATGTCGGACACAACTAATGCCAAACACAGCCAGGAATGTGCTGAAAATTTAGAACCACGCCAGGATACAGGGAATGCCCAAAGCCTCTAGCGATCACACCAACGCCTCGGACGCTGATCAACCAGCCTTAAGCCACAGCGGAAAACTACGACCCGGATCGGTGGCATTCACCTTAACCATGTCGCTCACCATGGCTATGACAGCTCTCGCCATTGATTCGATGCTGCCCGCCTTTGATTCGATCCGAGACGACCTTGGTTTAGCCCGTGGCGCCACTGACGTCGCGGTGCTGGTCACAGGGTTCATGATCGGTTTTGGGCTAGGCCAACTTCCCGCCGGGCTGCTAGCTGATCGCTTCGGGCGTCGCCAGGTGCTCTGGGGTGGCCTCGCCATTTACGTCATCGGTGCGATTGCAACCATGCTCGCGCCAACGCTCGCCACTATGGCGTTCGCTCGATTTATTTGGGGCCTCGGCGCCGCAGGGCCACGAGTGGCGGTCACTGCCATTATTCGAGATTCGTTTGAAGGCGAACAGATGGCTCGCCAAATGTCCAACATCATGGCCATCTTCCTGCTGGTACCAATGATCGCTCCGAGTGCTGGGGCAGCCATGGTTGCTCTCGGCTCGTGGCACTACACAGTACTTATGTGCGCTGCAGTGGCAGTGGTGGTATTTGCCTTCTCGGTACGTCTACCAGCCACTTTACCGCCAGAAAAACGTCGATCCCTAAGCGGCACCGAGATTATTGCAAGCTGGCGGATAGTGCTTACCACGCCGGGTACCTTGCCCTATCTAGCTGCCATCACCATTGCCACCAGCGTATTTTTGTCGTACCTAGCTTCATCAGAAAACATCTTCGGCACTGTGTTTGGGCTTGATACCTGGTTCCCCCTGATTTTTGGCGTGATGGCGGTGGGCCTTGCGGTAGGCGCCCTCATCAACGGGCGGATTGTGGAACGGATCGGCCTCGATCGAATCCTGTTTGTAACCTCATCGGGCTTCGTTCTCGCTTCAACCCTGATGGCGGTTGTAGCCATTGTTGGAGACGGAACACCACCGTTCTTGTTGTTTGCATTCACCCTGCTACTCACGTTGATGTCGCTACAAATCATGATGATCAACGCCAATACGGCGGCCATGATCCCGTTGGGCAATGTGGCTGGGTCGGGAGCCGCCCTGTTAGGCATGGCACCAATGGTGATCGGTTCAATTCTCGGCTCACTCATCGACCGCCAATTCGACGGCACCATAACGCCGTTGTCGTTGGCTTTTGTGGTGGCTTCGCTGCTGAGCTTTAGCGCTATTCGCCACGCCGCCCGCGTTGCTCCAGAACGCGTGAACACGCTGACAACCACCACGACCACCGCTTAATCGCTGACTGCCCGTGATCTTGTTATGAGTTTTCTCCGCATAGCGCGCAAAACTCATAACAAGATCCGCTTACGACATCGGGGGGCTGCGCTAGGAAACGGCGAGGTCGATTCGACGAAGCAGTTGGGCGTTGGCGGCTACCACGATGGTGGAAAGGCTCATCAAAATCGCCGCTAGAGCTGGTGGCATAACCACACCGGCCCAGCCCAACGCACCGGCCGCAATTGGTATGGCCACAATGTTGTAGCTAGCCGCCCACCACAGATTTTGAACGCTCTTTCGGTAGGCGGCTTCCGACAACTTAACGATGCTCACCACCGAGCGAGGGTCGGAACTAGCCAAAATGAGGCCAGCCGATTCGATGGCCACATCGGTGCCCGCGCCGATGGCAATGCCCACATCGGCTCGGGCTAGTGCGGGGGCATCGTTTACCCCATCGCCAACCATGGCCACCTTGAGGCCTTGTTCTTGCAGCTCAGAAACCTGGGCGTCTTTATCTTCGGGCAGTACCTCAGCCATTATCTGGTCGACCCCAAGATCATGGCCCACAGCATCGGCTACGGCCTGTGAATCGCCGGTGATAAGCACCACCTGGTGACCGAGTTTCTTAATTTCATCGACGGCAGTGCGAGCTTCAGGGCGTATTTCATCCTCCACAGCGATGCCGCCCAGTACCGAGTGATCGTCGGTTAGGAATAGAACCGATGAACCCCGCTCGCGCCAGCCTTCAATCCACTCGGCTAGTTCCGACGGCTCACTTAGCTCTCGTTCTCGCAGCATGTTCGGCCCACCTACGGCGTAGGTGCGGCCCTCGACTGTGGCTTCAACGCCGCGGCCAGTCATGGAACGAAACTCAGTGGCCGCTGGAATTTCTCCGGCTTCCGAAGCCGCCGTCACAATGGCTCGAGCTAAAGGGTGTTCGCTGTCGGCCTCTACCGCGGCGGCGAGCCGAAGCACCTCGCGCTCACTGAGCGCAACCCCCGCCGTACCGGCCACCGTGTGGGAACCTTTGGTTAAAGTACCGGTTTTGTCGAAGAGAAAAGCGTCGATGGTGCGGCTTTGCTCAAACGCCAAACGGTCTTTGATGAGAATGCCGTGTCGCGCCGCCAAGGCTGCCGAAATCGAGGTAGTAAGGGGAATGGCTAGGCCCAGTGCATGAGGGCACGAAATTACCAGCACGGTAACCACCCGGGTCACAGCTTCGCCGGCATCGCCAACTACCAGCCACACGACCCCCGTGATGATGGCGGCGCCAAAAGCCACATAAAACAACAGTGCCGCCGCCCGATCAGCCAACACTTGGGTACGTGATTGGGAATCTTGGGCTTCGCTCACCAAACGTTGTATGCCAGCCAAGGCGGTGTCTTCACCAACGGCGCGCACCCGAACCCGGATGGCAGAGTCGGTAGAAACCGTGCCGGCAATTACCAGGTCACCCGCCGTTTTGGCCACCGGTTTCGATTCGCCGGTGATCATCGATTCATCAAGTTCTGCCGAGCCCTCAAGAATTTCGCCATCAGCGGGAACTCGGGTACCCGAACGGACCAACACAATGTCATCGGCGGCTAATTCATCTAGTCTCACCGATTCGGTTGAACCATCGGGTAACACTCGTTCTGCTTCATCGGGTAGAAGTTCGGCTAATGCAGCTACGGCGTCTTGGGCTTGGCCCAAGGCTTTCATTTCTTGCCAGTGGCCCAGCAACATTACCGACACTAGTGCCGCCAGCTCCCACCAAAAATCAAGATCAAAGCGGTCGAACGAAGTGACCATTGAGGCCACATAGGCCACGATGATTGCCATTGAGATCAAGAGCATCATGCCCGGTTGGCGGGCCTTAAGCTCGGATAAGCCACCTTCTAAAAACGGCCAGCCCGCCCAAAAGAAAATGATGCTGCCTAAAACTGGGCCCACCCAGTTCACACCGTAGAAATCGAGGTTGTATCCAAACCAGTCCATCACCATGGGGCTGGTAATGACGACGGGAAGGGTTAACAGCAGGCTCCACCAAAACAGCCGGCGAAAATGTTCGGCATGGTCACCGTGGTCGTGATGGTTGTGGCCATCGTCGTCATGGCCATGATCGTGATGATCGTGATCGTGATCATCACGGTCGACAGCGCCGCCCTGGCGGTAATCGCTCGGCTGATCGTCGTCGTGGCCGTGCTCATGGTCATGGGTGGGCATGATCAAGCTCCTCTAATTGGCAGGCTCTTCCCCATTCTAGGTAGCCAGGACGTTTATACGATCTGGCACGTTCAGGCTTCGTCCCCCAGACCAAGCCAGCCAAGCCCGCCCACTAGGCGCGTTCCCAGCCAGACTTTTCGGGTTGGGGCCACTGGTGCCCTTAATGATCGCATGTGGCGTGACTTACGCGATCTCGGAACATAGACCGATATGCGGCACGCAACGGATCACCAGCGCTCGACCAGTGCAAACCCCTAAACCGCTAAGGGGACTGGTTAGTTGCCTCGGGGTATATTCGCACGGCGATAGATGGGTGCTGCCGCTAGCCAACTACCAAGAACCAGGATCGGAAGGGCCATCATGAGCAGCCCGCCACCGATGTTGGCTCCGCTGGTACCTGCAGTAATAACTCTTCCCCCAGCACCCACGGCAACACCAGTAGCTAGAGCATGAATAAGCAGGAGCCATCGACCTTTAGCAGACCATCGTGCACTAAGCCTTCGGTTCAACGGGCGCAACACCCACCAAAGCGTCCCAGTGCCTACCAAAGCAACGACGTATTCAAGCCACCTTGGCAGCGACGAAACTTGGAAGAGGTAGTCGTTGTAGTCCCACCCGTTCTCGGTGGAAATTGGTGTCTCACGTAGCTGACCAATAAGGAACCAGGTAACGAGAGTTACGAGCAACACGACAGAGGCGGTTTGTGCCACCACAACAGCCCCAGCCGTCGAATTTCGGCTTCTCACTTCACCCCCCAATTCTTCACCGTTCTTGTTATGAGTTTTACGCGCTATGCGGAGAAAACTCATAACAAGATCCGAGACGAAGCACGAACTGCCCCACTATTCGATCTGGCACGTTCAATACGATCTGGCACGTTCAGACTTCGGCCCGCAGACCTGGCCAGCCAAGCCCGTCAAGCCAGCCAGCTAGGCTTTGCGATCGGCAGTCGGCGCACCTCGGCTTCTTCGACGGGCCGGCTAGGCGCGTTCCCAGCGAGACCTTTCGGGCACGGGAAGCGCAAAACGTTTAGCCAGCCAGGTGGTGCACTGTTCGAACCAGGTTGCCACCCGGGGTTCGATTTCGCCTTGGCCACTAGCGGTGGCTTGGGTGGCGAGCGACAAACCGTGGCGGCCTTCTTCAAAGAGATGCACTTCATTGGGCACACCGAGATCGGCCAGGCGTTGGGCCATAATCAGGCTTTGTTGTGGTGGGACCACCATGTCAGCACCGGTAGCCCAGATGAACGACGGTGGGAAGCTTCCATCGGCCAAGGGGGCAGGGCTGGCGGCTTTAAGTTCATCGTCACTAGGTGTGGTGCTACCGAAAAACGCCACAAGCACCGAGCTGTAGAGAGCAATTTCAAACTCACTTCGCGTTGATAACCGCTCGACCAAATCGGTGAAGTCACTGATGGCATAACCAAGGATAAGGGCCGCTGGACGCAGCGGCTCACCAATAACATCAGTCACGAGCGGTTTGTCCCAATAGGCGCCGTACATGGCGGCGTTATGCCCGCCAGCCGAAAAGCCAGCCACCGCAATGCGCTCGGTGTCGACCCCCCATTCTTCGGCCCGATCGTTGATTTCACGCATAGCCAAAGCCACATCGATGAGCGGTCGGGGGTGAGGGGAATGGGCGCGGGGCTCGAGATTGGTCATTTGGTCGCTTAGCCCATAAACCGAATAGCGCAACACAAAAGCGTGGTAACCGGCTGTGGCGAAAGCCATGGCCACCGGCTCAGCTTCACGATCGGAACAGAAGATATAGCCACCACCAGGCAGGATGAGCACCGCCGGTCGACGAGCTCCACCCAACATTTCGGCCGAATCTTCCAGCACGTAGGTGGTGAGGGTGACCTGGTCGTTGTCGTCCTGCAGTCTTATTTGTTCAATCTTCACCAGCATCCCCTTAGCTTTTCTAAGACAATCTACTGGCTGAACCCTAGAGTTGACCGACCGATCACTGGCTGGGCGCAGTCACTGTTCTCACCAGAGCCTCGCCTTTCAAGGAGAGGCCGAGCGGTCGCCGTCGAAATCAGGTTTTCGAACCCTACTGGTGTAGCGATCGGACCATGGTTATTTCAAACCCAGATCGCCTTGCAGCATCATTATGCCGCTAACACTGCTAAAATGCATGTATGGCTTCCATTACTATCCGGAACGTCCCCGACCAGACCCACCAAGAACTATCAGCGAGAGCAGCGTTAAACGGACAGTCGCTACAGGAATACTTGCGACACCGACTTATCGAACTTGCTAGTCGCCCCACCGCACAGGTCGTTATGGCCCGAATCAATAGCCGCAAGAAAGCCACCGGCAGCCAGCTCGATGACAAGGCAATCCTGGCTCATGTCTCCGAGGGTCGCCGTTGAACCTAGTGGTCGACGCATCGGCGGTGCTATCAGCGCTGGTTGATAGCGGCCCCACCGGGCAATGGACCGAAGCGCTCCTCACCGAAGCAGCGCTGTTTGCGCCGGTATTAATCCAAGTAGAGGTGGCCAACGTGCTACGCCGGGCCAGCCATTCCAATGAGATCAGCAACGAGGTGGCCTCGCTCGCCTACCACGACCTACTTGATCTTCAAATTGAGCTTTTTCCATACGAACCATTCGCAGAACGAATCTGGGCTCTTGGCGCTAACCTCACTCCATACGACGCTTGGTACGTAGCGGTAGCGGAATCGATTGAAGCACCCTTGATGACCCTCGACAGCCGCCTGGCTCAGGCACCCGGGCCAAACTGTGCTTTTTATCTGCCGGGTGATTCCGCCTAGGCCGTCTCCCGGTGAACTAAGCACACAGAAACAAACCTTCGTCTTTATTTCATCGAGGCCACGCATCGGCTAAACGCTCAATGTAAACGGTGGCCACCCGACGCCATAGGGAAGGGCCCTAAGGAAGGTTTGCCCTCGCGCGTTATATGCGTTGGCCGAAGTTCCGACAGCGCCACGTTGGCTAACATGGGTTAGGTAATGGCGATACTTGCTCTTGATGTTGATGGCGTTCTGCTCGACCCCAATCGTGGCGGTGCTGGTCACTGGTCCATCGAGCTCAACACACAATTTGGAATTGACCGTAATCAGATTCGTGAAACCTTCTTTGAGCCAAAATGGAAGCAAATCGTCACTGGTCAAGCGTCCGTCGAGGATGAACTTCAGGCGTCGTTGAAACTCTTGGGAACTACAGCCGATGTTGAATCTGTACTGACTTGTTGGTTCGAGGCCGATTACATACCTTTCGAGGCAACATTTCAGCTCGCTTGCCAAGCTGTTTCTGCAGGACACCAAGTGGTGCTAGTCACAAACCAAGAACACCGACGGGCTCACTATCTCTACCAACGAATCAACGAGAGCATTCCTGTTGGCCAGATTTTCTACTCGGCTGACATTGGCTTCGAAAAAAGCGACCGGCAATTCTTTGAAGTTGTAACAGCAAAATTAGGGCTATCACCGGACCAGCGGTCATCGGTAGTTTTTGTTGACGACACCTATGAGAACATTGAGGTGGCCCGATCGTTTGGTTGGAGATCTGTGCATGCCACCGCTAGCGAGTCGTGGCACCCCGAGGTTAAAAAGCTACTGGCGCTTCGCTAGCAACCTCGTCCTCAAATCCTGATCATGAGCAGCTGGGGCCAGTGGGCCAGATCGCTATGAAGTTGTTGGTCATGGCTCACCACAACCACAGCTGCATCACCAGCGCGAAGACCGACACAAAGCCGCAACTGCTTCTTTAGGTTCCTATCGTGGACGGTAAGCACCTCGTTGAGATTCAGCACACCCCAAATGGAGCAGTACCACCAAACAATTCGACTGAAGGAATAACAAACTCATGACCATTACCGCCAACCTTGGTTTTCCCCGTATTGGAGCTGCCCGCGAGCTGAAATGGGCCCAAGAAGCAGCTTGGCGTAGCGGCACCTACGATGAGCTACGCGCCACGGCCGCGGAGTTACGGGCCCGCCATTGGAAGCTTCAAACCGAGCGAGGTTTAAGTCGGGTTCCGGTGGGTGATTTTTCTCTTTACGACCAGATGCTCGATGCCACTTTGGCGGTTGGTGCGGTGCCGGAGCGTTTCGGCGGTGCTGCTTTTGATCCCGAGGCCGACGATGCTGGGTTGGCACGCTATTTCGTGATGGCCCGGGGTGGGGCGCTTGATGGGGAAGAGCGGGCCCCCCTTGAGATGACGAAATGGTTCGACACCAACTACCACCAGCTGGTTCCCGAACTAGCCCCGAACCAGGTCTTTGAAGCCCGCCCGGCCCGACTTTTGGCGCACCTACAAGAAGCCCAAGCCCAAGGGGTAGCCGCCAGAGTAGTGCTGGTTGGCCCCATTACTTTCTTGGCTCGTTCCAAACGGACCGATGGCGGCAACACCTTCGAGTTGATCGACCAGTTGCTACCCGCCTACGTGGAACTGGTGGGTGCGTTGCGCCAGGCCGGTGCCACCGCTTTCCAGTTTGATGAACCGCTTTTGGTCACCGATGTACTCGATGAAGCCTTAGCCGCCTATGCCCCGGCCTACCAGGCTCTACGCCAAGCCGCTGGTGATGCTGAGGTTACTCTGGCCACCTATTTCGGCGCGCTCGGGTCGTCGGTCGAAACAGCCGTTGGGCTCCCCATTGATTTCTTGCACCTCGATTTAGTACGAGGCACCGACCAGCTTGACCAGGTCTTGGCGGCCCGGCCCGACTCTTTGGGGCTGTCGCTTGGGGTTGTGGATGGTCGAAACTTGTGGCGCTCCGATCTTGACCAAAAAATCGAGGTAGTTAGCCAGGTCGTAGAACAAATCGGCTCCGACAAAGTTCAGATCGCGCCTTCTTGTTCACTCTTACATCTGCCGGTTGACCTTTCCGCAGAAACGAATCTTGACCCCGAGTTTCGTTCTTGGTTGGCCTTTGCCACCGAACGGCTGGATGAAATCCGCATTATCGGTGAGGTGGTTGGCGGTCGTGGCGACGGTGTAGATGCCGAATTAGCCGAGAACCGTGCTGCGGCAGCGTCGCGTCGGGCTTCCGAGCGAGCCCATCGCCAAGAAGTCACCGATCGGGTGGCCGCGATCACCCCAGCCATGTCGAGACGCGCTTCTGCTTATGTTGAACGCCGGGTGGTTCAAGCCAAGCGTTTGCCGTTGCCAGCTTTGCCCACCACCACCATTGGTTCTTTCCCCCAAACCCGCCAGATTCGTGAACTGCGCCAAAAATTCCGCAAAGGTGAAATCGACCGGGCCACCTACCAAGCCGGTTTGAAAGAAGCCACCGAGGCCTGCATTCGAGAACAAGAAGAGCTTGGTCTCGACGTTTTGGTGCACGGCGAATTTGAACGCACCGACATGGTGGAATACTTCGGTGACCAGCTGGAAGGGTTCTTCACTACTGCTAATGGCTGGGTGCAAAGCTACGGTTCGCGGTGTGTGAAACCGCCGGTACTTTACGGTGATATTGTGCGGCCGGCACCCATGACGGTGGAGTGGAGCACCTACGCCGCCAGCCTGACCGATCGCCCTATGAAGGGCATGCTGACCGGTCCGACCACCATCTTGTGCTGGTCATTTGTACGCGACGATCAGCCTTGGTCCACCACTGCGAAACAGTTGGCGCTGGCGTTGCGTGATGAGGTTGATGATCTGATTAAGGCCGGTATTCCTGTCGTGCAGATCGACGAGCCAGCGCTACGCGAAGGCTTGCCCCTGCGCAAAGCCGACCGGGCGGAATATCTGGCTTGGGCGACCGAAGCCTTCCGACTGGTGGCTGGGGTGGCACCTGATGACGTTCAGGTTCACACCCACATGTGCTACGCCGAATTTGGTGAGATCTTAGGCGCCATTATTGCGTTGGATGCCGATGTTATTTCGATGGAAGCCTCTCGCTCCCACATGGAGTTATTGGACGATTTTGTGGTGCACCACTATCCCAACGAAATTGGCCCCGGTATTTGGGATATTCACTCGCCGCGGGTACCGGGTGATGATGAATACGACGATCTCTTGGCTCGTGCCATTGAAACGCTGGGCACCGAACGGCTTTGGGTGAACCCCGACTGCGGACTGAAAACTCGCGCCTGGCCCGAAACCCGAGCCTCACTCACAGGTTTGGTGGCCGCTGCTAAACGAGCCCGCACCAAACTCGTCGTTGATTGATAACTCACCGTTACTCACGGCGTGCAACAGCTTTCCACCGCATTGCTCGGTTGATTGTTGACACAATAGGCGTACACTCTTTTTTATGGCTACAACAAATCCCGGGTCAGTGGAGCGCAAAGATGCACGCTTAGCAGTGCGCCTGACCCCAAATCAGCGTGCCCTAATCGATGAAGCGGCGACGGCCAGTGGCCAATCATTAACCGAGTTTGTTACCACCGCGGCGTTGGTGCGAGCTGAGGAGGCCCTGGCTGATCGTCGACTTTTTCATATAGATGACGCTGCTTGGAAAGAGTTCAACGCCATCCTTGATCGCCCTGCGATGCACCGGCGTGAGCTTGCCAACCTTCTTAAGGAAGCTGCGCCCTGGGACTGAAACCACAACGTCCGCGTCCGATTAACGCTGCCGACATCACCGCTGGTTTCGACTGTGGTGAGGAATCTCTAAACCGCTACCTAGTCGATAAGGCTTTGGCCAACCACACGCGAGACCTAAGCCGCTGTTATGTCTGCCTGGACGGCGGAACGGACAAGCTCCTCGGTTATTACACTCTGTCTGCTGTGGCTATTGCCCACCGCGACTTATCGGGACGGTTACGTAGGAATTCTCCTGACCCGGTGCCGGCCGTTCTTATGGGCCGACTGGCGGTTGATCGGGCAGCACAAGGGTATGGGTTAGGACGATTTCTAGTTCGCGACGCCATTTTGTCGACTCTGGCCGCCGCCGATCGGATCGGTGTGCGGATCCTTTTGGTTCATGCCCTGCACGCAGAGGCAACCACGTTTTACCAAAGCCTCGGCTTTGCGAAGTCGCCTACCGACCCTCTTCACCTCTATTTGTTGCTAGCGGATGCCCGAAAATCTCTGGGTGAAGAACCCTCGGCCTAGCTACAAGCCTCACGTAGCCCACAAATATTTTGAACGCAAGACAAACAAAACGGCGGATTAGGGGCTAATTACATCCAATTGCGAGTTGACCCAGCTCCTTTTGGTGAGCTGCACCGCCGCAATGTTGATCGGTTTTCGCCTTCCCACCGGCTGGAACCGCGACCGTAGTCAAGCCGCTGACACATCATACGGTCAGTTTCGCTACTGCATCGTTGCTAGGCGGTATGCGACAAACCAATGCACCCTATTCAACGTCGATTCAAGGAACGGCATATCCAGAAACCCGTACCGACAATCGGCCCACACTTGGGTCATTATCGAACACAAACACGAGATGCTCTTTGTCCCCCGGGGCCAGAAAATCAACAACTTGTTCACCCACCGAAACCTCTCCAGCTAGCTCAAGTTTGGCTTCAACTGTGACCTCTGCCGCGGTCGAGCTGCCAACGTTCGTTACTTCCACCTCTACATGGTGACTAGCGCCAACTTGGCGGATTTCACCGGTGAGAACTGCTACGGGCTCGGCAGGAGAATGTTGGTCACCCATCTGGGCGATCAGCATCCCAATGACTACCAGTAAGATAAGGCAAGCGCCAGCAAAAGTCGTCCATTCAGCTGCACTGCGACCTTGTTCATGATCGTTGTTCATATCGCTAAACGTCCCGCGGCGCCTCCCACAGCGGCGGGAAAACCAAGAACAATCACTCGATTGAATAAATCACTGACAGGGCTCATGTCGCGTTGGAAAAACCAGAGCAAGAACGCTGAAATCACCAACGCAACCAGGTAGGAGGCCACTGTTTCACTTAGCGGGCTTTGGAATATGCCCTCCTGAGCGTGCCGACTCTCCTGACGGGAAAATCCAGCAGCGAACACGATTGCATAGGAAGAAATCAATGAAGCGGCCACCGCCAGCAATAACCAGCCGCCGCCCATCCGACTGGCAATCATGGGAACTTCGTCGGTGGGGGCGATGCTAAGCGCAATGAACACAGAGCCTATGGTGGCCGCGCCCAGGTCAGCTAGCGTCGCATTCAATCGCCCTTCATCTTCGCTCGTCTCAGTTGGGCTCGTCGACTCGCCTCTGGCGGTGCCACTCATCTTGAGGTAATCCTTATTGTCAACCTGGTCATCTTGCTTTTGTGTTGCGCCATCAAGAAAATGCCGGGCAACACCGATACCTAGACAAAATGGCGCTGCTTCATACAAAACCTTGCCTAGCGCCGGCCCAGTTGCGATATCTGGGCCAATCTGAATTTCCCGCAATAAGATCAACACGATCGCTGTGATTACAAGACCAATGGCCACGGCCTCCACCGTGTCAGCCGCCGCTTCCCAGAACCTCGGGTCAGGCTTCGAGCGGAAACCTTCGGTCAAATTAAGAGCGAACACTGGTATCGCCAGGAATGCGAGTACAACCGCTGTTTGCTCTGGTCGGGTGTGGCTACCGATCCACCAAACCTCCATGGTGTAGAGCAATGGCACACCAAAGAGCATCCCGCCCGAAGCTGCCCTAACCAAGTCGTTCAACTCAGCTCGCCACGGACTCGCTTGTGGTTTCGCACTGGTTTTAATCCGGGTGGCCGATCCGGCAATAGCTGTCATAACTGGCCCTACCCTGATTAAATCCGTGCTAGTTCAACCAAACCTCGGAGCGTAAGGCGCCTACCAAATACGTCATCATTTTGTAGCTCGTGCACCTCGTGCCAGCCCCTCCAAACGTTGGATGAGATGAACCCCGGCAACGAGTCACCGGGCGGAAGCTGGGGCTCGGCAGTGGCCGCGCTGAGTTTGTCACCAGTGACGGACTGCAATTATCGCGGATTCACTGACTGAACCAATCCACGGCAGATTCCACCAAGGCACACTTGGAGCGGCACTATGCTAAAGCCCGTGTATGGAGATGCTGCTCGCTTCTATGACCTGATCCACGAGGCCCGAGGCCGCGCCCCGCAAACAGAAGCGGAGCTCGTGATCGGCGAGGTTCTGCGTCACAAGCCAACAGCTGCCACATTGCTCGATGTCGGATGCGGCACTGGCGCACACCTGCCATACCTCGCGTCCAGCTTCGACGTCGTCGGCGTCGACCTGAGCCGCCCAATGCTGGATATCGCAGCTGAGCGTGCACCCAACGTCCAACTCGTCGAAGGTGATTTCCGATCTTTCCAACTCGACCGTACCTTTGACGTCGTAGTCTCGCTGTTCAGCGGCATCGGATACCTGACGGGACAGGAAGATCTCGACGCTGCTGTGGCCAACATGACGGGACACCTCAACCTGGGTGGCGTGCTGCTCATCGAGGGGTGGGTCGAACCTGACTACTGGATCGGGTCGACCGTCAACGCCGAGTCGGGTCGTCAGGGTGATCTCGCAGTGGCTCGCGCGGTGCGCTCCTCAAGGTCTGGCATGCACTGCGCGATCGAGATGCAGTACGTCGCCGCGACTCCACAGGGCATCACGACTGTCGAGGAGCGGCACACGATGCGCCTCTCAGATCCAGATGAGTTCGCTCGCAGCTTCGCGGCGGCAGGTCTGGACTTCGAGCGCATGCCGCACATGCTCCATCCGGGACGCTCGGTGTACGTCGGAACCAAGACATAGCCACCCTGACACGCAAGACCGTCTAGGTCTCGTTCAAGAGCGGTCAGTACACCGAAACGAATCTAGGTCGTCGTGGCCTCTCGACCATACATCGACCGACGGTGTCCGCCACACACCGTAATGAAGGGGTTGACACTACCGATACAAAACCGTCACGTTCATATTCGTCACCCGCAATGAACTGACCTTTATAAGGTGTCGAGAATCAACGCTCGAACATTGACTGGGACCAAACCAAACTTTGGGTGCGGGTTAGGCCGATGGACTATCCCGTGCAGGTATTGGTAACAACGCCTCTCCACCGCCCATCCCAAAACGTTTAATGGAATGACGATAGTCAATTAGCACACGGCAAATTTCCTCGGTTGATACGTTCCCAACACGCAGCCATACGAATTTAGGTGGGGGTCCATGCAAGAAATCGAGATAGGTTCTGGTCGAACAACAGCTTCACGCTGTAGCTAGGCGGCGTTCACGTAGCGCCGCAAACTGAAAGGCAGCTCGCACATGCGTATCGGTGAGTTCAGGAAAGTCAGCAATAATTTCCTCAGAGCTCATACCAGCAGCAAGATACTCGAGCACATCGTAAACCGATATTCGAGTACCCACGAAGCATGGCTTACCACTCCGAACACCCGGACGGGTCTCAATCAGCTTCGTCAACTCCATGCCTATGAGCATACCGTTCACGTCCTGCCGCCGTGTGATCACGTCTTTCCGAACGGCAATAGAAGGGGCTCGAGCGACAGGTCAGTCATCGTAATTAGGTGAATACAGGGGGAATCACCGTTCAGCTCGAAGTGGCCGTGCTCACGAACGATCAAAGCGATCAGCACATTGGTATCAGCCGGGAACGTTTTAGTCACTCGTCCGCAAGGTTTCGTACGTCTTCGGCGGTGATCGTTCGGCCAACCGAGACTACCGGTAAGCCTCGCACACCTTTCTGGGTGGGCTGCTGTTGTTTGTGTAGCCCAGAGCGAATGAGCTCAGTAATCACCTCGCTCATCGTCTTGCCGGAATCAGGCGCGGTAAGGGCCGCGTTCAACCCACCGGTTTAGGCATGATCGTGGCAGAAGCAGTTTGGCTTCCATGGGCCAGGAACTCACCGGTTTCTGCCCACGCTTTTACCCCACCGTGAACATAACCTCCGGCGATAAACCAAGGGTCAAACTCGAATAGCACCCACTCGGTGTCGACCAGGTGAGCAAATCGCATGGAGTTATCGAGACTGTTGCCGCCACCATGTTCGCCCACCACCCGCAACACGCTAGGCGGGACGATATCGGCCAGAAACGATAACTCCGCAGCCCCAATAGCTTCGCCTTGTCGCATACGCGCCCACATGTACATACGAAGCGGGTCAACTTCCACTTCTCGAACTTCGGCCGTATAGGTCCAGTCTTCCACTTGGGGGTCACGAGCAAGAGGTGATCCCCACGGCACACCAGATTCTGGTCCCGGCACTTTGGGCATAGCCGGAACTTGGGTATTGGGGACCTTGCCGTCCACGTGGATACCAGTAGAACCTACCCCGGCTAGTATCTCCCGGTCGCCTACCCGGGCGGTGAAACGCACCTGAGAGGTTCGACGCCCGTTAGCGAGCACTTCTAGCTCACAATCTATTTGCTCGCCGAGCGCCGCGCTGCCCACAAACTGCACCGTGGCCCACAGCGGGGTGCGACCGGTTTGGGCTTCCATGGTAGCCAGCATCGCCGCCAGCCCGGTACCTCCGTAGAGCCGGGCATCGGGCCGACATAGCCGACCAGCTAGCTTGAAAGACCACTCGGTTTCGGAAACCCGGTTAAGACCCAACCACTCGGCGCTATTACTGTCCATGGAATAGAAAACCTAGCATCAGCTTAAGCATGAGACCTTGAGCTAACGGCACGTCTACTAAGGGTCGGAGGTGGGGAGAACGGAAACGTACCCCTAAATCATTAGTGACAGGCTTAGGCCGGGTTTAACCAGGCGGTATAGACCTCGGCCAAACGAACCAAACCAGCAATATCAATGTGTTCGGTGGCTAGGTGAGCATCGTCAATGCTGCCCGGACCAAACACCACCAGCTCGTTCACAAAACCCACATATCGCAGCGCATTGGTGCCATAAGGTGCCACCGTCGGACTGTTCCCGGTAACCGAAGCCAACAGCTGAATAAACGGCGAATCAGCTGATTGGTAGAAAGCGTCCGAACCGTACCGACCGTCTTGTTCCGGCGACCGCATCGGCTCGCAGGTTACCGGCAAGGGGCACGCCTCTTCGGCGATTTTCACCAAGCGCTCGTACACCTCGTTGGCATCTTCACCAGGTACCACCCGCTGGCCAACCCGCACCGTGCAAGAAGCTGGAATAACGTTGCCTCCGGTTCCCCCTTCAATCACCGTTACCGACACGGTACTGTTGCCAAGCTCAGTATTGGGGGTGAGGGCCTGCAGCCGCTCGTGTTCCGCTTGGAAGGCCAGAATTACTGGTGCCGCCGCCACGATGGCGTTCTTACCCAAGTGCGGCAGCGCCGAATGTGCCGACGCACCATGCACGGTGACCGTCACGCCTACCCCACCTTTGTGGCCATGAATCGGCGCTAACTTGGTGGGCTCAGCCACCATCATCTGGTCGATTTCTAGATTTCTACCCTCCGCCCATTCCCGAAAACGGGCAGCCCCTGGCAATCCACCGGCTTCTTCACTGATTGATCCCACCACCAACAGGGTCGGTTCCGGGCGCACCCCAGCCACCTGCCAACCCTCCAACAAGGCCAGCATCACCCCCATCGACGCTTTGGTGTCGAGCGCTCCCCGGCCCCACACGGCACCGTTCTCAATCCGACCATCAAAAGGTGGGTCGGTCATGTGCTCCACCGTCACGGTGTCGGTGTGAACATCTAACACCACCAACCGATCGGTACGACCAGGGAAAAACCCGTAGACGTTGGGACGTCCTTCTAACGCCTCATCTAGCACAACCTCGGTGGCACCTAGGGCTTCAAAACGCTTGGCCAAATGGTTGGCAAGCGCCGCTTCTCCAATCGGTCCCGCGGCTTCCGCCCGGGGACCCGGCTGAAGCGGGTTAACACTTGGGATGCGAACAATCTCTGCGACCGATTCGGCCAGTTTGTCGGCGGTAGTGCCCATGCGCGAGTGTCGCGCGCTTTGCCAGGCCCCTCAACCGATTTACCCGATACCCAACACCCCAGCTCACAAAACACAAACAGCAGGCCCGAAGGCCTGCTGCGAGTAAGTGGCGGGGGCAACTCGGAAAACGGCGCCAAACCAGTCTTCTAGTCCTGAAAGCCCGGGTCAGAGTAGGTGCACAACCTGTCTGCCCACCCGCGTGCACAACCCTGGAAGATTCCGGCCGGATAGGCAATGCGACAAAGGTCTCGGAGCTTTTCACGCCAACGAGTGTGCCGGGCAAACCAACCTCAACACACCCTATCTTTCTCCAGGTTCAAGTGGAGTTTCGACCGTCTGTGATGGCATCAGATGGAGGTCGAAGCGGCTTTGAATGCCGGGCCTCGCTGTGGGGTCATACGGCTGGGTGCGGCATCCGGTTGCCGCCGGGAGTACGGCTCAGAAACCCGGATCCTGGAATACCTGTCACCCGATAGACATGTCAGCTTTCCATCCAGCAGCGAATAGATCGGCGTGGGTGAAAGTCGGGCCACCTCGAGACGCCACTCGTATCTCGTAGAAGGATCGGTCCGGCACGTCAGGCACTGAATAGTGAAACAGGCATGTCGCGAAGGAATAGGTTCTCCCGCTGATCTGGGACTGTCCGATGGTGTGTGTAAACGGTGGTGGCTTGATGGTCCGCGGCTGAGTGCTGCGGGCTTGAAAGGATCACTGCTGTGGCTATGAATAAAGATCGTGTCGAGGACCCTGTGGAGGGGTCT